>JAANMT010000337.1_pt1 | contig 51445 bp, 40 predicted proteins | sample 7279711 | NCBI WGS metagenome assembly JAANMT01 (sample SAMN14094538, study PRJNA606508) | bioreactor metagenome | isolation source: A lab-scale SPAN reactor treating ammonium-rich wastewater day 1 | place: Ireland: Galway | collected 2017-01-16 | reverse complement strand
GGTTGCGTGGCGTTCGACGACATGGCCGTGCCAATAGTTGCGGCGCATCCAGGCGTGTAGTGTTGCGCGCATGCGTGCAGCGTCGCACATGAGAGCGTCGCGGAGAGCCGCGGCGCAGGAGTCGATGTCGTGGGCTTCAAAATACGGGGGTGGCTCCATGCACCAGTCGGACTTGGCGTGGTCGAGGTGAGTGACGAGCGGGGTACCGACAGCCAGTGCGGTTGGGCCGATGCCGCCGAAGACACCATAGCGGAATTGATCGACCAGAACGCGTGCGCCGCGAGTGACACGAATGAGGTTGTGGATGTTGAGAGGCTCAATCATGACGATGCGGTGTTCGATGCCGAGGCTGCGCATGAGCTCGCGCGAACGATTGAGATCTGCACCCCACGAGGGCGTGACGAGTTGGACATCAGGGAAGTTGGGGGCGATGCGTGCGAAGGCTTCAAGCAGGATATGAGTGCCTTTGACGTCAAAGTCGTGCCGTGTCGGAGAGAAGACATAAGGCGGGCAGACGCCGGGTGGGAGGGTGCCGGTGTCGGCGATGGACATGTCGTAGTACTTGCGGTCGATGAGGTGAGGAATCGGAATGACGCGAGCAATTTCAAGGCGCTGAGCAGCGGCGATGCAATCGGGGTTGGTGATAATGGTGGCGTCGGCGCGCGCGTAGGCGAGCGCGGTGAGGCGGGCGGTTGCGTTGTCAGCGAATGGGATATCGCGAATGGTGCCGTGTTCGTAGGCAACGAACGGGCGTGAACCGGTGAGCATGGTCAGGATGGGGTCGGTGGCGTAGGCCTCGACGAGGTCATAGTGGTCGAAAAGGTGCTTCCAGAGTGGGAGAACACTGCGATAGGGGAGCATGTCGATGAGCTGAAGCTGGTCCTTGCGTGTCGGGAAGCGGCTTGCAAAGTCGGCAATGAGTTCGCTGGTGCGGGCATTGAAACCGGCCTCAAACTCGGGCGTATCGAGTGCTGCCAGTTCGATGCCTGCGAAGACACGAAGGGCTAAACGCTGGATGAAATCGCGGCGGCGGAGGCGTGCGAGTTGTCGCTGGTGCTGGCGCGCAGCGTTGGAGGGGGCTGGAGCGATGCGGTCGGCGAACGATGACAACAACAATGCCATGCGCTGCGTGAAATAGAGCAGAGGGCGAATGAGAATCGCAAGCGGCAGGCACGCGAGCAACACGATCAAGGCAACAAGATTGAAAGGTGACTTTGCAGCCTGAAAACTGATGGTGGTGAGCGGGCTGATCGGCCACGGGTAGCGACCGGCCCTGGAGCGTGCGCGGGCTTCGAGCCGATCGAGGCGAGCGTGCAAAGCACCGGCCTTGACGCCGACGCGATGTCGGAGAGACTGACCTCGGCGTGAAGCATATATCAGTGTGCGGCTGGGCAAACGCAATGTCCAGCACAAGCTTCTTCGAGCAGCGAGCATGGCTCGGCCTGGCGAACTCGCAACAGTGGCTACGACAGAGTGAAACAATGTCTGTGTGCCATGCGCAACGGGTTTGATGACGCGGAGGTGCTTGTACAGGCGCGTTGTGCGCATTGCGATGAGGTAACGCTGTGCGGCAAGGATGTGCCAGATGAGGCAGGCGCGTCTGGTGCGGCCTTCGAGGACCGCGAGAAGATACGCAACGGCCCAGAGACGAGGACCCTGCGCGAACCATCGTGGTCGTGTGAACCCTTGCAGATTGACCTCGCGCCAGTTGGGCGCGAAGTGATCGGAGACCATGCCGGTGAAGTCGGCGTCTTCCCATTCAGGGCAACCCATGATGTGGTAGTAGTCGTAGCAGAGCGCGTGACATTCGAATCCTGCTTCGACAAGAACTTTCGCGTTGTTGTAGCCATTGTTGGCGATGTTGCCAACGTGAAGGATCCGTGGGCGGCGGCCATGGCGAGCGGTGAAGTCCGCGATCCATGCGTGCCAGTCGGTATGCGGGGAAGGCGCGACTTGGCCAGCCTGTGGCCTTGGTTCGATCATGACTGGAGATGGAGCCTCGGCGATGGTCATGCTCGGAAGTACTCCGGATGCAGGACGATGACGCATCGCGATCGATCAGGCATGTCGGCGATGACGGATGGAAGATCCGCAAGGGCGAGGCGGTCTCGGAAGTAGGCGTCGCGACCAAACCGCCCCCCAGCGACCCAATGCTCCTGCCCGACGACCCAGAGCTGCAGATCGACTGACCAATCACAGCATGGATTGTCGGTGAGGTACGTGCGCATCCATTCGGGGTTGCGTATGTCAGCGTGAGCGAGGTCGGCCGCGAAACGCGAGGCGGCTTGCGAGTCGACGCTGCGCCGCGGAGACGCAAAGGTGCCTTCATAAGAAAGGCCGAGGGCGGATTCAGAGAGGGCTCCAAGGGGTAGCCTGCGACGAATTGGATCGGATTGATCCCAGAGTATTCGGCCAGAAAAGACTTCGGAGTTTTCCGCGGCGTAGACAGGCGCGCTGTTGTGTCCGACGGTGCCTTTGACCTGCGCGCCGAGTTCGCGAAGCCATGTGATTTCCTGTGCCATGGCGTGTGGACCATCGACACCGAGCAGGTTGTGTGCGCCGAGTGCGTCGTTGTGCAGCCCGATTTCTGCTCCGGCAACGATGAGTGCTTCGACCCACCGCGGGAGCTCGCGATGCCGGACGAAGAGGGTGCCGAACATGCGGCCGTAGTAAATAGCGGTGTGAAGAAGATAGAACGATCCACAGATGCCGCGGCTTGCGAGAAAGCGAGCCATGCGAATGGCCGTAACGGGGTCGGCGTCGATATCGTGGCGGAGACTGACGTGCACGCCGGAGGATTCTCCGGTCATGAGTTCGCAACATGGGACAAGCGTGACTCGCGAGTTGGATTCGAGCTGGCCGACCAGTTGCTGATAGTGATGGAATGGGTTTGCGAAAGGGAGATAGTTGGCTTGGACCTGCTCGAAGTAGGGCCCGAGGTCGAGTTCCTGCACAGCGGTGGGGATAGTGCGCCGACCGTCGAAATCGCTCGTGCCTGCGAGGCCGGCGCGTGCGGCAGCGGCGTAGAGTGCGGCGAGATCCTTGCGTGCGTGTTCGAGGTCTTCGCGCAGTCGGATTGCGCGATCGCGTTCGATGACGAGTTGCCGTTGGAGTTCGGCCTGCTGCTTTCGGGGGGGCACCTGAGCAATCGGTGGAGCAGAGCGTGTTGGGTGTTTCATGCGGTGCTCCTGCGGGACACGCGCGCGATGAGCCGCGTTTCGTACGGGATGTCAGTGCGACCTGTCGAGCGAGGTTCGATTGCAATGTGCGTGCAGCCTCGGCGTTCGAGGTGTTCACGCATGCGGCTTGGGCTGAGGTCGGCGTAGTAGCAGCCGTGTTCGCTCGACCAGAAGAAACGGTGGTCGGTAAGTTCGGGGAACCAGCCTCGGTAACAGGTGACATAGATCCAGCGTCGCGAGGCCGCAATCATGGCATCGAGATAGCGTTCGGGGTCGTAGGCGTTGTCGATGGTGCCACTGGACATGACGAGGTCTGCTGCTTGTGCTGGCGGGTCTGCGATGAAGTCGAGCGCGAGATACCGGTGGCCCGGATTGGTGCGATGCTGACGTGCCCAGGCGATGCTGTTTTCTGCCAGATCGACGCCGATGTAGGTGCGGTCGGCCAGTTCGCTCGAGTAACCGACGCCCACGCCGCATCCGAAGTCCATGATGGAATTGATACGATCGGTGGAGTCATGACTGCGGATCCATGAAATGGCATCGTCGTGCATGCGTCGGCGACCTTCGTACATCCATTCGTACCATGCAAGATCGGCAGCGCGTTCGCGCCAGCAAGCACCAAAGGCAGGAGGCCTCCAATGCGTGGCGTTGTCGGTCCAATAGTTGAGGCGGCGCATGGTTGGGCCGGCGATGGTTTCGAAGTCGCGGCGTTGTGCGCTGTTCCACTGTGTCCAGTCGGGGAAGGTCGGCGCCTCGTCGCAGCGATCCTTGAGCGAGTTGATGCGAGCATCGAGCATGGAGGCGACATTGGCGCGATCGAGGCCTTGGAGCTCGAGGAAGTCCGCGACATGGAGGAGATCGTCGGGTCCTGCGCGGGTGTAATCGAGCTGGATCCATGAGCCTTCGGGCAGTAGCGCGAGTTGATCGAGATAGAGATCGTAAATGCGGGCCCAGTAGTAAACGCACATTTCGAACCGGGTTGCGCTCGGCCAGCGTTCGTAAAGAGGCTCGCCGGGCAGCGGTCGGGGCCGGGCGAAGTCGGAGGAATCAAGGTGGACAAGCAAATTCGCGGCATTGCGGCGTGCAACCGCAGAAAGTTCGCCGGGGTCGATGGCTTCGCGGTATACCGTGCCGAAGAGGCGATCATGCCAATCGATGAGAGACCGGACGACATCCCGGCCGTCGCGCGTCAGGAGGACGAAGCGTGCGTCGCAAAGTTCGTGAAGGAGGCCGACGAAGGGGGCGTACGTGACGTTTTTTTCGCCATAGATTCGGTTGCCAGCGCGCTTGACGCGTGGCAGAACAGATTGCTCGAGGATGGTTTTGGGTTCTGCGAGTCTGCCTTCGAGGGCAAGGCGGGACTCGACATTGAGATTCGGAACCGGCTCGACCGCGCAAGAGCCATTGGAGGCTTGATCGAGAATGCGCGCAAGTGAAGTTGAACCTGCCCGGGCACTGGACAGGACGAAGAACGGTCGCATGATCGATAAGGATAGGGGGTTGAGATGCCGGAAACAGACCAAAACATGCGCTCAGTGGGTGCCGGGCGTGGTCGAAGGACAGGCTTGGAGAATGAGCGCGGGCGCGACCGCCCTATACTCGACCTCGCTTGTGAACGAGGAGAAGGCATGAATCCGCCGGTCACGGTTGTGGTGATCCAATCGCTCAGTTACACGGGAACCACGTGGCTGAATCTTGTGCTGGGTTCGCACAAGGATGCCTTCGCGCTCGGTCCTTGTGACCGTCCATTTTCGCTGGATGAGTCGAAGGCGGCTGAGGCGTGCCGGGTTCATGGCGCGGAGTGTGCGTTCTGGCCTCAGTTCTACAGGACATTGGGAAACGAGAACTTCTTTGTACACCTATCGCGGGTTTCGGGCAAGCGGGTGATCGTGACGAACAACCCCCTGCCAAGTGGGGCAGGGCGGGCGCTGAACCACCCGGACATCGTCGTCAAACCAATCGATCTGGTGCGCGACGGGCGCGGGGTGGCGTGGAGCTATGCGCACAAGCACCCGAATGAGTCGTTCTTCGATGGCGTCAAGAATTGGCTCAAGCCTGCGATGGAAGGGATGGAGTGCGATCCGGGCAGTTCGGACCGGTTGTTTCTGCGGTACGAAGACATTCTTGCGGATCAGGGCGGGATGCTCGGTAACGTGGGTAAGTTTGTGGGGCTTGAGTATGACGATTCTGCTTTGAGGTTCTGGGAGCACAACCATCATGCGGCTGCGGGCAATGCCGGGCCGGTGTTCATGATCAAGCTTCACCAGGGGCTGCCGCTGCCGGGGTTTGCGCGTGATCGGGAGTTCTATCAGGAACAGTACGACAAGGCGCGAGCAAACCCGGAACACCAGTTTGAATCGGAACGGTGGCGATTGCAGTTGTCGCCTCGCGAGTTGTTCGTGTTCGAGTATTTTTGCGGGTGTGTGAACACGAAGCTTGGGTATGAGCCGAGTCGATTTACGCTCGAAGAGGTACGCGAGTTCAGCGCGGAGCTGAAGCTCGCGCTGGAGTTGCCGCCGGAGGATGAGGTTCCTTCGCGTGATCGTGCGAAATCATCCCGAGTCACAGATCACCATGCAGTCGCGGCGTCGGCGATTGATGCGTCCGGTACGATGAGCGCGAACCAGCTCGAGCAGCCGGTGGGGGTCAAGCCGCGCATCGCGGCGATAGCGGTTGTTGTGTTTGCACTGGCCATCGGTCTTGTGTCGATCATGGCTGCGACGGGAGTGTTCGGATGACGCGGGTAACGAGCGATCCGGCGAGTCAGATTCGCCCTTATCGCGTGGTGGACAGCGGGCGCAGCGAGAGCGATGTCTTGGCGCAGATTAATCTGAGTTGCTTTGAGTGCTATGGCCCGGACTCGCGTGTGGGTCCGCACCCGGATAGAGGCCGTGTGACCGTCGATGTGCTGGCGCAGTACGAGAAGCTGATTCGCGAACTGGCCTCGATTCCGCATCTGGTCTTCGTGCCTCACACCGAACTGAACGACTACGGGTGTCCTGCGGACAAGATCGTGTGTTCGATTCGGCACGATGTGGACGCGGATATTCGCGCAGCGGTTGCCGAATCCGAGATCGAGCAGCAATACGGCGCTCGAACGAGTTACTACATTTTGCACACCGCGCCGTATTACGGCTCGTGGATCGATGGTGAGCATCGTCGCAATGGCTGCATGGCGCGGTTGTATCGACAGATTCAGGATATGGGTCACGAGATCGCGCTGCACACCGATCCGCTGCACTTGTATCAGAACATGCATCTCGATGGTGCGCAGGCGGTGCGCGAGGAGATCGCCTGGCTGCGTGAGCAGGGCTTAAAAATCACAGGTACGGTCGCGCACAACTCGGCCCCGATTTACGGCATTGAGAACTTCGCGATCTTCAAGGGCAAGAACCGAAAAGGCCTGGCGCTTGGTTCGCGAGGAGAGCCCGGCGACGAACTTGTCGATGAGATTATGCACGAAGGAAAATGGGCTCCGCTCGGCGTGCTCGATGAGCACGAACTCGGCCTGGCATATGAAGGTAACGACTTCTTCCGCCGCAAGGACATCCGCATCGAATACGGCGCGACACGGTATCTGAATCGTTGGCGGTGGGACGCGCACCTCAAGCGCTGGCGCGTGGCCAAGGATCCGAGTGAAGATCGCTTTGTCGATCAGGAGCGCATGATCGAGGAGATCAAGGGCCTCCCCGGCGGCGTGTGGGTGATCCTGAACGTGCATCCGCTGTACTACGGGTCGAGGGCGGCTGCCAAGGGTGCTCCACCGATGAAACTTGATCGCGTTGCGACGCAGATCAACAAGGAGTGGGGCTGGGAGACGCACGAGCCGAACACGGTGCAGGCGGCTCATGGAGAGCAAGCAGGCCAGGTCGAGTTTCAGTCAATCAACTACTCTGATGATCGTGGAATGCTTGATTTTCCGCTGCCGACGGATGCCAATGGCGAGTGTCGTGTGCTGCTGCTTGGCGGGCGAAACATCGATGGGCTTGAGGTCGGAATTCCGGAGCACTGCCATCGGCAGGTGGGCGCGAGACTGAGTGAAGCGCTGGATAGATCTGTACGTGTGCGCAAGGCGGCGTTTGCAGGGATGGGTTTGTGCCGACACTTTGCGTGGTGCGAGCGGGCGTTGGCCGAGAGTGCGCACGAGTGGGTCATCATCGGGCTCGGCGCTGACGAACTGACAAACTCGCATCCTGCGCTCTGGTCACAGAGTACTGGATTTGCGATCAAGCATCCGCCGGGGCGGTATCTGTGGGCCGATGGCGAGGCAGTGATGGTTGTAGATCGCTCACGCGGTGCGTGGATTCGTCGCTCAAGGCTTCGAGCGGCTGATTCCGCTCCTTCGCTCGCTGATCCATCGACACTCAAGGGACCTTTGACGAAAGATGTGGATGTGATCGGTCGATGCCTGTCGTACTACGCCGAGCGTGTTCGTGCTGCAGGCGCGACCCCAGTTGCCATGCTGGTCGAATGTGGCGAGGCTGCGGGTTACTGGCGTGACACGGAGCAGGACAACCGGACCGCGCATCGGCGGACACTGCGCGTTGTGCAGCCTTGGATTGAAGCCGCGGGGTTGGAGTTGATCGATCCGTATGCCTTGTTTCTTGAGCATCAGGGGGCGCCGACGCATTGGCGTGCGAGCAACACCTGGAGCCACACGGGTCACAGGCTCGCCGCCAAGGCGATGTATGCGGTGTTGCATCCTTTGTTGACAGCGAAGAGTCAGGCTTCAGCTGGGGCGGAGTCGTGAGTGTGGATGCGCTTGTCGAGCGCACGCGCTCGACACGCGACAAGATGCTCGAGTGCATGGTTGGCAGGCCGAGCGAGCAGTCGGCGAGAGGTCACCTTCTCGGGTATGACACGGACGACAAGATCCGTGGCTGGATCGCTCTGTATCAGGATGCGGTGATTCCTTGCATTCGCTCTTTCGAGGGTTCTACGGGGCTTGATCTCGGGTGTTGGTCGGGCATCGGCACAAGCCTGCTGAGTGAGCTCGGGGCGCGGCGCGTGATCGGGGTCGATCTCAATGAAGACCTGATGGCGTTTGCCGATGTGTGGTCGCGCGAGATGGAGTTTGATCGCGTCAGGTTTGCTTCCAATCCGGGCGGTGTCGTTCCGTTGCGGAATGAGACGATGGACTGGGTGTATGTGAATCAGGTGTTCTGCAACATGCCTCGTGACGGATTTGAGCACGCACTTGCGGAGATTGCACGAGTGCTGCGTCCGGGCGGGCGGCTGGTGCTGTGCGACTCAAATAATCCGCATTGCCCAGCGACTCTGGAGCGGTTGGTGGCGGCGTATCGGGCACGCGAGTTTGGTGCTGGCGACGAATTGAATCCAGCGGGTCCAGTCTACAAGGAGCGTTGTCGATTCATTCGGTCGCTGCTGCCCGACACGGATGATCGTACGATTGAGTTGCTTGCAGTCAATACGTGCTACATGTGGGGTGATGTGCTTTCGCGTGCGGTTCACGCTTATGCGCATGCCGGGCAGATGCCTTCGAGCCGCTTCATCGAGGGGTGCGCACGTGCACCAGTTCAACCTTACTCGGGTATTCCGACGGGCAATGTGACGGACCCATTCTGGTTCGCCGCGAAACTTGAAGCGCTCGGCCTGTCGATAACAATCAATACGGCAGCGGGCGAAGGCCCTGAAGACCCGGCGGAATTGCTTGATCTCTTGCGACAGAGCCAGTCGTTCTATGTGCTCGGGACGAAACGTTGAGGCAGTTCAGCGTTCGTTGAGCCTGGAAAGCGCCGCGACACGCCTGGCGGTCGGGGGATGCGTCGCAAACATGCTTGTCAACCCTTTCGAGCCTGTGAACGGCTCGACGATGAAGAGGTTGTTCTGAGCCGGGTTCGGCTGCACAAGCGGGACGCGCTTCGAATACGACTCCAGTTTGGTCAAAGCGCTCATAAGACCATTGGGTGAGCCCGCAATAGCCGCACCCTCGGCATCCGCTGCGTACTCGCGCGTGCGGCTGATCATCGCTTGAATCAGCGCGGCACCCACAGCCGCAATGATCAGAACAACGATCGACACGAGTGGATTCACACCTTCGCGCCGGCCGCTCATGAGCAGGAAGCCCCACTGCGCGACGAACGCAAGCGTGCCCGCGATGGTTGCCGCAATCGTGGAGGTGAGTGTGTCGCGGTTCTTGATATGCGCCAGTTCGTGGGCCGCCACGCCTTCAAGTTCCATCGGGCTGAGCAGGTCGAGCGCGCCCTGAGTGAATGCAACCGCAGCCTTCTTCGGGCTTCGTCCGGTGGCAAAGGCGTTCGGGGCCTGATGAGGGCAGAGGTAGACGCGAGGCATGGGGAGGTCGGCCTGCTGACGGAGGCGGTCGACCATGCGGTACACGTCGCCGCCGGTTTCGGGCGTGAGTTCGCGGCCTCGCATGGCCTTGATGGCGATCGTGTCCGAGAAGAAAAACGCTATCGAGTTGACGATCGCTCCAAAGAAAAGCGCGGGCCAGAGGAACTCGCGCCCGAGCATGCCACCAACAGCGACAAACACGCCCATCAGAGCGCCGAGCAGAATCGCGGTTTTGACTGAGTTCATGAATCCGTGCATGGCTTGCCTGAGATCGGTTAACGCTTGAGCTGGTCTATGCGGTATCCAGTTCCTTGTTCGGACATTGCGGGGTTCAGTTTCGCGGCGTACATGATGTGTACTTGCAAAGGGCGTACCGGGTTCATCAGGGTTCCGGCACGGGGAGTACGGGTTCATCGTGCCGATCTGGCAGCACGTCAGGGGTTGGGGTGTCGAATTTGGCTGCCGGGTGCGAGCTGGGCAGTGCCATGCGGATGGCAGCCGCACCGAGCAGCATCGAGATTGCGACCTTGAGAAATGGAAGATTGAGCTTGTGCGTGAGAATAGCGCCGATTCGAGCGCCAAAGACCGCGCCGAGTCCCATGGGTGCTGCCAGCACGACTGCGTCGATCCAGTGTTGTTGGTGTTCTGCGAGTGTGGAAATTTTGAAAGCCGATCCGATGATCGCCGTGACCCACATGATGGCGGTGCTTGAAGCGATGGCTTGCCTGATCGGGATGCGAGCGAAGATCTGGAGCAACGGAACCATGACGATGCCGCCACCGATCCCGAGAAAACCGGCCATGAATCCCGTGATGGCGCCGATGCCTCCGAGCAACAAATTCCCACCACGCTGCTGATCGGGCTTTGGCTCTTCGCGGCGTCGGGCGGCTGAAACGAGGTTTGCGGTGCAGTAGCAAAGCAGGAAAATGACGAGGCCGGTTTTGGCGATTCGCCCCTCGAACTGGTTCGACGCAAAGACGCCAAGCAGGATGGTTACAGCCATCACGGGCAGGATGACTTTGACCAGATCCCTGCGCACGGCCTTGGCCTTTGCATGTTCACGACTTGAGAAGTACGCGACGATGACATTGACGAGCATCGCGGCTGCCATGTAGAGATGATGCTCATTCTTGTCGGGGCCTGAATAGCCATAGATCAGGGCGAGCGCGGGGAGCATGATGATCGAGCCCCCGATGCCAGCGAGCCCGCCAACAACCCCGGCACTAAGCCCAATGAGCGATGCAATCAGGATGTTCAGCAGTTCCACGTTCGCCTCCAGAAGGGCCAATGGTAGCGGCGCGGGGAGAGGTATCCGCCGCGTCGCTTATCGGGCGCACGAATGACTGCGGGGTCAGAATTGTGACAGACCACCCGTTCAGGCGGTACAAACAGCCGTCTAGAGGGGGAAAAGAGCGCGAATTCCTGTCCGATTGGCGTGGATGGGCTAAAGTTCTGAGTATTGGTTGGCTTGGCGGGACTTGTCATTCTGACGGGTTCAACCTGCTGTGAGCGTGGTGGGACATGCTTGCTGCAGGTGTCGGGTCAGCGACCCAAGGGAGGCTCGGAAGAGCATGGCACAAGAGACGAAGAACGCCCGCCGATGGCGCGCGCACGCTGGGTACGCCGTCGAGCCGGTCGTTTGGGCAATCCTGTCATTGCTTGTGGCGGGTTCAGCGATCGTGGTGAAGGAGCGCGGATCGGTCCCGCCGATGGTGCGGCTCGAATCGGGTCATGACACGGCAAGGGTGAACACGGGGTCACCTGGGCGCGAGGTGCATGCTGGATGGGTCGCTGAAGCCGAGTTCGAGAGCGAGCCATTGTCGGTTGACGCAACGCAGTCGAGGTCACGCGACGCGCGGCCCGAGCAGGGGGAGATCCGCTGGTTCGATGGGCGCCCGGTTCGCCCGGCACGGACGGTCTGGATGAAGGTGACCGCCTATTCGCCCGACGCGCGTTCGTGCGGGGCGTTTGCCGATGGCAAGACCGCGACGCTGCACTCGGTCTGGACCAATGCGATGCAGATTGTCGCAGCGGACCCGCGCGTGCTGCCGTACGGATCGATGCTGACAATCCCCGGCTACGCCGATGGCGAGATTGTGCCCGTGCTCGACTGTGGCGGCGCCATCAAGGGCAATCGTCTGGACGTGCTGTATTCGAATCACACGCGAGCCAGAAAGTGGGGCGTGCAGCGTCTGGCCGTCACCGTGTGGGAATACGCCGACGGCTTGCCCGCACCAAACCCGCGCAAAACGCGATAAACCATCGCTCATGCCTCACTCAACGCTCGAGCAATCGACCCCAGCGCGCTCAGAGTGCGTTGCTCATACAATCGTCCCACGATTGCTCAGGAGCGCGCCATGCCAACCGCAAAGGTCTATCGCTGGGATGACTTGCCGATCGACTCGCCCATGGCCAAGGTCGAGCGGCGCCGCGTCATCGGGCAGCAAATGATGATCTCGCAGATCTTCCTGCATCGCGGGTTCAGAGTCCCCTCGCATCATCACGCCAACGAACAGTTCACGGTTGTGCTCTCGGGTGTCGTGCGCTTTGGTTTGGGGCAGGAGGGCTCAGCCGAGCACCGCTCCGTCGATGTTCGCGCGGGCGAAGTGTTGCATCTGCCTTCGGAGGTGTGGCACTCGGCCGAGGCGATCGAAGACGCGCACCTGTTCGATCTCTTCAGCCCCCCGAGCGAGCGGACTGGGATCGACGAGCGTTGACCGACCGCCACGAGTTTATGCACATTTTGGCCAAGCAGCGGCTTTGGTTGCCGTAAGACACTGTCTGTGCTAGACTTATGCCAGTTCGGGCAAAGACCCTGAGCGAAAAGGAGTCTATATGCTGTACTACGCAGTCGTGTTTTTCATCATCGCGATCATCGCGGCGGTCTTTGGCTTTGGCGGCATCGCAGCCGGGGCGGCTGAGATTGCCAAGATCCTCTTCTTCCTGTTCCTGATCCTGTTTGTGATCTCGCTGATCATGGGCTTGGTGCGCGGGCGCCCGCCGAAGATTTGATGGAAGCGTCGGTTCGCAGGTGATGTGTATCGATGCCTCGCACGAGCAGAGGGCGCGGGGGCCAACGGCGCTGCGCACACGCAGGCCCAGTCGCGGCTCGGTGAAGGACGATGTTTGCAAATCCAAACTTATTCCGTGAGTCTCGGGCTTGGCGGTCGCTGAATTCTGGTGCGCCGCCGTCACGGGAATGGCGGGCAACACGCAGACAGAAAGGAGTGTCGAATGGCAAAAGGAAGTGGCGGGAACTTTGGCGGAGGCAAGGGTGGTGGAGGGAAGGGCGGCGGTGGTGGGAAGCCGGGTGGTGGAGGCAAGGGTGGAGGTAACCCGAATTACCCGAGCACGACGCCCAACCCGTCTGGTCCCGGGCGCGGGAACACGCCGAAAGGCAAGTGACTGAAAGACCGCCGCCCGTGGGAAGCCACCGGCGGCGGCATTGCATTGGGGATCGTGGGGGCTCAACCATGCTCTCGCTGAGGACGGCGTGAGCATGCCAACCGTCGAGAGTTCACGACACTCAAAAAAAACCGAGCCGGCGCATTGGCACCGGCTCGGCAGTTGATTCAGCGAACTCGAAGGCAGTTCGATCAATAATCCATATCATCCATCCCGCCGCCGCCTGCGGGGACTGCCTTCTTCTCCTTGATCTCCACGATCGCAGCATCGGTCGTCAGCAGCAGGCCCGAGATGCTTGCTGCGTTCTGCAGGGCGATGCGTTCGACCTTGGTCGGGACGATGACGCCCATTTTGACCAGGTCGCCGTACTCCTGAGTCAGCGCGTTGAAGCCGAAGTTGGTTTCGGTGCTTTCTTCGATCTTGTTGGCGATGACCGAGCCGTCGAGGCCGCAGTTCTTGGCGATCTGCTTGACCGGAGCGGTGACAGCCCGACTGACGATGTCGATGCCGATGCGTTCGTCGCCGTCGCACTTCTTGCGGAGTGCATCGAGGACCTTGCGTGCGCGAAGGATCGCGACGCCGCCACCGGGCAGGATGCCTTCTTCGACCGCTGCGCGGCAGGCATGGAGGGCGTCTTCGACGCGGGCCTTCTTCTCCTTCATCTCGACTTCGGTCGCAGCCCCGACGTTGATCTGCGCGACGCCGCCAGCGAGTTTGGCCAGGCGCTCTTCGAGCTTCTCACGGTCGTAGTCGCTGCTGCTGGCCTCGATCTGGTGGCGGATCATGTCGATGCGCCCCTTGATGTCGCTCGACTTGCCCGCACCTTCGACGACGGTGGTGTTGTCCTTGTCGATCGTGACCTTCTTGGCCCGCCCGAGATCGGTGAGGGTGAGTTTCTCGAGGTCGATGCCGAGTTCTTCCATGATCGCGGTGCCGCCGGTGAGGGTGGCGATGTCTTCGAGCATGGCCTTGCGGCGGTCGCCAAAGCCAGGCGCCTTGACAGCCGCGACCTTGAGCACGCCGCGAAGCTTGTTCACGACGAGGGTGGCGAGGGCTTCGGAGTCGATATCCTCCGCGATGATGAGCAGGCTGTCGCCCGATTCGGCGATCTTGCCGAGGATGGGCAGCAGGTCCTTGGCGCTCGAGAGTTTCTTCTCGTGAATCAGGATGTACGGCTTCTCGAGGATGCACTCCATCGTCGCGGTGTTGGTGACGAAGTGGGGGCTGAGGTAACCCTTATCGAACTGCATGCCCTCGACGAGTTCGACTTCGGTGTCGAGGCTCTTGCCTTCTTCGACCGTGATGACGCCGTCCTTGCCGACCTTGTCCATCGCAGTGGCGATGATCTTGCCGATGGCTTCGTCTTGGTTGGCGCTGCATGTGCCGACCTGTGCGATTTCCTTGCTCGATGCGACCGGCTTGGACATGTTGTGCAACTCGGCGATCAGGGCGGTGACTGCCTTGTCGATGCCGCGCTTGATCTGGTTGGGGTTCGCACCGCTGGTGATGTTCTTGAGGCCTTCCGCGAAGATCGCCTCGGCGTAGATCGTGGCGGTGGTGGTGCCGTCGCCCGCTTCCTTCGAAGCCTTCGACGCGACTTCCTTGACCATCTGCGCGCCCATGTTTTCGTACGGATCGTCGAGCGTGATCTCCTTGGCGACGGTCACGCCGTCCTTGGTGACGGTCGGCGCGCCGAAGGACTTCTCGAGGACGACGACGCGACCGCTGGGGCCGAGCGTGACCTTGACGGCGTGAGCGAGTTTCTGCACGCCGCGAAGAATCTTCTCGCGGGCGTCGTTGCTGAATGCGATTTGTTTGGCTGCCATTTTCTGACTCCTGTTTGTTCTGAGGCACTAGGCCTTGGGCACTAGGCACTGGGTTGGTTACTGCGGCAATCCGATACGGATGTATGCGACCCGCTCGGCGTCGATGATGAAAATGCTCTGCCCGTCTGTGAGTTTGATCAGGTGATCGGGCTCATCGGGGACGAGCATGGCGTTGCGGACGATGAGTTGGGTGTTTGGCTCGGGAATGCCATGAAAGGCAAAAGTGGCCGAGCGTTGGCCCTTGAGTTCACCGAGTGCTTTGCGGAGTTGGTCGATGTTCATGAATCACTCTGCACCAGATTCAGTCGATGATCGCGAGAATGTCTTCCTCGGTCATGATGAGCAGTTCGCTGTCGTCGATCTTGACCTCGGTCCCGGCGTAGGACGAGAAGATCACGCGGTCGCCAGCCTTGACGGTCAGCGGGATGCGTTTGCCGGTCTCGGTGTTGAGCGAGCCATCGCCGACAGCCTTGATGGTCCCGCTCTTCGGGCGGTCCTTGCTCGATTCGGGGAGGTAGATGCCACTGTCGGTGCGATCCTGGGCTTCGTCGCGCTCGACGAGGATCTTGTTGTGCAGGGGGCGGACGGAGACGGATTTCCTGGTTTTGACGGCCATGAGTCTGATTCCTTTCTAAGAACGCCTTGTGCTGAGGCTTGTTGATGAGTGATCCGTGCGGACACCTGAAAAAACCGCGAAGTCAAACGCGACTGCGCGTGGTTTGCTATGAGGACTGTTCTCCTGGCCAGCGGTTGTGGTAGAAGCGCGAGAGGCAGCGCTGAAGCACGCCGAGCATGAGTTCAAGGTCGCCCTGGCCATGCGGGCGATCGACAACGGCAAAGACGCCCGCACGCAAGGCAGCTGCAATGTGTCGCGCATCGTCGCGGTGCGTGCTGGTCGGTTTGACCGCGACAATCGGAGGCGGCGCGTCGAGGCGCCGCAGAAGTTCGAGAATGCGAGGCCCGCCTTCGCTGGCATATCCAGCCGACGACGCCTCCATCGGCAGACCCAGATCGACGATCGCGATGTGGACCGGGCGTGACTGAATGACGCGGGTGGCTTCGCGGCCGGTGCCCGCGCGCAGCGAGCGGATGCCCATCGGTTCGAGTAGCGTCGGCAGACGCTCGACCCACGGGTTCTCGTGCCGACCGGCGTAGGAAAGAAGCAGGTTCAGACGAACGCCTCCCCCGGGGCCCGTGGGCGGGGCACCAAAGTCGTCGGGATGCGAGCGCACGTTCTGCATGCCACAGACGAGGCAAAGTGTGTGCCGGAAGGCAGACTCACACAAATACATTTATTACAAGCATTTAGAAAAGTATTACTGTCCTAGATACTGCCAATGGCACGCGCTCCGGGCTTAAAAGGTGCCAAATCGGCAGGCGGCTATCGAAGCCAATGGAGGCTTCGTGGCTGAGCGTGGGATTGTTCTGGGCACAGTATTCGGACTTCGGTCGGGATCGTTCTGTGGAGGTGCCATACACTCCATCCATGACGATGGTGGCGTGGATATTCCTGATCGTGGCAGCTGCCTTGGCTGGCGTTGTTGCGTACCTCGCGTTGGGCAGGGCCAGACTCTTCGCCCAGCATGCGACCGACCGTGCTCAGGCCGAAGCACTCGAGCGCACGCTGGTCGATTCACGCAGCGAGCTCGATCGCGCCCGTGCAACTGAAGAGCAGGCGCGCGACCGCATCGTCGAACTGAGCAAGGAGTGCGCGATGCTGCGCGAGAGGCTCGAAAACGCCGAACTCCTTCGGCAGGAACTCGAACGCCATGAGCAAAGGTTGCGCGAGTCGTTTGCTGCGTTGTCTAACGAGGCGCTCAAGTCTTCGCTGGCGTCGTCGCGCGAGGAGTTTCTCGCACACGCCAAGCCATACTTCGACGCAGCCAAGCAGGAGCACGCCAATCTCGTTAGGCCTATCGGGGAAACGCTGGAGAAGACTCGCGAGAGGCTTGAATCCATCGAGCGTGCGCGGGCCGAGAGCTTCGCCGCCTTGGGTAAGCATATTGACATGGTTTCCGGTGCGAGCGAAGGGCTGCGGAACGAAACCGAGCGACTGACTCGCGCGTTGAGCAGGCCCGAAGTGCGCGGTCAGTATGGCGAGATTCAATTGCGACGCGTCGCGGAACTTGCGGGGATGGTCAGCTATTGCGACTTCACGGAGCAGACGAGCACTCGCGATGGCGAGGGCAACCTGCTTCGACCGGATATGGTCGTGCGCCTGCCTAACGAGCGCGTCATCGCGGTCGATGCTAAGACCAATACCTATGCGTACCTCGAAGCTGTCAACGCTCGCGATGAGGCTGAGCGAGAGAAGCATCTTGACCGATTCGCAGGGCATGTGCAGGATCAAACCAAAAAACTATCGGACAAGCGATATTGGGCACAGTTTGACGGCGCTCCGGAGTTTGTCGTCATGTTCGTGCCCGGAGACCACTTCATTGATGCAGCACTGGCCCGTCGGCCTGATCTGCTCGAGACCGCCGCCCAGCAAAATGTCATCCTCGCGAGTCCCTCAACATTGATTGGGTTGCTGCGGGCTGTGGCTGTGGGATGGCGCGAGCATCGACTGGCGGAAGAAGCGCAGGCCTTGTTACAGCTTGGTGCCGAACTGCACGATCGGGCCGCTACAACCTTTGAACACGCACGAAAACTTGGCGATTCCATCCGCCAAAGTGTTGATCGCTACAACAGCCTCGTGGGATCGATCGACCAGCGGATGCTGCCGACGCTGCGCAAGTTTGAAGAAGGCGGAGCCCGGAGTCCCAAGAAACTGCCCGAACTGTCCGAAGTCGAGGCACAGCCGAGGCTGCTCCAGGCAGGCGAATGAAGCATCGCAAAGTTTGATCTCCCGATCACTTGGTCAGCACCACGACCCCAAGCAGGATCAACACCACACCCGCAACCTTGCGTGCTGTCATCGGCTCTCCGAGCAGCAGCCAGCCGAGCACGACTCCCGTCGCAGGCGCGAGAGCGAACGCGATGGGTTTGATGCGCGAGATCTCGCCGAGCGACAACGCGGCGTAAAAGAAGATTAACGCAGCCGCCCCGGCGACGAGCCCCGAGCCAAGGATGATCTTGCTCCATGTCGCACCCGAGACGCCGCGCAGCGGCTGGGCCTCGACTGCGCTGAAATCTCTCGCAATGAAGAACGCGATGACGATCAGCGGCAGGGCGACGAGGGAACGGAACATGACAGCCGCAAAGGGGCCGATTTCCTTGGAATGCAGGGCCGAGCGCGTCGCAACTTCCCCGACGCCCCAGCACAGCCCCGCTGCAATGGCGAGCAGAATAGCCTTCATGGGGCAAAGCGTATCCGCGAACCCAGACCGGCGTGTTCGGCGCGCCTGCTTCTGCTCGCTCGAACCGGCCAGAGCAGTTGCTCAATCAACTTTGATCGGCGCGACCGCTGTCTCGCCCGATGGATCTTCGCGAACGATCTGGATTCGGGCATCGGCGGTACGCAGGTGCAGATCACGCTGTGGGAAAGCGATCTCGACATCGTTTTCGCGGAACGTCTTGAGAATGCCCATGTGCATCTGGTGTCGCGTGGCGACGAAGTTGCTGATGCTTGCAATATGGCAGCGCACCTCAAAGTTCAGCGTGCTGTCGCCGAAGCCCAGGAACAGTGCCTGAGGCGGAGGATCGCGCAGCACGAGTTGATTCTGATTCGCTACACGCAACAACAGTTCGACAACCTTGTCAACATCCGAGCCGTAACTGACACCGACAGGGATGATGACGCGCAGGACCGGATCGGTCAGTGTCCAGTTGATCACCTGATCAGTGATAAACGTGCGGTTGGGAATGATGAGTTCCTTGCGGTCCCAGTCGGTGATCGTGGTTGCCCGCATGCGGATTCGCGTGACGTTGCCCGATACGCCACCCACTGTGACGGTATCACCCACGCGGATCGGCCGTTCCGCGAGGATTATGAGCCCGGAGACAAAGTTGGCAAAGATCTCCTGAAGTCCGAATGCGAGTCCAAACGTCAGTGCGGCGGCGAGCCATTGGACCTTGCTCCACGAGATGCCGATGGCGTTGAATGCGATCGTGATGCCCACAATCGCGATGACATATCGAAGGACCGTGCTCAGCGCGTACCGGCTGCCTGCGTCAAGCGGAAGTTGCTGAAGGACGACAATCTCGACCAGCCCCGGAAGATTGCGAAACGCCAGAATTGTTGCGAGCAGGACGATAAAACCAAGCCCCAGGTCGGCGAGTGTTACGACGACCGTTGAGGTCGCTGGTGACTCAGCTGGCGAAGAAACACTGGATAACAAGCCGGTCGGTGAGAGGGTCGTCGAACCGCTTGCAGGCGAAGCGGATGGAGTTGTCGCTGGGGGGGCGTCTGGAGCGTCGGTCACAAACGGTGCGAGTTCGAGTTCTGGCACCACGCCATCGCGATCGCCCTGTGCAATGTGCATGCGCGGCCAGACTTCAACACGATCGAGCATCTTGAGTGCTGGCAACACCGAAGCCCAGGTCGCGTACAAGCCCAGCACGAGTGAAACAACAATGGCCAGGCGAAACAGTTGCTGTGTCTGCGCACTGATGGCTGGGAGGTCCAGTTTCTCTTCCTCGATCGGCGCGCCACCATCGGCACCCGTCGATTCGCCGCGCGCTTGTTCGCGGCGGCGTCGCGCGTCTTCAATGGCAACCTTGCGCCGGGCAAGAAAGAGCCAGCGCTGCAGAAAGGCGTTGATGAGTATCAACGACAAGATCAGCGCCAGCGTGGCCTGAAACCGCGACTCGAGTTGAATCGCGGTGTAGTGATATCCCAACCACGACACCGTTGCAAACAACAGGGGGAGCGCCACCACCAAAGGGAACCAGACATAGCGCAGTCGATCAATCGCGCCATCAGGATTGCGCTTGCAGTATTCCCCGATCACCGCGCCGTGAGGACGAAGCACACGCTCAAGCCACAATGACAGCAAAACCAACTGCGTCGTGAACGCCAGGCGGCCCAGAGTCGCAACCGATGACTCGACCCCGAGGCGCTCGAAGTATTCCGAAATTCCGAAGGCAATCAGCGTCGGCGTTATGAACCAGTGCAGGTGAAGGCGGATCGCGCGCACCGAAGCCGTCGGCCAGCGGAAGTGGGCATCGAGCAGCCCCCCGGGCTGGGCCAAGCGAGAGAGCGCGATCAGTGGCAGACCGAGCAAGGCTGCCGATTGCAGGCCGTGCGCCAGTGCGATCGCTGTGGCCCCCTGATCGATCGGGCTGGCGCATATCCATCCCAGGTTCCACAGAAACAACGGGAGCGGCAGTGCCGTCCCCGCCGTCATCGCGAACGCCCGCAGCGTGTGCTCGAACGAATCCGTCCGGTAACTGCCGACGCTCTTTGCAGTCTCCTTGAGCAACTTGCGGCACCTGCGAGCGACGACAAACGATGCAATTGTGAGGAGCGCAAGCCCGACCGAAACGGGCGTACGCTTGATGGCCGAACGCCATGTCAGTTCAAAAGCCTGCGCCCACGCCGATGGATCGAGCGTCAAGGCGATGGACTTCGCAAAATCCTGCAAGCGTGGCAGCCCATCAACCGATACGCTTCGGATCCAGAGGATGCGCTCTTCGATGAATCGTTCGTACGCGCTCGCCGCTGCGAGGTATTCCTGCGTGGTCTCTTCGACCTCGATCAGGAGATTAAAGTGTGTCGTTGCATCTGCTACGAGGCGGTCAAGAGTGTCGCGGCGATTGATGGCCAGCTCACGCGCGACTGCTTCGATGTCGAGTCGCACCGTCTCCGATTCCACCGGACCAACTTGTTGCATGAGGGACTCGACGGTCGTGCTGATGTCGCCAGCGCCCGACCGCTCTTCCTGCCGCTCGATGAGTGTGACCTGGGCCTGTTCCAATTGCTGGCGCGCCGTGCGGAGTGACCGCTTGAGGTCCGACACGTTGGGCAGCATCTCATATTGCCGACGCAGAAGCAGTCCCGTTGCCCGGTTCAGCCCGGTCGCCACGATGCGACGCCGCACGGACTGATATCCCTCGCGCATCGCTGCCAATCCCACTCGCATCTGCCGCAGATCCTCGGTATCCTGGTCGATGCGTTGCGTGGTGCCCTCGCGGCCGACCCGCAGATCAGCGAGTTCCTTGTTCCTATCCGCAAACTCCTGAAGCACCGGGTGTTGGCGGGCCGCCTCGCGGCGCAATCGCTCGGCTTCGAGTGCAGCAGCCTGCGCCTCAAGCTGGCGCCGATCGCTCACAAGCCGCTGAAAAATCTCAATCAATTTATCGGCGTTTCCGACCTGTCGCAGTGCCCGGTCTCGCCGCGCTGGTGTGATGTCTCGCCGCGCGTCATAGCACCGCACCTCAGCCTCGAGCGCCTCGATCTCACGCATCGCCGCCATGCGCTGCGCCTGGGCAGCCACACGACGCGCCTCGATCACCAGGCTCGGCTCGGCAGTAGCAAGCCCCCGAATGTCCTGATCCAACTCCGAAACACGCGCTCGCAGTTGAGAGACAAGATCCAGTGCCACAGGACGACGTTCCACACGCCGCGACGACTCGTTCTGCCAGTACTCTGCCTGCTGGCGTGCGGCCGCCAACTCCGCCCGAGCCTGCTCAAGCCCTTGTTCGAGTTGCGACAGCGTCGCGTCGGGTGGGATGTTCGGTCTCGGGTCAGCTGGTGGGGCCGAGAGTTCCGCTCGAATCTGTTCAAGAAACGCCGGAGCCTCGGCGGTCAGTCGATTGAACTCGACCATCCGCGCCGTTGAGTCTTCGAAACGCTGGAGATTCAACAACGCATCACGAAGCCGTTCGAGAATGGCTGTCCGCGTCGCCTCGTCAATCTCGGTCGCCTGCTCGAAATGCGCGATGCGAGATTGAATGAACTCGGTCGAGATTGCCGGTTGCTCGGGCTGAACCTCTGGTTGCGTCGCCCAAGCTCCAGCCGAGAACACGGGCACGATCAACGCGAGAACGAGCACCAGCGCCCGCACCATGGCCATCACCGCGTACATTTCTGCATACTTCCTCATCGAGTGGTAAGTGTACGGTGAGAATTTGTGCAATGCACGCGGCCTGGACGAACCGCTCACTCGCGCTGCATATTTTTAGCTCATGATGAGCCATACCGCGCTTGTCGAAATCATTCGCCCACCGACTTGACCTCGACTCCAAGCCCGTTACACTCGCTCCACATGCATCAAGAGTCCCGGGAAGCCTCTCAAAGGTCCCGGGCGGCAACCGAGCAGAAAACCTGCCACGGTGCCGAGGCCAGCCCCGACGTGGGGAACGATGCGGACGGTTCTTTGAACCGTCAAAATACAGCAGCGACGTTCGCTGCCTCCACGTCGACTCTGGTCCGCTGTTGGTGTCGTGAAAAGGAGTTTCACGACATGTCCTTTTGCGCCGACCTTTGTTTCGATACTCTCTGCGTTACAGCTGGCCGAACCGCTCGCGATGGCGACCCACTGGTCACGCCTCTGGTTCAGTCCACCACCTTCACTCGCGCCGGCATCACCAGCACCGCGCCGCATGCCTATTCGCGTGTGTCCAACCCGACAGTCGCAGCCCTCGAATCTGCACTTGGTTCGCTCGAAGACGCGCCTCCGGCTGTGTGTTTTGGTTCCGGGCTTGCCGCTGAAACCGCACTTTTCCTCGCATTCCTGCGAGCTGGCGATCATGTCGTGTGCGGCCGACACGTTTATGGCGGAACTTCGCGACTGCTCCGCGATCTCCTGAGCGGGCTTGGCATCACATGCACATTCATTGACTCGACACGCCTCGACGAACTTGCTGCCGCATTCACACCCAGCACACGACTCGTCTTTATCGAAACCCCAGCAAACCCAACGCTCGAAGTCTCTGACATCGCAACCATTGCTGCAGTGACTCATCGCGCCGGCGCGCTTCTGGCGGTCGACAACACCTTCCTCACGCCCGTGCTTCAGCAGCCGCTCGATCTGGGCGCAGATTTTTCTGTCTACTCCACGACCAAGTTCATTGAAGGGCACTCGGCCGCGCTCGGCGGTTCGCTCGTCTCGCGCCATACCCAGCACCTCGATCGACTGCGCTTCATTCGCAAGTGCACTGGAGCGATCCAATCACCACTCAACGCGTGGCTCACGCTACAGGGCCTGCGCACACTCCCGCTTCGCCTTCGCGCCCAGTCCTCGACTGCAGCCACAATCGCTTCATTTCTTGCAGATCACCCTCAGGTCGACCGCGTCTGCTACCCCGGGCTTTCTATCGGCGAGCAGGCCACCATCGCGGCGCGTCAACACCTCGGAGCGCATGGTGCGGTCGTCTCCTTCGAACTCGCTGGCGGACTTCAAGCAGCCCATCGTTGCGTCGAACACCTCAGCCTCTGCACGCTCGTCGAGCATGTTGGGTCAGTCGAGACTCTCGTCACCCACTCAGCCACCATGACTCATGCCGACGTTCCACGCGAAGAACGTCTCGCTGTCGGCATCAGTGATGGGCTTATACGCATTTCCGTCGGTCTCGAAGCACCCGACGCCATCATCGCCGATCTCGCACAGGCCATCGAATTTTCACAGGACATCGCCACCCCACACATCAGCACAGGAGGCGTCGCATGCACCGCCCGCTGATTGTGCTCAAGCTCGGAGGCTCCGTTCTTACCAGTGAGACAACCCTCCGTCGAGCCGTTCATGAGATCTACCGTTGGCGTCGCGAAGGCTGGCGCGTCGTCGCCGTCGTCTCCGCGCTGGCTGGCGAGACCGACGCGCTGCTCAACGCCGCGCACCGCGCATGTCCGGATGCCACTTCCGTCTCCGTTGCAGGGCTTGCCGCCATCGGTGAATCTCGCAGCGCAGCACTGCTCGCGCTCGCGCTCGATCGCGCAGGCCTGCCCGCTGCAACACTCTCGCCCGCAGCGGTCGGCCTGCGCGCAACCGGCGACCCACGCGATGCCGAACCCGTCGCGCTCAACCGCACCTACTTTGACGCGTGGTTCGATCGCGATCACGCGATCATTGTTCCGGGTTTCATCGGTATCGATGATCTCGGGCGCACCGTCACGCTTGGTCGCGGAGGGTCCGATCTCACCGCCCTTCACATCGCTTGCAATCTCGGGGCCGAGTGTTGCCGCCTTGTCAAGGATGTCGATGGTCTGTACGTCTCCGATCCCGCGCGACCAGGCCCCGAGCCACTTCGCTATGAGCACGCAACGTACGACGACGCGCTCGCAACCGATGGTTCCATCATCCAGCACAAAGCCTTGCGCTACGCAGCCGCACGCAATCTCTCCTTCGAGATCGGCCGCCTCAACGGCACGCGCCCCACACGCATCGGCCCCGGCGCAACTCGTGTCTCGCGCAATCACGATCGGCCGCTTCCCAAGCGAGTAGCCATCCTCGGGCTCGGCACAGTCGGTCTCGGAGTGTTCGATCTCCTGCAGAGCCTCGAGGACGAAGTCGTCATCAGCGCTGTCACAGCCCGCGACCACTCAAAACAACGCAGCATTCACGTTCCAGCCGACTACTTTGCATCGAGCATCACCGACGCCGTGCGCAACGCCGACATCGTCGTCGAGGTCATCGGCGGGCTAGAAACCCCGCGCAATGCTGTGCACGCAGCACTCGAAAGCGGCGCTTCCGTTGTCACCGCCAATAAGGCGCTCATCGCCAGTGATGGGCCACACTTGAAGAGTCTCGCCCGCGAGAACAATTGTTCGCTGCGGTCATCAGCCTCGGTCGGGGGCAGTGTACCAGTCCTCGAACGCATCGCTTCACGCCCGGGCCACCGTCTGTGCGCCCTGCGTGGCATCCTCAATGGCACCACCAACTTCATCCTCGATCAACTCGCTCAAGGACAATCCATCGAGGCCGCCATCATCGCCGCTCAAGCACTCGGGTTTGCCGAAGCCGATCCTTCACGCGATCTTCTCGGCATCGACGCAGCCGAGAAACTCTGCGTCATCGCGCAACACGAAGTGGTTAATGCACACCTCTCGCTCGACTCTGTTGCCATTGAATCGCTCACCGATGGCTTGCGTCGCCTCGGCTCGCCAGCACCCGCTCGCATTGTGCGACACATTGCTACTCTGGCGATCGATCTCGAAGGCCGCATCACCGCCAGCGTCAGCCTCGCTGTGGTTGACGCTCTCGACCCGCTCGCTGCTATTCATGGCTCCGGTAACGCCGTCGAACTGATCTGGGACGACGGAGTGCGCGAGTTCATCTCGGGCCAAGGTGCGGGGCGATGGCCCACTGCCGAAGCCGTCGTCGCCGACGTGCTCACGCTCTGTCGCCAGCAGCGCAATATCGACTCATCGCTCATCGCCCGCGAGGTGCAGCATGCCTGAAACGCCCACCATCGCCATCATCGGTGCTACCGGTGCCGTCGGGCGCGAAGCCTTGGCCATTCTCGCAGAACTCCATTGGCCGATCGACCGAGTCATCGCCATGGCGTCTGCTCGCTCAGCCGGATCGTCGCTCCCGTTCGGCGCGGGTGAGATTCGTGTCGAAGAGTTCAATCTCGATCAACTCGAGCATGCCGCCTGCGCGATTCTCTGCACCGACTCAGCCCTCTCTCGCGAGTATGCGCCACTTCTGATCGACCGGGGCATCGTCGTGATCGACAATTCTTCTGCATTTCGCTTGGATCCGCGCGTGCCTCTCGTCGTACCCGAGATCAACGCCAGCACGATAGCCCCCGATGCCCTGTTGATTGCCAACCCCAACTGCTCGACCATCATCATGCTTCTTGCCCTTGAGCCGCTGCGCATACGATTCGGTATCGACGAGGTCATCGTCTCGACCTACCAAGCCGTTTCGGGCGCGGGCATTGCGGGCATTGATGAACTGCACGACCAGACGCGTGCCGCACTCGAGGGTCGTCAAGTGCCGCCATCTGTGTTTCCTCACTCGTGCGCATTCAATGTGTTTCCGCACGAGTCCCCGCTCGATCCCGATACTGGCCGCAATGGCGAAGAGGTCAAGATGATTGCCGAAGCCCAGCGAATCTGGGATCACCCCGGCCTGAGCGTCATCCCCACCTGCGTGCGTGTGCCTGTCGTGCGCGCACATAGCCAGTCGATTCTCGTTACGCTTCGCACCCCCGCCACAATTTCCGACGTGCGCACCGCAATCGGCGCAGGCCCCGGCCTTCGTGTTGTGGATGATTGGGCCAACGCAATTTTTCCCACGCCTCACGACGCTGCAGGCGGCAACGATGTCCTCGTCGGTCGTGTGCGCAAAGTCGACGCTCCCGAGCAACCCCACACTCCGACACACCGCTTCCAGGTCTGGGCCTGTGGCGACCAACTCCGCAAGGGTGCAGCGCTCAACGCACTTCAGATCGCCCAGCATCAACTTACCGCGCGCCCGCCTGCGCGCAGACATCAACGGCGATCGACAACCCCGCAACATGCCCACTCGCCCACGCCCATTGGAAGTTGAACCCCCCGATGCGCCCGTCCACATCCAGAATCTCTCCAGCCAGCCAAAGTCCTTCGCACACACGGCTGCGCATCGTCTTGACCTCGACTTCACTCAGCGGTATCCCCCCAGCCGTCACTTCCGCATGCGTGAACCCTCGGTCTCCCGCGGTATTCACCTCACACTCGACCAGCGCATGCGCCAGCGTACGCCGCACATCGCGCGTCAGGGCAGACCCCGCAGTTGTCGCGTCAGCACCAGCCTGCACGCACAACCAGAGCGCCAGTCGCTCGGGCAATTGCTCGCGGAGCCACGCGCCGATGCTGCGCTTTCCGATCGCCAGAAGGGCCGCGTCAGCCTCTTCAAAGCGTGTCTCCCCAAGCCAGTTGATGACGAGCCTCGCATTGGGGTCCGACCTTCTCGCGTCAAGATACCATCGGCTCGCATCAAGCACGCCCGGCCCGCTCAGTCCAAAGTGTGTGCACAGAATGCTGTTCGTGAATGCAGCCAGTTTTTTTCCGCTACCGCTGCGCACTTCGACCCGCGCGATCGTACTGATCCCGCTCAACTCAGTGATCCACCGCGACGGCTCACTCACAACCAGTGGCACGAGCGAAGGAAAGATCCGCGATGTCGTCGAGTGACCAAGCGACCTCGCGAACTCATACCCGAGACCGTCCGATCCTGACTTCGGTAGCGCCTTGCCCCCGGTCGTCAGCACCACACGCCGCGCCCGCACCAACTCTCCCGAATCTCCCTCGCGACGCACCACAAACTCTTTGCCGTCGCGCTCGATCGCGCCGACCCGCCAAGGGTAAACGAGTCGTGTACCGACCCGCGCCGCCTCGCGCACCAGCGCATCGAGCACCGTTCGTGCGCGGTCTGTTATCGGGAAGAGCTTGCCCGTGTCTTCGCGCTTGAGTTTCACGCCGATGCTTTCGAAGAACGCGACTGTCTCAGGCACGTCGAGCCGCCGAAGAACGCTGCGAATCGCCCCAGGCGTCGAGCCGGTGTACTGCTGCTCATCGACTTGATAGTGCGTGACGTTGCAGCGACCTCCCCCAGCCACCAAAATCTTCGCTCCGATGGTGCGTGCGCCGTCGAGCAGCAACACGCGAGCTGGGCGATGCTCTGCTTCCAGTGCCCGGCCCAGCGCGATCGCAGTCATCAACCCTGCCGCACCAGCACCAACAATCACGACATCCGCCTGCTCGCTGTTCATGCAGCCACACGGTATTCCAGGCTTCCCCACTTCCCCAGCAGGGGGACATCACCCCATAGCAAAAACTGGGAAACTGCTGTGTTCGGTCCGCAAGATCTGTTATGCTCTAATCGACTACAGGGCGAAGGGGCCCTGCAGTGGTTCATGTAGACCAGAAGGGGAGTCCATAATGAAGAAGTTTCTTGCATGCCTCGCGCTGTCGAGCTCGGTGGCCTTTGCGGCCTCCGATCTCAGTTCGCCTCTCATTCCACAAGCCGAGCAAACCACTCCGCACGCCACGACCTTCACGCTCGATCACGAAGGTTATCAGGCCTTGCTCGGGGTGCAATCTGTGGTCATGACCGATTTCACACTGGCCGATGGTGTGCAGGCCACGCTGCGTCTCTCACGTCGCAATGTCTTCGCTCCGGGTGCCGAACTGCTCCTCATGACCGATGAGGGCGAGGTCCGCCTCGAACAGCCCGAGATGGCCATGTTCGGTGGATATATCGACGGCGACCCCGACTCAACCGTCTTCCTCTCCTTCTCGCCTTTCGGCGTCGAGGGATTCATCGACGCCATGGGCCAGACCTGGATCATCTCCTCCGGTGCCTACGCCGATGAACTGCCCATCGCGATCTTCAACCTCACCGCTCTTCCCGAAGGCATCATCAACTGGGCCGAGTTTCAGTGCAACGCCGACCAACTCGATCAGAACATGCGACCGATCGATCCGCAAGGCGGCCAATCACCCCGCGGCGTCGGCGGCTGCTTCAACATCGACTTCGCCATCGAAACCGATCAGGAATACCTCGGCATCTTCGGCGGCAATCAGACCGCAGCCAACACCTACCTCGCCACACTTTGGGGCGCGATGACCGAAATCTACACACGCGACGTCAACACCACGCTTACTGTCGTCTGGACACGCCTCTGGACCACCACCGACCCATGGAACTCGGGCAACACGACCGACCAGCTCTTCCAATACCGCGACTACTGGCAGGCCAACATGGGCTCCGTGCAGCGCGACCTTGGCCACTTCATCTCCGGGCGCGGCCTCGGCGGCGGCGTCGCCTGGCTCCCCGGAATCTGCGGTGGACAGTTCGCCTACGGCCTCAGCGCCAACATGAACGGCTTCTTCCCGTACCCAATCCAGAACAACAGTTCCCAGAACTGGGACCTCATGGTCGTCTCACACGAAATCGGCCACAACGTCGGCGCGCCCCACACCCACCAGGCAACCCCCGTCATCGACGGGTGCGGCAACGGCAACTGCAACGTCGGGCAGAACGGCACCATCATGAGTTACTGCCACACATGCCCCGGCGGAATGTCCAACGTCCGCATGGAGTTCCACCCACTCACCATCGACAATGGCGGCGGAGCCGGTGCGAGCATCATGCCCACCCTCAACGCCTCCAGCTGTGGCCTTCAGACCGCGTGCTCGGGCATCGCCTTCGTCTTCCCCAACGGCCTCCCGACGTTCGCTCAGCCTAACGGTTCGACCGTTCTGCTCGTCGATGCAGTCGGCGCGGTTGATCAGCCCATCCCTGGCACCGGCATGCTGCACTACGACAATGGGTCAGGTTTCACCGCTGTAGCGATGACCGAGAACTCCCCCAACTCGTACTCTGTCAATCTCCCTGCAACGGCTTGCGGCGGAAACATCGAATACTTCGTCTCGGCCATGGCATCTGACGGCAACACCTACTACAGCCCATCCAATGGCTCCAACACAGTGCCGGTCGCCACTTCTGTCGCCACGTATGTCGATCTGAACTTTGAAATCGCTGGCGGATGGTCCGTTCAGAACATCGCAGTCTCCGATGGCGGTTGGGAGCGCGGCATTCCCGCTGGCGACGGCTCACGCCAGGATCCCACCACCGACTTCGACGGCTCCGGTCAGTGCTGGCTCACCGGTAACCGTCCCGGCAACAGCGACCTCGACGGCGGACCCACCATCCTCAACAGCCCAGTCTTCGACCTCTCCATGACGGTGAATCCGACGCTCAGCGTCGCGCGTTGGTTCCAACTGGCGACGACCAACGACGACACTTTCTCCATCGAAGTCTCTGACAATGGTGGTTCGACCTGGGTCGTCGCCAACAGCGTGACCGGTTCAGTGAGCGGTTGGAACCTCGTCACCTTCCAGATCTCCGACTTCATCTCACTCAACAACCAGTTCCGTGTCCGGTTCGTCACCTCTGACAACCCCAACAACTCAGTGCTCGAAGCGGCTGTCGATGCCCTTCGCATCTCGGAACTGATCTGCGCTCCCGCATGCCCCGCCGACTGGAATGGCGATGGGCTCGTCGACTTCTTCGACATCCAGGCATTCCTCGCCGACTTCAGCGCTCAGAATCCCGAGGCTGATCTCAATGGCGACAGCCTCTTCGACTTCTTCGATGTCCAGATTTATCTGGGCATCGTCTCGGCCGGCTGCTAAGCCCACGTCCCTCTGACACCTTTACGAGCACCCTGGAAACGGGGTGCTCGTCGTTTTGTCCCCAAATCGGGCTATCTGCCACACATTTTCTACCACCTCGGCCTCTCTTTGCTGAGAGAATCTCCCGCTCAATCGCAGAGGTCTTTTGGAGCCTGCATCTCGATGCGGGTCTCGACGAGCCGGGTGTGCGGCCCCGAAGCTCGCCATGCACCTCGCCGCAGCGGAGTCGTCGAGATGAACGCAAACGGATCCATGCAGCACCTGCTCGGTCAAATCGCATCGTTGCCTCGCATGTCACTGGTCCTCGCCTGTGCCGGGCTTGCCTTGCTCTGCGGCACGGCACAGGCCCAATTCACCGTCAATGCCTTCTTCGACGCGCCCGCGGTCAATCCCGTTCTCGGTTGTGATGCCGATGCATCGATCCCCGGCGACCAGTGCACACTGCGCTCCGTGATTCAGCACATCAACACACTCCCGCCCGGAAACTACACCATCACGATGCCCGTCGGTTTCTTCCTGCTCAGCCACACAGGGCATGCAGAAAACGCTGGCGTGACCGGCGATCTTGATATCCACCGCAACATCGCCATTCGCGGTGCCGGGCTGGGCGCAACGTTCATCGATGCTTCAGTCCTCGGCGATCGCATCTTCGACGTCCGCGCAGCAGTTCGACTCTCGCTGGCCGATCTCGGGCTCTACAGCGGCACCGCTGTCCCGGGCATTGCTGGCGTCGAGTCCGGCGGAGCCATTCGCGCCGTTGCCGGCAGCACCATCGAATTGAGCAATACCGAAGTCAGCGGCTGCTCCGCAACTGGTGGCATCGCCGCTCATGGCGGTGCCATCGACACGCTCGGAGACCTCATTCTCACCAACTGGAATCAGTTTCACAACAACCACGCAACCGGATTCGGCGGGGCAGTTCATCTCGCAGGCACCGGCAGCATCGTCGGAGCATACTTCGACCACAATCGCGCCGATCGTGATGGCGGCGCAATTCGTACCACCGTCGCCAGTCCCAATCTCCGTGTCATCAACACACGCTTCTTCCGCAACGATTCACTGGCAGCTGGCGGAGCCATCAACGTCCGCGGCCCAACCTCCGTCGATGCCTGCGACTTCGAGGGAAACACCAGCATCGGTGTCGGCGGTGGCATCAACACCTTCTCTAACCTCGACATCACCGGCACGCGAATCTTCGGCAACGCCAGTCAATCCGGCGGCGGAGCGCTCAACGTCGCAGGTCTCGCTGTCGCAACCATCCGTGACTCCATGCTCGAACTCAACTTCGCCCACACCAGTGGCGGCGCGATCACCAACTCCAACTCATGCACCATCCGCAACTCAACCCTCGCAGGCAACATCGCTCACGGCGATCAACTCAACGAACTCGGTGGCGGCGCTATCTACAACTTCCGAAACCTTACCATCATCAACTCCACCATTAGCCACAACACTACCCCCAACGGTCTTGGCGGCGCAATCCTCAACCTCACCGGCGGCGACATCAACCTTGTCCATGTCACCCTCGGATACAACACCGCCATGCTCCCGGGCACCGGCGACACCATTCACAACGGCACACCCTCAGGCGGCGCAACACTCCGCTCAACACACTCCATCTTCGTGAACATTCCAGGATCGATCAACCCAGGCGTCGCAGGTACATCGCTTCCGCTCATCTCCCTTGGCTTCAACTTCGACGCCGACGGCACCGCGGGCTTCGCAGGCCCCGGCAACATCAACGGCACACTCGCCATGCCCATCGACCCGTTCATCAGCCCCCTCGGGCTCCATGGCGGACCGACGCTGACGCAACGCCTCATGCCAGGCAGCCCATGCATCGACGCCGGTAACATTAACTTCAGCGTCGATCCCAACGGAAACACGATCATCGAAGATCAACGCCACCACCCTCGCCCGTGGTACCAGCCCGATATCGGCGCATTCGAACGCCTCTGTATTGCAGATTACAACAACGATGGAGTGGTCGACTTCTTCGATGTGCAGGCATTCCTTGCCGACTTCGCCAGCCAGCACCCCCGCGCAGACCTCAACGGCGACGGCGCGTTCAACTTCTTCGATGTCCAGATCTTCCTCGCCAACTTCTCGACCGGATGCCTATAGCACGCAGAACGTCAACCGCTGCACGTGGTAAACAAAACGCAACGGGCGCCCCTGAGTGAACAGGGGCGCCCGTTCTCATTGCTTCGGTCCACCAGAGGTCAGGAGTCGCTCTCGTCGACGCACTCTCGCATCGCGCCCGGACCCAACTTCAGTGCATTCTTTCCCTGTTTCTTGCTCTCGATCGCCAACTGATCGGCCCGCTCCAGCAGCGACTGTGGATCCTGCCCGTCCCACGGATACGTTGCCAATCCACCCGAAATCGTCAGCGATCCAGGCGCGTCGTGACCCAGTTTCGGGAACGCCGCCCCACAGATCTGCGACTGAAACCGCCGCGCGATCCGATAAATCGAATCTGGCGGCTTGCTCGTCGGGACCCGCGGGCCACGAGGCTCATAAAAGATTACCGCAAACTCATCGCCCCCGATGCGGCACACCCGGTCCGAAGGCCGAATCACGCTGCGCAGCAACCGTACCGTCTCGCGCAGAATCTCGTCACCAGCGGAATGTCCGTGCTGATCGTTGAACTGCTTGAAACCGTCAAGGTCGAACACCATCACCGTCACGCTGTGCCGGGCACGCTTGGCCTGATCAATTGCATTCGACAAGTACCGTTCGAAGTATCGGCGATTCCACGCCCCCGTCAGCGGGTCAGTCAGCGCTTCAAGTCTCTGGTACCGATTCTGCTGTTCGAGCGTCAGCCACGCCCCGAGCCACACCGCGTGCGCGTCCAGATCCGTCTGGATCGCCGGCGTTGGAGCGATCAGGTACCCTACCCGTCGGCCCTCGACCACCACCTCCGACGCAATCGAGCCCTCACCCTCAGCCTGATGCCCCGCGAACGACACCGTGTTGTGTCCGAGGCGTTCGCGAATCATCTTCAGCGCGACATTCAACACCTCGCCGCCGCTGAGGACCCGCTCGATCAGTTCCAGATCGCCCACTGCGCGGGCAGTGCTCGGAGCATCGCTTCGGCCGGCGAACACCTCGATCGCCGGAACGAGAAACTCGCCCCCAAGCCGCATCTCGACGATTGATCTCAGTTCGTCGGGCTTCATGTCGCTTGTCACCACCCCGTGGATCATGTCTCGAAGCGTCGGCTCACACGGACCAATGTGCACAATGCACAGAGTCCGATCGACGAAACCCATCGCTTCAATAAAATCTTTCGTAGCCGGTACTGGAGACGTGCCCGCAGAAAGAGCCACCACAACCGGAACCCCCGGCACCGGGGGGGTAGAACTGACGACCGCCACCACCTCAATCAGCGAGCGCAGACGGGTCACTTCCACTGCCTGGTCCCGGAGCAGTTCATCCACATTTCCATCGCTCCCTACCACGAGGACACGAAGTCCGCGCAGTGGGGGGCCGCCAGTTGTGACGCCCTCGTATTCCACTGATTTCTCTCGATCGAGTACGATGTCTACACACATCATGCCTCAGAATTCCCCGCCTGATCAGGGTGTTTCAAAGAAGCAAGCTCTCGACTGGTCAAAATGGAGGGCTGAGTTTCCCCACCTTCACAATTTTGTTCTGCGTTATCGGACTCTTCGGCCCCCGCGCCAACTTCTTCAGAGATCTTGAGCCCGTCCTCATCGACCGGATCCCGGGCGCTTGCCGAGGCCGTCGTGTTCGTGCTTGCCATCGCACGCAGTTTCGGCTCGCGCTCCGCGTCATACACCCAGTGTGTCGCTTGAGGGGCATAACGCTCGGCAACGTCCAGCACATCAGAGACCGAACGCAAGCGCCCAGGCTCCATCAGCAACAGAATCAGCGGCGTGTGTGCGTCATGCTGATACAACCTGCACAGCTCGGCTGTCGCCCAACTTGCCGTATCGCACTCAACAAACCACACACCCCGCTGCGAAAGCGCAAGCCGCAGATCGGCAGGAACCTCCGCACGCGAAGGGTGCCACAGCACACACCGAGCATGCGGGCGGTAGGGGTTATCACCCGAAACAGAACTCATAGATCGAGTCTAGCCTCCCTGATTCGCGGGTGATCGTTGGCACTTAACGCCTTGGTTCGCCCCGGCGTGTCTGCCGCTCTGGGTCTTCCCCCTGAGCAATTGCCCGCACTTCTATAAGCGTGATACGTGGTTCCTGCTCACAGGTTTTGCAGGGAGATAGCAATCTCGTCCGCGCCGTCACCCCCCCCGACCTGCGCAAGCCTCTGGCGCAGGCTCTGACGCAACGCATCATCCGAAAGCAAGCGGCTCACCTGCGCCCGGTGTGTGCGCACATTCGCGTCGGCGTCAATGAGATCCTCGATCAGGATCGCGCCCTTGGAGTCCACCAGTGGCTGAGCATTGTGCTTCTGGTGTGCGTCACGGTGATACGGATAGGGCATGAATATCGTCGGGACGCGATTGATCCAGACTTCAGCTACGCTGCCCGCGCCGGCACGTGAAAGCGCCGCATCGCACGCACCCCACATGAGTCCGACGTCATCCACAAGCCCGACCACCCGCGCGCTCACAGACAACGCACGATAACGGCCTTCGACTTCTTCATGCTGATCTTCGCCAGCCTGATGCAGAATCTGCCACCCCTCAAAGATCTCAGGGTGCTGTGCGCACAAACCGAGCACGAACTCATTGATTGATCGCGCCCCCTGACTCGCGCCGGTGACGAGCAGCGTGCGCATCGCAGCATCCAGACCCAGTCGTTCGCGACACTCAGCCACGCTCGCAGTGACCCGAGCCGCGTTTCGTACGATCGGCCCGACCCGTGTGGCGCCCTTAAATGCATAGGTCGAGAACACCCGATCGACGCGCGGGGCGAGAAACCGATTCGCGCGTCCAGGCACAGCGTCCAGATTCACCAGCACACGCCGGACTCCGAGCGATCGTGCAGCCCATACCGCTGGCGGCGAGACGAACCCGCCCATGGCAACCAGCAAGCATTCCTCCGCTCTGATCGACCATCCATCGAGGCACACCCGCATCGCGCGCCTGCATGCGCGCACCGCGTCGGGCCACGTTGCTGCGAAGCGCACGAGCACCTTTGGCGAAACGCCAAATGGCTGTGCGGACACAATGTCGTATTCGAGTCCGCTTCCATTGAGCACACGCTGGTCGATTGAGCGCGTCGAACAGATGACGCTGATGCCCGTCTCGGGTCGATGATGCTGCAGGCGCTCAGCGATGGCGATCGAGGGATAGATGTGTCCCCCGGTTCCGCCTCCAGCGAAGATCACGCCTTTTGCGCTCACAAGGGCACCGGCTCGGTCAAGTCGTTGTCGGGCATCGTTCGTGCGTGCCGACGATCCATCGCTACCAGAAGCCCGAGGCATCCTGCGGTGAGCACCCAGCCTGTACCCCCCGCACTGAGCAGCGGCAGGGCGATGCCCTTGGTCGGACCAAGCCCGGTGACCACAAGGAGATTGATCGTGGCCTGAATCAAGAGCGTTGCCAACACACCAAACCCTCCGAGCCTGAGCAGCGAGTTTGGCTCGCGGCTCAGGATCCCGACGATGGTCCAGGCGAGGACAGCGTACAGGCCGAGGATTAGCGTCGCTCCCCCGATGCCGAGTTCCTCACAGATGACAGCGAAGAGAAAGTCGGTCTGGTCTTCAGGCAGGTAGCCGAATTTCTGGAGGCCGTGCCCGAGTCCGCGCCCCGTGAGTCCGCCGCCGGAGACAGTGGCCAGAGACTGGATCATGTGGAAACCCGTGCCCTGCGGGTCGGCGTACGGATCGAGGAACGCGACGATGCGGTCGATGCGGTAGGGGTTCTGAACGATGGCAGCAGCGACGCCCGCAATCCCCGCACCCAGGAACAAGGCGAAGTGTCGCCATCGTGCGCCGGCTGCGAGCAGCATCAGTCCCGCAGCCATGGCCATCAAGGCCCCCGTGCCCAGGTCCTCCTTGACAACGAGTGTTGAGACCGCGCCAACGCAGGTGATGATGGGCAGGAATCCGAACCAGAACGTACGCAGACGCTCTCGCCCGACCCAGACGCAATACGCAGCGACGAGCCAGACGAGCGCCCACTTGGCGACTTCGCTGGGCTGAAAAGAATCCAGCGGTCCGAGATTGATCCAGCGGTGCGATCCGTTCCTGGGCCTGGCGATTCCCGGCCAATATACCGTCGAAAGAACCACCAGCAGCACGCCCGCGCCAAGGGCGGTGAGGATCGCGGGCCGCTTCAGTCGGCCGAAGTCTTCGATCACCCCTGCGACCGCGCCGATCGGGAGCAGGGCAGCACAGGTCAGGGCTCCCAGGGCGAGCACCATGTGCATGGTTGCTGGGCTCATAAGAATGGACTTGAATGTCACGCCATTGGCCGCGATGCCCCTAGTCGCGCCGTCTTCGCGGATTTCGATCTTGGCCACATGCATCGACGCGGAGTTAACCATCACCACTCCGATGGCCAGCAGCGCCAGCGCGCACAAGACCACCATGTGACCGGGGCGGATCATGCCAACATTATCGGCACCCAGACGCCAGTTCGTGCAGGCAACTCTTCTGGCCCGAGAGTCATCCCCAGTTTGTCGAAGCAAGGGTGCATTTCAGGCGTCAGATCAGCGGCAGGCCGATGCGTTTCTCGAGTTCAACCACGGGGCGGGCGATCAGGTCGTACCCGTCCGAGCCGACGATGGTGCATCGGACCAGTTCACCCGGCGACAAGGTTTCACGCGAGCGCACGATGGTCGTGGCGTCGATCTGCGGGGCTTGGAAATAGGTCCGCCCCGCGTGGACTCGCACCTGCGACGAGCCGCTGTCAAGCCCGATCGATCGATCGATCAGCACATCGAACTGGCATCCCGACTCGGTCGGGCGCGAGGGGTCGAACTGCTCGGCGAGGAATGTCGCCTGCTCGTGCGCGATGCCTTGCTGCAAGGCCATGATTTCGTCGTGGCGACGTTGCTTGATCTCAACGGGGACCGCCAGCGCGGGGTCGTCTTCCATCGAGCCAGCGACGGTGCCTTCCTCGCGGCTGTACTGAAAGCAACCGACCGCGTCGAAACCGACATCTTCGATGAAGGCCAGTAACTGCTCGTGGTCTTCCTCGGTTTCGCCAGGGAACCCGGTGATGAATGTTGTCCGAATCGCCATACCTGGAATGCGATCGCGCAGCTTGTGCATCAGTTCGTGCTGCTGGCTTGCCAGCACGTTGCGCCGCATGGCGGCGAGGACGCGGTCTGAGGCGTGCTGGAGCGGAATGTCGATGTAGGGCAGCAGGTGACCATCGCTGACGAGGGCAGCGAAGGCGTCGATAATTTCGTCGGAGAAGTTGGACGGGTAGGCGTACATGAGCCGGAGCCATCCACGCCCGATTTCCTGAGAAACAGTATCGGACAAGGCTTTGAGCACGCGAGGCAGGCCCGCACCAAAGAGGTCCGCATTGGCAATTGCCCCACGGGCTGGTCCGCCCAGACCGACTCCGATGTCGTCGCCATAACTGGTTGTGTCCTGCCCGATGAGCAGAAGTTCGTAGGCTCCGTCGCGCAGGAGTTCGCGGGCTTCATCGACGATGCGGTCGACGCCCTTTGAACGCATCTTACCTCGGATGGACGGGATCGTGCAGAACGCGCAGTTCTGGTTGCAGCCTTCGCTGATGCGCAGATAGGCGTAGTGCCTCGGCGTGAGGCGCAGGCGGGCAGAATCATCCTCGAAGTATCCGATGCCCTTGCCATCCTTGCCGTTGACAGTCAGGCCCGTGGTTGCCATGCCTTCGTCACGGGCTTTGACCAGCGCGTTGGCGTGGATCCAGTACTTCGGTGCAGTCTCGGCGGTTGGTTCCGAGCCGACTCGCACGTCGGCCCCGCTCATGCCGCGCACCGCTTCGAGGATCTTTTCCCGATCGAACACTCCGATCATGGCGTCGATTCCTGGTGCCCATTCGAGCATCTTGGCTCGATGCCGCTGAACCAGACAACCCGCCACAACGACGCGCTTGACTTCCCCGCGAGCCTTGGCAGCGATCGCATCGTGGATGACGCCCAGAGATTCCTGCTTCGAGGCTTCAAGGAAACCGCACGTGTTGATGACGACGGCGTCAGCGGGTGTGATGCGGCCGGTGGTCGCGCTGGAGTCCTGTTCAGAACCCGCGAGCGAGAGATCATCGTGTTCGTTGTCCGTCGATGCGTCGGCCGAGACCGGAAGAATCCCGTCTTCGGCAAGCAGGCCGAGCATCTTCTCCGAATCGATCAGGTTCTTAGGGCAACCCAGACTCACGAACGAGACCGTGCGGATCTCGCTGTCAGCCGGAGGCAAAGTCTGGGGTTCATGGTGCATCGTTCAATGGTATCGCCCGGCCTGACGCGAAGGCGTCCTTGGCCAATTTGGCCAGTGACGATGGATCGAAGTTTCCCATCGGGTAATACGTCCGAATTGCGACGTCGAGGGTCTCGGGCCTGGACAGGACGAATCGGCAGGGGTGGGGGATGCGCCACCCGACGAACCGCATCGCACGAGGCAGGCCTGGGGTATCGGTCGCGACCACCAGTTCACGCCCCTCGAACCGCAAAGGCACGATACGGAACTGCCATGCCTGGCGCCGGTCGATTGCTGCCAATGCGTCGGGCGATGCCGCTTCGACGGTTGGATCCATCCACTCGGCCATCTGTGAGAACTGAACCGCCCAGGCCTGCTCGACACTGCGGGCGTCGATGCCGAACATTTCCTCAGCCACCACGCCGAACGGTCGCCCATGCTCTTCCTGTGCGAGCAGGATCTGGCGACGTTGTTCATCCGTGAGCAATCCTTGCTCGACCAACAGTTCTCCCAGACGCATCGTCATGATCGGCCCTTTCGGTTCCGACCGGCGCATGCAGGTCGGCAGCAAGGGTCATCGGCTGTGGTTGCTAGGCCGGTTCAGGTTCGACTGTGATCGCGCAACGTTTGCGCCCGTTTACATGCACTGGGAAACCAGAGCCGTCGACGATGGCCCGATGCGATGAAAGTCGTCGAAAATTTGGAAAACGTCCTTGACGCCCGAGGGGCAGTTCAGAGCGCAGGCTCGATCGTGGCCGTCAGGTGCCGGCTACGGAGCCGGTCGCGGTAGAGTTCCGCTCGCTCCTTGTGGGTCGTCATGACGAGCGAACGCCCGCGGGCGTGCGCAACCTGCGTGATCTGCACAGCATGCTTTTCACGCACAGGCGTTACAGAGATCAGAGACATCACGACATACCCGAAGTCATTGACATCATCGTTGTGCAAGATGACGTGAAAGGGCGGAAGGACACTCGTCGCGGGAGGAGTCACCTCCGGCTTGATGTCGGGTGGTTTGACCGTTGATGTCGGGGCGTCGCTGCTCAAATTCCGTCTCCTGCGCCTCACAGCGTACCAGATAGATTCGGCGAATGCGAGCGCTTTTGCATTACTTTCCTATGCAGAATTGCGCAAAGATCCGACCAATCACGTCGTCCGGAGTGATGCGCCCGGCAAGTTCGCCAATCAGATCGAGGGCACGCCGCAAACTTGAAGCAACCAGATCAGCATTCGTAAGTCCATGTTCAGGCTGGTCTTGCAACTCATCGACTGCTGCGAGCAGGCTGCTGTGCGCCCGTCGCGCGACTTCGCGATGACGCGGAATCAGGACCGAATCGGCCGCTCGCACACTTCCGTGTGCACAAAGCACGATCTTGTGGGTCAGGCGTTCGAGGTGCCATCCGTCGAGGCTGCACACGCTCAGGATGTCGGGCGAGAATATGACATGCGAGTCAACCTTGGTGCGAACACGTACCCTCTCGGGCCACGCCGGATCAACCCAGTCGAACGCCCCCTCGGGATCGCACGCGATGAGGAGATCCGCGTGTTCGATTGCGCGCCGCGCGCTGGCTTGTGCAGCGAGTGAAAGTTCGTCGCACGCATCAAGATCCAGGCCCGGCAAATCGGCCAGCAGCACGGCGTGCTGCGCGTCGATCATCCATCGTTCGACGATGACATCGCGCGTCGTGCCGGAGATCGGCGACGCCACCGTGCGCGCGTGGCCCAGAAGCGCATTGAACAGGCTCGACTTTCCCGCGTTGGGCTTGCCCACAATCACCACAAGTGGCTCGGGCCCGTTCCATGGCTCGGGAGCGACGCTTCCAGTCGCCACCTCGATGGCGCCCGCGAGCGCTTCGAGGCGCTCGCGCAGTGCGCCGGCGCCGATCGCGACAACATCTTCTTCCTCCGCAAAGTCGATACTGCTCTCGACCAGCGCCAGCAGCGATGCGATTTCATCAGCCCACAAGCGATATTCTTCGCCCGCGCGTCCGTTGAGCACTCGCTCGGCTGCTGCGACATGCTCTGTGGTCTGGGCAGCAACCTTGGCCGCGACTCCCTCTGCCTGCGCGAGCGTGAGTCGGCCCGCAAGGTACGCCCGCGCTGTGAACTCGCCAGGCTCGGCATGGCGCACGCCTTGCACGGTGCTCAGCACATTCATGAGACGTTCGATCAGGGTGTTACTGTTCACGAGAACAAGTTCCGCTGCTGCCTCGCCGGAGTACGACGCGGGCGCGACGTAGCGAACAAGGAGCATCGGCAGGTCGGGTAAGGCGCCGCATCTGGCCCGCACACGACTGGCCCCGCGCCGGCCCGGATCGTCGATCCCGATGGCGCGGAGAGCAGCGGGTGTCGCAGGCCCCGCGAGGCGCACGATCGCTCGCCGTCCGATTCCGGCAGCACTTGCTCGCGCGACAATGGTGTCGCCGGTGAACATCGCTTACTTCCGACGCTTGAACTTCGGGTCAGTACGCTCGGGGCGGTCAGGCGCGACATTGCGCACACGCTTCATCATGCGCTGGCTCGCCTGCTGCTGCGTCTGACGCTCTTCGGCCATCTTCTGAAGTTTGGCAAGCAATCCCGTCGACTTCTTTGCCTTGGCCTGTTCGCGGATCTTGTCGGCATCAAGCAGGCCATGCTTGTTCATGTGCGCACGAATCCACTTGCTTTCCGCGATCGCCAGCGTCGAGTTCGTGATGAAATACAGCGCCAGACCTGACGGCGCGGCATACATGAACACCGGGAACAGCACCACGCTCATGATCTTGACCATGCGCTGTGTCGACTCCTGCTCGGGCGTAAGCGTCGCACTCGTCGGCGGGGTCAGGAACTTCTGGTGGAAGTAAAACACCAGACCAAGCAGCAACGGCATCAGATTGATCGCGTCGATCTGCATCAGTCCGAAATCGAACGTTCGCCCGAGCGGAATGGCGTTGTCCGATCGCGAGAGGTCGCCCATGAACGTCCAGCCTCCCATCTGCTGAAACACTCCGAAGAATGCGGGCTGATGGCGGAGTTCGACGGCAAAGAACAGCGTGGCGTAAAGCGCGATCCAGACAGGAGTCTGAAGGAACATCGGGAGGCACCCGAGCATGCCGGCCGGATTGATGCCTTCTTCCTTCCACAGTTTGCCCATCTCCGCCTGCATGCGCTTCGGGTCGTCCTTGAACTTCTCCCGGAGTTTCTGCTGCTTGGGTGCGATGCCCTGCATCTGCACACCAAACTTCTGAAGGCGGATCTGGCTCCAGCGCGTGACCGGATGCAGGCAGGTGCGCACGATCACGACGAGCAGGATAATGGCCAGCGCCCAGTCGCCGGTCAGGCCGTGAATGAATGTCAAGACATCAAGCAGCACTCGTGCGAGCCATTGGAACGTGCACACGGCGCACGGCCCGCCGAAGTTGTAGAGTACCATGCCGTCGAGACCCATCATGCGTGCAACAGGCTCTTTGCTGATGCTCGCGCGAGACAGTGGGCCGGCGTATACACCAAGGTCAAAGGGAGCGCTCGTACCAGGGGCTACCACTGCGGGCTCACTCTCGACGAGTAGGACCACAACCGTGTTGTTCAGAATCTCGTTCTTCTTGAGTCCACCCGGCATGCCGGGCACGAGGCCTGCGATGCGTTTGACGTTCTGCACGCGAAAGACCTTGTCCGTCGAAGCCGGGTCGATCAGCGGATGCAGCGAGACGCCGAAGTACCGCCCGGTCATGCCGACCCAGACGAGGCGGTGCTCATCTTTGATGCTCAGGGCGTTCGGCCAGACTTGTTCCGAGACGGGAACGCTGAACGAACCATTGGACTTCTTCACGCCGACAAGTGACGCGAAATCGGTGGTGTGGTTATTGCTCAGCACCGCAAGGTCGCCAGCCTGCGATTGCGGCTTGAGCCAGAACCCGAAGCGCACGCGGCGTTTGTCGCCGCCGTAGCCTCCGGTTTCAGAGTCCATGCTGATCGGACCGGTGTGAATCCAGCGAATGTCCAGCGGCTTGTCTGTCAGGTTGAATGCCCGCTGACGGATCGCCAGATCGTGCGAACCGAGCGCGAGGTCGATGGTGCGTTCGACGCGCACGACCGGATTGCCAGCGGCATCATCAATGAACGCTTCGAACGAACCAGCCGGAGCACCCTCGCGCAAGCGCCAGACCGGTTCGCCCGCCGGGCCACTGGTCAGGTCCACTCGTGTGCCATTGACGATGAGCGATGTCAGGGCATAAGGCACAGCGATGCCGACCGCCCCCGTGTCGATTTCGTGAAGACTCTGAAGAACGATCTTCTCTTGCCCGGCCACGTTCTGGCGGTGTTCACTCAGCGTGAGCGTTTCAATGCCGACACCCAGTTCCGAAATACGGACTTCGAGCGCGTACCCGGTATCGGGGTTGTCGCTGCCGATGACGATGGTGCCCAAAGGCTGCGTGAAGACGCGTGCAGCAAGACCTTCGATCGGTGCGGTGGTTGGCCTGACAGTCGTGATGGGGGTTGGCTGCGCGTCGGTTGTCTGATCAGAATCTGGCTGCCGAGTTGCAAGTGGGCTTTCACCTTGTTTCTCAACCTGACTCCCAGTCTGGGCTTGTGCTGGCGTCTGAGGTGTCGAGGGCTTGCGTCCGATCGTGACGATGATGGCGATGAACAGCCCGAGCGCGAGGACCGCGATAGGGAGAATGATGCGAATGGGTGAGTTGTTCTTCCTCGCCATGGTGTGGATCCAGCCGGCGGGTGGAGCCGGGGACAACGATAGCCGCTGATTCGTGTTTCGACGCCGAAACTTTCTCAGGGATCTGGTTGACGACCGGCCAACTACCGGCCTTCGAACAGGCGATCGCCCAGCCAATCATGCAGATCCGCGATCGACTTGATCTTGTCCGCCGTCACCTTGACGTTGTATTCGACGCGCCGGAACTCGACCCGGTCGGGGTGGAGGATCGCGTAACTGGCACGAGGATCTTGATCCCGAGGCTGCCCGACCGATCCGACATTAATGACGCATTTCTCGCTGGGCGAGAACTGGTAGGTGCGATGTTCGCCCAGTTCATCCGGCGAATAGAAGTCCGGCTCGCTTGTGAAGACACCCGGCACATGGGTGTGCCCGACGAGCGCGATCCGATCGACGCGTTCGAAGATCGATTCGAGCTTGTCGGGCGCGTCGGTGGCATCATCGGGGAAAATGTACTCGTTGATCGGTCGGCGCGGAGAGGCGTGGACCGCGAGCACGGGAATGGTGCCATCGGGTGGGGTTTCGACAACACGCACGCGCAACCGACCGAGAAAGTCGTAGCGTGCGGCACGAAGTTCGTGGTTGGTCTCGGCGTCGAACTGTCGGCGTGTCCAAAAGGCGCTGGATTCGGCGACCGGATTGAAGTTGGTTGGTTCGTAGAGGACCCCGAAGTCGTGATTGCCCATGAGGGTCCACTGGCAGTGCTGGCGGACGAGATCGACGACTTCGAGGGGGTCGGGGCCGTAGCCCACGACATCGCCGAGGTTGATGATGCGCTCGATTCCACTGTCGTGGATGTCTTCGAGGACTCTGCGCAGGGCTTCGGCGTTGCCATGAATGTCACTGATTACCGCTGTTGGCAAAGCCAGAATCCCCCTTTTGGCCCGAAGTATGGACCGAGAACCGCGAGGTCGCGACACATCGACTTATGGAACGTGCATGCTAGTGCGCCGCACCGGGTAGGGCAACGCGGGCCGAACGCCTCAAGAGCGAGACCTGCGCGTAGGCCTCACAGTCTTTCTTCTTTGGGTTTCCCTATCATGCCATAGGGGTCGGAGAGCCGATCGAGAGTTTCGCCGGGGAGTGGCTCCGGCTTCCAGCGTTTTGACCCCGCCGGCGGGCACCCCCCTGAAAATGGGTGTTCCGGATATTCGAGGGAGACCATGCCAGCAGCGAACATCAACTATCAGCGAACCCGCGAGATGACGATCGACGAGTTGCTCCTCGAGAACCGGATTGTCTTCCTGATCGGGGAAATTAACCATGCGTCCGCAGCCCGTGTGATGATGCAGATGCTCTACCTGGAGAATCAGCGTCGCAGTCAGGAGATCAGTCTGTATATCAACTCGCCCGGGGGGGCAGTGGATGACACGCTGGCGATTTATGACACGATGAGGTTCCTGTCGAGCGATATCGCGACGTATTGCATCGGGCGGGCGTACTCGGGGGCAGCGTTGCTTCTGACTTCGGGGCAGAAGGGGCGCCGGTTTATTTTGCCGCACGCCAAGGTGATGATCCATCAGCCGTATGGCGGGGTGACGGGGCAGGCCGAGGACATTCGTCTTCAGGCCGAGCAGATCATCAAGAGCAAGAAGATTCTGAACCAGATCATTGCGGAGCACACGGGGCAGACGATCGATCAGGTGACGAAGGACTCGGAGCGCGACAAGTACTTCAGCGCGACCGAGGCCAAGGCGTACGGGCTGGTGGACGAGGTGCTGTCGTCGCCGCCGAAGGCAGCAGTCCAGTCGTAGTGCGTGACACGGACAAGAGTCAGTTGGAGTCAGGAGCAAAGGAACACTCATGCATTCAAGGTCAAACACGCTGGTCCCGATCGTGGTAGAGCAGACCGGTCGCGGGGAGCGAGCGTACGACATTTTCAGCCGGTTGCTCAAGGACCGCATCGTGTTCGTCACTGGTCCGGTGATGGACGACATGGCCAATCTGGTGGTGGCGCAGTTGCTGTTCTTGCAGAACGAAGATACCGAGGCGGACATCCACGTGTACGTCAACTCGCCGGGCGGCTCGGTGACGGCGGGTCTGGCGATCGTCGACACGATGCAGTACATCGCTCCGGATGTATGCACGTACATCATCGGCCAGGCGGCGAGCATGGGCTCGGTCATCGCGGCGGCCGGGACAAGAGGCAAGCGTTATACGCTCAAAAACAGCCGAAACCTGCTGCACCAGCCACTGATCTCGGGCGTGATGGAAGGGCAGGCAACCGACATCGAGATCGAAGCGCGCGAGATGCTGCGCCTGCGCGATCGGCTGTACAAGATCTACTCTGACGCGACGGGGCAGCCGACCGCAAAGATCGAGACGGATTGCGACCGCAATCTCTGGCTCGATGATGGCGAAATGAAGGCTTATGGGCTTGTGGATCAGATTCTGGCGAGTCTGCCCAAGAACGCCAAGAACTGAGGCCTTTCAAGAAGCGTGCGGCGGCGGAGTCGTCTGACGCTCCACGTTGCGCCAGCGATCAAAGTGTGCGCGTAGATCGGCACGGAAGGACTCGATGGGGCGGCCGCGCAGCCACGGACGTCGAACGTCGGGTTGTGATGTGCCTTGAACGTGATTGACTCGGTTCTGAGTGGTGTCGTCGGGACGCATCGGTATGCCCTCCGAGACAAAGATGCACCGCATTTGAAGGTTCGGCCCACGAACTGACGAGACGGCGCTCGGCACGCGCTGCCGAGGTATGCACACTTTCCCAGTTCATCAGAGCGCGGGGGTGATAACGTGCGGCCGGTGCAGGGTTCGGCGGGTATAGTGGCTCTATGCGCTACGCGATGATCATGGCTGGCGGTTCGGGCACGAGGCTTTGGCCGGTGTCTCGGCAGGGCCTACCCAAGCAACTTATTCAGTTCATCGATCGTCCGGGCCGGATCGTGGCGGCGTCTCTGCTCGAACTGGCTGCCGAACGGCTTGAAGGGCTTGTCGATCGCAAACATCGCTTCATCTGCACCGGCGAAGCCTATCGGACAGCCATTCTCGACACGATTCCCAGTATCGGTGACGAGCAGATTCTGGGCGAACCCATGGGGCGCGATACGGTCAACGCGGTCGGTCTCACAGCGGCGGTGCTGGTTAAGCGCGACCCGGACGCGGTGTTTGCGGTGCTGACAGCCGATCACCTGATCGAGCCGATCGAAGTTTTTCATCGTGCGGTTGAGACTGGCTTTGAACTGGTGGAAGGGGATGCGTCGCGACTTGTGGCGTTTGGCATCAAGCCGACGTTTGCAGCGACTGGTTTCGGGTACATCGAGCAGGCCGAAGCGATAGTGGGGACGCAAGGGCTCGGGTTTCGCGTGGCGAGGTTTGTCGAGAAACCGGCGCTGCCCGACGCGACGCGCTATGTCGAGAGTGGGAAGTTCTTTTGGAATGCGGGCATGTTCGTGTTTCATGCGCGCACATTTCTGGATCTGCTGGCCAGACACCGACCCGAGAGCCATGCGGGATTGATGAAGATAGCCAAGGCGTGGGGGACGGATCAGCAGAAGGCAGTGCTTGAAGCTGTGTACCCGACGCTGCCGAAGATCAGCGTGGACTATGCGATCATGGAGCCGGCTTCGAACGACTCGAGCGTGAGCATTTGTGGCGTGCGGATGGATGTGCAATGGCTCGATGTCGGGAGTTGGCCGGCGTATGGCGAGACGGTTGAGCCAGATGAGAATCTGAACCGCGTTTCGGGGCCGGGGCGTGCGATTTTCGAGGACAGCCGAGGAAATCTCGTGGTGACTTCCGGACGCATCGGGCAGACGGTTTCGTTGCTCGGGTGTGATGATCTGATTGTGATCCAGACGCCGGACGCAACACTGGTGATGCCGCGGGGTCGGGCGCAGGATCTGAAGAAGCTGCACGAGCGCGTGCCGGACGCGCTCAAGTGAGGCTCATCGCTCTCCCACGTTGAATCGTTCTCGCCACGCGCCGAAACAGATCACGCGCCACACCGCGTTGTCGTAGGGAAGTGCGCCAGTAGCTTGCGCCCGGAGGCGATTACAGGTTGCATCGCTCAGCCACGAACGAGTAGCGTCGAGACCGCGTTCGAGGAGTTGGGGCGTGCGAGGGTCGCGTTGCATCCAGAGCGCTTCGGGAGTGGCAAAGGCCACCTTGTCTGTGCGATCGAGGATGGCGTCGGGCACAATGGAACGAAGTGCGCCGCGCAGAGCGACCTTAGTCAGACCTGCGTCGATCTTGTCGGTGGCATCAAGGCACAGCGCGAGTTCGACAAGACTCGGAGCGAGAAAGGGAACGCGTGCCTCGATGCCGAAATGCATGGAGTTGCGGTCCTCGAAGTGCAGGAGCATTGGCAGGCTGCTGTGCATGATCTGGTCAAGGGACAACGCGCGCACACTACGCCAGCCGTGCGGTGCAGTGTCGAACGGGTCGCGCCAGTGGTCGAGGCGAGCGATCGGTGTCTGGCGGCCCAAAGCCCGTACGCCGGACGGCAGGAGCGAGGCGATGGCTTGGGCAAGCTGTCGGAACATCGGGGTGCTGTGCAGGCGCCTGACCGCGCGTGCGTGTGACCATGCTGCGACTGGGCGGAGGGCGAGGAGATGATCAGCGAGCGCAGCCTTGAAGAAGGCGTGATATCCGCCAAAGGTTTCGTCGGCACCTTGCCCATCGAGCATGACCTTGATGCCGAGTCGGCGTGCATGCTCGAAGACCTTGAACTGCGCGAAGATCGAGGGCGACCCGAAAGGCTCGTCCTGTGCCCAGACGATTTCGTCGAGACGGTCGAATAGTTCGCTGCCTTGCGGCTCGATGACGTGAAGTTGACAGCCCGATTGTTCACTGACAAGCGTGGCAAATGCGCTCTCGTCCAGACCTGCGTCGCGGGTGCGGGCGTGGACGGCGATGAGAGAGTTTGACGCATCGGTTGCGTGCAGGGCAGTGCTGGCCAACGCGACGACAGCGGACGAATCGATCCCGCCACTAAGGCATGAGCCGACGAGTACATCCGAGCGAAGGCGTCGTTCAACACTGGTGCGCAGCTCGTCGATCAAGGGGCCAGTGCGGGGCGGGCAGTCCTCCAGCGAGTACCAGTTGTGGACGCTCCATGAGGTTGGTTGGCTCAAGTCAAGTTGGACGAGTGAGCCGGGGAGGAGCTGGGTTACACCCTCAAAGAGGGTGGACGAACTATGATCAATGAGTCCCCGATTAAGGTAGTCGAGGCTGCGATTGGCATGAAGCGTTCCCACCCATTCAGGGTGTGCCGTCAAGGCTTTGATTTCACTGGCGAGGCAGAGATGGCCGCACGGGGCGCGCCAGGAATAGAGAGGCTTGATTCCGAACTGGTCGCGCGCGATCAGGAGGGAGTTGCGGTCGAGGTCGAGAAAGAAAAGGGCGAACATGCCATCGAAATTGTTGAGCGCGTCGGGTCCGAGTTTCGTAAGTTGGTGGAGTGCGACTTCGGTGTCGGTACGGGTCCGGAAGCGCACGCCCGAGTGTTTGAGTTGGGAGCGGAGTTCGTGGAAGTTGTAGATTTCGCCGTTGAAGGAGAGGTGATGGCGGTCATTGGGGGTGGACATGGGCTGGAGGCCCGAAGGAGTGGTGTCCTGGATCGCCAGTCGCGCGTGCGCAAGGGCGAGGGTCGCGGGCTGCCCGAGGGCGACCCGGGAGTGCTGGGTAAAGGTCTGGATGCCGGTTCCATCGGGGCCACGGTGGGCGATGCGGGTGAGCATCTGGGCTGCGAGATCACCCAGATCGGGTTGTGGGGAGGGGGCAAGAATGGTGACCAGGCCGCACATGAGCGAGGACTCTACCGGCTCGGTGCGGCGCGGGCGCGGAAGTCTTGCGCAATTGACAACTTGACGGCTTCGTCGTAGCCTCGATCCTGAAGCGCACGCTCCTACTGGAGATTCATCCGTGAACATTTCGGGAAAAAAGGTGATGGTGATCGGTGGTGCCGGCTTGATCGGCAGCCATGTGGTTGACGAGTTGCTCAAGACCGACGTGGGGGAAGTAGTCGTGTATGACAACTTCTTTCGGGGGTCGTATGACAACTTGGCTGAGGCGTTGACAGATCCGCGTGTGACCATCTCGCCACACGGCGGGGATGTGCTGCACGAAGACATCCTGAACCGTGCCATGGAAGGGTGTCACGGGGTGTTTCACCTTGCGGCGTTGTGGATTCTCCAGTGCTACGAGTATCCGGAGACTGCATTCGATGTGAATGTGCGCGGCACGTTCAACGTCATCATGGCGGCGATTCGCAACAAGGTCGAGCGGGTGGTGTACTCGTCATCGGCGTCGGTGTATGGCGATGCGGTCGAACTCCCGATGACGGAGGATCACCCGTACAACAACGACACGTTCTACGGCGCGACGAAGATCGCGGGTGAGCACTTCTTCAAGAGTCTGGGCAAGCGGTATGGATTGAACTGGACCGGTCTTCGGTACATGAATGTCTATGGTCCGCGGCAGGACTACAAGGGCGCGTACATCGCGGTGATGCACAAGATTCTCGATAGGATCGAGAGCGGGCGTTCGCCGGTGGTCTATGGCGACGGGAGCCAGCAGTATGACTTTGTGCATGTGACGGATGTGGCGCGGGCCAACGTGCTGGCGATGCAGTCGGACGTGAACGGGAAGAACTACAACGTCGGACGCGGCATCGGGACGAGCATCAAGGACTTGACGCAACTTTTGCTTGATCTGACGGGCTGCGAGCTCGAGATCGAGTATGAAAAGGCCGGGTTGACCTTTGTGACGAACCGAATCGGGTGTCCGAAGGCTGCGGAGGCGGACCTGGGTTTCAAGTGGGGCGTCGATCTGCGTGACGGGATGCAGAGTCTGATCGAGTGGCGGCGCAACAACGAAGAAGCGCTGGCGAACAAGCAGCGTGCTTCAGGGGGCGTGCTGGCGTCGTGATCGAACGGACGGGCCGGACAACGATTGATTTGAGATAAGGGGTGCGCTCGCATGTGTGGCATCGCAGGGATCGTGAGCCTGAGCGGCCGACCGATTGACCCGAATACGCCTAAGCGGATGTGCGACCTGATTGCGCATCGCGGGCCTGATGACGCGGGTTATGTGTTCTTTCATCATGGGAGCGCGGGGGGCGGTGCGGGCCGAGGCTCGTCATGGGCGCGGTTTGCGGATGCCGAGTTCAGGCACATCAACGAGCACCTGCCGATCTTTGGCGGTGACTATTCGCGGTCCGAACTGGCGGAGCGCGAGTTTACGGTTGGGTTTGGGCACAGGCGACTTGCGATTCTGGACCTTTCACCGGCCGGTCATCAGCCGATGTGCACGTCTGACCGCATGCTGTGGATCGTGCACAACGGGGAGGTCTACAACTTTCCGCAATTGAGGGCGGATCTTGAGGCGCGCGGATATCGCTTTCGCAGCGGCACAGACACGGAAGTCATTCTGTCGTTGTGGGAAGAGTACGGGCCCGAATGTGTCAAGATGCTCGATGGCATGTTCGCGTTTGCCATTTATGATCGGCGCGATAACTCGATGACGCTGGTGCGCGATCGCTTCGGTGTCAAGCCGGTGTATTACGCGTTGGTTGGCGACACGCTGCTGTTTGCGAGCGAAGCCAAGGCGCTCTTTGGCAGCCGCATTCTCAAGCCGGAAATAGACCCGGCGACGCTGGTCGAGTACATGACATTTCAGAACACGTTCACGCAGCAGACGATCTGGCGTGGGGTTTCGATCCTGCAGCCGGGGGCGATGTTGCGTGTTGAGCCCGGCTCTGGGCGACAGCCGACACTGAGCCGGTATCACACGATGGCGACGACGCTCGATGGGGCGATGGAAGACGAGGACCGTTGTGTCGGGCTCGTGGCTGAGCACTTCGGGCGGGCGGTGCAGCAACAGTTGATCAGCGATGTGCCGGTGGGGTCGTATCTCTCGGGCGGGATGGATTCGGGATCGATTGTTGCAGTTGCTGGCAAGACGATCGACCGATTGCACACGTTTACGGGTGGGTTCGATCTGACGAATGTGAACGGGATCGAACAGGGGTTCGACGAGCGACGAATGGCCGAGCAACTCAGCCACCTGTTGCAGACGGAGCACTATGACGTGGTGTTGCACGCGGGCGATATGCCGGCCGCGATGGAGAGATTGACGTGGCACATGGACGATCCTCGCGTGGGGATGTGCCATCAGAACTGGTATGTTGCGAAACTGGCGAGCCGGTTCGTGAAGGTCTGCCTCGCGGGGACCGGGGGTGACGAATTGTTCGCCGGATATCCGTGGCGGTATCGCCCGGCATTTGCGAGTGCGGGGTTGCACGAGTTTGATGAAGCGATCTTGCGATCGTGGCATCGACTGCTACCTGCGGACCAGATGGCGGGGTTGTTCGCGGGTGATCTGCACGCGCACCTTGATGAGCCTCGGCGGCGCTTCGAGACCGTGATGCAGGATGCACCGCAGTGGAGCAGTGCGTTCGGCCGGGCGGAGAACCTGACGCATCGCGCGCTGTACTTTGAAGCGGCGACGTTTCTTCACGGGTTGCTGGTGACGGACGATCATATTTCGATGGCGCACAGCCTCGAAACGCGGGTGCCGTTCCTTGACAACGCGCTGGCGGAGCTTGCGTGGCGGATTTCGCCAGCGGTGAAGTTAAAGATGGACGGGCTGCGCGGCGAGAGCAGCGGGAAGTTCATCGATTCGGCGGATGGCAAGCATGTTCTGCGCCGGGCGATGGAGC
>JAANMT010000333.1_pt1 | contig 51539 bp, 35 predicted proteins | sample 7279711 | NCBI WGS metagenome assembly JAANMT01 (sample SAMN14094538, study PRJNA606508) | bioreactor metagenome | isolation source: A lab-scale SPAN reactor treating ammonium-rich wastewater day 1 | place: Ireland: Galway | collected 2017-01-16 | reverse complement strand
CTGGCAGTGACTGACCGGATGGCAGTTTATGAGATTTTCGAACCTTCCACGTTTGATCTCGGTGCTGGCTACAACGCTCAGGGCAGCACAGTCAGCACTCCTGTGGCTGTTGGGCTGGGTGGTGCCTGGAGCGCAACTCTTCCCGTCACCGGACTGTTCGTCACCGATGGAAGCGCACAGGATGGCGATCCTTACAACATTTTCATTACGCCTTTCGGCGGCTGCAATGGAAATTCTGTCGGTGATTGCTACAACATGATTTATGTCATCGACCAGACTGTCCCGCAGGTCGATTTCATCAGTGCGTCAGTTCCTGCCTATTCCTGTGTTTCGGTCATCTTCGATGTGACCTACGAGGCCAATGATGCCCTCTTCCCAGGATGGCGGATTAACTCTGGAATCAATGCGGTCACCGCTGAGGTTTACCAGCTTGGTGCTTTTGTGGCCAATATTCCTGTGGTTGCAGTTCCGCCTTTGCCAACAGTGCCAAACAGTGGACCAGTTTCTCTCCTGATCAGTGTGGATCCGAATGCAATCCCTGGCCTCCAGCCAGGTTATTTCGGAATCGATGTGGTCGCGGAGGATACTGCCATTGATCTGCCCAACATTAATTCCTGGGCGGGCGGAGCTCCACCAGAAGTGTATTTCTATGACCCGTTAGGGCCTGTGTCCCAGCCGGTGTGCTCAAGGCTCTTCATTGCTGGTGTCACCGAAATAGCGGGTGCTTCCCAAACTTCGATTTATGAACTCGATCCGGATACTGGCGTTTTGAGGCAGGAAATTGCCCTCCCGGCGATTATGTCTTCAACTCTCGGTTGTGCTTTAGGCTTCAATGGACAGAATCTGTACTATGCACCGACACGGGCTGCCAGCTCCGGTTCGGTTCTCTATTCCTTCGCAGCTGTTACAGGACCTGCTCCGGCAATCGCTTCGGTGGTCCTGCCAGTCAGCCAGATTACCGGTATCGGTGCAGAAGACGACCTCGTCTTTGTCAATGGACCTGTCGGCCAGAATTTCGTTTATGTCCTTGATGCGTCAACATTGATCCTCCAGGGGACCCAGACTGCATATAATGTAGCCCCTTGGACCGAAATTGCCGGTGCCGAGGTTGGATCCGGCATCTTCAACAGGACCTATGTTGCCAGATTGGTCGATCCACCTGGACCCACAACGATGCTCGATATGTTCTACGAGACCTTCCCCGGTGGTCAGCTGTTCATGACCTTTGGAACACCAAACTTCCGTACCACAGGTCTTGGATTCAGTGGAACACGCCTCTTCCAGGGACGCCTGCCGGATAATGTCATCCGTGAGGTTGTCACCACCACACCCCATGCGGTCTACAATAGTGGTTTCCTGCTGAATTCATTCGGGGTTCCCAATGGAGCCACAGTGTGCGCAGTTGCTGCGGGTCCGATGATTGGCGAATGCACTCTCTGCCTGAATGATCTTCCAGCCAATCTTGCAACAGCGGTCACCGATACCGCCGCCTGCGGAATCTCACAGGTCGACATTTATGCAATGCCATACGGCGCAACAGTGCCGTACCTGATCAATTCTGCAACCACATTGCCTGATCTGGCGGTTCGTCCTTATGTACCGACTTCACCGTCAGCGGCTGTAGCCTATGGCCAGTTGACAGCGGCCTCCGCAGCCCAGTTCTTCCCGGCTGGTGAGGGTGAAATTCTCGTCTACTCCCAGGCCACGGATATTGCTGGGAATGTCGAATCACTCGGAGGCGCCCTCTCTCGCGGCATCACCTATCGTGTTGACTTCCGTGAGCCAAGAGTGGTCTATCTGGATACAGACCCCCATGCCACACGGGGCGATTATCCAAACAATGTCAATGTCACTCTGGCCATCGAGGATGTGGCTCTCGTGACATCCACTGTTTCTCTGACCGCCCAGTTCAGCACATTGATTGGCAATGTCGATGTTGCCCTGCCGCTCGTTGTCAGTGGCACTGCGGTAAGTGGACCGAATATTGTCACCACAACCTTCACAACCAGCTTCAATCCGGCTGGACTGGTGCTTTCGACAACTCAGTCGGCCTACATCGACTTCCTCATTGCTGCGACTGACGAATGCCAGAATACAACCAGCACGGTTCTGATCGACCGCTTCATCGTCGACAATGCCACACCTGAGGCCCAGGTGCCGATTCCATCCTACCCGGCATGCGATGTGATCAGCACTCTGCCGTCCTTCGCTGGAACCATCTACTGGTCAATGACCAATCCGTTGGTCTGGTCGGAAAATGAAATGGCTGGCATGAACCTGTGGGATGCCACCTATGTTGCGCAGCCTACTTCAGGCATCAATGCCGCCCTGCCGCACTACCTGGCTGGTTCCAATAATGCGCCGTTCTTCGTCGAACCGAGGACTCGTGCAAGCGACCTGCTTGGCCCGATTGCTGAACCGGATATTGCTTCCTCACCGTCGGGTATTGCGACAGTTGAAGTCTACTATGCGACTGGACCGGCCAGCTGCACTACGGTTGCCGGTTTGAGCTTCATCCACCTGGTCTCCCCGATTGGTGTTCGCACCAACGTCGTCGAGGTTCAGGGTGGCGGCTATGTTCCTCTGTCACTGCCCAGCGCAGCTGTTGAGGCAACACCGGAATTCGCATGGAATACCGCGATTCTTCCGCCGACCATTCTGAATGCGTCGCCGATTAACAACTATTACTACCTCAAGACAATCATCAGTGACGGTGCGGGCAATGCACTTGATCCGATCTTCGGACCGTTCATCGTCCTGGATACTCTGTCTCCGGAAAAACCAATCATCACCTGCAAACCTCTCATCGGGACACGTGACGTGTATATCGACTGGGAGCGTCCACCTTATGACAATGTCGGTGTGGTGGGTTATGAAATCTGGAGAACAAGGCACCCGGTTGATGATGTGCTCGATGCCAACCTCTCGATATCGTCCTTCGACCTGATCGATGATATCCCGGCGTATGATGCCAATGGCCTCAGATACACCGAGTATCTGGATCAATCTCGCCCGGCTGAGGGTGTCTATGCGTACTTCATCGCAGCCTACGACGCGGCTGGCAACGGCAAGACTGGTGGAGCGGGACTTCCGCCGAACAGGTCGAATATCGTCACCGCTGCTCCGTATGACCTGATCGATCCGTATCCAGTCACTGACCTTCGTGTCCGTGCGGGTGAACCGCAAGATGGAATCCGTCTGTCCTGGGGTGTGCCTAACAAGCCAGGGCCGGATCAGCTGCCTGGACCGTTCCGTCCATTGGGTGATGACGTAGCCATTACCGAGTGGGAGATCTTCCGTGCGGCACGCCAGACACCGATCACACAGGTGGATATCCTGGATCAGGACCTCGATCCGACCACAAACCCGATCGATGAGAAGGTCCATATGATCGCACGCTGCCATAACATGCTGGTGTTCGACAACTATGCTCAGAGCTCTCGTGTCCGCCTGCAGCTGACAGAGGTGCTGGATGAGCACGCCACAATTCTTCCCGCAACTGTCACCAGTTCGGCCTCATCGGCGACCTCCTACCTCCTTGTCTTTATGGAGCCGCTCGATGTGACCAAGGTGACTCTTGCCAGCCCGCAGATTCCTGCTCACCCGGATGGGCCGGTAACCCGTATTCAGAACATGACCACTGGACAGACCTACAAGTTTGTCCGCAAGGTCAAGCGCGAAGGCCTCAGCTGGGTTATCGAGATCGAAGCACCGGATGCAGCTTCTCTGCCCAAGATGAACGAAGAAGTCCATGTGGATTACCTCACCGAGGAACGGACCTTCGTCGATACGACCGCTGTTCCGGGTTACACCTTTACCTATGCTGTTTTGGCACGGGATGCTGCGGGTAACCGCTCCATTCTCAGCCTGCAGCCTGGCCCGAACTCCGGTATCGAGCGCACCACCGTGTGCCTGGATACATCCGCTCCAGAGGCAATCGACAGTCTCCTTGCCGATGCTGATTGCGGTGGTGTCACAGTCTCGTGGCAGGTGCCGCCAGTGGATAATACCGGTGTGGCGGGATATGACGTTTATCGTCGTGAAGGCCTGCTGCCGATCGATGTCCTTTCGCCAACGGATCTGATTGCCCAGTTCCAGTTTGCGCATCAGCACATCACGCCGGCAACATCACCAATTAATGTGACTCTTCCGGCCGCCTTCTCACCGTATCTGCTCAAGGTGTACGACACCACAACCCAGAAACTGCTGGTGCAGGGTGTCGATTACACACTCGCAGGTAACTTGATGACCTTGACAGTTCAGCAGACCGGCATCTTCTACCACGGCATTGATGTGGTCAGTTTCGATCCGGCCTACTCGCTCTGGAATGGCTATGGCTTTGATGGACAGTTGAAGTATGTCGATTCATCCATCACTGAAGGCGCCAAGTACAACTATGTGGTGGTGCCCGTGGATGCCTGGGGCAACGCCGCCTGCATGTCAAACAATGCCTTTGCCGTTGCAGCGGACTGCACACCGCCGGCAACTCCGGTTGTCTCGGTGAATTCGCTCTGCCCAGGCACGCAGGATGAAGTGCTCGTAACAACACTTGATCCGGATGTCGCACGTGTCTGTGTCTACGATGCCGCACCGCCTTTGGGCGATGTCATCTCCTGCCAGGAAGACCTGGAACGGGATGGAAGCTTCCGCATCCCTGTCGGTGACAACCTCTTCTCTGGTCTCTGGGTTGTTGCAATCGACTTCCAGGGCAACACAAGCCCGGTCTCAATGGCGTTCAACGATGTGACTCCTCCAGCCGCCGCGATGGCTGCCAATGTTAACGTGTTCATGAACCCGCCTGGAACAGACGATGCCCTGTCTGTCACCACCGGCGATCCGGATGCTGTCCGCGTGAATGTCTATCGTGATGACAGCCTTGAAAATCTCGTGGATTCCGCCGCGGATGGCGATGATGGCTTTGTGGATGGTGTCTGGAACCTGAATCTGGGTGACAACCTGTCCAGCACCTTCTTCGTCACGATCCTCGATGCGGCATGTAACGAAAGCGATGACTACGCGATCACCAACGATGTCACTGGACCTTGGGCCTGCACCAAAGTCGAGGTTCAGAACAACACAACAGGCTCCGGCTGCATGAGGGTCCCGGTTGAAGATACCCTGACCCTGTGTGTCGGACCGGATGTGGTCATGGTCGATGTCTTCGCGGATGCCTCGCTCCTGACACCGGTAACCAGCGCCGCAGTGGCGGTTGGCCCAGCCGGTGGATGTGTCGGCCCGATCCCGATCGGAAACAATGCCAGCTTCATTCCTGGATCACTGAATGGCGTCTATGTCGTTGTTGAAGACAGTGCCGGCAACATGAGCCAGGCCGTCTTTGCAGCGATCGACATCTCTGCGCCATTGATCTCCGAACTCTCGATCTTCGAACAGTTCCCGCAGCAACCGGGCACCTTCCCGAGAGTTGAGGATGAGGTTGATGTCCAGATCGATATCGATTCGGCCAATGTCAACGAAGTGCTGTGCGTGAAGGTCTTTACCGAATCGCCCACACTCAATCGCGAAAGTCCGTTCATCATCTCCGGTGGTCAGGACGCCTATGGCCTTGCCGCCGATGCGACAAACAATGTTCTTGCCACAATCCGGACAGGATTGCCGGGAGCCACTGATGACGTCCTTGTATCCGTCAATCTGGCACTGGTTTCCACCACACTGGATTCCAACCTGCTCAACCCGTCGGCCATAGCCGTGGCCGGCCAGGGCACAGGCAACATCTGGGTGGCTTCGGAAGATCCAGCCAATCCGGGCAATGTCCGCCTGTCTGAAATCACCAGCGCTGGCTCGCGAGTCCAGGATGTCGATCTGGCGGTTCCGGCCTATGTTTCTGGCATGACCTTCGGGGCAACAGACATTCTGTACTTCGTCAGCAATGGCTCGAGTGATATCTACGCCTATGACACCGCTCTTGCCACACTCTCGACACTCGCAACAGGCGTGCTCGTCGATGCACGAGGGATTGCCTTCGATGGATCGTCAACGCTGTATGTTGCACATCAGTCCTCACCGTTCGATCCTGAATCCGGCGAAATTCTGGCAGTTGACCTCAGCGGTTCTTCCAGCATCTTCCTCGATGGCCTTATCGAGGTGGGTGATATTGCCATCGATCGCCGTGGTGGAATCCACTATGGAGAAAGTGGCATCGATATCTTCGGATTCCAGATCATTCCTGAACGCATCTCTGAGATGCGCCCGGGTGCTGATGGTCCTCTCACTCTGACACAAGCCAGCCAGAATGAGTTCGGTGGCACCCTTGTCGGTCCAATCATCACCATGGATGGCCGAATGATTTCACTGGTCCGCGAAAGTGGCGCTATCACTTCGTACACAAGCAACCGCCGCAACGTCGCTCTCGTCGATCCAGCTATTGGAGCCATGATCCCGCCGTTTGCCAGAATGCTGGCCGAACGTGTCCCGGGTGATGATTTCCGAGTCGATGGAATCAGAATCGGTGACAACAAGGTTCATGAAGTCCAGGCCTGTGTCGTTGATAAGGCGGGTAATACCTCCAACATCATCGAGTCTGCTCTGAATGATGTTGTTGGACCGCCGATCTACAATTCTGACACCATTGAAAATGATCCAGGCACTGAAGATGCTGTTAAGGGCGAAACCGAGCCGTTTGCGACCGTGCGTGCTTACGTCGATCCATGGCTCGACAACCTTATCGATCGTCAGCACAACGAGGTTCGCGCCGACCGGATCGGAAACTTCCGCTTCCTGGCAATTGGCGACAACCTCTATGACATTGTCTTCCTGGCTGCTGAAGATGAGGCCGGAAATATTGGCCAGTTCTCAGCAGCGTTTAACGATGTCGAAGCTCCAGATTCTCCAGTGGTGTCGGAAATCGACATCCTGTCTGCCTGCCCGGGATCGGATGATGCCGTGATTGGCGCACCGAACTCCGTTGAGCCAGACAGTGACGTCGATATCTATTCCGACCCGTATGGCGGCCAGCTGATTGCATCGGTCGTCGCTGATGCGTCAGGCGCCTTTGGGCCAGTTTCGATCGGTGATGATCTCTACGATGTTGTCTGGATCGTTAATGTCGACCAGGCTGGCAACATGAGCGCGCCGACCGTTCTCGATGGCTTCAATGGCGCGCCGATCAACGACATCGTCGCTCCGGCAGCCGTGAACCTGGAGAATGTACACCTCAATCAACTCTTCAGTGGTGAAGACATTCTGACTGGTCTTCCTGGTGCAACCGTTCCGGGTGATGCCTCCCTGGTCCGTGTTTACACCGATGTAAACCTGACCAGCGAACTGGGTGGCGGCCTCTCGCCGATCACCGTCTCCAGCGCCACTGGCGGCTGGGATGGTGCATCGCTTGGCATCAACATGATCGTCAACGCGACCCTGCTCGGTTACGACTCACTCTATCTCGTTGCTGAAGATGACGCCTGCAACCAGTCCACATCAGTCCATATCGATCTCGATCGCTGGGTTGGTGTTCCGCTGGCTGACAAGCTTGTCTTCAATGCCGATGATCCGAACAACAACACAATCGCCGGACTTGAGGATGCCGTTGGCGCCAACGATTACATCGTGTTCAGCACGGCTGTCGTGAGCGTTCCGAACTCGATTCTGGCTGTTCCATTCCTCGGGACTGCCCTGAGCGACGAAGCTGGCGCCTTCCAGGCCATCAACGTCGGGCGTGTCAATCAGCCGGTCAGCTTTGCGATTGCAGTGGATGCACATGGCAACCGCAGCGCCATCGTGCCGGTTAACACCAATGACAACGTCGCTCCGGCCAAACCGGTGCTGGAAAACATCTTCCTGACAGAGCGCGGACGTTCCTTCCAGGATACGATCCGTGGCATCCGCGGCGCAGTTGGCAATGGCGAGGAGCCACTGTATCTCCACGCTTATGCTGATGCTTCGCTGACAATCGAACTGCCTGGCTTCCCGATTCTTATTCCGGCCAGCGGCTTCAACAGCAATCCGGCTCCGGGATCATTCCCAGAGACCGGTATTGGTGAAAATTACGCCAACAACCAGGTATTCCCGCATACTGTTGTCGGGAATCCTGCGGTGTGGCTGACTGCTGAAGACGCCTTCGGCAATGAATCCGAAGCCGTTTACCTGCCGCTTGATGTCACGATTCAGAATCCGGATCCGACGAAGATCTTCGTCTTCGCACAGAATCCGCAGACCGACGCCTTCATCACCGGTCTCAACCGTGCGGTTGAAGGCCAGTCGAGAGTCCAGGTTTCCGCAGATGTCAACAACATCCTGCTCTACGGCAACTTCTACTCCAATGCGGATGGCGCATGGGATGCGGCCAATATCGGCTCGCTTCTGAGACAGCCTGATGTCATGAGCGGTTCGTACAACTTCCCGGATCGCCGTGACACAGTGTATGTCCGTTCAATCGACCGTGCCGGCAACCGCAGTGCAGTGATCCCGATCTCCATCGAGATCGTCACCTACGCAGTCATGGATGCCTTCGGTGGCATTACACTGCGCAATGGCAGCCAGGGTCTTACGGATACACTCCAGCCGACCTTCCTGCCGGATGGTGTCGCTCGTGACCTGGAGCCTGGCTTCTACCGTGCGAATGGTGCTCTGGATCCCGGATTCGCCCCTGGCGACCCGACCGTTCCGGAATACACCAACTCGCCGACAGGCTTCTACCGCCTGACCGGTCAAGGACAGATCGCCGCACTGGGTGATGTCCTGCCGGTGGATCAGAGTGGCTTCGTGCCCTTCACCACAGATGTGGCCAAGGATGTCGAAGTGGCTCCGCTCCAGGCTGGACCTTCGGTTGGGCTCTACATGCTCGATGGTTTCGGCGGACTGACAGCATTCGGTGGCGCACCGGCTCTCACCGGCGTCGCTCTCGGACATGACATCGCCCGCGACTTCGAGCTCGACTACAACCCGGATGGCTCCATCAAGGGTGGTTACATCCTCGATGGCCGCGGCGCGATGAACCCGGTCGGTGGATCGGCCCTGATCGTTCCGCCTGCACCGTTCCTGATCGACCAGGACATCTACGTGGATGCCGAATTGGTCAAGAACCCGGCTGACCTCTCAGTACTGGGTGCATTCGTCCTCTCGAAGTTCGGCTTGATCTCGACCGCCGGACCGTTGAGCGCCTCCTTCATCAACAACACCCTGAAGGGCGTTCCGAACTTCGGATTCAACATCGCCAGAGACCTCGAACTCTCGATCGATGTCAACAGCGGTGGCGTGATCGGCGTGTATGTCCTCGATGGATTCGGTGGAATCCATGCCGGTGGAAGCGCTCCGAAGATTCACGATGCTCCGTTCTTCGGGTTCGATGTTGCGCGTGACCTCGAACTCCTGCGCAACGCTCCGCAAGACTGAGCGCTTGTGAACAATTAAGGTAAGAACCGACCCCCCGAATCGCATGCGGTTCGGGGGGTCCTGACTTTCAGGGGGTGAAATGCCGGTTATGTCCAGTCGGAATAATCTCTGGCAACCTGGACGCCTTGTAATGCATCTCCAGGCCTTTGTTTATCCCCTTTTTATCATCTCGGCTGTGGTTCATGCCGGTGATCTGGTCGACCGTGTCATAGCTTCCGTCAATAACTCCGTCATCACATTGAAACGCCTGGAAACCCGGACAGCCGAACTGTCACTCACCCTGGCAAAGCCAAAAAACCCCTCAACAGACCGAGTTCCTCCAATGGCAGCCATACGCCGCCGTGCGCTCGATGACCTGATCGATGAAGAATTAATCCTGCAGAAAGCAAAGAATTACCTGAGAAAGGAAGCGGCCGAGCGCAATGCCCAACGGTCTGTTGATGAACAGCTCAGCGAACTTCAGGACCGTCTGGGAAAAGAAGAGTTTGAGGCGCTCCTCGCCAAGGACAATCAGAATCTCGATGAGCTCAAAGCCACCATGGTCGCCGATCGAACCCACCTGATTCTTGTCCAGCAGGCACGGCAGTCGTGGGTTGATGAGTATCTGCTGAATCCGGTTTCGCAAGCCCAGGTGGACAAGTATCTCGAAGAGCATCCCGGCTCAGCTGAAGAAGGGGGTGCGCCTGAAGCGCAATTCATTTTCTTCCGGATTCCCCCTGGCACTGAACCGGCTGGAATCGAGGCGATTCGGTCGAAGGCTGAGAAAATCCTCTCCCGCGCCCGGATCGGAGAATCCTTTGATGAATTAGTGAGCCAGTACTCACAACATCAGCAATCCAAAGACCGTGGGGGGATCCTTGACCTGGTGAATAGAACCAGCCCATACCCTGAATTTGCCCCCTTATTCGACCTCGAAAGCGGGCAGGTCTACCCCCAGGTGATTGCGATCGAAGGCTGGTTCTGCATCGCCAGGGTTAAAAGCAAACAGAGCCTCTATAATCTGGTCCGCCGGAAGATTGCGCTCGAGCAGCAGGCAAAGGCTCTTGCTGATATGCGCAAAGAAGCAGTCATTGTGCTGGATCGCGATCTGTTTCCTGCCACAGAACCCTGATTCATTCTCCTTCAAGGCCCAGGGAAGGCGGCAATGAGTGGAACTCCCTCCACACTGCGTAAAACCAGGGGCTTTCGTTCGAGAACCAGCCTCTGTTCCTGCTGGCCGAAGAAACCCTGACGGAATTGAAGGATGCGGCAATCCACCGGCCCCTCTTTGGCAAACTTCCAGCCCATCGGTGCATCTCCCGCCAGCTGGTACTCCCGGATGGGTGGATCATCCATGGCATGAGTGGCGATTCGGGCATCAGGAGGAATCTGCCGGGCCAGATTCGAAATAAAATCCGGAGTCATCGCATCGCACCAGTAAGTGGTTTCAAGGCCGATGTGATGCGCCCCGCGTATCCCTCCTGCTGTGAGTGAGTAGTACTCGAGTTGATACGGGTGAATCAGGTAACAGGTCACAATTTGAGAAACAACAAGGAGTCCTGCCGAAACCGGGATAAATAAGCGGCTGAAGGGATGAGCTGAGAGTGAGCGAATATAACCATTGAGGGACCGATATCCCTCGGCGGCAAGAATTGCAATAAAAGGCAAGCTGGGCAGAAAGAAACGGATGCCATCATAAGCCGATTTGAAAGAGAAAAGGATCGGAACAGTGGCTGCATTCAGGAGGATAAAAAGGAACCACTCAGCCTTTCTTCGGCCATCGGCCCCGCCTGCACATATCGACCTCAGATCACCGATAATTCCGACCAGGCTGAGGATCAGGAATCCGGTCGGCAGGGTGGACCAGAGAAGGATCCAGGGGTAATGCCAGGGTGTGGTTCCCGGGAACCATTCACCCAGATAAAACACAGTGATCGGGACCTTGGCGCCATAATCAGTGAATCTCTGCACAAGCCGTTCCCAGGTATTCCACCACAGATAAGGCTGAGTCAAAAAATAGACCCCGGGTGGAATCAGAATAGCAAAGCAGCACCAGCGCAGAATCCCTTTTTTCCTGCACATCATTGCCCAGGCGAGCAGGGGGAAGGGAAGGAAAAAAGCATGCAGCTTGGTGGCTAAAGCAAGCCCGAACAGCCCGGCAGAGAGGATCAGCCAGCCAAACCCTTTTTGAAGGCTCCCCTCATTATCGTCATTCAGGACCTCGAAAACCTTCCAGAACGAGGCCGCCGCATAAAACCAGGCGACAGCGATCAATATATCGTACTCGGCAAAGTGGGTATGGCCGAACCAGCGGGGGTGGAAAAACAGAACCAGGGAGCCAACCAGGGAGGGAAAAACCCCGATTCTCCGGGAAAGAAAAAAGACAAAAACCACATGAAACAGAGCGCATATCAGCCCTGTCGGCCAGGCAAAGGCAATACGGTCCGCTGTTTGTGCCGGTGCCAGCAATCGGCCGAATGCCATGACTGTTCGTGGCAGGGAAGGGTGGTCAGATTCAGTTTCAAAATATTCGCGAACCGTGGCTTCATTGACACACCTCTCCCCAGATAAGAGCTTCTGAAGCCAGATTGCCTGCCGCCGGGCTGCCGGAAAATTGGTTTCCGCCTCATCCCAGGTGAAACCATAATCATGAATGGTGAACAGTATGATCAGAAACAGGGGAAGCCCGAATAATAATGCCAGCCACAATAAATGAACCTTCCCAGCCGGAAAGGCCTTCGAAGGAGTATCCATTAGAGCCCGAGTGTTTTGTGGTTGTTCTCCTGATCCGGCTCGATATCCCGGATTTTAAGCGAGGCAGAAGATGAATCTCTGGCGATCGGTGAACCAGGAAACAGGCTTCCCGAATGTTTTGCGGCTGGAAGGTCCTCCGCAATGGGTTCAATTCCGAGGCTGTCTTTCCGTTTTGCCAGGAATGGGGAGGGCTGATTGGGTTTGGGACGATATTCCCTGAAGTGCAGATCCATGACCTGAAAGTAGCTGGAATCTGTGCGTGGACGAGTGGAAGAATTCTTGCCCCGCCCCTTGAGATTGAAGATCAGGATCAGAATCCCGGTTGCGGACAGCGCGAACCCCAGGATGAGATCACTCATTTTTCATTCCCTCCAGTACAGAATCGATTTCGTGACGATACGGCATGGAGGGTTGCGCTCCAAGACGGGTGACCGAAATACCGGCGGCTGCAGTTGCAAAGCAGACAGCCTTCTTCAGGCTTCTGCCTTCGGCCAGTGCCACTGCAAGTGCTCCCGAGAAGCAGTCCCCAGCGCCAACAGTATCCCGCGCATCGGCAGGCAGCGCCTGGGTCCACCAGCTTTCCTCCGGTGTGATTGTGAGGCACCCCTCACGCCCCTGGGTGATGACCACAGCCCCGACTCCCTTCCTCAGAAAGCCCCGTGCGGCTTTTTCTATATCTTCCACAGTTTCGATCCGTGTGCCGCTGATGGCCTCGAGCTCCACCAGGTTTGGAGTCAGGACATCCACTCTGGGGAAGACCGACTCGGGAATGGGGCTGGCTGGAGCAGGATTGAGGATCAGCGATTTTCCGCAATGGTCCACTGTTTCCGCAAGGTAGGCCATTGTTACAATGGGCATTTCGAGCTGGGTTAAAATGATATCGGCCGACTTGATCAACTCGACCGCCTGATCCACCTGTCCAGTGGAGATGCCCATATTCGCCCCCGCGGCCACCACAATCTCATTTTCACCGGAAGCATCCACAATGATCAAGGCAACACCACTGGCCAGATTCTCATCGCGAACTGTCAATGAAGTATCAATGCCTTCCTGCATTAATCCATTCAATGCGGACTCGCCGAACTCATCGTTCCCGACTCGCCCCGCAAAGGCCACTTCCGCCCCGGCACGCGCAGCGGCGACCGCCTGGTTTGCCCCCTTGCCTCCCTGGAAACGTGCGAATACCCCCCCCATTACACTCTCCCCAGGCCGTGGGAAACGTGGAGCCTGAACCACCAGGTCGGTATTGCTGCTGCCCACCACAAGAACTCGAGATCTTTTCATCTGAATGACGCCTTTCCGATTTCGCTGTAGTATGACTCTGTGTGTCCGGCCTCTCAAGGCAGAATGCCATACAAAACCCTCACGAATCTGCTAAATTCATATCTGATTCGGGGAGAGAGAATCTATGGTTCGTTTTCTGATCAGCCTGCTTGTTATCATCGCTGCTGCAACAGGTTCCTTCTTTATCCTCATGTCACTTCCGGCGCCACCTGAGCCGGTGGTGAACATGAAACCGGAAGGAATATCCCAAAGCACTGTCAGCGAAGTGCGCATTCCACGCAAAGACTTGCTGGCTCAAGACAAATCCCGTGTCTGGGTGCAGGCTCGAGTCGGGAACGACATCCCAAAGGATGCGGCCATCCTGGTCGATTTGCGGTCGAATGAATCCATCTGCCTGGTTACCGGCGCCCATCCATTGGGATGGCTGAATTCTGATTCAGTGCTGTTTTACTGGGAGGGAAGCCTCGATCCCATCTGGATCCGTCTGTTTCGGAAATTTGGTGCGCAGATTCAACGCCATCATGTAACACGCTTTTTCCGGGTCGATCTCTCTACGGGCAAAGTATCAGTTCTTGCCGACCTCGAAACGGATTCAGCCATGATGTTTTCTTCCCTGTCACCCGATGCCCGCTGGCTGGTCGCAACCTGGGGACCCATGCAGGCGTATGAAATTTCACTCCAGGATGGCAAAGTCACCCCACGCATCGACGAGAAGTATGTGTGGGCCCCCTGTTTTGTTGATAACGGCCAGTACTTTTTTGTCGGAGAGACCTCCCTGCAGAGCCGCACGCCAGGGACCAGCAGCTCGGAACGCGCCTCCCAGCCTCTGCTTCAGGAAATCCGTGATGCCATCAAACTCAAAGGGACTCCCAGCATCGAGGTCTGTGGGCGCATCCAGGGCCAGGTCTATTCCATTGACCATGTTCCCGATGGACGATTCGACCGCCTTCTGGTCCTCGATGAGAGAACCAGAATCATGAAGGAAATCACTCAGCTTGAACCCAGCCGGACCCTTCCGGATTTTAGATCGGATGGCTCTGCTGTTGTCTACCAGGGAAATCCTTACACACGCACTCAGGATACAGTCTTCCTGCAGCAGGTCGCGGAGGGATCAACACCTGGGGTGCTGGTTGAAGGCATCTCCGGGCAGGGTTATGCCGACCCTCTTTTTATTGGGGGAGACCGTGTGCTTTTTGTTCACCGTGGCACAGAACTTCGCTCGATTCCGGCTGAGGGCGGTGAACATACACTGCACTGGCCGCAGTCTTTGCTTCCATGAATTCCATGCAATCTTGTTTCCTCAGAACTGAGGGACCGTTATGAACAGGAGGCTCAGGAACATGACTCAAAAAATGACCCGGTCGGTTTTCCTCATTGCTTTCTGGCTGTCTCTTCCACTGGCGGGAAGGGCTGCTGAAGAAGCCTGCCCTTTCTCAGGTTTCAAAGGCCCGGTTCTGGCTGCCGGTTCTTTTGCCGGCTGGGAGGACTATGGAACCGTGTTCGGTGGAGGCCATGTTGGTGATGTCATTGTGGAGGCCATCCGGCATGAAATCCTCCCCTCGCTGCTGAAAATCGCCGATGCAACCGAGGCCCTTGCGAAGCTTCCCGGATCCTGGGATCAGCTCGCTTCAGCGACCAACTGGGACCGGCTTAGAAAAACTCAAATTGCCTTTTCCATTTCTGAAGGGATGAACCACATTCCCAAAGTGGCTTTACGGTTCACTCCCCCTCAGGATGAAGCCATTTCCCTTTATCAGGATATCGGAAAACTTTTCGCCGGCATTGTCAGCCAGGCATCCGAAAACCTGGTCTGGAAAGATGATGGAGCCCAGGCCTCCCTGGTTCTGGTGGCCAGCAGCTCGCCATCTTTTTCGGATGGAGATGATCCTGTCCGCCTCCTCTCCCTTTCCCGAATGGACAGCCATGTCTTCCTCGAATCCCTGCCGGATGTCCCTCCGAAAAAAGGATCCGGCCAGGAACTGTGTGAAGAGGCATCTTTCCAGGACCTCTGGAAAAAATTACCGCAGCCACTGGCCTCAACACTTTATTTCAATCTGCAGCATGTTTTCGGCTTTGTCAGGACCACAGTGAAGGGCATCCTGGATGACATGGATGATTCCCGCCCCGTTTCCTCCTTTGTTCTGGATGAAACCAGTGAAGCCCTGCTCCGGGAGGATCCGGAAACCCTCGAAAAACTTCGCCAGGTGGAAAAAGATTTCAACTCCCTGATGCCCGATATGAATCCGGCTCCGCTCCGGCGGCCTGTCATGCGGCTTCTGGATCTCCTTGAAGCCCAGGGGCAGGTTCTCAGCGGACTCAGCCGGGAGGGAAACTCGATCCAGTCGGTGACCTTGTGGCAGCCTGCCGGAGAACCTGCGGGAGTGGCTTTGTTTGCCACTGAGCCATTATCACCGGCCTTCCTCAGCCTGCTGCAGATAAATTGTATTGAGGCATCCATCGCTGCCCTGCCGGACTATAAAACCCTGTACACTACCTTGCTGGACATCTTCAAGGATTTCCCGGACAGCGGCAAAGCCCTGGCGGACTGGGATAGCATCCAGGATTTGTTTGATATCTGGGTTGAGGATGACCTGTTAACCGCCCTCGGCAGAAACTCTGCCTGGCTTACAACCCCAAAACAGAAGTCTTCTTCCTCTGGATTGCCGGTGGTCAGCAATGATCTGACTGTGGTTCTTGAAATCGCCAGCCGTGAAGCCGCGCAAAGAACCCTGGCGGCTGCCGGGAAGATTCTGGCTGACTATGGCATATCAGCCTCCACGAAAACGCTCGATGTGGGAATCCTCAACGAGGTTGATATGAGCCTTCTCGGAAAGGTCTCCTGGATCATCCCCCAAGATCTGGATGTTTTCATTCTGACTAACAGCGCCTCCACAGAACTTGTTGTGGATATTGCCAGGCGCTTGAAGAATCCTTCACCCCTTCCGCCTGCAGGGCTGCCAGGCTGGAAATCACTCCAGAAGATCTGGTCAGACCAGCCTGCTGCTGTGAGCATGGAGGATCTGTCAACAACCTGGAAACAGACCATCGACCAGCTGCGCAGCACCCAGATGATGATGGCGTTGATGGGTCCGATAGGATCGGGAGCGCTGCCATTTTTCCAGCTGGGGTTGAAAATCATGACCACTGTGGATAAGCCGGAAGCGATGTACACAGTGGCGCATAATGAAAATGGGCTCAGAATCAGCCGGACATTGCTGGTCTATCCTGAAGAGCCGGAACCATGAGAGCGATAAAACCCTCCTGGCTGCAAGGGGTCGCCTGGATTCTGATCCTGGCGCACAGCCCGGTCTTTGGGCAGGCGCCCCAGCCGGTGCCGTTTGCTGAAAGGAACATTGCCCAGAAAACTGCCCTGGTGACTGGCGCAACCATCTGTTCGCTGGTCTATACACCCATGAAGGCGGTTTATGCAGCCGGTGGGGTGCTGGCCGGTGGGATGGTTTACCTGATGTCTGCCGGCCAGAGTTCGATGGCCGCCAGGCAGATCGTGAACCGGTCCAGCCATGGAGACTGGTTTGTGTCTCCGGACCACCTCACTCAATCCCGTTCGATCCGTTTCAATGGAGATGGCCTGCCTCCACCCGGGACCTCACGGTAAGGATCCCGCCTCAGTTGCTGATCAGGGGCCAGGTGATTCCCCAGAGGCTCATGTCGATCACACCGGAACGCCTTCCGGCCACCGAGGGATACAGCGCCTCGGTGGTCAGGGCATGGCTTTCAAGATTCTCGGTCCAGGCTGCCAGATAGTCCCCGTGATAGAGATCCTCCTGAGCCAGCATCTGACGGCAGAGCACCTGGGTCATGGTTCCTGAATTTTCTCTGGACAGCTCTGTCACTGCTGTTCGCCAATCCGAAAGGTCGGAACCGGCCGGTGCGAACCTCTGGATATCACTGAGAAACAGCACACGCTGAATCGGCGGCAGATGGGAGTGCTCTCCCAGGAGCGATCGGTATTCCTCCATGAGCCGGGCAACATCTTCAGGTGTCTTTGGATGATCGATGAGCCTCATGCGCCAGAAAGGTGCCCCCAGGGGCTGTCTGGTATACTGTGCCTCGAGTTCGGCATACTCCCGCGCTAACCCAATCGTCTGGCCACGGTCCAGGACAGGGAGCGCATCCCGGATGATCGGCAGGTGGAATGGCTTCAGATTTGGCAGCAGGCCCTGAAAGAACTTCTCCGCTGATGGATCCAGGGCCACTTTGTTGGTTTCTGGATTCTGGATGACCTTTCGTGCGCTGAGCGCCGGAATAGCCTTGTTACGCACCAGCGCGGGTGACAGCGCCATCAGCTCCGCGATTCGCTGGTTTGCATTTTCATCCTCTTTCAAACTCAAGGCCACATCCACTTCCGCCAGCACCCTTTCATCATTTTTGAAGATGCGGCGGCCGATCGCCAGATTCTCAAGGCCTGTCCTGCGCAGCTCATCGGCAATCTCTCCAGGAATCCCCGGCAGGGAGGCCCGGTCGATCTGCGCCAGGCCGAGCAGCCAGTACAGGCTGTGGTAGCGATAATTCCGCAGTGCCTGCTGGTAGAGGTTTTCAGTCTGAAGAAGCACATCACCGGTGCGTGTGTAAACTCTCGAAATGGTTTCTGTGCCTTTGCCGGATTGCTCGATTAACTGCAGCGCCTTGTCTCTTGTGGCTCGTAAGAATCGGTAAACATCATAGTATCCCCCCGCCATGTCATACTGTGCATCTCCCGCAAAGGGAATCAGCCTGGCCACCTGCAGGTTCTTTTCCAGGAATCGCCTGGCCTGCTCGAGTGTCGTGCTGAGCTCATCCGGAGTGACATAAACACCTCCCAGCAGCCGGTCCCGCATGGCGTTGAGCTGGTTGCGGAACTCGACCCGCACCCCCGAAAGGCGGCTGTGCCAGGTGGCACCTATGACCTGGGCGGAGATCGGAGACCAGATCCCGGTCTGTGCAATCACAGGGATCTTTTCGGTCCCGGTCCCCAATGGAACAACCAGGACACCCCAGGCACAGGCTGCAATGGCGAGCCGGATCCCTGCCTGCTTCGGTTGAATCGATTCCAGGTTGAACTTCTGCCTCCCGGCCGGGTAAATAATGGCAAACCAGAGCATGGCCAGTCCGGGAAGATAAACCGCAATCGGAGCGATATGCGCCGGGAAGCTGAAGAAAGCATCCATCAGCAATGCCAGGATCGCGACAGCCAGAGCGCTTTCAGAAAAGCGTGCACCAGCCGGTTTATCCTTCAGTGTCCGGTACCACCTGTAACCCGACTTGAAGAAAACAAGCAGCATCCAGATCAGAAGAACCAGGCCAATCGCCCCGGTCTCGACTCCCCACTGAATATAATCGTTATGCATTCCCTCGGTGTGGTTCATGGTCGGTCCGGCGGGGAAGTCGGGGAAAGTCTCGAAGAAGACCGCCTGGTAAAAGGGATAGTCTATCTTTACAGAGGAAAAACCTGTCCCCACCAGGGGATGGTGCTTCATCATGTGCAGAGAAATTGTCCACAAACGCGCCCGGGTATCACGCATGAGGAACTCCGGGTTGAAGGTCCTCAGACGGTCAGCGATGTTATGTGCCAGATTCGGATTGTATTCCCCCTGGATCGCCCCTCCCCGCGTGGCTGTAAACACCCCGATGAGCAGGACCGCAACAATCACCACAAATCCCCCGGACAAGGCCAGGCGGGTGATCAGCACCCTCTTCCGGCTCCAGCCCTGTGTGGCTTTCGAGAGGGCAGGGAGCAGGTTGAACACCAGCAGCAGAAATCCACCGGCCAGCAATCCGAGGATGGTCGAACGGGTCAGCAGGAAGAAGACAATCAGGATCCATGAGGCGGCGATAAATCCAATATATCCCAGTTTCAGAACCAGCCATCGACAACGGACCAGAGCTGACAACCCCAGGAATGAGGTCAGCAGGATGATCGGGGCGACCCCATTGTTATGCCCGATAGTCAGGCTCAAACGGGTGCGGGGATTCCCTCCGGTCGTCCGCATCAGCCCATCCAGTGAAACTCCATTGATCTGAAAGGCCGATAGAATCAATAAAACAGTCGCAATCAGGATCAGGGTGTGGCGGTAAGCCATGCGGAAATGAGCGGCTTTTCCAAAATCGAAACAGGGGGGAAAAAATGCCAGAAGCGAGAAGAATGCAACCCAGTGGACCAGCGCTATCTGGCGTGCGGGTGTCCACAGAATCGAGAGCAGCGCGAAGAAGCACATGTAAAACAGGGGGCGTGAAAGCGGATTCGGAATCAACAATCCACGGGAAGGCCCGCCGGATACCCACCAGGCCAGGAAAACGAGCAACCCACAGGCTTCGATGAACAGCTCTTTGACTGTGAGGGGGTTGAAGAAGGGGTCCCAGAAGGCAAAAACAACCATGGGGACTGTCCCCAGGCACAGGGTCCGGGAAAGCAATCGACAGGTTCGGGCAAGACTCATGATTTTTTCGCAGTGACTCGATATCCAATAAACACTATCATCTCTCAGAATTTTGAGGGAGCCTCTTGTTGAAGATCGATAATTGAATGAAATATGCCGATAATAGGGGAATCGAAATACTTTTGTTAAAAAAACTCAGGATGATCTAGATTGGCGGGCATGATGCAGGAACTGAAAATTGATATCGAAGATCACCAGCCCCTTGCAATCCTCACACTGACTGGTTTCTTTGCGGCATCGGAGGTTTACAAGCTGAAATCTCTGGCGGAAGGACTGCTGCGCGAGGGAAGCAAATATGTGGTTTTGAACCTGGCTGCCGTGGATTATGTCGATAGCGCCGGCCTGGGTGTTCTGATGCAGGTCTGGCAGAATTGTCAGAAAAATAGCGGCATCCTCTGTGTGGTCCGGCCTGATTCATCTCAAGTGCAAAGGGTGATTGAAATATCTGCACTGGCAAGGGCGATTCATTTCTTCGACAGTGTGAATCTGGCTCTTGAACTGATCCAGACACGTTTTGGGCTGTCTCTTTCTGACAAGGCCCCTGTGGCGATTTCATCTGATCTGAAAGATGTCATCAAATCACTGGTTCACCGTATTGGAACCATTGAAGAACGCCTCTCCCGGATTGAAACTCATCTTGGTATTCAATAAAAGAAAACGGAAGTATTGTGCTTTTCTCGCCTCCCGGGTGAGGTTCGGGGGGTAATTTGCCGTTGGGTGTTTCACATTCGGTGGGCCTATGATTCAGTCCTGTTCCCTGCAAACTCTGGAGTTTCCAAAAGTATTGGAGGTCTACCAGCGCTGCCTGAGGACTCCTCTGTCCAGGCCACTGTTGATGCAGTCATCTCCGGTTCAGGATGCAGACTGGCTGCAAACCCGTTTTTCGGAGCTGCACGAGGCCCGGGAGCTGCTTGAGTCCGGCAGGCATATTTCGTTCGATGGGATCGGGGATGTCTGGCCAGTGCTGGCCAAGGCGGCTCTGCCCGGCAGCTTCTGCGAAGGTATTGAGCTGGTCCGCCTCCTTGACACACTCAGAGGGATCCGCCTCCTGCGGAAATCCCTCCTGGACACTGTCCGCCCGCTCGAGTCGCTTCTTCCTTACACCCACCGCATCCACCCGATGGAGGATTTTGAAAGCCGCCTGTCCCAGTGCTTCGAGCCGGATGGAACTCTGAAAGATAAAGCCAGCCCCGGCCTGGCCAGGATTCGCGAACGAATCCGCCGCCTGCGCGCCCATATCCAGAAACGCCTCGAGGAACTCTGCCGGCGGTCGGATGTGCGTGCACTCCTGCAGGAGGATTACTTCACGGAGAGGGGCGGGAGATATGTGCTCCCGATCCAGTCGGCACAGAAACGCCGCCTGCCGGGCATCCAGCATGGCAAGTCCACGACCGGCACCACTGTTTACATCGAGCCGATGGATCTGGTTGAACCGGGCAACCTCCTTGGCGAGGCTCTTGAAGAGGAATCCCTCGAACAGATCCGGATCCTGAAAGAACTCACGGCCCTGCTGCGTGAGCGGATGCCCATCCTGCAGCCGACTCTCGATGCAGTGGCTGAACTGGATCTCGTCGTTTCTCTGGCCGACTATTCTCTGCTGATACGCAGTTCACTCCCCTCCATTGTTCCCCAAGGGGATCTGGTCCTTCGCGAAATTCGCCATCCACTGCTCCTGGCACGGATGCCCCATGAGCAGGTGGTCCACAATGATCTCATCCTCGAACAGGACTGTTCCGGGCTGATGATCACAGGCCCGAATACCGGCGGAAAAACGGTCGTCATCAAGACCGCCGGCCTGGCTTGCCTGCTGGGGCTGTCCGGGCTTCCCTTTCCCTGCGGTGAAGGAACAGTTCTTCCCATACTCGGGGGGGTGCTGGCCGATATCGGCGATGATCAATCCATCGAGGAATCGCTGTCCACTTTTTCCTCGCATGTCTCCAGGATGAAAACCTTTCAGGAAGTTGCCGATCGCCTTCATTCCCGGCAGGGGGCACGACTCCTCGTGATTCTCGATGAACTGGGCGCCGGAACCGATCCAGCTGAAGGAGCCGCTCTGGGCAGGGCGTTGCTGGAGTACCTGATCGAACGGGGAGCCTGGGTCCTGGTGGCGACTCACCTCGGTGAACTTAAACTGTTTGGCTACAGCCGTCCCGAGCTCAAAAGCGGCGCGATGCTCTTCGATCATCAGACACTCAGCCCAACCTACCAGATGCGCATGGATTCAGTTGGCGAAAGCCATGGGCTGGAGATTGCGGAACGCCTTGGCATCGCTGAATCCATTATCAAACGCGCCGAGGAACTCCTCAGCACCAATCCGAATCAGTCAGTGGCTCTGCTGCACCGCCTGAGTGAGGAAGAAAAAAAGGTCCAGGATATCCGGCTGGAACTTGAATCCCTGAAAATTGAGGCCGAAGAAAAGAAAGAGAGCCTGGTTCGCCGCCTTGAGCAGACTGCGCGTGAAGAGAAAAGGATCATCGAAGAGGCACGCCGCCAGGCTGAGCAGAAAATCCAGTCCGCACGCCGCCGCATGGCCTCCATCGAAGAGCATATCCACAAGCAGGAACAGAAACTTCGCGAGGGTTATGACTGGCGGGAGAAAGGCCTGGAGCAACGTGAAGAGCAGGTGACCTGGATGGAAAGGGAACTCCAGAGGCGCCTGGGGATCCTGGCGGACCTGGCACGGAAATTCCCGAATTTTACTCCCGACCTGTTGAAACCCACTGAGATCGAAAAACTTCAACGGCTTGCGGAGCCGGATTGGCAGAAGATCCTCCGCAAGATCAATGATGAGGAGCAGCAGATCCGGGATGACTTTCCACGGGCGCGTCCGCGCCTGGAACTCGCCGAAGAAGCCCGTCCCGCCTGGCAGGATATCACCTCTGGCTCCTCCCTTCAGATTGAAGGAGTGGAAGGCACTGTCTCTGTCCTGGAAAAAGATGAAAAAAGAAAAAGAGTCGCGGTCCTTCTCGGGAATCTGCGGATGGAAATCCCCTATGCTCGAATCCTGCGAAAAATTTCAGGGAAACCTGCTGAAACCCCGGCTCCGCGCCTTCAGCTTGGAGGTGTGGCGAGGAGTGATGCCGGGCCGGAAATCAATCTGATCGGAATGACACTGGAAGAAATGGAACCTGTCCTGGTCAGGTATCTGGATGACGCAGCACTGTCCGGGAGGCCCACAGTCCGCATCATCCATGGCCATGGAACTGGAACATTGCGAAAAGGTGTCCAGCGCATCTTGCGTGACCATCCTCAGGTGACAAAGTTCCACGAAGCGGAATCGTTTGAGGGAGGGGCGGGAGCCACGATTGCCCTCCTCAGAAACAATTGAGATCAGTTCCCGTGCATATAGCCGATTTTCTGGAGCCTTTCGATCGTTTCAGCATCGAGATTGGCGGCGGGTGCGGATCCCTTTCCTTTCCCGTCCCCGGCCATATCCGAGAGAACACGGGATGTTTTATCGAGTTCCGAGGTGGCGGATTCCACCTGTGATGCCAGGTTCTTCTTTTCTCCAGGGTCATCCGCCAGATTATACAATTCCACCTTCCTCTTAATCTCCCCTGAGGCATCCCAGACCATGTCGTCACGTGTATCAATCCATTTCTTTTTGTGCCGGTGAAGAGAGAACAGGTGCCGTGAGTTCTGGGTGACTTCGGAGAACAGTTCACGATCCTCGGGGAGTCTTTCCTGCCCCTGAATAATCGGATAGAGAGACAACCCCTGCCATTCCAGGGGTGACTGCCAGCCCAGGTAATCAAATAAGGTCGGTGCGATATCCAGGAGTGTGGTCCTGCCGGCCAGCTTCTTTCCCGCATGGAGGTCTCCAGGAAAACGGAACAGGATTGGAATACGGACTTCCTCTTCATAAAGGGAGTAACCATGCAGCCAGGTGTTGTGTTCCCGGAAGGCTTCTCCATGGTCGGAAAGGAGCACCACGACCGGGTCATGAAATAATCGCTGGCTCTCGGCCTTCTCGATGAAATCTTTCAACAGATCATCCATGTACGCCACTTCCGCCAGGTAAAGGCCCTTCATGTAAGGGGTGTCGGAATCGGGGAGTGTCAGTTTGCCGATATTGCATCCGAGAAGTGGAAAAAACTGCTGCTCGGGATGAATCAGCTTGTCTGTGGATGGGAACATGCCTTCTTTGATATACCGCTGGCGGTATGGCTCGGGTGGAGTATAAGGGTCATGCACATCATAAGTGTGCAGAAACAGGAACAGCGGGATATTCCGGTTGCGGCGGTTGAGCCAGTCCATGCAGCGCGGCAGTATCGATGCGAAATGGCCGGCTTCCTGGTCATAGCGTTTGAAACCCTGTGAAAATCCAAAACGGTAGTTCAGAAACTCACGGTCCACAAAGGCCGCTGTTTCATATCCATGATCCGAAAACAGTTCCGCCAGCCCCTGTGTATCCGGGGAGATCATGTCGTAATGCATGCGGACCCCATGGCGGGATACATACTGCGACAAAAACAGGCTCGCATGGGAGGGCAGGGTCCAGCTGGAAGGCGCTTCCGCTTCAGTGAAAACAACTCCCCTCTCCCCGAAGTAATGGTCCAGAAAGGGAGTTGTATCACCCCCTCCAATCAACGAAACCGCATCCGCCCTCAGGGTGTCAATGGATATCAGGATCACATCGGGTTGTTTTCGGCCTCCTCCACCCGGAAGGTTTCTGTGCACCAGCACCGGTTCCCCCAGAAAGAAGGGGCAGATTTTGTTTTCTTCTCCCTGCGCAGGGGTTGTGGAAAACAGGATTCGACCCCGCTGCCCGGGCTGGAGCGGGAGTGGAACACGAATCCCCTGCCCCCAGATGGATTGTGTTTTCGGATCATTGAAATCCAGATCCCCTTCCCACAGCACTGTCTCCGATTCATCCAGCAGCAGTTTGACAGAAAGGTGGCCTTTCCCCCACTTTCCGATAACCACCGGATCCCGGATCATGGGATAAAAGACCAGGTCTGAAATTTCTACCGGCTCGATGGCGACACTCCATCTGGAAGGTGTTGGCAGAAACAGGCATGTCCGGACCAGGTTGTTGACTTCAAGGGGCCTCACCAGCAGTGGGGATTCATCATAATGGCTCCAGGGGCTCCACACTTCTTCCGGCAGAGGCAGGGGTGGCTCTTTCATCAGTGCCTGTATGACATCCAGGGGATGATAGGAGAGGGTTGGTTCCGGCATTCGGTCCGGAATGCGAACTTGAATGGAAGCCTTGTTGCGGGCACGGAAATTCCGGATGAAAAACTGTTTCTGGATCTTTTTATCCGCTGTGCTGTAAGCGCCGGTGGACTTGAGGAAAAGAGTATATGATCCCGCCGGAATTCCTTCAGCTGCCAGGCGGTACAATGTCCAGTCATCTGCGGAGATCTCGGCAGTCGCCTGCCAGACCTCATCCAGGCGGGCATTCAATTTCATCGGCGCGGAATCATGGCTGATCACCAATGATTCCCATTCAAGCACCGGTGAATCCCAGGGGATATCGCCACCGAAGAACTGCTTGTGGTCGGCTGGAAAGAAATAATTTGCGATCAGGAGCCTGTCTTCTCCCGGTTTGTAGTAATACCCCGCTTCCACCCCCTCGTCCCACTCCTGCCGTGTCAGGAGGCGGACTTTCTGGCTGCCGGAGAGCACCTGGATCGAGGGATTCGAAGGGAGAACATCGAGGATTCCCTCCCAGGCATATTCGATCATCCCACCCGGCCTGTTGGATATTTTCCATGAGGGCTTCAGTGTCGACCGGTAATTCCACAATGGGTTCTGGAGGGAAATCTCCTTGGGAGGTTGTGTCAGCAGGCGGATCATTCCCGGCCGGGAGCCGAAAAAAATCCATATCTGCTCGAGCAGCAATCCCGATCCCAGCAGAACGAAGGGGAGACAGATAAAAAATATTTTTTTTATCCTGGCGGGGTGCATCCTGGCTGATGGCTGCTATCTGGAATTTGGCTGAGGTTTAACCAGGCTCTCAGCCAGCCTTCCCGCCTTTTCTGGAGGAGTGACGATCACGGCGGCGGGGGCGATGCGCGGGGGAATGTCCGGTTCGATCCGGATTTTCCACCGGCTGGCTGGCTTCATCCTGAGCCTGGCCTGCTGCTTCTGCAGTGGGGTTTTCCGGAGTTTCTTTCTCGACCACCTCCTGAACCGGGGGTTCTTCACGGTCGATTTCAGGTTCTTCAGGGGAGGCCTTCTCCTCCACTTTGATGACCGCCGTTGCCGGAGCAGTGATTGGAGTGGGAACTGGAGCAGGAGTTGGAGCGGGTGCGGGCGGTTGAATTTCTTCCTCGACAGGTTCGGGTCGGGTGGCAGGCCGGGGTGGCAGGAGTGATTTCAGCACCCGTGTCACCAGTTCCTCGAAGTCCGAGATTTGAATCGCGCCTTCCATCAGATCGAGCCATCCGGAATGGATTCGTGCGGCATCCTTTGACATGCCCAGCCTGAGGATGGTCTGCCCATCCAGGTGCGCACTCTCTTCGAGTGGAATGATTTCAGGATGATCAGCCAGAAGGCGATGCTGGTCGGCGATGAAGGGAACCAGGGCGATCCATTTGCCTGCCAGCAGTGTCAGCAGCAGATGGATTTCAAGCAGCTGGACACGGTGCTCCGCCTGAAAGGCCCTCGGGTAACTGCGGTCGAAGACCTCCTGCGCCAGGATAAACTCGTGCTGGGCCAGTGCTTCACGCGCCAGCATCAACTGAATCGGAGCGGAATTGATGGCCATGTGAGCGGCGATCTGCAGCCGGTTGAGAGCGCCAGTGGCATCCCCGGCACGCTTGAGAGCCTGGCCCCAGGAGGCATGGAGGTAGGGATCCTCCGGAGAAAGCGAGACAATCTGCTCCCATTCTCTGGCGGCTTCCTCATGACGTTCAGCCTCATCCAGCAGCTCGGCGCGCAGCCTGCGTGCACGAAGAAAATGGGGCGATTTAGCCAGGAGTGCATCCAGGCAGGCCAGAGATTCGTTGTATTGGCCGAGCGCCTGGTAGGTCAATGCTTCCTCGATGCCGGTGCGCAGGATGGAGGGATTGAGGTGGCGTGCCATCGCACATTCACGCAGCGCTTCCTCCGCCATTCCGGAAAGGCGCAATCCCATGGCGAGATCGAGCCGGATGGACACGACACTGGGCAGCAGGTCCCTGGCACGCTCCAGGAAGTCGACTGCTTCACGGTATCTCTCACCATGCAGCAGCGCCAGCCCCAGCGAATGATTGGTGTCTGCCGAAACAGGATCGAGGGCAAGTGATTTGCGAAACTCGGCAACCGCTCTGGGGATGTCTCCGATCCCCACATAAGCGACCCCCAGGTTATAGCGCAGCTCGGCGGTTTCTTCGGTCTGGGACTGGAGTTTCTCAAGGTCTCTCAGAGCATCCTCATATTTATGGTTCTCGATCAGGAACAGAGCTCTTTCAAATAGCAGGCCGGGATGATCCGGCTGGGCTTCGAGGGATGTCGCCAGGAGTGCGTTCCGTTCGCTCCGGTTTTTTTCCAGCCGGTAAATCTGGCATCTTGCCGCCTGAAGGTCCCCATTTTCCGGGTGGTACACCAAACCCTGCCCGGCCACTTCAGTTGCCAGCGCCAGATTCCCCCGTTGAATATCAGCCTGGATGCAAAGCAGCCGGGTTGAAAGGGATTTTGGATTCTGCTCGACAAGTTTGTGGAGGATCTCGGATGCCTGTTCAGGTTTTTTCGCCGCCAGATACTCCAGCGCCAGATGAATTTCGTTGCGTGAGGCCACCTTTTCGACTGTTGCCGCAAATTCTTCCAGGCGGTTGCTGATCGGTTCAACTGCTTTCTGGATTTTTTCTGTCAGCGAAAGCGATGTTGTTGTCAAAGTCTCCTGAAGAGATTCGGTGAAGCGAACCACAGACATATCCGTTCTCTCGACTGCTTCGGCCAGTCGTTCGGCTTTCTGGAGCAGGCTGGCAATGGATTCATCCCTCTGGGTCTTCTCCTGGCCGATCTTCTCTTCGATCACTGTGGTACGGTTCTTCAGTTCCTCATCTTTGCGATCCTGGACCAGGGAGGAATGGCTCAGCTTTTCATCCAGGGCATCCAGGAAGTTGTTCAGGGCATCGATGCGGCTTTCTGTTTTCCGTTGCAGCAGAAAAAGATATACCGCCAGCCCGATAACGCCCAATAAACACAGTATGGTCAAGAAACTCATGACTCTCTCTACACCATTAAAATGCGGGTTGCGAAACGAATGATATGTATTCAGCCTGAGGATTTCATGGAAATTTGTTTCCGGCAAGGCCCGGCCCCGATTCTGACTCCTCCTCAATCACCCCGATCTCGATCAGAATGACTGCATCATGGCCGCCAATGACCTGTTCAAATCCGGTCTGTCCGGGGTTTTCCGGATAGTTCATATCTCAGATCTGCATTTCTGGCATCTGCCTGGAAACCCATTGGTATGGCGGGGAAAAAGGCTTCTCGGGCTGGCCAACCTGCTGCTGAGGCGTGCACGCAAATTCCGTCTGGAGGCGGCTCCACAGCTGGTCGAGGAAATTCACAAAGATCAGCCCGATCACCTGGTCGTTTCCGGCGATATCTCCACAACCTCATTGAATCTCGAGTTTCAGGCCTTTCGGCAGATGTTTTCAGATTGGCTGGAATCCCCTGGGAAAATCACCCTGGTGGCCGGGAATCATGATCGTTATACACGCCGTGTTATGCGTGAGAAGCTTTTCGAAAAGACTTTTTCCGATATTCTCGACCCGGATTCAGGCAGCCGGATTCGGCTGATTCAGCCTGGGCTTGGTCTGGCCACCTTCGATCCGTGTGTTCCCAGGCCTATTTCCGCACGTGGTTTTGTCGATCCATTCCAGCTGCGCTTACTGGAAGAATCGATTCGGTCCTGTGATTGGAGCTCCCTCCGGGCGCTCCTGTTTGTCTGCCACTATCCCGCCGAAGTGCCACTGCAACATGCCGATCATCAGAAAGGGCATGGCCTTGTGGGGGCTGAAGGGATCCTGAAGGTGCTTCAGGAAGTTCCTGTCCCGATCTGCTGGCTGCATGGCCACATTCACCATCCCTGGAGATTCTTCAGCCCCTCGATCCCGAACCTCACATACTATAATCCCGGCTCCCCTTTGCAGCGCCGTTCACAGGGGATTTCCCTGGGGCGCTGGGTGCTGGATTGGGATGGACAGCGCATTCATTCTGAGTGGCGCTCGCTCCCGGCGGCTTCTGCCTGGTTTGAGGCTTCAAAAGAATGAGGCAGACCCGGCTCCAAGGTCTGCCTCAAGTGGGTTACTGAGGATTGAGAAGGTGGGACAATCCTCAGAGCGTGCTGAAAAAATTCTTATACAAATCCCTCGACATAAGACCTCACCATTGGGCGGCGAAGTTTCTGGAGGGCCTGTTCTTCGATTCGACGGACTCCTTCGGCGGATAATCCGATCAAGCGTCCGATCTGGCGCAGGCTGAGTCCCTTTCGTTCATCGCTGAGGCCGAAACGATGCCTGAGGACATCTCTCTCCTTCGGGGAAAGAACCCGCATGGCCAAATTCAACTGGTGCTTCATCTCTTTCTGGGTGATGTCCTTTTCCGGATGTTCGTTGGTCTGATCTTCAAGGACATGGAAGAGGCTGGGGGTGTCTTCTTCATTGGCCTGATCGAGCGAAATGAAACTGGCTTCATAGCCCTGCAGTTCTTCAATCACATGTTTTTTGATCCGAAGCCCGCGCGCCACCTCGGCATGGGTCGGAACCCTTCCTTTAGTCACTTCAAAATTCAGACGGAAGCTTTTGACCTTGCGCATCAGTTCCAGCTTGTTGGCCGGAATGCGGATGGGGGCGCTTTTCTGCTCGATGGCCCGCTGGATGGCCAGGCGAATCCACCATGAAACATAGGTGGTCAGACGAAATCCCCGCTCCGGATCGAAACGTTCAATCCCCTCCAGAAGCCCGATATTTCCCTCCTGGATCAGGTCTTCGAGTGGAAGGCCATGGTTGGAATAGGGGATTGCCATTTTAACAACAAAACGGAGATTGGCCTCGATCAGCTGCCGGCGTGCTTCAAGATCGCCCTTGTGAGCCAGCCGGGAAAGGTCCTTTTCCTCGGTGGCAGTGAGTAGTGGTTTCCGTGATATCTCTCGATAATACCTTTTCAGGCAGAATCCATCCGATTGCATGGCCTTGTTCTCCTTCCCTGGTATTCAAGAAGTGTAGCAATGGTTGTACCATTCTTGAAAAGCGGGGATTCAGATTCCGCCACTGATGCTCTAACATCTTCATTCTGCTGATTTTATGTGCTTATATTCTGAACGGGAATTTGCTTGACAGCCTCCGATTTGAGGGAGGTTTCAGCAGATCGTTCGTTGAAAAAGCCAGGCAAGTGAGAGATCTTTCTCACACCTGAGAGCGAAATAGGAGGCCAGAGAGGTGAAGACACAATTCCAGACCACTTATGTGCTGAGTGCGGTCAAGCCAGACCATTTCCCCCCGCCGAATCTTTCGGAGCTGGCTTTGAGCGGGCGTTCGAATGTCGGAAAGTCATCCCTCCTCAACTTCCTGGTTGGCCATAGCAGCATGGCCAAAGTATCCAAAACGCCAGGAAAAACCCGTGCAATCAACTTTTTCGAAGTCGATTCACGCTGGCGGCTGGTGGATTTGCCAGGTTATGGGTATGCACGCCTTTCAAAAGGAGAAATCGATGCATGGAAAACTCTCATCGACACCTATCTGCGGAACCGTGAGTGCCTGAAAGGCGTGATCCAGCTGATCGACTCCCGCCATCCTCCCCTCGAGTCGGACCTGAAGATGATCGATTGGCTGATGGATACAAATATTCCAGCCATCCTGGTCCTCACCAAGGTCGACAAACTGGGAAAAAACCAGCAGAGAAGTTTGCTTCACACCTTCCGGAAAGAATGGCTTTCCGGGGTGGACTGGCCGGTGGTGGCAACCTCCGCCCTGGAGAAAGCCGGCCGGAATGAACTGCTCGAAGCGGTTGAGAAAACTTTGAATTTACCGTAAGGGGTGAGATTTATCCTCCAGAAAAGGCTCCCGGTTGTTCCTCACCCGAATTTTTGGGTGAATTCTCCGTCCTTCAGAAACAGCTTCCCATCCACATAAACCTTGCCGGCCTTGCGGAGGTCGCAGATCATATCCCAATGCAGGACAGATTTGTTGACACCGCCCGATTCGGGGTAACTCGCTCCGAGGGCGAGGTGAACTGTCCCACCGATCTTCTCATCGAACAGGATATTCCGTGTGAAACGTTGAATCCCCCGATTTGTGGCAAAAGCAAATTCACCCAGGTAACGCGCCCCTTCGTCCAGGTCCAGCATCTTGTTGAGGTAATCTTCATTCTTGCTCGCATGAGCCTGGATGACTTTCCCTTTCTTGAATGTCAGGTGGACATTCTCGATTTCCCGCCCATTGTGGCAGGCAGGGAACGAATACAGGATTGTCCCTTCGGCCGAATTTTCCACCGGGCCGGTGAAGACTTCCCCATCCGGCATGTTCTCAGTCCCGCAGCAGTTGATCCAGGTTCGTCCCTGAACTGAAAAAGAAAGGTCAGTGTCTTTGGCGACAATCCGGATTTTTTTTGTTCCATTCAGGAATTGAACCATCTTTTCCTGGTTGCGTTGAACCTTTTTCCAGGCAGCCACCGGGTCCTGAAGATCCACATGGCAGGCACGATAGACAAAATCCTCAAATTCTGTCAGAGACATCTCCGCATCCTGGGCGTAAGCCTCGGTGGGAAACAGAGTCAGACACCAGCGCAGGCTGCCATCGCTCATTCGATGGTGCAGAATATCCCGGAGTGGCTTGACCCCCTTCATCCGCTGCTGCTGTCGGGAGGGATCGATTCCGCTGAGGTATCGGGTGTTTGTTTCCGCGATCACTCGAAACAGGCAGTCTATTTTCTCTGCCTGGGTCAATCGCCATTCCGGAATGAAACCGAGCTGTTTTTTCGATCCATGCCGCAGGAGAGCCTCCTGCAGCCAGGGTGCTTCGATGTCACACACCGGCAGTGCGCCCGCTTCCAGGCACTTCCGATAAAGGGCCTCGAGCAATGGTTCGGCACTCAGTGGCCCATTGATCGACACCAGTTCTCCAGCTTTGATCGCATTCGAATAATTCACCATCAGACCGGCCAGGCGTTCAACACGCGGATCCATGCGGTTTCCTCACAATAAAAAAATTGGTTCCCTTGGAGAGCGTTCACATCTTAACAGGCCCTGGCCGAACTTGGATCCCCGAATCCAGCTTCGAGCGAGCCGGGATACAATTTGAAATCTCTCCTGAGTATGATGCCATCTGGCAGCAGGATCCGGGATATTTGTGTTGTTATTCCGATTGTTATTTCGACCTCTGGAGGAACAGGACATGAGCAGGCGGGCACTTGCAGTTGGAGCGCATCCGGATGATGTGGAACTGATGATGGCAGGCACACTGGCATTGCTCAAGGTGGCCGGCTGGGAAGTTGCTATCGGGATCATCGCCAAAGGGGATTGCGGGAGCAAATCACTGACACGCGCCGAAATCACCTCGGTCCGCCGCAAGGAGGCGGAAAAATCGGCCGCAGTTCTGGGTGCCCAGATTTTTTTCATGGGCCAGAATGATCTGGAAATCGATGTGAATCCGGATACCCGCCGGATTGTGACAGAGGTGGTTCGCAAAGCAGCGCCGGATGTCGTCCTGACTCACCCGCCGATGGATTACATGACTGACCATGAGTTCACCAGCCGCCTGGTGCGGGATGCCTGTTTCGCGGCAACCACACCCAATTATGAAACTGGCTCCTCAGATCCGGCCCCGGCGCTCGCGAAAATCCCGTTTCTTTATTACTGCGACCCCCTCGAAGGCATGGATCTGTTCGGCTCGAAGGTGGTCCCCCAATTTGTGGTTGACATATCCACCCAGATGGAGATGAAGAAATCGATGCTCACCTGCCATGCCAGCCAGCGTGAATGGCTCCGGGTCATGCATGGAATCGACCAGTATGTGATCGAGATGGAAACCTGGGCACGCCTTCGCGGCGAACCTCATGGTTTCGAGTTTGCCGAAGGTTTCCGCCAGCACCTTGGCCATGCTTTTCCTCACAACAACCTGATCGAAGAGACTTTGAAGGGCCTGGCTGCTGTGGCTGGATGCGGATGATTCAGCTGGATCTACTTTTCCAGCTGCTTGTGGCGTTTGCGATCCGATTCTTTAAGGACCCGTTTGCGGATCCGGATGGTAAGCGGCGTGATTTCGACCATCTCGTCATCCCCGATCCATTCAATCGCCTGCTCAAGTGAGTTCTTTCGAGGGGGTGTCAGAAGAACCGCATCATCCGACCCGGATGCGCGCATGTTGGAGAGCTGTTTCTTCTTGCAGGGATTGACCACCATATCTCCCTCGCGGGAATTTTCTCCAACCACCTGCCCCTCATACACATCCTCTCCCGGCCCGACAAACAGAACAGAGCGCTGCTGGAGGTTGTCAAGCGCATATCCCGTTGTCTTTCCGGTTTCCATTGCGATCAGGCTGCCTTTGGTGCGATGAACCACCTCTCCACGAAATTCACCATACTCCAGAAACCGTGAGGCCAGAATTCCAAGCCCCCGTGTGTCGGTCATGAACTCGGAACGATATCCCACCAGCCCACGGGTTGGGATGAGGGCTTCAAGGCGCACCCTTCCATCCTGTCCATGGTGCATCTCTTTGACTTCCGCACGGCGCATTGAGATTTTCTCCATGACCGCGCCCACAAATTCATCCGGAACATCGATGGTCAGGACTTCGATCGGCTCGAGCTTCTGTCCATGATGCTCATGAAAAATCACTCGCGGACGGGAAACCAGCAGCTCCCATCCCTCGCGCCGGATCGTCTCGATCAATACTGAAAGGTGCAGCTCCCCACGCCCGCTGACCTCGACTCCATCCTGGCCAAGCTCCCGGATCCGCAGTGAGACATTGGTGCGGATCTCTTTGTTGAGCCGTTCGAGAATCTGCTTCAATGTGACCGCTTTGCCATCCTTGCCAGCGAAGGGGGAGTTGTTTGCAAGAAAAGTCATCGAGACTGTCGGTTCATCGATTTCCAGGGGAGGGAGGGCTTCAATCCGGTCGATTGAACAGATCGTATCGCCGATCTCGACCTCTTCCAAACCAGCCAGAAACAGAATTTCACCGGCGGCAGCACGGGAGCGTTCGACACGCTTCATCCCCTCATGCCCCCAAATTTTGGTCAGGGTGAACCGGCGGGGGTCGCCCCCATTGATCGGAACGCGGACCAGCGGCTGGCCCTGGCGGATTTCCCCATCGAGCACTCTTCCGCCCAGCAGGCGCCCCACATACTCATTCCAGTCGAGTGTGGTCACCTGCATCCGGAATGGGGCTTCAATCTCCCCGGAGGGCGCAGGCACATGCTCACTGATCACCTCAAACAATGGCTCAAGGCCATTGCGTGGATCGGAGAGCTCGCGGGCCGCCCATCTTTCCAGGGCAGATGCATACAGGTGTGGAAACTCAGCCTGTTTGTCGGTGGCGCCCAGCTCGAGAAAAAGGTCAAACACCTTGTTGAGCGTGTCATCCGGATCGCAGTTGGGGCGGTCGGCTTTGTTGAGGATGACAATCGGGTGAAGTCCGAGTGCCAGGGCGCGCTTGAGAACATAACGTGTCTGAGGCATCGGGCCTTCACCGGCATCCACCAGCAAAAGGCAGCCATCCACCATCCCGAGAGTCCGTTCCACTTCTCCGGAAAAATCGGCATGTCCAGGTGTGTCCACAATGTTGATCTGAAAATCCCGCCATCGCACTGTGGCGCTTTTGGCGAAAATGGTGATTCCACGCTCGCGTTCCTGGTCATTGCAATCCATCACGCGCTCCTGGACTTCCTGGTTTTCACGGAAGGTTCCGCATTCCTTCAGGATCGCATCGATCAATGTGGTTTTCCCATGATCGATATGGGCGATAATGGCCAGGTTTCGAATCATTTCTCCGGCACTGACAACACTTGTTTCCGTCATCCAACAACTCCTTCTATTCACACAGGGAGCTCGCTCCACTTTGAGAGGATCCACTCACTCAACTTCTCGTTCAAGCAATCGGCTTTCCGGGAATCGTGAAGGGAGACACCGAGGCTGGGGTGCTTTCCTCAGACCATCAGGTTAAAGTCTAGACGAAATGTCTTCCAGAAGCCAGATATTTTTTTGGGGTTCAAGCCATGCTGTTCCCACGACCCCCGGGCAGGAGGCTCAGAGTGGAGGGCAAACCGCCCCGGCTGGGCCGGTTCCCGGCTGGAAATGCCTCTGTTTCGAATGGCTGGATCCGCTGCTTCTCCTCCTGATCGGGCTGTTTCTGATCGATAATATGTATCCTTTTCTCTGGTGGGGAGATGGTCCTGAGCTCCTTACAGCTGCACGCTGCAAGGGGGTGGCGCATCCGACCGGGTATCCACTTTACCTGGTCCTTCTGGACTGGTTTTTCCTTCTTCCTTTCGGTTCGGTTGCCTGGAAAGGGAATCTTTTTTCGGTAACAAGCACCCTCCTCGGGGTTTTCTTTCTGCTGCGGGTCATGCCTGTCCGGAAAGACCGCCTCTGGATCGCCCTGGGCTGGCGTCTTGGAATCCTTTCACTCATCGCCTCTCCCATTTTCCAGAGACAGTCCTCGTTGGCAGAGGTGTATGCCCTCTCGTTTCTGTTTCTGGCCGGGATCCTCTGGCGGGCGGTTCGTTTTGCCGATGCCGGGACTGCGCTCCATCTGATCCTCCTCGCCGGGCTGTGTGGGTTCGCTGTCGGGCATCATCGTCTTCTTGGATTGATGCTCCCCGGTCTGGGGTTGTCCCTGATTCCAAGGCTGCGTGAACAGACAATCTCCCTGCGGATGACCCTTTTCTCGGGGCTTGTCTTTGGCTTCTGTCTTTTTCTGCCCTACACGCTCCTTTTCATGCGGGCGCAAGGCTCTCCCCCATTAAACTGGGAAGATCCTTCCAGCCTGCAGAATCTCTGGAGAATCTTTTCAGCAGAGCAATTCCGCATCGACCAGAAGGTGCAACGGATGCAGCTGTGGCTTGCTTATGAAAAGGGCCTGGCGGGACACCCCTGGCGGGTGATTCTGGCTGAAATCTCATCCATACCGCATCTCTGGTGGCATCAATTCTTACTGTCGAGCTTCCTGATTGTCCCGGGTGTGTTCTGGTTGTACCAGCGCAGCGCCAGGCTGCTTGTGTCGAGCCTGACCGCCTGGTTCCTTCCGGCCTTTTTTGTCGTTCAATACCAGGTGGGCGATCGTGAATCCTTTCATTTCCTCCCGCTCTGCCTGGTTGCATTGGGAATCGGCTTGGGTTGGGGCTGCCTGCTGGAGCGTTCAAGAGATTTTGATCCACGGCTCCCGGCCGCCGGGCTGGTTCTGGCGGCCTGTTTCATCATTCCCGTGGCATTCAATATGGAAAAGCCGGGTGCTGTCCTCATGGAAACACCTGAACGCATCTCCCGCAGGACCCTGGATGAGATTCCCCCCGGGAGCACCTTGTTCGCCGTTTCATCCCGGATGAACGAGCCTCAGGATTACACATACTTCCCTCTGCTTTATCAGAAGGAGGTTGCAAAACGGGGCCAATCTGTAAAGCTCTTCTCCGAAGCCTTCCTGACCACACCCTGGTATGAAAAAACTCTGGCTCGAGAAGGCATCCCAGGCGATTTTTTTGACAGGCTGGAGAAGGGAACACCCGCCATCCCGCTCCACCACACCACCCTGAGCCTGCTCCTGAAGGAAGATATGCCCTCGGTTCAATCGAAATCGCTCGAGGGGAAGCCTTTGCTGGGAATCTATGAAGTGAATGGCCGTTATTTCTTCTCCAACCGGGATGCCATGGCTGCTTTGGTTGCTCAGAGTCTGTTACCCGGTCTGCTGGCAGCGCCTCTGTACACCACTGCGCGTTTCGAGGAACTGCGGAGGTATGTCCCGGAGAGCATCGTCTGGCAGGAAGTTCTTCGGCTTCCCGTCATTACCGAAGGGTTTAGTGGCCTGGATGGTTTGACGGTTCCATCGGGGAAATTATACAGATTCAATTTGACCTCGCAGCCAGCCCCCTGACAGGGAATGAGGCATGTGCGCCTACCCTGCCCCTCTCATTCCCACCCACCCTATGGCCCCGCTCTTCTTCATCATCATCGCACCCTATTCGTCATCCCCGCACCCTATATACTTCATCCTCGCACCCTGTATACGTCATCCCCGCGAAAGCGGGGATCCATGGCATCCGAGCAATTTTCTGGATTCCCGCTTTCGCGGGAATGACAAAGGAGGAAAGTGGGAATGACTGATTGTGTCTGGTTCCCCGATCAGGTCGGGGATGACACCCCCGCTGCCTCCGTCGCCCCCCCGCACCCTATATTCGTCATCCCCGCGAAAGCGGGGATCCATTCCCCCCCATACAATGGATTCCCAATCAAGCTGGGAATGACGGAAGTGGGGTTGGGAATGACAAAGGAAGAAACGGAATGACGGCATCGGCGCCGGGGATGACAGGCAGTGGTATGTGCCCCCCCAGCCAAGCTGGAAATGTAAAAAACCATTTGATTCACTCCCCAGATTCTCATGGCCTTGCCTCTCGGATGCTCAAACAGGCCCCTCCTTTCCGGAGGGAGGGCATCGAAGGTATCATCTGTATGGATTTCTATGACAGGCTTTCAAGCAATCCACGAATTCTGGAGTCGCTGATCTGAGGATCCCGTTATCGGATGCCCATAGACCGGGCTTCGACTGGTGAAATCAGGGGGCTGGTACAGAGTTCATTGTGATTCCGGAGGTTTTATGAATCATCTGCCTCTTCCGGTGGGTGTGATTGGTGTTCTCCAGACCCCTTTTCATTCCGATGGAACAATCGATTTCCATTCCTCCTCACGCCTGATCGAGGATGCCCTGGCCTCAGGAATCGATGGCTTTCTGGTTCCAGCCATCGCCTCTGAGAATGCCTATCTCTCATTCGATGAAAAAATCCTGCTGGCAGAAAAGACTCAAGATATTGTTGGTGAACAGGTTCCAGTCATCTGGGTTGCGAGCGCAGCAGATCCCTCGATCACACGCCGGTTGATCGAGCAGGCCATGGCCTCCCATGCCTCCGCCTGCCTTGTGGCTGCTCCCCTTGGCCTCATCAGGAACCGCAGTGAGCTGGTCGGTTATTTCCGTGAAGTGACAAACGGGATGGAGATCCCTCTGGTTATTCAGGATTGGGAGCCGAATGGCCCTGGCCTCTCGATCGAAGATATCCGTGCCCTCAGGCAATCGATTCCAGCCTTCAAAGCCATCAAGGTGGAAACCCTCCCGGCCGGCCCGAAATATACGGCCATCCTGAATGAGTTCGGGCAGGATCTCCATGTCTCCGGAGGCTGGGCTGTTCAACAGTATATTGAAGGTCTGGATCGCGGAGTGCACGCCATGATCCCTGAGTGCAGCATGATCCGCCTGTATAAACGGATCGATACCCTGTTTCGAGGAGGGTATCGAAATGCCGCACAGTCTCTTTTCCGGCAACTCCTGCCGGTCTTGTCTTTTACAAACCAGGAGCTGGATACTTCCATCCGCTTCTTCAAAAGGCTGCTGGTTCGCAAGGGCATCTTCGCTTCATCCTGTGTGCGCCTTCCTTCGGGCGACTTCGACAGATTCAGTGAACGAATCTCCGATGAGTTGATCGAGCTTGTCCTTGAGCTGGAGAAGCAGATCGGAAACAACTGAGTGCCATCCATCCCATGAAGGTCCGCCTGATCAAGTCATTCAATTTTGAAGCCGCACACCATCACCCCGGCGAGGGCCAGCCGATCCATGGCCATCATTTCGAAGTCCATATCTTTCAGAGTGGTGATATCGATCCCAGCCTGGGCTGGCTGGTGGATTTCGGTGAGATCAAAGCGGCTGTCAAACCGGTCCTCGACCAGCTCGACCATCGGTTTCTGAATGACATTCCGGGTCTCGGCCAGGGAACCCGGGAGGAACTCGAGGCATGGATCCACGAACGCATCCGCCAGCGCCTTCCCTTTGCCGCTGGAGTAAGAGTCCGCACACGGGAACAACGTGGGTTTGATCTTGTCCGCCTGCCGGAAGACCCGCTTCTCGATCTCCCCGAACGTTATGCCTTCCGTTTCGAAGCGGCCCATTCACTGCCATTGACTCCGCCCGATCATAAGTGCCACAGGCTGCATGGGCATTCCTATCGGATTGAACTGGCAATGAGAAAGGCGCCTCCGCCTCGAAAGGTGTGCGAAGAAATTTATCGTTTGCTGGATTTCAACTGCCTGAACCAGATTGAAGGTTTGCACAATCCAACTGCTGAGAATCTGGCTGTCTGGATGTGGGACCGGCTCACTTTGAATAGAGTTGATCCGAAGGTGGTCATTGTGGCTGAGACCTGCGAATCGAGCTGTGTCTTCTCGGGCCGATGACTGTCCAAGGCGTAAGATGCCCCTTCTTTGAGCCAATGACCTCGCAGTGATCCTGTTTGATTTGCAGACCGTTAACCACTTGCACGGCTTTTGATGGCGGTTCCGTCACTGAGGATCGGCTGGCGGTGATCATGGGCCTGGCATCCATTCATGCGTGACTGAAGCTGGCGAGAGCATGATAAACACATGCCGGTCTCAAAGGGCATCCATCGGAGCAACGAGGGAAGCCTGAGTTTTCCCCACAGGTAGTTTCCACCACACCAGCGGCAATGGACAACTCGACGTGTCGAACTTAAAAGCCCCATTTTATCCCTCCAGTTGAACGACTTTCCCCTAGTCCCGTTCAACCGCGGAATTGAATCGGCGGCTCCACACTGAGAGTATCGACTTGTTTACTTTTGACTTGAGAAAATCCTGGAAGTGAGCTCTCCCCAAAATTTTCAGAACGACAACTCAAAGCCCTCAAACCCAACTGCTCCATACTAAAACGGATCCCGGCTCGAGTCTACTCCTTTTTTAAGTTTCCGCTCATATAAAATCTTCAGATTTCCTGTATTTCTCTTGTTTATCTCCCGGAAATCCGCCAGTTTCCACTCAACGATGTATCGAGATTCAATGGCTCGTTTAGGGGCGCTCCAGATCCTTCGCGAATCGAGGCATCCAGCAGATCCTGTATGGTCTGCTCATCCAGGCGGGGAACTGGATCGATGGCATCCGGTGGAGTCTTCCGCCAGGCGCCGATGCTCCCGGCACGATCTGCTTTTTGATCAGTTTGTTGTCGGAAATTGTCCTGTGTCATCGGATCGAAAGTGGTCTCCATCAGGCAGTGGTCAACGCCCTGCAGCGACCCGCTCCTGGCTCATCAGGCCCTTCGCCATGGTGTGGTTGATGGCATACAGCACCACACTGTTCTGAATCACATCACGGCGGATCCGGTGTGCTATCATCATGCTGTTGCGGCAGATCGACACAATCTCACGCGGGATCCCCTCACTGTACTGGAAGATGGTTCGGTAAGACTCTTCCTCAAACATGTCCACACTCGATGAATAGCCACTCTTCGCCAGGCGGTAACGGATCATCCCCTTCATATCTTCATACGACATCGGCTTGAGAACGAAGGTGTTGTTGATCCGCTGCTCGAAGTTCGGGTGCGCCTTGATCAGCGGGATCAGTTCCAGCTGTCCGAACAGCACCAGGTTGACCAGCTTGTACTGCGGTGTTTCAAGATTCTGGAGAAGGCGGAGGAATTCGATATGCTCCCTTTTTTCCAGGTTCTGGGCATCATCGATAATCAGCGTGTTGATCTTGTTCCGGCTTTGGTAGAGAAACTGGTTAAAGGCATTCTGGTATTTCAGCAGGGAGGCACCGGGAGGAACAGCGATGCGAAACTGCTCGCAGATCGCTTCCATCAGGCAGTCTGTCCCCCAGGCGGGATTCGGGGAAGCAACAATCGCGGTCTGGTAAAGCTGATTCCGTCTCGACACATGCGAAAGCAGGGCACGCATCAGCGAGGTTTTGCCGGTGCCATAGTTCCCGAGAATCACCACAATGCCATAACGGGCATCGATCGATCTCTTCAGACCATAGATGCAGCGTTCGTACTCAATGGTAAAATGGAATAACTCCGGATCCGCAGTTGGAGCGAAAGGATCCCGGCTGAGGCCGAAATACTCCAGCTGCGGTGCCATAGTTTCAAACATTGGTTTCCCCCCTGAATGTTGAACAACATTCTTCCCCGCTGTATTTATCCAGCTGTTTCTTCAAAAAGTCAAGAACCTATTTCAAGAAACAGTGCATAAGTTATTTTTATAGAGCTGGTTATGTTGTGGTAATTACTCTATGGGAGGTTGATAATAGACAAGCAGAACCGGGGGTCTTTCCGAGAGGATCATGCCGGACAGAGAAGATCGAAAAAAAAGATCTTGTGGATCCGCTCAGGGTTTCCCGGGGATATTCTTCACCTGCCCGGGGAAAGGAAGCTTCTTGAAATCGACTCCATTCGCCTTTCCGGAGAACACCTGGTCGGCATAATCGATCAAAGCGGTCCAATCCTCAGCATTCTGTTCATGCTTTCCCTGACGGAAATGGATTGCATTGTTCTGTGGAACCCCAAGCAGATCGAAAACCGGTTGCGCAGCGAGGTAAGTCGCCTGGGTGCCGGCCGGATTGGCCCACAAATCACCATACGCATCAGTCGAAAGCAGCGCTCTTGGCGCCACCAGCGCCTTGAGGAAATGCTGGTCAAAGGGGATGTGTGTTTCTTTGTCCGCGAACTCCCGGAAGCGTGGGTGAAACCAGTAGGAGAAACGTTGAGGGTCAGTGATCTGGGCAAGTGTTTCGGATTTTTCACCCTGAATCCGATAGCATCCCGCACCCCCGCAGCCAGAGCCATTCGGAACCACCAGCGCGAAACGATCATCGAGCGCCCCCGCCAGAAGTGCGGTCTTTCCCCCGCGTGAATGCCCGGTCACAGCCAGTTTTTTCGCATCCACAAACGGCAGGGTGGTGACATAATCGGCCACACGCATGGCTCCCCAGGCCCACACTGCCAGTGTCGCCCAGTCATATTCCGGATAGGCTGCCTGAGCGGGTCCGACCACATCATTCTGATCCGGGTCGAGATCGGTCCGAAGATACTCTGCAATCATGTAGCCTCTGGAGAGGATCTCCGCCTCGATCGGGATATGTCCCACACTGTTGGTGTTATGGACAATGCAGGGCCAGGGGCCGTTCCCCTCTGGAATCACCAGCCGAACCAGCATTTTGACATCCTTGCCGGGACCCAGCAGAAGCAGCTTGCGCATCTCGGTGGCCTTGCCTGCGAGAATCAGCGCCGTCGAGATATCCTCAACTCCAGGCTTTCCAACTTGCAGCGGCAGATGCCCATACTGGTAATACTGGATCATCTCCTGGAGGTCTCCACGATGCTTCATCCAGTCTTCGGCGCTGGTGATCCTGGTTCCATCCATGCGGAGAAGCGGATCAGGAAGATCATTGATTTCAGGAAGCTGGCCGACAGCCGGGAAGGCAGGCTGGGAAGCCGGAGATGATTTTTCGGCATACATGGGTGGTGCAACCTCCCCTGCCATGAGAAACACTGTGAGCACAAATGAACGAAGCCGAAGAGCTTTTACAGCGGATTCAAACCCAGGAATCGACATGCGAGCCTCCTTGAAGAAGGGGCTTTAAATGCCCGCCCCATCGATGTATTCCGTGCTGCGGCAGAGGACAAACAATGCCTCCTCTGCAGTCAGATCATCGCTGTCGCGGCATGGATGAACAAGCCCGCCCGAGCGGGCATACCCTTCCACAATCTGGGCATTGATGATCTGAAGGGATTCCTTGAAATCGCGAATGGTCATGTGGTGGATATTCGGGGTTTCATACCAGCCATAGGGGATGGAGGGAGTCTGTGGCATGCGCCCCTCCAGAAACAGCTGCAGGCGGTTGCGCCAGTGAGCGAAGTTCGGGAAGCTGGCGATGACCACTTTCCCCACACGCAGCATTTCCTTGAGGACATCCAGGGGCCTGTGGACTGTCTGAAGCGTCCTTTCGAGGATGACAAAGTCGAAGATATCATCCCCGAATCCATCCAGCCCCACATCCAGGTCTGCCTGCAGCACAGGCACCCCATGCTGGACTGCAATCTGAACTTCGACCGGATCGATCTCGATTCCCTGGCCCAGAACATGATGGTCCCGGATCAGCTCCACCAGCAGGTCCCCGGATCCGCATCCGCAATCCAGCACACGGCTTCCCGGAGTTACGATCTTCTGGATGAGAGCATGATCCCAGCGTGGCCCATGGATGGCAGTGGTGGGCGAAGCATATCCGAAAATGCTCTTTCCTTCGCTTTCCCAGGTTTTTTTCAGCAGATTGAGATCGAGGCCGGACTGATGGATCAATTCCACCAGCCACTGGATCGTCTCTTCTTCGGGGAAGGCTTTGGCCTGAGTCATGTCAGTCGATCTTCTCAAGCTGGTGAATGAAAGAACGCACCAGGTTGCCTTCCTGTTCAACCTCGAGCAGAAAGGCATCGTGTCCATACGAGGAGGGGATGTTCACATAGGTCACCGATCTCCCCAGGCGGGAGAGCGCTGTCGCCCAGTCCCGGCAGCTGCCGGGAGGGTATAGCCAGTCGCTGGTGAAGCTGATGATCAGGTTATTGCATTTCACCCGCCGCGCAGCCTCGATCAGGTCTCCATGCCCCCAGGTGGAGGCGTCATAATGATCCATGGCGCGCAGGATGTAGAGATAACTGTTCGCATCGAAACGTTGAACAAAACGGCTCCCCTGGTACCTGAGATAGGATTCAACCTCAAAAAAGGGATCCTCCTCAAAGGCGCCATTCGAGTTGCCATTGCCGTTTTCATTCACAATCCAGCCCTCGCTCCTGTCGTTGGAGGGGGTCCTTCCCCGTCGGCGCCCGAATTTATTTTCCATTGACATTCTCGAGAGATAAGTGATGTGGCCGATCATCCGGGCAGCTGAAAGCCCATGCTCCGGACCCTTGTCGCTCGAATAGTTTCCATTGTTCCAGTGCGGATCGGTCATGATCACATGCCGTGCCACTGCATTGAATGCCAGCCCCTGCGCGCTCAGCCAGGGGGATGCAGCGAGAATAATGGCCCCGCGCACCCTTTCGGGCATTGAAAGGGAAAATTCCAATGCCTGCTGCCCTCCCAGAGAGCCTCCGATGGCGGCCAGCAGGGTATCGATTCCGAGATGGTCGAGCAGGCGGCCATGCAGCCGGACCCAGTCGCCCACCGATACCGCCGGAAAGGACATCCGGTAAGGTTCACCGGCCGAAGGGCACATCGATGTCGGGCCAGTGGTTCCATAACAACTGCCCAGCACATTGGCGCAAATGATGAAATAACGGCCCGTGTCGAGCGGCTTGCCGGGACCGATGAAGTCATCCCACCAGCCGGGCCGGGCCAGGCGCCAGGTGCGGCCCATTTTTTCGGCATCGGCATCCCAGCCGGCTACATGGGCGTCTCCGGACAGGGCATGGAAGACCATGATGGCATTGTCTCTGGTGCGGTTGAGGCGGCCATAGGTTTCATATTCCACCTCAACCGGCCAGAGGGTCTTTCCAGTTTCCAGGACAAAGGGATTCTCCCTGTCTGCAACTGTCGCGCGCTGGATGTGAGTCCATCCGACTGAACGAGGGCTTTCGGGAAGGTCGTAATTTTTCTTCCGTGCCTCAAGAAGGGCATTCGCCGGATCACTCATTGCAGATCATCGAACCTTACTTCTGGCTGGCTTTCAATGCCTGATCCAGGTCAGCCAGTATATCCTCCAGGCTTTCAATGCCAACTGTCAGGCGGACAAAATCATCGGTCACGCCGGTGGAGAGCTGTTCTTCCGGGGAAAGCTGCTGGTGTGTTGTGGAAGCCGGGTGGATGATCAGGCTCTTGGCATCACCGATGTTCGCCAGGTGCGAAAGCAGCTTGACCGAGTTGATCAGCTTGATCCCCGCTTCCCTTCCACCCTTGATTCCGAATCCAATAATGGCGCCGCAGCCCTCTTTGAGAAATTTCTTCGCCCTCTCATGGTCCGAATGGCTCGGCAGTCCGGGATAATTGACCCACGATACCGCCGGGTGTTTTTCCAGCCACTCGGCTACCGCCTGGGCATTTCTGGCATGTTCCCTGACACGCAGCGGCAAGGTCTCCAGCCCCTGCAGGAACAGGAACGAGTTGAAAGGCGAAAGGGTCGCCCCGATGTCGCGCAGCAGCTGGACACGCACCTTGATGATATAGGCGATTCCCGGGACAACAGCTTTGTCATGCAGACCGAATGCCTGCCAGTAGCTGACTCCATGATAGGAGGGATCCGGTTCCACCAGCTCCGGGAACTTTCCATTGTTCCAGTTGAATTTTCCGGAATCGACAATCGCTCCACCGATGCTGGTTCCATGCCCGCCGATGAACTTGGTGAGCGAATAGACTGACACATCCGCTCCCCAGTCAAAGGGGCGGAAGATCGGCGGGGGGCTGACAGTGTTATCGATAAAGAATGGAATCCCATGCCTGTGGGCGATATCCGAGATGGCCGGGAAATCATCCACATTGTTCTTCGGGTTCCCGATCGACTCCATGTATACCAGGCGTGTATTGTCATCGATCGCCTTCTCGACCTCGGAGGGTTTCGAGGAATCGACAAATTTCACCTTGATTCCCAGCTTGGGGAAGGTGTAATGAAAAAGATTATATGTGCCGCCATACAGATAACTGGCCGCGACAATGTTCTGGCCAGCCTGGGTGATATTCAGTATCGACAGGGTGATGGCAGCCTGGCCTGAAGCCACCGCCAGGGCGCCTGTTCCTCCATCCAGCAATGCAAGCCGTTTCTCAAGCACATCGGTGGTGGGGTTCATCAACCGGGTGTAGATATTCCCGAATTCCTTGAGAGCGAATAAGTTGGCCGCATGTTCCGCTGAGTTGAAAACATACGATGTCGTCTGGTATATGGGGACAGCCCGTGAGTTCGTGGTCGGATCAGGAATCTGCCCTCCATGCAGAGCGATGGTTTCAATGCCTTGTTTTTCTGTTTGACTCAAAGTTGAGAGCCCCCTTTCGGTTTATTTATTGAGTATGAGCAAACCGAATTGCGGATGCAAACCCCTTCGCTCTTTCACTCCGCCCGGTTATTCAGAAAACAGTACGAGATATCGCATGAAGCGGCGCCCGGAGAAACGGGGATTTATTTTTTCCTGCATGAGAAATATTGATTGTTTCCGGTTCTGCGCAGCTCTACCATGCTCATGGTGTGGATTTCCTATCCATGGCCTGTTATCTCATCCTTGGGAGGTAGCCCGCGGTGAGATGGATTTCATCTCTTCTCTTCGCCCTGCTTGTGTGCCTGGCATTCGCCCTTTCCTGCCAGGAGGCTCAAGCACAACCCTGGATCAAACCTCAGATACTCAAAGTCGATGAGGGTGTCTGGGACAGCCACCACAAAAAGCCATGCTTCAAAATACAGGTCGGTGTCCAGGCAGGGGGGTGTTCCCGTGCCACAGTCAAGATGACATCCAGGATCGAAAGAAATGGGAAGAAGTTTTCACCCAGTTCCACCCAGAATGTCGGTTCCAGCGGCCAGGTTGAATTTGTAGTCCCGGAAGACTGGCTGGGGAACCCCACCACTGGAGATGAGGTCGTTTTCCAGGTGGATGGCACCTGCTTTTACATCCAGGTGGAATACCGGACTGTCCAGTATGTCGAGTATGTCCCTGCGGGATCGCACTATTGATCTGCTTCAGGCAGCAGGCCCCAGAAAGGAAAACCCCCATGATATCGAGCCGGCAGTGTTCTCTGTTGATCCTGTGCCTGATTGTTTCTTTCTTCACCACCCCTCAGGTCCTGTTTGCGTCAAGTGACCATGGTTCCTGGGAGGGCGATGGAGGGCACCAAGGCAGCCCTCATGTCGACATGGTCCCGGTGGTCCGCACCAAAGTGGTTCCGGTCGAGGTTGAATACAGTGTGGGGGCTTCGGATTATGTGACCTATACCATCGGCCCGAGGACCAATATCGAAGTCAGCGACATCAAAGTGGTTCCAGACAACTTCGTCAAAATGGCCAGCGGGGAGTATGCCGAGGGAATTTCCCTTGCCGGAACCATTTCTCAGACCATCCAGTTCCTGGAGGGGGAGGGTGCGCCTCCACCCTCAGCAGACAAAATTTTTGCTCAGATACAGGTTGCCACCAAAGATGGAAAGCGTGTCTCCTCGGTGGTTCGAGAGGAAATCAATCTTGCCGCTGCGGAGGAGACCCGGCAGGCCGAGGGGAATCGGATCTCATTGCAACGGCGTTTTTTCCTCGGGGGGGTCTTCATTCCATACACCCAGATCGGCAATGTCATCTATGACCGCCGTGGTGCTCTGGTCACCCAGGTGGTGGTCACGATTGTACTGGTCGATGCAGCCGGGAATATCCTTGTTGGCCCGGCCGGAGGACTCACCCTCACCCGGCCGATCACCATCGCCTCATGGTTTCTGCCCAGAAGAATCCAGATCGGCATCCCATGGATTACTTTCAACCCGGTTGTTCTGATTCCCCGCATTCCGATTCCTTTCCCGGGTATGGTGGTCCGGCGCCCACCCGGAGCCGGAAGGCCTGGAGGAGTGGTGGGAGGAGGACGGCGCCCTGGAGCAGGCCCGGGCCCGGGGGCTGGAGTTGGAATCACCCCGCCAGGTGCTGGCGCTGCTCCCGGCAGGCGCATGGGAGGAGGGGGTGCAGCCGGTGCTGGAGGGCAGGGCACTGCGCCGGGGGCAACCGGAGGCCTGGTGGCTGGAGGTGGAATCGGAACTGCATCCGGCGTGATTTCACCAACCCTGACAATCACAGTCCCCTCGAAAAAACAGCTGGTATACTGGTTTTCCCTTCCTGAAAAAGATGGCAGCCGCCATGAAGTCACCCTCAACATGGTGAATTACTCGATCGGAATCGGTCTTGCAAACCTGAGTGTGATTTCGAAGGACCAGGAAGCCCAGTTTAAAAAATCCCGGGCGCTGATTGAAAGTCTCCCGAATATTTCCGTCGCGCTCGATAATGGTGAAGAGGCGGTGCTGAAAACCATGGACCTGGCGGACCGGGTTGCCGGCATCAACCCCGAAGACCGAACCTACATCCTGGTCTTTGTGGCCCCGACAGTGGATGAGAATGTGGTCGAGATCGCGGTGGATCCCGCCTGGGCCAAAGAGGAGATATTCAAACAGCCCTCTGAGATGAGCCTGCCCAATAAAATTCAGCTGGCGGAATCACCGAAGAAATAATCGCCGCCTACAGGCCTTCTGCCGCCTTCAAGGCGGCTGCCTGGAGGGTTGGCTCGAGTTTGGGGCCATAGAAACTGACACTGGCTTCATACCCTCCCCTCTGGTACTCCTCGGGAGCGAGGATGTAGCTCACCCACTCATTGGCAAGTCCGCCGATGACCACATGGGATGCTCCGGTTTTCTGCGCCACCTGATCGCACAGATTTTTTCCTCTCTCGGCTGCCAGCTCTCCGGGAATCCCGATCATCACAAGATCCCCGAGCCGTAAAGCGGCCACCCGGGTGCTTGCCGGGGCCATCTCCTCCAGAACAGCATTCATGATGTTCTCGCGCAGCCCGTATTCCGCTCCCCCTGTTGCCATAAAATCCGGATGCCAGCAGCGTGGAGGCAGGTCGGCTTTTTCGAGAGTGAATGCCATTCTGCAGGTGGGTTCGGTCTTGATCGAATTCCAGGCTTTGTAAGCCTGGAGTGCGAGTTCACGCCCATAACGTTCCGCTTTTTCCCAGTTGCTCGGCCCAGAATCCGGGCGCGCCCTGGGAGACTGGTCGCCCTCCGCGCCATTCGAAAACAGAACCATGCTGTTGTTTCCGACCAATGCCTCCAGATTTCTCTGCAGGTGCCCCGGCCAGCCTCCGGAAAACATCATGTCACTGGCGGTCATAAAGGTCGGATGAGTGGCCCAGTGCACCAGAACTGCAAGCGGCTTTCCATCCAGTGTATCGATTCGAGTCACAGTCAATGTTGGATCAATAAAGCTGTTGCCATCACGGCGATTCCTTTTCCATTCCCCGTCCAGAAGGACTGATCCTGTCCCGATACGGGCATCGACCCTCTGGGAACCGGCGGCACGGATAACCTCCACCAGTTTCCCCACTACCAGATCGAACAGTGCCGGCTGGTAGATGCCAAGATTGGGGATGGGAAAGACATTCTTCGGATTGATGGCGTTCATTTCGATGCTGGTATGCGAGTGGCTCGGAAGGAGCAGGATTTCTTCTTCCTTCCAGCCATCTCCCGCCAGTTTTTCCAGGACCGCCGGCTTGACAGCTGGTGGCAGACCCAGGGCATCCAGTGTGACCAGGGCAAATTTTTTATCGGCGCTGTTGACAACCAGGGCTTTGGCAAAGAGGCGGTCATGCACCCCGCTGGCCGGGCGGCTCATTCTTTCCCCATAACCGCCAAGAGTCGCTTTCATATCGATCGGAGGGGTGATATCGATCCGCGCCATGCCGACCTGGATGGCTTCCACTGAATCGGTGAAGGCCGCACCTCCTGCGAGTGCCAGCCCTGCTGAAAGGACAATGAGCATCCATCTTGCCATGTTTTTTCACTTCCTATCTGGGGTTTGCAAACCTGAGCATCCGCTTCAGGCCTGAAAGAAAACCAGTCGGACCTTCACTTTCAAAGAGGATCTCCATCTCCCCTTTATCGAAATAGATCCCTTCACAGGATCCGCACTGATCGACCAGGATGCCGAGCAGCTCAATTTCCTCCATGTCCTGCCCGCATTTCGGGCATTTCATCCAGTGGTCGTTTTTTTTCTGTTCTTTTTCCAGCTCAGCACGGCGCGCCTCGAGCTCTTTCCTTCTTCGCTCGATCAAGGCGCGATTATGCTGATGGAAAAGCTCTTCCTGATCATCTCCTGCCACTGCTGTCGGGTCGCCGGCCATTTATTTCTCTCTCCGGATGGATTTCCTTAATTCAATGATAATCTCCGCCCAAAGATACGCTAGTTTCCGAGCAGAATCATCCTCGCTTCTTCCGACAGATTCCCGCAAGGGTGACAGGTGACGCCGATAGCGATCTTCCGGTCGAACAACAGTGTTTTTCGGACTCTCTCCAATCCATCCGGCTGGGGAACTTCCATTTCCACCGATACCCAGTCATGGGTTTCTTTGCGGGAAAGGAATCCTCGTTCCATCTGATACTCCACTGTTCCCTGGGTGCTGGCGGTGAATGACAGAATCCGTGTATCCGGAGGGAGTGCATTGACATCCGGCCCCAGTGCATCGAAACGAAGGCTGGGGGCAACCATCGAACCCATCGGCACCGGGATCTGGCGGATGGGGGTGTTTTTTATGGTTCTTTCAAGCGCCAGTATTGTCATCTGTGTCGGGCCGGATGGGGCCTGTTTAACCTCATAGGTCTGGCTGGCAGGGATGGTGATACGGTTGGCAAACAGGCGGAACGGACGGTCCTCGGCCCATTTCTTCCCCACTGTGGCGGGTGATGGCGGGCGGTGCATCCAGGTTTCATAGAGGGGCTGTGAGAGATCCAGAAACGGAAACATGCCACGATTCCTGGAGTCCTCTTCGAACCTGAGGACCTCTCCCTGTGGGCTGATGATGGCACGGAAGTCCTCCAGCAGCAGATTGCACAGCACCGGCGGAGGCTCATCGGGATTGTCTCTTCCGTCATAAGCCAGCTGGTTCCCGATAACCAGCCGGCTCGGCCAGATCGCCAGCAGCACCGGGCTGGCATCACCTACCTGGCTTTCGATGCGGACATGATCATACCGGTAGGAGGCCTCCCACGCATTGCTCGGAGTGATGCTTCGGATCACCATGGCAGTCAGGTCGAAACCAATGCGCTGGTGAAAAGGCTGGGAGGCTTGACTCCCGAAGGTGAAGGTGCCATCGATCACCCAGTCCTGGTGGCACACCAGCTGGTCTCCCGGAAACATGGGGTAAGAAAATGCCACCAGGGGAAAATTCAGATAAATCAGTGCTGCCACACCCCAAAAATATCCCATTCGACTTTTTATCCACATGGCTTTGATCCTAGCCATGCCTGAACCGGGAGTGAATGGGGATCCGTGAGGAAAAAGATGACCCTGAATCGGATCATTGTCCGTCCGGGAGGTGTCGGGGATTCCCTTCTTCTGGCTCCTGCTCTGACAGTGCTGCGCCGGGAATTTCCCGGTTTACGGACCGCCCTGGCTGGGTATCCCGAGCGGCTGGCTCCACTGCTTCAGGCAAACCTGGCCGATGCCCTGATCCCTCTGGAAGCCTGGCTGAATCACCCGGAGGGCCTGCCGGATCGAGACACATCGGGAGAAAACTCCTGCCTTTGCTCCTCCATACCCCCCCGGATCGATTCATTCTTTCCCCAGAAACCAGCATGGCTGGAGGGCACAGCTTCCGAGGCGTTGTTCCATCTTCATCCGATCCTCCCCGAGGGTGGCAATTCAACCCATGTGGCGGAGTACCTGGCTCATTGCCTGGGGCTTTCCCCGCCCATTCGATGCACTTCACCTCTCGAAAGCCTCCTCCCATTCGATAGGGAGAGGCAGGAATCCCATCGCATCTGGATTCACCCGGGCGCCGGGGGAAAAGACAAGCGCTGGCCATTGGATTTCTTTCTGCAAATCGCCGGAAAAGCAGTTCAGAATCATTTCTCTGTGGTCTTTCTGGCTGGTGAGGCGGAAGAAGATCTTCTTCCCGGATTGCAGAGATCGGGATTGGAGGTCATGACTCCTTCCAACCTTTCAGAAATGGCTGGCCTTTTCTTGCGGCAGGACTGGTTTTTAGGGAATGACTCCGGCATCACTCACCTGGCAGCTTTGTGTGGCTTGAAAACATTCGCCATCTT
>JAANMT010000332.1_pt1 | contig 51602 bp, 35 predicted proteins | sample 7279711 | NCBI WGS metagenome assembly JAANMT01 (sample SAMN14094538, study PRJNA606508) | bioreactor metagenome | isolation source: A lab-scale SPAN reactor treating ammonium-rich wastewater day 1 | place: Ireland: Galway | collected 2017-01-16 | reverse complement strand
CACCTCTCCTGGTATACCATGAAAGGGGAAGCCAAAAGGGACTACCCGGCCTCGATCTTTTTCCAGTCTCCCTGGTGGGAGCATTATGGTGTGGTCGAAGATTATTACTCCCGGGTGCATGTGGCCCTGGCCGAAGGCGATGCAGTCCGCCGCATCCTGGTGATCCACCCCATCGAAAGCATGTGGGCCAGGTTCCGCCCGCCCCGCATCGGGGATGTAGCTGTCCATGAAATTCTGGGCGAAAAAAATCAGGATGTGCGCGAACTCGATGAGATGCTCCCAACCATTCGCAACTGGCTGCTCGAAGAACACCTCGATTTTGATTATGGGGATGAAAGCCTGCTGGCACGGCATGGCAAGGTTCGGCTCAGGGATGGGCAGCCGCTTCTTCAGCTCGCGCAAGCCGATTATGATGCAGTCCTTGTCCCTCCCCTCGATACGATTCGTTCATCAACCCTGAAGATCCTTCAGAAATTTTCCGAATCGGGTGGGCAGGTGGTCTTCGCCGGGCCATTGCCGTCAGTTGTGGATGGCATCCCCTCACAGGCTGCCACTGCAGCCGAAGCTCGATGCCAGCAGATTCCTTTTGAACAGAAATCGGTGGTTTCGGCACTGGCCGAAAAGAATCGGACTGTCAGCCTGGCAAATCCCGAAGGCCTTGAGATTCCATCACTGCTTTATATGCAGCGCCGATCCGATGAACGCCAGGTTCTGTTTATCTGCAACACCGATCGAAAGCAGGGGCAGGATCCAGTCCAGGTTCGAATCAAAGGGAAGGGGCATGTGGTTGAGCTGAATCCACTGGATGGCTCCCGCTTCCGGGTTGAATCGGCCTTCGCTTCAGGCTGGACCTCTTTCGTTACCGACTTGCCACCAACCGGCAGCCGCCTCTTCACCCTCGAGAAAACCAGGGAGCGGGGCCTTCCCGAAAGAACCCGGAGGAAGGAGATCAGGCGGATCCCCCTCGGCTCGCCCACCGGCACCCAATTATCAGAGCACAATGTTCTCACCCTGGACCGTCCGCATTACCGTTTCGGTTCGGGCAAGTGGTTGAAAGCGGTTGAAGTGCTGAAACTCGACCGGCTGGTGCGTGACACACTTGGAACGCCGTATCGTGGCGGCGCGATGCTGCAGCCCTGGGCACGGCCAGTGCAAAAGAACCCACCTCGAGTGGACCTCAGCCTGAGGTTCGATATCATGGTTGAAAGCCTTCCGGTCACTCCGGTCTATCTGGCTCTGGAAAATGCTGAGCGCTATTCGATTGCCTTTAATGGCGCCCCGATTTCAACAGTTGAGCAGGGAGATGGATGGTGGGTGGATCCCTGCCTGAGGAAATTGCGGATCGATCCGGCAGAGTTTCGCCCAGGCAGGAATGAGCTCCAGCTCCGCATCGAATTCTCCCCGGAGGATGAGCTCGAGGCACTTTATCTCCTGGGGGCATTCGGGGTTCGGGTCGAGGGGACGCAGTGTGCCCTGATCGATTCGCCTGTTTCGATCGGGCTGGGAGACTGGGGCGCCCAGGGTCTGCCGTTTTATGGAGGCCCGGTGACCTATCGATTCAAGACAAGCCATAACAAACAGCGGGGTGAACGCACCTTTGTCCAATCGGGTGAGTTCAAGGGATCCCTGATTCGTGTCCTTGTCAATGGAAAGCAGGCGGGATATATGCCCTGGCCACCGTATGAGCAGGATATCACGGATTGGCTGGTCGATGGAGATAATGAAATCTGCCTGCAACTTTTCGGCAGCCGACGGAACATGCTCGGCCCGCTTCATCAGAAGAATTCCGACCCTCAGGCTGTTGGGCCTGAGAACTTCCAGACGAGTGGCAAAGACTGGTCGGAGGGGTATGTCTTCAAGCCCTGCGGCCTGTTTTCCAGTCCAGCTCTTTCCATCCGGAGATAATCCTTCCCCGAAGCCGCAATTCCCAATTCAGAACCATTATCCACTCGCCCCTGCTGTCATTCCCAACACCCCTGCCGTCATTCCCACTCGCCCCTTCCGTCATTCCCACGAAAGTGGGAATCCAGAAAATTGTTCGGATGCCATGGATCCCCGCTTCCGCGAGGATGACGAATATTGGGGGCAAGTGCACCAGCGAGGCCTCGATTGTCCCGTAGGGGCACGGCTTGACGTGCCCTTTTGGAAAACGGGTGATCGCCTTCCGTCATTCCCAACACACAAGCCGTCATTCCTCATTCTCCCTTTTGTCATTCCCGCGAAAGCGGGAATCCAACACACAATCCGTCATTCCCGGCACCGACCGGGAATCCATTGTATGGAGGGAGTGGATCCCCGCTTTCGCGAGGATGACGAGAAAGGTGCGGGGAGGACACATAAAGGGTTTGCGGGGGGTGACGAATAAGGGGAGCCGGGAAGACGCAACCCCACGGCCCACTGGCAGAGAGGGTGGAAAGAGCCTGGTGTAGGGGCGACATTCATGGCGCCCGAAAATCCCTTGGTGCCCTTCATCCCCGGCTCACTCCCCCTTCGCTATCTGTGCTTCTTGACCTGCTTCCGCACACGATGCAGAAAACGCAAAGTCCCGAGCACTGTCGCAATCTTCGGCATCTTGCTGGCAGTCGGCTTGCGCTCGTAATGCAGCTCGAAAGGAACCTCCGCGAACTTCACAGTCTGCTGCCGCAACCTCAATAAAAGCTCACCAGTTGCATAAAAACCCGCCCCGAGATTCAGGGACTGATGTTGCTGCAGAGATTTTTGAATCAATCCCGCTTTGAAAAGGCGGTAGCCACAGGAGTAATCACGGACCTGCGGCAGATCAAAGGCGGATCTGTAAAACCAGCTGGCTCCTCGTGAGAGCAGCATCCGATGCCAGGGAACTCCCTCTTCTCGTGCTCCCGGCGCAAACCTCGAAGCAATGACAACATCCATCTCCTGTTCATCCAGCATCTGAACCATACCCTGCAGGTAGGATGGAGGGTGCGTGTCATCCGCATCCATGGTGGCGATCAGATCCTCTGCTGAAAGCTGCCTGGCGGCCTGGCTCACCCCGGCCTCGAGCGCAGCGCCATATCCACGGTTCTCCGGGAATTGGTGTACTTCAACAGGAATAGACCCTCTCCACCCCTGCGCAACAGCACTGGTTCCATCACGGCTTCCATCATCGACAACCAGCAGCTGAAGGTTTTCCTCAAGTCTTTCCGCCAGCTGCTCGAACTGAGGGAACAGCCTCGAAAGCGCAATTTCTTCGTTGTAGCTGGGGAGCACCACCAGGAGTTTACGCGGCATGAAGTCGTGTTCGGGAGGCTCCTCCCCAGTCTTTCCTTCCTCAGCTCTTTTAACGAGGTTTGATGACAATCTCGGATTCGGCTGTGTATGCGAATACCTCCGGATCATACATCATCTGAACCCGGGTTGCAGGCATGCGAAACTTTCCAGCACACACCGCCCGTGCATAGTAGGTATAACGATAGGCCCCTTTCCAGAGCGAATCCCGGAAAACAAGCACACGGTCATCCCGAAACTCATAATGGGTCGGCATGAGACGGTAGAATCCATCCGGATCCCAGTACTGGTAATATTCCTCACCATGCTCGCTCTTGGAGACCCCTGTATCATCGATGGCCAGCGCTGAATTGATGGCTGTCATCCCTGCCGGCAGGGGGTCATCCAGCGCAATCTGACGTATCCGGGTGGTGGGGATTTCCAGGATCAGCGTCACCTTGAGGACATCCCCGAGATGGATGTCCTCAGTCCCGGCGGTATTCTCGATCTGCTTGGACAGCGCAATACCCTGCGAGGCTCCCTCTCGGCTGAAATCCATGCGTGGATAGACAAGCGCCAGCTCAGCCAGGGTGGTTGCGTTTGAATCGGTCTGAATCTCCACTTTTGGATTCTTCAGGAACTCCCTGGCATCCAGTTCAAAGCTGGCTGAAGCTTGCGCCTCCAGTGAAAAGGTTCTATCGGCCAGGCCGGCCTGAAGAATCTTCCCCTGAATCGGCTGGTCGGACAGCTTCATGCCCATGTAATATTTTCCAAGGGCATACAGCACCCATCCGGTATCGCTGGTCGATGTCCATCTGCCATCGGATTTCATCTGGGAAATGAGGCTGGCTGCCACGGACTCAGAGTGAATGTCGCTTGTGGTTCCGAAAATCTGTGTGCAGGCCAGAAGCTCGACTGCCTCGCCCCGCATCAGTGGGGCAAATTCAAGGTCTGCAATTTCGGCCTCTTTCTCTTTCTTCATCTTGACAAACACCAATTCGCCTAAGGTACGCTCGGCCAGTTCTTCCTTTGAACGAAGTTTTGCATGGTGAGCTGCGAGGATGGCAAACAGACGGCTTTCCGAATGCAGCGACTCGTCGTCGAGGTTGCTCCACCATTTATCGAAAATCTGCCAGGTTAATTTTCCTTCGAGGGCAAGGATATACAATGCCCTGTAAATACCCTGACCTTTTTCATCATCATGATCATCATCATTATCATCTTCATCTTCATCATCTTCTTCTTCAGTATTTTCTGAAAATGAAACCTGGTTCATCAGATAACTCAAACCACGATCCAGATTGACCGCATTCACCGCGAAACCAGCCTGTTTAGCCATGACCAGGGCAGTCATGGCATACAGGCTTGCCTCAAATGAGGTCATCATCTGCCCCGGCCAGTAAGCAAATCCACCTCTGTCGGTCTGCATGCTGAATAAATGGTCGATGCCTTTTTTCAGAAATTCATCGGTCTCATCCAGCGAAATTCCAGGCAGCAAACCATCCACAATCAAAGCGCGCAGGTTGGCCAGAGGGATAATTCCGGAGCTGGTCTGTTCGGCACATCCATAAGGATAGGTGAGAAGGTATCGCAATCCGCCTGAGAGCCTCAGGAATGGAGAACTCGACAGGGTCAATCGAACTGAAAGGTCTTTTTGTGACAGATTGACCTGGCTCAGCTGGGAAACATCGAATGGGAATTGGTAATCCAGGACTTTTTTCCCTTGAAATCTGGCATATTGAACATCTCTTTGCAGCGGCAGCCCGGACTGAACCGGCAGATCCATCTGAACGGCATCCTGCATATCCGACAAAGCGGCCTTGAACAGAAGGGGGGACTGGCTGACTCCCAGCGCTCTGGCTTTGACTGGCAGCAAGGTTCGATCCTGAGCTTTGGCCGCATAGGAGCGTGAGGGTGTGCTGAGCTCGAGTTCAGCCGGGCCGGTGACCGAAAAAACGATGGTTCCGGCCTGATCGGTTTTATTAAATGCCGCAACCTGGAAATCGATCTCATCACCCCGGTTCAGAAAGCGGGGAATCCCCGGCTCGATATAAAACTCACGATTTACCAGGCAGGCTTTCTCTGCTGAAGCAAATCGCGAGGATTTGTCACATGCAACCGCATAGATTCGATAGGTTGTCATTGTGTCCGAAAAAGAGATGTCCACTGTCGCTTTTCCATCTGCTCCGGTGCGAATGGATGGATTGAAATAAGGGACCGGGTTGAAATTTTTCCGGATCTGCAGATTCGCAACCCCTTCCGGACGGCTCCGGCTGCCATCTCCACCTGTCAGTGGGTTATTACGAAGGTCTCCAAAGGGGGTCTGGAGCAGTATCTCGCGATGCCCGTCGTGAGTCAGAACTGTCAATGGCAGCTCATATTTAAGCAAATCATCCAGCATGGGCGTCTTGAAGCCTGTCAGAGCCAGCACCCTTTCATCCACCACAGCCAGTGCCACTTCCGACTCAACTCCATTGCCCTGGGAATCTTTGACCAGCAGCTCGATCGGCATACTGGCGGCTGGGGTGCTTTTCAGCTTGTCCACACCTGGAGCGATGACGACTTCAATAGTGTCCTTCTGCTCCCGCACTTTCACACGCCGGGTCGTTGTCGCGATGCGGGGTGCATCTCGATCAAATTCTCCGAGATAGGCCGGAAATTCTCCCCTTGGCACAATCCCAATGACCGAGACACGGAAATTCGGGCGAAAATCATCCCGGATCGGAATCTCGATCGGTTTTCCATTGGCCTCACCCAGGCAGTAAGAGAGGACACTTCCCTGTTCAATGGTGACCAGGCAGGAGGCTACCGGTTCAGTTGTTTTTATCCGGAGCTTCATGACATCTCCGACTGCATATTCATTCTGGTCCGCCAGCAGCTGGATGGCCCCTTCCGGAATTTCCTGATCTTTCCTTTCCCCATATTCCCATCTGTCGTCATAACTACCAATATAGATAGCATCTCCGGAAATCGATTCGTTTCCATCTGGATCCCGGTAAAGGAATTCAAGCATAAAGCTGCCGGAGCTGTTGAACTCCAGTTCGATGGTGGCAGATCCATTCCGGATGGGAGCCTGATTCGTATATTCTCCTCGCCACACAGTCTGCCAGGAGGAGTATGTTGAACCCTCATCGTTTCGTTTGAGTGTGTGGATGCTGTCGTGACTCAGCACACGGACTTCGATCTCTCCCTCAGGGATCAGTTTTTTTTGCGAATCAAGAACGATGACCTTAACTCTTGAAGTGTCTCCAGAATAAAGAGAACTGTTGTCCAGGTTGATCCCGATCAGATTCAGCGGCTTCTTCTGAAAGGTTTCTGTATAAGTGGCTGCAATGCCATCAAAATCGACTACTGTCGCACTGACTTTCAACCCCCCTTTTCCTGCCAGAATATCCCTGCCCAGTGGAAGCCTGAATTCGACCTCCCCGCTTTCATTCAAAATGGATTCCCCAGATTCGATAATTCCATCAAATCCATAATCGAATCCACTTATGCTGTAACCAAAGGTGTAATCCGGATAATCCGCCTGTGGAAAATCTGCTCCGGATGCACCGACTGTCCAACGAACCTGCCCATGCTTGAGTGGGCCGCCTGCGAAATACTTTCCAGCAATTTTACAGACCAGGACCTGCTCTTCCTTTTTGTGGTTTACAAACTGGGTGGAGGTGCGTGTTTCCTCCCGGAAGGACAATTCCACTTTATGGCGGGGAGGACGGAATTCCTGAACCTGAAAAGAAATCCCGCCCAGGAAACGATCCTTCCCATCTCCGTAGTAAGATTCCTCTGTCTCGACACATTCACGATCCCCCAGGGTTCCGATAAACAATTGGATCCTGTATTTACCCAGTGGCGCGAAGCTTTCCAGGGCAATCGCATCCGAAAAGGTCCCGAATTCGTTTAAAACATAATCCCGTTTGTAAATCTCCTGATCGAGTGCATCAATGATCCTGACTGTGCAGGTCGCTCCCTCCGGAATGCGGGTCGCTCGATCCCGGTATTCTCGAATTGCCCCTTTGAAGTAAATCTTTTCACCAGGCCGGTAGACCCCGCGTTCTGTGAAAACAGTTCCCTGGATCGGAATATGGGTTTTGAGATCCACCAGTGTGGGTGGATTAGAGTATGGCTTTTCCGGTTTTCCAGGAGACCGCAGATCGAGGCTGGTGCAGTCGTTCGGGCAGCTGCCCACCAATCCGGCCAGACGGTTGATATTAAACTCTGCACGGCCCTGAGTGGCTTCCGGCAGAACCTGGATATAATCCATCACGATCTTGTTCTCAATCCGCAGCACCCCCTGCTGGTCGGTTTTTCCAAGAACAAACAGTCGGTGGTCCAGATCAGCGGCGAGGATATCAACCCCACCGACCGGCTTGCCTGAGCCGATCTCTGTGCTCCACACCATCAACCTGGCGGGGGAAGACTTGGCGGCAAGGCAGAGGTTCGTGACTCGAAACAGGCTCAACGGGCTATGACAGCCAATCGCTGTTTCATTCGAGCTGAGCTGTGTCAGCAGAGCTGCGCCTTTTTCCTTCTCCTCACGGAAGGTCAGGGGTATCGAGAATGTCACTGTATTGTTTTTCGGGGATGGGTTGAAGAAAAGATGGCTCTGGTAGTGGATTTTATCGACAAAGGGTTTGAATTCTTCTCGCGATTCCATCACCCCCTGCAAAGGCTTCCACACTTTCACAAAAGCTTCCTCCATCGGCCGGATTCTTTGATTCACAGTAACCGGGTAGATGTCTTTCTCATACAGAGCTAGAAAATGAGGAACCTTGACCGACTCGAATAAAATTTCTTTCACATTCCGAAGTTTTACATGCACCATCTGCCGGCTGTCGCGTTCAATGGTGGTCTTCTTCAAAGCAAAATCAATGGATGGTGGATAATCCGGCATAGTGAACGCATTCAGGCTGGAGGCATACTGTCGACCCTGTACGAGAGCGCTTTCTGAGGGAATTTTTATCCGATAAGTCTGACCGGGTGTGAATTCCCCTTTCAAATTGATGATATTGCCTTCCGCTATGCTGGAGCTGTACCAGTCAATATCTTCCGGTGGAAAGAATGAAATGATTCCTCTTGTGTTTTCATTGTCGAAATTTTTAATGCCAAGGTTGATGCCTGGAGTCAAACGGATAAGGACCTTGCCCTCATTGATATCCGGTTCGATCCCGACAATGGTGTAGGTGGCATTGGAAACCTTGTCTGCCGTGGTGGCAGATTTCGTATGAGCTGTGTCTGCCCAGCTGATGAAAATCAAAGACATCAACAGGAAATATCTGGCTGCTGAGATCATCACACCCTCCTTGTGATCAAAGGATTCAGGAAAATTTTTTGATAACGGCAATTGTACCTGCTTTACAGGGCGGAGTCACTTCAGATTTTGATTTTTTTTCTCAGGTTTTGACCGAAATGAAGGATTCAACCACCGGTATCGTCTTCTTCTCCCTGTGCCGGGGCCTCCCGGGAAGAAGGACGATAATAGGGCTCAGGAACAGCCTTCATGGTTTTTGTGGCAGGATCAATGATATCGGAACTCAACAGCAGCTCGAGGTGATAGACAACACCCCCATCGGTTCCAAACAGGAGGTCCACACGATCATCCAGGTCAGTGTCGACTGTGGTGGGTGTTGAATAGATCGAGGCTTTGCCCGGTGTGGTGAACAAGGCTCCCGGGTTCAATATCCCTCCCTCGATCACCGGGGTTCCATCGCCATTGTAGCCATAGAGGGATCCATCCGGGGAGCCGACCACCAGCTCGTTCAGTCCATCCTCATCGATATCCGCAAGGCTGATGGAGGATTGAACCAGCCCTTTTCCGATAAACACCCCATCTTCGAAACCCGGATGCAGGCTGATCCCGATGGGGGGGATTTCAATGGATCGTGTGGCTGAAACCGGGTCAAGGCCGCTGCGTGTGACACGCACCTCGTATGTGAAGTTCCCCCCCTGCGGAGAGGTTGGATGCACCATCCAGAGGGTCTGCCGTGTGTTCCCAGGCAGTATCGGTCCAAGGTTGGCAGTGGAACTCTGGCCGGGTGCAAGTTCCAGTCCGCCCGGCAGGATCAGTTCGGCCATGACATCCTCAGGGGAGCCAGGCGCTGGAGGGGATTGTGGATTCCCGACAAACGCGATGACCGAGAATGGGTCGGGTGTCCACTGGCCATTGAGAACCGACAGCCGGTTCGGGCCGGCCAGCCCCACCACCAGCTCACCCTCGGTGACCTGCAGGGATCCCAAGCCATACTGGCTCGCACATATCCGTGTCGCTCCGGGAGCCAGAGTCGCAGGATTCCAGTATATCCCAACTGCACTGTCTCCCAGCAGGCTCATCTGTGGTGCAACAGTGAAATCGAACAGTGTGTTATTCATGCGGCCCCAGTTTCCCCACACAACCCGGTCCGGAACGGTTGAGGGCGCACCGATCAGTGTCCCCTGGGTTTGAATCGCCGGATTGGCGAGCTGGTCGAAGGACAGAAAGAACTGTGGAATATCCGCCCCAAGCCTTTCCCTCTCGTTAACCACAAAACCCAGGCCGGGAACCTGAAAGGGTGCTCCATCATTGGCCCCCAGCTGGGTGTCGAGGAATATCCGAAGCCCTGTCTCATGGGATACAGCCCCCGTATTCAGGATTTCATATTTCATCAGGAGTGTATCGCGGAGCCTGGAATTTCCCTCGACTATCTGAAGGGTCTGGGTCAGCCGAATATCACCAGCCTGCCAGACTGTCTGGTTCATATCCCCCGATGTCGATGGGCCGCTCACCAGCTGGCCGATCTGGTTGACCTCGATGCCGTAGTTGGAATAATCCGTGCCATCGACACGCAGCGTGGTTCCACCGCTTCCGGGAAAGGGGTGCCCGAAGAGGATGTGTTTGTTGTTATCCAGCGGGTTAGCGGGATCGCCGATGCGGGTCTGAATTGTAAAGTTGCCATTTTGAGCGATCGCGGCCTCGATATAATCCGAAAAGAGTTCGATGGCCGCTTTGGATGCCTTCAGGGAGGTGGCGCCATCAGCGCCCTGATTTTCGAAATTCAACTTGAAATCTTCTGTCGGATCCGCAAGCGCTGGAGAAAGGATCATGCCGGACCAGCAGAGGGCAAACACAACAATTCGACATGTTATTGAAAACCTGTCATGAAACCGTTTCATCTGGATTGCCTCAACTCGCTGTCGTGTATCAGGAACCGTATCCACATCCTGATTATCAGTTTCAAAGCTTATGCAAAATCAAGCACTTCGTAAACCTTTACAGGAAACTCTTTATTTTTTACCTTGATCGGCTCGCGCTCCTTGAAAACAAAACGCCCTTTGACCAGGTCATAAGTCGTTTCGCTGATCAGGACTCCATCCACCGGTGCATTCGACTCCAATCGTGAGGCGAGGTTCACATTGTCACCGATGATCGAATAATCGGTTCGGAATCGGTCCCCCATGTTTCCTGCCACGACCATGCCGGTATTGACCCCGATTCTCATCCGTATCGGGGGTTTTCCTTCTTTCTCCCAAACCTGGCGTAGTTCAGCCAGGCGGTTCTGCATTTTCAGGGCAGCGGTCACCGCACGCACTGCATGTTCCGGATCCGGTTGGGGATGCCCGAAATAAGCCATGATTGCATCCCCGATCAGCTTGTCGAGCGTCCCTTGTTCTTCATCGATGATGATTTTGAACATCGGCCCGAAATAATCATTGAGAATGGAAATGACCTCGCGGGCCTGGAGCTTTTCAGACATGCTCGTAAATCCGCTCAAATCCGAAAACAGGATGGATACCTCAGTTTCCTGACCCCCCAGCTCGAGAGCCTTGCGGTTGCTCAGGAGGTAACGGCGCACACCGGGGGTGACATACCTCCCGAAAATGGAGGACACCTGAAGATACTGGCTGAGGGTTACAACCGCATAAGCCACGATTTCCGCCAGCGACACATGGAAGAAATCAACTACTATTCCAGCCCGGGCAAACAGGAAATAGGAGGAAAAAGCATGGGCGCCGGAAATGATGAAGGTGGCAATTGCATGCTTGATCGGTGTGAAGAACTGGCCAAGCAAACCGATCAGAAATGTTCCCCCGATGATCCACAGGCCATTCAGCCAGGAAGGCGCCATCTCGATGAAATCACCCAGCTGAATCGAGCGGATGATTTCACCGATGGTTCCCACCATCGGGTAGCGTTCATCGATAGGTGTGGCGCGGAGATCGTGAGTCGCCTGTGCGGAAGACCCGATAATGACAATCTTTCCATCCAGGCTCCTCGGATCGAATATCCGTCCGTCTCTGCCAGGCCCCAGTGAATCCGGATCCTCCGCCAGGCGGACAAATCCATCGATCAGCCGCCAGTAATTGACATGTGTGAAGCCTGAGACATTCTGAATCCCATCAGGATTGGCAGTGTCGGCATCCGGCCAGGGGTATCGGTAGTTCAACAGGATTCGTTTCCGCTCATCGACCGGGATCCGGACCGGAGCTTCGTTCTTGCGCGGAATGACCACTTCATGATCGTCAAATCGCACCTGATCGAGAGGAACCCCCCAAAGCTTCAGAACCACCTGGAGGGGAAGGGAAGGGTACAGATAATTATCATACTCAAAAAAGAGAGGCCCCCAGCGTGTAATTCCATCCATCTCGGGATCCATTGTTGTCGTTCCGGCTCCGGCTGCCGGCCGCAGCAGCGAGGATGATAATCCCATCAGCTCGATATCTTCATGGCTGGCACCCTTGATAGTCGAAGTCCACCACTTCGAATCCCAGGGAATGGCGACTTCTTTGGCGTGATAAACCGGATCATGCAGGCCTGGTACATACGGCATCCCGAACCGTGTGAATTCAGGAGGCAGGGGCTGCCAGATTCGGGATTCGCGTTCGGACTGCGAGCTTTTTGCCGAACGGTAATCTTCGCGGCTGTAAGGTGTTAATCCCTGTGGGCGGAAAAGACAGGCCAGGAATGTCGGGATGCCGCTGGTCGATTCGATTGCCGCCTGGAAATCCTGATCGCAGGTGAAAATTCCTTTGTCCTGCTTTCCTTCGATGGCATACCCTCTGGATTGCTCCACAGGGGCATCATCCGCCAGATCGAAAACGATATCGTAAACGATTGCGGCAGGCCGGATATTGTTTTCCTTAAAGAACTGGTGCAAGGCCGCCCACTGGGAACGTGGCCAGGGCCAGCGATAGGGGGTCAGATAAAGTGGTGCTTTGAGATTGGCCTCGAGCGCTGCATCATTGATGTCGATGAAGGCGATATGATCCGGGGCCTGCTTCCAGGGAGCGAAACGGCTCCGCAGGTGAAAACGGACATTGATGCTTGTCCCCTCCAGGCCTGAGTATCCCGAGTATACCGCCCAGATGGCGAATCCGACTCCGATCGATGTTGCCAGCAGGATCGGTCCGAGTGCTGTCAACCAGCGTGGAAGGCGGAAAAAATCCATGGATTCAATCAGAAAAGGTTCTTAAAACTCCCGCCGGACATAGATGCCATAGCGATCTTCACGGTAACGGCTGGAATCATCACTCGAGTCGTTGTCCAGATAGGTGTATTCCACACCCGTCAGCCAGTCTTTTCCCACCTCTTTTTCAAGAGCGAAATACAGTGAAATCCGGTCATCCTCGCGTGCTTTATCCTTCCGTCTGCGCAACCCGGCACCCGGGTTGTCATCGAGCGCTGCCTGGTGGTCATACTCCCGCCTGGCATACTCGAACTCGGTCCTGAAAACTAACCCCTGGCAGATATTCGGGTTAATCTTCCGGGCGTATTGGACCACCACACTGTTCTGGTCGTAGTCGTAATAATCACCGGTTGAAGTGAGGGAGCGGTTCTTGTAATAAACCCTCAGATAGTCCCGCTCGGTAGGCTTGAAGGTGAATCCGACTCGCGGCTCCCAGATGTCATGCTGGCGGTAGGTTCCATCGATCCGTGCTCCCACGGCATCCAGTGCGGTGGATTCATGGTCCCGCTTCATGAAATTCAAATCCAGGTTGAGTGTGACCTGTTCGCAGAGGTCATAATCGTATCCCAGCCAGGTGCGATGCTCTTCCCAGTCTTCCCAGGGGGTCTCTGAAGCCGGCAATCCTCCCAGATAAAAATCATAATCACGGTTGCTGTATTCATACCCCATCTCGAGGCGCCCTTTTTCACCAATGCTGGCGCGGGCTTCGGAACCGATATACCACATGCCATAATCCGGGGTCAGATACTGTGCCTGCGAGCTGCGGTTCTCGAATTCATAACCGCCATAAATCTCCCATTCGATGGTGTCTGTCAGCTTCTGGATAGTCGCCAGTTCGAGGGTCTGGTGAGTGCGTTCCTCACGGTTTTCATCGGCAAAATTGTCATGTTCCAGCCGGTAACGCAGCGCGGCTTTCATTGTGTCCGGGATCAGAGAAATCTCATGCTGGTAGTCCAGGACCAGGCCATTGATCCAATCATTGACCTCGGTTTCACGGATGGCATCCAGGTTGTTCAGGTAGTTGCGCCTCAGGTCGAAATCGATTTCAGGCGCAGAAAGGTCGATGTTGGTGGAATAAGTCCCACGATACTCCAGATAGCCTCCGCTACGGGTCCAGCTTTTTCGCTGCCGGGAGGTGTCTTCACGGTCACTGTATTCGAAGCGGTCGGTTTCAGTGACATCTTCCAGGGGGTGGCCTTCCGAGTCCAGCACACGCGGCAGGTTCGAGAAATCTTCTTCCATCTCGAAAAGGCCAGCTGGGGTTTCCGGTACTTCAATCGGTTCAGAGCCGGTGGCGGGGATTGGCTGCTTTGAAACAGCGGAGGTGTTTTCAGCTTCAGCAAGATGGAAGGGTGCGCCGATGTTCATCCCCTGGCTGAATGAACCATTTCCCCGTGCCAGCACAATCAGCACCACAATCTGGTATGCAAATCGCCTCATATAGACTCGCTTCACACTCACCCATGCAAAATCATTGGAAAAAAGACGGGGAGACTGATGATTGATTTGTGCCTGCCCCCGAGATCCTTTCCCCCTCCACCTGGCGATCAGATCAGATGGTTTTAACAAAATAACACATTATTTTTCCGATGTTTAGATGGCTTTTCTTGATTTCATTGAAATTTACGACATACCGCCCAGCCCGATCGAGGTGCTCTCAGCCTTTTGCTCTTCCTCCAGATTGAGTAGCATACTCTCCTGTTACGAAATCGACATTGGACGGAGGTTTTTTCTCAGTGACAAAAATTCTGGTTACAACAACATCCTTTCAGGATACCCCGGGTGAACACCATGCCATGCTCGAATCCCAGGGCTTTGACATTACCTGTGAGCGAGGCCCATTGCCGGAAAGCCGGATGCTCGAGCTGGTGGGTGGTTATGAGGGGATTCTCTGTGGGGATGATGCTTTTACACGCAAGGTTCTCGAAAAATGCCGTCCGACCCTCCGTGTTTTAAGCAAGTATGGGATTGGGGTGGATAAAATTGACCTGCAGGCGGCTACCGACTACCGGATTCCGGTGACCTATTGCCCGGGAGTGAATCACACCACTGTCGCCGAGCACACTTTCGGCCTCATTCTGGCAAGCTACCGCCAAATCCCCCAGCAGAATGCCCTGGTCCATCAGGGGCAGTGGAAGCGCATGACCGGCCATGAGCTCATGGGAAAGACGCTGGGGATTCTGGGTCTTGGCCGTATCGGAAAAGAGGTTGCCAAGCGAGCCAGCGCCTTTGGGATGCGCCTGATCGCTTTTGATCCTTACTGGGATGATCTGTTCGCTTCCCAGCACTCCATCGAGCAGAAAAAATCGATCGATGAAGTCCTCCTGGAAGCCGACATCGTCGCTCTCCACATGAACCTGACCTCCGAGAATCGGGAGTTCCTCAATGCCGCAAGAATATCCCGTATGAAAAAAGGCGCGCTGGTGGTCAACACCTCTCGCGGGGCGCTGGTTGACCAGAAGGCCGTCGCCGAAGCGGTGAAATCAGGGCAGCTGTCTGGCTATGTCTCGGATGTGGTCGAGCCGGAGCCGATTTCCCCGGATTGTCCTTTCCTGGGTGTGGAGGGGATCATCCTGACCCCCCATATCGGGTCCCGCACTTACGAAAGCGTTGTCCGCCAGGCCACCATGGCGGTCGAAAACCTGGTCCGGGTTCTCAAGGGAGAACAGCCGCTCGCTCAGGCGAATGTGTTCAAATGATCCCCGGATTTTCACACATGCCGCGAGGGTCTGTTGCCGGTGCCATCGGGCAATGAAGTAAATCCACTTTCTCGATATCGGGTGTCGATGGCCGCCTCAAGGAAGATGAGGCGCTTTCGGCACCCACAGCCATCAACGCCAGTCAAACACGACTCCCAGCAGCTTCGAAGGCTCATCCCGCAAGGTTGCATAAACTTCCAGAGCCTCATCGATCGATGCCCGGGTGTTGATCAGAGGCTCGCTCAGGATGACTCCTTCACGCATGAACCCCAGCAATGCTTCGAGATCATTCACACTGAAATGGCAGGATACTTCAATCGATCCTTCAGGAATGTGCAGCATCGACCAGTGAAAAACGGTATCGGTCCTGACTGCCAGAAGGCCGACGACAAACCCATGCTTGACAAGATGTTTCTCGAATAAATCCCGCACGAAAGGCCCCTGTCCGGCACAGTCGATGATCACATCGTAAGGAGAGCGTGCGCGGATCTGTTCATCGGTCGAAGCATCCCGGGCATCCAATACACAGTGAGTGCCTAAATCTTCCGCTTTCTTTAGCCTCCCGGGATTGACATCGGTCACTGTGACTGTCGCTCCGAATGCACGGCATGCCTGGGCAGCGAATTGGCCGATCAATCCCGCTCCGGCCACCCAGACATTGTGTGTCGGCCCAACACGGAAACGCCGAGTTCCACGCATGGCCACACCCGCAACCCCCAGAAGGGCATACTGGCCATAGTCATCGATCTGCGGATGCTCCGGCAGACGAATGGTCAGATGGGTCTGGCTGGCCAGAGCCAGTGGGCTGGCGGCATCGATGACATTCCAGGCGCGATGTCCGACATAATGCCCGAAAAACACCTTGTCACCTTCAGAGAAGTTTTTCACCGCGCTGCCAGCTTTTTCAATAATGCCCACATGCTGGTACCCATGCCGGCTGGGGAACTGCCCCCACAGGTGTTCTGCCATCAGCGCATGGCGTTCCGTTCCATTTGTGATCCCCGAAAAAAGAGTCCGGATCAGTATTTCTGTCTCTTTGGGATCTGGTGGCGTCCCGATTTCACAAAAAGCCGTCTGGCCTTGAGAAGGATATTCGATGCCTGTGGTTCGCATGGTCATCCTTCTTTCCTGTAACGATCCAGCGGGGTTTTCCGGCACACCAGAGTCGGCATGTACTGCTCCTTCTCCATGTAATAATGCCCGGGCTGGTGTGAGCCTTCCGGAATGGTTCCGGCGAATGGGAAAATGTAACAGTCCCCATCGATCGGGTCGCAGCCATGCTCGATTCCCGCCTCGATCATCCAGATGTCCCCCTCTTCGAGGATGAACTCTTCCCGGTTCCCTTCGCGATCGATCATATAAGCCCGGCAGCGCCCCCCCATCATAATCCAGGTTTCATCATGATCATGAAAATGTTTTTCAACCGGGTGCTCGACAGTAAACCTTCCGGGTTGCGGTTTTTTGAAAACAGGCATGGCTTCAATTTCTCCCTTGGCTTTCAGCATTCTCCAAACACCAGGAGTATTCTTTCATTCATTGCCCGGGTGTTCAAGATTAGCGCTCACTCACAAAGGAAAATGCCAAAATCTGCCTCTGCGATGAAAAAAATCGACATAACTGGATGAACCCTTCTTCACCTTCCTGGGCAGTGACGGTCTTGACCCCATAAAGACCCTCTGTTAGCAATTCCCACTACGATTATGATGGCAATTGGCCGGAACACGAATCTTGATGGATCGATGAGGACTTTGCATGAGCCAGATTTCGTTGATTGACCCCACACAAAAACCTTTACTCCCTTACCGGACCTGGTACGCCCCCGAGCTGCCCTCGCTTCCTGTTGGATCTGAGGTGCGGCTGGCCGGCTGGGTGCATCGCTGCCGTGATCATGGTGGTATCATCTTCATCGATCTTCGGGATCCCCGCGGGATCATCCAGCTGCGCATTACTCCCGATTCACCCGGGGACTGCCACGCCCAGGCCTCCAGGGTTCACCCCGAGTGGGTGATTCAGGTCGTCGGTGTTATCCAGCCTCGTCCGGAAGGCACCGAGAATCCCAATCTTGCTACCGGCCAGATTGAAATTGAGGTGACACAGGTTTTCATCCTCAATACAGTCAACAATCTCCCCTTCGATGTCGCGGATGAATCTCCGATTACAGAGCAGCAGAATATCGAATATCGTTATATCTCCATCCGCAGAGAATCGGTTTCACGAATCATCAAGTTCCGCCATGAGCTGGTTCGCATGGTTCGCGAATATTTTTATGAGAATCACTTTGCCGAAATTGAAACTCCGCTTCTCTCCAAAAGCACTCCGGAAGGGGCGCGGGACTGCCTGGTGCCTTCGCGTGTATTCCCTGGAAAGTTTTATGCCCTGCCTCAATCCCCCCAGCAGTACAAGCAGCTGCTGGTGATTGGAGGTGTTGAACGCTACTTCCAGATTGCACGATGCCTCCGGGATGAAGATTCCCGTGCCGACCGGCTCCTCGAACATACCCAGATCGACTTCGAAATGTCTTTTGTCCAGCGCGATGACATCATGGCGATTCTCGAAGGCCTGATTCTGCGGCTGGTGACACGCCTCACTCCTGAGAAACGGTTCCTGTCGACCCCTCTTCCACGGCTCACCTATCGTGAGGCGATGGATCGATTCGGCTCCGATAAACCGGATCTCCGTTTTGGGCTTGAAATTCGGGATTGCACCGACCTGTTTGCCGATACTGATTTCCAGGTATTCCGTTCGCAGGTTGAAGAAGGGGGCACTGTTCGTGGTTTCTGGTGCCCGGCTCCGCCTGCATTCAGCCGCAAAGATCTCGATGATCTGACGACAGTCGCCAAAGAGCTCGGGGCAGACGGGCTGGTCTGGGTATCCTGCAGCGGCGGTGATTTCTCCTCCCCGATCAAACGTTTCCTTTCACCGGAAAAGGTGGCCCTCCTGCGTGATCGTGTGGAATCCGGCGGTGGCGATGGAACTCTCTTCATGATGGCCGGCAAGGTTCATGATACTGTTCTGGATCGCCTGGGCCGATTCCGCCTCAAAATCGCCGATAAAGCCGGGTTGCAGGATCCCGATCTGCTCGCGTTCGCTTATATCATCGATTTCCCCTACTTCTTCTGGGATGAAGAGAATAAGCGTTATGACCCCTGCCACCACATGTTCGTCATGCCAAAACCCGAATACGTCGACACCATCCTGACAGATCCTCTTCCGGCTCTTTCGACACAGTTTGACATGGTGTGCAACAGCTATGAAATGTGCAGCGGCAGCGAACGTATCCACTACCGCTGGCTGCAATCGGGGATTATGAAGCTGGTTGGAATCAACGAAGAGGAGCAGGAGGAGAAATTCGGCCACCTGCTGCGTGCCCTCGAACTCGGAGCACCGCCCCATGGCGGTGTCGCCCCGGGTGTGGATCGTCTCGTAATGGTTCTGATGGGGCTTCCGTTTGTTCGCGATACGATTGCATTCCCCAAGACTCAACGAGGAGAGGATTTGATGATGAAATCACCCTCGCATGTGGATGAGATCCAATTGCGCGAACTTGGCATCAAACTTCGATAGCTGCGGCGGGTAACTTCCGCTGATCCCAAAGGACCTCTGATCTCTCGGAGGTCCTTTTTTGTTTTCCTTGAATTTTCAGGCAGTGGCTTCTTTGCGCAGGGCCATCTGCATCTTTTCTGCATCCTTCTTGACGAAAAACACCATGCCGATCACCAGCAGCACTGCCGCAAAAATGTACACCCCGGAGGCCATGGCGATCGATGGCCCAAGCCCCCAGCTTTCGGCTGTGTAGCCAATGATGATCGGCGCTGTTCCGCCGCCTCCCAGCCAGCCGATCATGTTCATGAATCCTGCTGCTGTTCCACGCGCCTCGGGGCGTACCACATCAAAAACCGAGGCGAAGATGTTCGCATCGTACAGGCCCTTGAAAAATCCCCAGAAAGTCAATGCAATGATCAGCCAGAACACGGACTGGGTCATCCCGCACAGGATCACGAAGGGTGCTCCGCAAAACAATCCGATCGCCTGCACCAGCATTCGCCCTCCCGGGGTATAACGCCGCATGATATCCGCGAAATATCCCCCCAATGGCGAGGCGGCCATGCTGGCCAGCTGGACATAAAGTGTGGCGGTCAGCCCGGACATGGCCAGGTTCATGTTGAATTTCTCGGTGAGATACGAAGGCATCCAGGTCAGCAGCACCATCGCCACAAAATTGGCCGACATGAAGGCCAGCATCAATATCAAAACAGTGGGAGTCGTGCGGATCAGCCGGATGAAATCACCCAGGCTGAGCCGCTGCTCTTTATGCTGTTTTTCCGAAACGCCGGCATCCGCCAGTTCGGCGGCGCCTCGGCTGGGCTCGACCAGGAACTTGTGCAGGACCACGCCCAGCAGAACTCCCATGCCTCCGAATACGATGAAAGACCAGCGCCATCCATGCACCTGGCCAATCCATCCGGCGAAAAATCCCCCAGCAATCGTCCCGATATACACACTCGTTTGATGAAACCCCATGGCTCGCGAACGGGTTTCCTTGCCGTGGTAATCGCTGATCATCGACATGGAGGCTGGAAAGTAAAAAGTTTCTCCAAGACCTTCCGCCGCACGGTAAAACAACAGGTGGGTGAAGTTTTTCGAAAGCGCTGTCGCCATGCAGATGATGCTCCACACATGCAATCCCCACAGAATCGCCGATTTCCTGGTCACTCGATCCACTACCCAGCCCGCAAAGGGCGCTCCCAGGCCATATACCAGCGCGAATGAGGATCCCAGCCAGCCTCTCTGTACAAGCGACAAATCGAATTCTTCAGCCAACAGTGGAAAAACTGAAAAAATAGCCTGGCGGTCTGCGTAATTGAAAAATGCGATGGTCCACAGCATTGCAACTACAAACCAACGGTACTTTGGATTCTGAGGCATCGAAGTGCTTTCATGATTCGATTGGTGATTCATTGCGGTCGGATCTCCTGGACAGAGCTTGAAAAAGGCAGTTTAAGATTTCCCATCCTTTTGGGAAGTGGAGCTCATTAATTCAAAAGGCCCATGGAGGATCGTGGCCTGGATCAAATTGTGAATTCCTGAGGATGTGAAAAACCAAAGACATGCTTTTTTCAGCAGCCCCGGGAGTGTGGGTAATATTATGGATTCCAGCAGAATTCAGCGGCGCAGACGGGCCTGTCTAATTCGAGCGAACCACCCGGAAGCCGATATGGCTGACAGTCCCGTAAGCGCCCTCCGGGTTGACAAAATAACGGCTGGCGGTGCGGGCCTGCTTTTTATTGTCGATCCAGCCACCCCCGCGTAGAACTCTGAAGCCTGATAACGGGTCGGTGCAGACCGGATTGGGTTGTGTTGCCTGTGCGGTCCCATAGAAGTTTCCCAGATACCAGTCTTCGCATATCTCAGCGGCATTTCCCGACATGTCATAGCATCCGGAGGGGCTGCGGCTGTCGACTGTGTGAACATTGCCATTGGGACTGATATTCACCCCATTGAACCAGCCGACTGGAGAGAGACAGGGTGTGCTGCCGAATCCACTCGGATTGACACAATCATCGGGAACGATGCCCGGGTCCATGGTGTAATTACAGGAGCTTTTCCCGGTCAGGGTGTCGGATCCTGTGCCATAAATTTTATGTGACCCTCCCCAGGCAGCGGCAAATTCCCATTCTGCTTCAGTTGGCAGACGATACCCGCCGCCGAATGGATTGGTTCTTGCCTGTGTGGTGAGATTGTAGCTGGCAGCGCGTCCCTCCATCTCACTCAACCAGTTGCAGAAGGCAATGGTGCCAAACCAGGACACCTCGACAACCGGATAATTGGCCATGCTGATCCCCTCTTTGGAATCGGCTGCAAACACGCCGCTGCCGAAACTGATCTGGCAATCATCCGAGTCATCGACATTGATCAAAAGAACACCATTATGATAAACATCGCGCCCGCCTGTGCCGTAGGCTCCTCCTGAAGAATTTTTGAGGTAGCCTTTGCTCAGGGCATAGTTGAGCACTGCGGCATACTGGCCATTGGTGACTTCATATTTTCCGATCTGAAATGCCGACAGGGTGACCTGATGGCGTGGCAACTCATCACTGTATCCCTGGGCATCGTCGCCATCATCCCTTCTTCCCATCATGAAATTTCCTCCAGCAGCACCGACAACTTCGATCATGCTGCTGGGGTGTCCGCTCAAAAGATCGATCAGGTTTTTCGGGCCATGCCCAGTGGTCTTCCATTGTGAGGCAAACTCAAAAAGGGAATTGACCTGGACACTCCCGGCTGTAACGGATTCAGAGGCAAGAAACGAACAGAGCACAAGAATTGAAGAGAAGACTCGCAGGGCGGGCACGAGGCAGACCTCCATGGAAAGATTCCTGATGAATCTGCATTGGATGTTTCTTTTTCGAGGCTATCCGGGGAGGCAGGAGGTGTCAAGATTCAGTTTTTTTTTAATGATCCAGGAGCGGGGGATCCAATCTGGCGGAGAGGGGGGGATTCGAACCCCCGAAGGACGCAAGCCCTTGCTCGCTTTCGAGGCGAGTGCCTTCAACCACTCGGCCACCTCTCCGGGGCTTTTGGAAGCTGATGCTCGATTCGATTGGTTCCTGTCTTATATCAAAAAAACACTCGCGCTTCCAGAAGGTGTTTCTGCGGCACCTCGACCGGCATCTCCCGATAAAAATGCTGAAGGCTGCCGGACAGGCGGAGAGAACTTGAGTCCTTCAAGCCCGGGAATGGCAATCAGTCCGTGTGTTCATTGCCCGCAGGCCATGGTTTTTCCATCACATCCTCATCCAGGTGGCTGGCTTCAGCAGCGACCAGCTCCCCTGCCTCAACTGCCTGCTCCTGTGCTGCAGGTTCCACTTCGCCCCCTTCGCTGTTCTCATCGGTTGCCAGGGCTGCATCGTAATCATAAGCGGGCAGGGGATCATCCTCGACCTCCGGCAGCGGGCTGAGGTCATAATTCGACCGATGCTCAAACTCCATGGATACCACTGTTGATACACCCGGCTTGTCCATGGTCACACCATACAGGCGATCCGCCGCTGCCATCGTGTGTTTGTTGTGCGTGACAATGATGAACTGAGTCTGGTGTTTGAAATCCAGCAGCAGCCTCGCAAAGCGGTCCACATTGGCATCATCCAGCGCTGCATCCACCTCATCCAGGAAGCAGAATGGACTGGCTTTCACCTGGTAGATTGCAAACAGCAGGGCGATGGCGGTCATGCTCTTTTCACCACCGCTGAAAGGGGTGATCGACTGTAATTTCTTTCCGGGTGGCTGCGCGAAAATCTCCACACCACTCTCGAGCACATTGGCCTCATTGAGGATCATCAGATCGGCGCGTCCTCCTCCAAAAATACGGCGGAATGTCCGGTTGAAGTTTTGGCGGATCTGCTCGAAGGTATCGAGGAATTGTTTGCGTGCGGATTTCGTTACCTCGGCAATGGTTCGCTGAAGAGAACCACGCGCCTTCACCAGGTCATCCTGCTGCCGGGTGAGAAAATCCAGCCGCTCCTTCTGCTCGGCATACTCTTCGACCGCCAGCGGATTGATTTCCCCCATCCTGCTGATCTTTTCTCTCAGGCCGGTGATATCGGATGAGAGCAGGTCGAGGCTGATCTCCTGCTCGCCAGCTTCCTCAGCAATTTTCTGGCACTGCTGCCAGTCTGACTGCAGCTCCTCCACCAGGCGTCGGTCAATGTTTTCCAGCTCGATGGTTCCACGATGGCCTTCCAACTCCATCCGCTGTATTTCTTCAACCCTTGACTGGTGCATGTCACGAATCTGCCCAACCTGCTCTTCAATTCCCCGATGGCGTTCTTCCATCTGCGCCAGATTGGCTTCCTGCTCGGCAAGATCCTGTTCGACCCGGTCCACTTTCTCGAACAGCTGCTTGAGCGCCTCCTCAGCCTGGCTCTTCCTGTCAAGAACCTCCCAGATTTTCCCCTCGCGCTCCTGTTCCTCCACCTTCAATTTGGCGATGCGCTGCTCGAGGTGGCCGTGGCGCTGGCGGGATTGCTGGATCTCATGCTGGCATCGCTCCAGATCCTTTTTGATGGCAATGGTGGTTTCCCGGTGGCGGTGATGGCGTGCCTGCAGTTCACGCAGCGCTCCCTCGATCCTTTGAAGCTCCCCGGCTGCATGATGGGCTGCTTCCTGCTCGTTCTGCAGGTTGTCCGAGATCTGTGTGCGCTTCTCACATGCGGAACTCTTTCTCTGTGAAAGGTCAACCTGCTGGGTATCGATTCTTTCCAGCTCGGCACGAGTATTCTCGAGCGTCTTGTCGATCTTGGTGCGCAGCCTGGCAAGTCCCTGCATTTCCTCATGGCGGGCCGCCTTGCGAATCACCAGGTCGCGGATCGAGCCTTCACAGGCTTTAAGTTCCTCAGAGGTTTCACGGCGGCCCTCACGAAGCGTCTGAAGCTTTTCCTCGCTCTCCTGCCAGAGGGCATTCAATTCGCCAAGCTGCTGGGTGAGGGTTGCAATTTCACTCTGCCGCTTGAGAAATCCGGTCGTGACCACCCGCCCCCCCGAGATGAAGCCGGGGTATTGCGCCACTTCGCCCTGGCGGGTGACAGCAATCCACCCTTCCTCGAGCAGCTCAATCGCACTGGAAAGCTGCCCGAGATCCTCCACGATGATGGTTTTCTCGAGGAATGGCTGGACTAGCCCCATGTAGTCCGCCTCAACATCCACGATTTCCAGCGCAGACAAAGCCCCGGGAATCTTTTCCTGGATTGTGTTTATTGCGGCGGGCCGGCGGGTGCTGTTTTTTGACTGGGCGACATCCGCCAGGACACAGGTCAATCGCCCGGAGCCTTCCTTCCTCAGGGCTTCAAGCAGCGATACCGCCTGTGAGGCATCGCCACAGATCGCGCTTTGCAGCCAGGCCGAAAATGCGCTTTCAATGGCATCTTCGCAGCCCGGCGCAACACGGATTTTTTCAATCAGGACCCCCTGCAGGGCGGTAAAAGGTTCCTCTCCACGGCTCCGGCGCTGAAAGGCCTGCTTGATTCCTTCCCCCTGGCCTTCATGCTGGACCTGAAGCTCATGCAGGGATTCCAGCCGATGGTTCAAACGGCTTCGATCGGCATGAAGTTTCTCATTCTCACGCCGTTCGATGGCAATCTCACGCTCCAGCTCGTTCAGCCGTTCGGTCAACTCTGCCTTGCTCTTTTCCTCGCGATCCAGGTCGATCCGGGTGTCTTCGTGTTCGGTCATGGCAGCGGTGATTTTGGCATCCACCGCTTCCAGTTCCTGAACGGCTTCCTGTGCCTGATCTGCCAGATGTTTCCGGCGCTCGGAAAGATTCCCGGCTTCACGTTCCAGCATCTCGATCTCGCGTGTCAGAGAATCGAGGGTCCGTTCGGAGCTGGTCACCTGCTGATGTGTCTGTTCGGCGGTTTTTCTCGCCTGCTGGTAATCGCTTTGCCCTTCTGCCGCCTGGGCTGCCAGCAGATTTTCCTCAATCTCAAATTCAACCAGCTCCCGGCGAAGCTTTTCTTCGATCTCACTTCTGGCCTCGATGGAGGATTCAGCCTCCTCTTTTTCCATCAGGAGCGTCTTCTCAAGCTCCTGGGTGTGTTCGCCCTGGCGGGTCAGTTCAGATTCCATCGCCCGGCAGTGGCTGAGCTGATCATCCAGGCGCCGGTTTTCGCTTTCGAGCTCGCTTTTGATCCCCTGAAAACGAATCAGGCCTTCGCGTGTCAATTCCACATGCTTGCGGGCTTCTTCCGAAGCAGCCGCCCCTTTGCTCAACTGATCCTCAAGGGACTGGCGAAGCTCCTGGGCTTTTTCAAGCGCCTGCCGAAGTCCCGCCAGCTTGTCGTCGAGCTGGATCTTCTGCTTCCAGAGGCGCACCAGCTCTTTGTGGTGCAGCTCCAGGTGCATTTCGTTATATCGTGATGCCTTTCCGGCCTGTATCTTGAGAGAGCGCACCTGGCGCGACAGCTCACCGATAATATCTTCAACCCTTTGCAGATCCTGGCTGACCCGCTTGAGTTTGCGCAGCGCTTCATCCTGCCTCAGGCGATACTTGGTGATTCCTGAAGCTTCTTCGAAGATCTCCCGGCGCTCATTGGGCTTTGCTTTCAGAATGGCATCCACTCGCCCCTGCTCGAGGAGGGAATAACTGTGGGTGCCAACTCCCGTATTCGCAAACAGGTCCGTGATGTCTTTGAGCCGCACCGCCTCTTTATTGATGAAGTACTCCGATTCTCCTGAACGGTACAGGCGCCGGCTGACTTCGATTTCGGCAAATGGCAGGCTGAGGGAGCCATCTTCATTGTCGAAAACCACACGGACTTCCGTCATGCCTTCCGGCTTGCGGTCAGATGTTCCACTGAAAATCAGATCCTGCATGCGATTGACACGCAGTGCACGCGGGCTTTGTTCACCGAGAACCCACCGAACCGCATCCGAAGAATTGCTCTTCCCGCACCCATTGGGGCCGACAATGCAGGTTATGCCATCTCCGAATTCGAGGTTGAGGCGGTCAGCGAACGATTTGAATCCGCTGGTCGATATCCGCTTGAGCTTCATATTCTCCCCCTGACGGTCTTCCCGGAATCCATTCCGTCCCGGGATACCCCCCTGTTCTGGACTTGTCGAGGACAGTGTTGAGCAGGTCTTTTGACCCTGACGAGGAACAGACTATAAGGTTTCAGTTTCTTCCCTGTCAAGCATATATATCGATTATAATGCCACTCATCACCACAACATGTTGAGGTTTGAGGGGTTGGGTGGGTTTCCCTGAGAGGGAGCTGACCCACCCCCTCGCTGGTGGATGATCTGTGAAAAACCATCCATTTATCTGTGAATGATCTGTGATTAAAAAGCAATCCCCGGCTCCATGTCGGTCCCTGGGTGATCCTCTCCCCAAGTCTTTTGTCAGCTTGAAAAAAATTGGTAAAGAATCAGACTTCCTTCTTGACAGGGGAAGAATTATCCAGCATATTCCACACATGGCATGGGTAATTGTTGATGGATTCCATGTTTTCCCATCTTAACCCATGAAATCGAGCGAGGCTGATAATGGCGGGTCTGGTCGGATACTTTGAGAGGACACTGGATGAAAAGAACCGTCTCGTTCTTCCTCCGGAACTCCGCCGCCGTCTCGACTCACAGGTGTTTATATCTCGCTGGTATGATAATTCACTCGGGCTTTTTGACGAGGAGGAATATTCCACTTTGGCGGAGGCTCTGAATGGCCAGGGGTCGCATAATCCCGAAGTCCGCCGTGCCCGTCGTGAGATCTTCGGGGGCGCCAGCCTGGTGGCGATTGACAACCAGGGGCGCATGACTTTGCCGGAAAGGTTGCTGGATGGCTTCCTGCTGCACAAAGAGAAGGACCGCGACCTGGTCCTGCTCGGGGATTGGAACAAGGTCATCCTGCACTCTGGGATGCGATATAAAGATATGGAAACCCGGGATCGGGTGGAGCTTGATGAAGCGCTGTCCAGCGTGGAGCAGGGCGCAATGGCCCAGTCTCGCAAGGACAGTCTCCGGGAAAAGATTGAGGAGGATTTCGGGGAACAGGGGAGGGAGCGCCCGGTTTGAGATTCGGGATTCAATAAGTTGCCGGGTTTAGGGGATCCGGAAACTTTTTCCTGAATCGGCAGACCAACAGCTCACATGGGAACTGGCCGCTGGATGCTGGGGGATCTCTGGGGGGAGAGCCAAACGCTCGCATGCGCCCGCCATCAGCGGCCTCGACCCGACCGGTTCGGGGGGTTATGAATGGAGCCGCTTCAAATCAGACTCCATTCCCCCCTCCGAAGGGCGGGTTCATTTCCTGACTTCAAGAAAAAAATATGAACTGCATGGCCGATCCCAGTCCTCGGCCGGTTTCCCATCAGCCTGTCATGCTGCGGGAAACCCTCGAGTATCTCGATCCACAGCCGGGAGACACCATGGTGGATGTCACCCTTGGAAGTGGCGGACATGCAGGAAGAATCGCTGAGAAAATCGGCCCTTCCGGTCATTTGATCGGTCTCGATCTCGATCCGGAGGCCATCGGAAGATGCCGGTCAATCAGCACCGGATGGCCTTGCCGGCTGAACCTGGTCCAGGCCCCTTCGGATGAGCTGGAAAGGGTTCTCCGGGACCTCGATATCGAAAAGGTGGATGGAATCCTCGCAGATTTGGGGGTTTCTTCTCCACAGATCGATCAGGGGTCACGCGGGTTCAGCTTCCAGAAAGCCGGTCCACTCGATATGAGGATGGACCCCGATGCGCCCCTTTCAGCGGCGGGTTTTCTGGCCTCGGCCTCCGAACAGGAGATCCGGGACATTCTGCGAAAATATGGGGAGGAGCTCCGGGCGCATGCCATCGCGAAAGCGATAGCAAGGGAGAGAAACCTGGGTCCGATCGAAACGACCGACCATTTGACCCGGGTCATTCTTTCCTGCTTCCCGGACCGGGCGCGGGCTGGAAAGGTTCATCCAGCCACCCGTTCCTTCCAGGCGCTGCGCATCCTGGTCAACCGGGAGCTGGAACGTCTCGAGATGTTCCTCGAGGCCATTCCCGGCTGCCTGGCGGAAAGGGGAAGAGTGGTCATCCTGGCCTATCACAGCCTGGAAGACCGCCTGGTGAAGCAGACCTTTCTGGAATGGAGCGGGAAATCCGATCCCATCCTGGCGCGGATCCCGATTCGCGGGGAACTGGCCGGGTGGGCGGCTCTCCAGACTCCGAAAGCGGTTCGCCCCGAGCCGGAGGAGGTGGAGCAGAACCCCCGGGCGCGGAGCGCACGACTCAGGTCGGTCATTCGCAGACAAACGGGCTGAGAAAAAACCCCTCAGCAGGGAGGTCTCTGGGGGGAGACCAAAGCCGCATGGCGGCTTTGAAAACAACGCATAAAGGTATCGGATCTTCCGGCAAAACCTTGAGCTCGAAAAACGATGGCAGAAACTCCTGGTCATGGGCTGGTGCCCTGGTTTCGATTTTATGGACTGCTCCTGCTCATCTTCCTGGAGATCGTGGTCTTCGTTTTTCAGAACATCGAGGAAAAGCGCCTGGGATATGAACTGAGTGTCCTGGTGCGCCATAAAGTTCGTTTGACTGAGGCACGGGAAAAACAGAGATCCTCGCTGATGGAATGGGAAGGCCTGGATCAACTGGCAGGAATTGTCAAATCCGCTTCGCTGGAGCTGGAACCGAATCGCTGGCCGATTGTTTGGATTGACCGAAATGAATGAAACCTTCAGTCAGGTAATCGGGCAACGCATCATGAAAACCGCGCTCATCACTCTGGTGGCTGTCGTGGTGCTCCAGTGGCGTCTTTATGACCTTCAGGTGGTCAAGCACGAGGTGCTGGCAGAAGCGGGCCGTATCGAAAGCAAGCGGAATATCACCTGGAAACCGGATCGTGGAGTGATTCTCGACCGTAATATGCGCCTGCTTGTCTGGAATTCAGAAAAAGAAAACCTGGTGGCTCATCCAGCCAAGATCAAGGAACCAAAACGTGTGGCTGGCGAATTATCCCCGGTCCTCGGTGTTCCCGGCGATCAGCTCGAGAAACGCCTCACTCTCCCTCGCGAGGAAATCGCGCTGCAAAGGCGTATTTCCGCCCCCCAGGCTGATGCCATCCGGAAATTGAACCTCGAAGGCATCGATTTTTCACCTGAGCCGGCACGGTGTTATCTCAAAGGCGAACTTGCCAGCCAGCTCATTGGATATGTCAACATTGACAACCAGGGTGCAGCAGGGATCGAAAAATCCGAGGAAAGCCGCCTTGCTGGAAAAGTCATCAATGTCCATGCACGACGCATGGGGGATCGCAAGGCCATCCTCGATTTCGACTACATGCGAGAGGTTCCACTGCGAGGCGCCGATGTGGTCCTGACCATCGATGAAACCATCCAGTGGATCAGTGAAAAAGCCCTCGGGCGGATGTGTGAAACCTATAATGCCAAATCAGGCATGGCAGTGGTCATGGAACCCCAGACCGGTGAAGTCCTGGCCATGGCCAATTACCCGTTCTTCGATGCCGATCATCTCGGCGATTATTACCTGGCTGGGCAGAGAGACCGGGATAAGAACCACTGCATCACCAATCGTTTCGAGCCGGGTTCGACCATCAAGCCATTCGTTGTGGCCGCTGGACTCGACAGCGGGGCTATCCAGATCGATTCCATCATCGATTGTGAAGGTGGCTCACGCTATCTCCCTCCCAGAATCCGACCGATTCCTATTCGTGACGAACACCGCATGGGGAAAGTCCCGGTCGGTGATGTGCTCGTTTTTTCGAGCAATATCGGAGTCGGCAAGATTGCCGAGGCCATGGAACACTTCGATCCAACCAAGCCGAGCAGGGAAATGTTTTATAATTATCTGGTGGATTTTGGATTTGGAGGGAAAACAGGCATCGACCTTCCCGGCGAAGTGGAAATGGTCCTCAAAGACTGGAAAACCTGGAACTTGAACGACATGCTGGTGGTGGCATTCGGCACCGGCCCGATCTCGGTTTCGCCGATTGGCCTGGCATCCGCTTACTGTGTCCTGGCCAATGGGGGAGTCCAGGTCACTCCCCACATCATCAAGGGATATGTCTCCAGCCGGAATGGGAATCATTTTCCTTCGCGCCCCAAACGAGGCAAGCGTGTGGTCCGGGAAGAAGTGGCTCAACAGGTCCGTGAAATGCTCCTCGATGTCTGTGAGCGCGGAACAGGAAAACTGTATGCCCGCAGCAACTGGTACAAAGTCGGTGGAAAAACCGGGACAGCCAAGAAGGTTATCAATGGGGCCTATTCGAAATCCCATCGTGTTCTCAGCTTTGCCGGTTTCGCCCCGGCTGAAAAACCAGCGATTGTGGTGGTCGTGCTGATCGATGAGCCGGAGAAACTTCGTTTTGGAGCGACAGCTGCGGCGCCGGTGTTCCGGGAAATCGTCGAAAATACACTGCCCTATCTCCATGTTCCTCCGGATTTCCTGGAACCACGCCTTGAAAAGAAAAACAGCAGGAATCGCAAAGACATCAGGCCGGAACCTGAAAAGGTGATCCTGGTGGAGGATGCTGGCATCGATCTGGAAAGCCAGGATGCCCAGCTCAGTGATTCGGACCTGGATGAAAACAGCAGCTGGCCGGCAGGGGCCAGATTCGATTGAAAGGATGAACGGGGGTTTATTGGAACCATGCTGTTATCTGAAATAATCCGCGATCTTCCGATCATCACCCGGATGGGAGATTCCGATCCGGACATCTCCCGGGTGGTTTATGATTCCCGCAATGTCCAGGCGGGCGATCTGTTTGTCGCTCTGCGTGGTGAAAAGACCGATGGCCACCTCTATGCTCAGCAGGCTCTTCAAAGAGGCGCATCAGCATTTCTTGTTGAGGAACCGGTTGAAGCTCCCTGCTGGATCCAGGTTCCAGACACCCTGGGTGCGCTTGCAGTCGTGTCGAGGAATATCTACAAGGCTCCTGCAGATGATCTCCAGTTGATTGGGGTGACAGGGTCTAATGGCAAAACCACGACCACTTATCTGATTGAGACTATCGGACAGGCGGGTGGCGAGAAAATCGGCCTGCTTGGCACCATCGAATACCGTTGGCCGGGGCACTGCCAGCCTGCTCCGCACACCACTCCATTCAGCTCCGAGCTTCAGGAAGGCCTGGCGGCCATGAGATCTGCCGGAGTTGCCAAAGTGGTTATGGAGGTTTCCTCCCATGCCATCGAACTGCACCGCATCGACACCCTTTTATTCGATACCGCTGTCTTCACGAACCTGTCTCATGAACACCTCGATTTTCATGGCAACATGGAAAATTATGCTGCCGTGAAGCACCGTCTGTTTACCCAGTACCTGAAGCCTGAGGGGACTGCTGTGCTGAACCTGGATGATCTCTGGGCGCAGCGCTGGTATCAGGATCTCGCCCCGCGCCATATCCTGACCTATGGCTATGAAACACCCGCGCAGGTCCGGCCGCTCAACTATCAGCTCAGCGCCGAGGGAATCCATGCGGTTCTGGCCACGCCCCAGGGGCGCCTGCAGGTGGTTTCTACACTGGTTGGGCGCCATAACCTGTACAATCTGATGGCAGCGATTTCAGCCTGCCTGAGCCGGGATATCCCACTCGAAGTCATCGAAGAGGGAATTCGGCAGTCAACTTGTGTTCCCGGACGGCTTGAGGCGGTGGATTGCGGCCAGCCTTTCAAAGTCTTTGTGGATTATGCACACACACCTGATGGTGTAAAAAACGTCCTGGGAACTCTCAATGAGATCCTCCATGCCCGCTTGATCTGTGTCATCGGCTGTGGCGGGGACCGTGACCGCAAAAAGCGCCCGCTGATGGCCAGCATCGCTCAGGAAAACTCCAAACTGGTGATTCTGACCAGCGACAATCCACGCTCCGAGGATCCGGAAAAAATCCTCGAAGCCATGGAAGTGGGAATGATCGGCAACCGGGGTTCATCTTATCTCTGCATCGCCGATCGCCAGGAAGCGATTCATACAGCCATGCAGCTGGCGAAGCCCGGCGACATCGTCCTGATTGCCGGCAAGGGGCATGAAACCTATCAGGAAATCCAGGGGGTTCGCCACCCCTTCGATGACCGGCTGGTGGCGGCTGCCGAGTTGGAGCGGCTTGGATTTGTAAAGAAGAAAGCCTGAGGTGCTGATCTGATGCTGCCGGTCACACTCAGGGAAATCGCACAGGCTGCGGAAGGGCAGCTGGAAAGGCTGGATGGCGATTGTGTCGTTGCCAGCCTTTCGACAGATTCGAGAACCATCCAGGAAGGCGACCTGTACTGGGCTTTGCCTGGTGAAAATTTCGACGGCCATGATTATTGCCGGGAAGCGCTGGCAAAGGGGGCTCTTGGGGTTGTGATTCAGAACAACAAACTTCCAGGTATTGAAATCCCATGCGTTCGAGTGCCGGATACCCTCTATGCGCTGGGTGAACTGGCTCGGCTGCTCCGCAATAAAACCTCGGCCCGTGTCGTAGGGATTACCGGCAGTGTCGGAAAAACTTCGACCAAAGAATTTATCCGCCATGCTGTCGGCAGAGTCATGAAAACCAAAGCAACCGAAGGCAACTACAACAACCTGGTCGGCCTGCCAAAAACGCTGATGAATGTCGAGCCGGATGACCAGTGGCTGGTGCTCGAACTCGGCACTGACCGCCCGGGTGAAATGAAGCGCCTTGTTGAAATCGCACAGCCCCAGGCTGGGGTTGTGACAGCGATTTCTGAAGCCCATCTGGAGCGCATGGGCAGCATCGAGGGAGTCTTCAGGGAAAAGAGCGAACTGCTCAAAGGTTTGCCCCCCGATGGAAAAGCGGTGATCCCTCAGGGTTCCCGTTTCCGGGAGGATCTCGCAGCGGTCACTGAAGCTGGCGTCATCACCTTCGGAACTGAAAAAGGGTCCGAATATCATGCAGTCGATCCCACCCTGAGGACCTCGGGGTGCTATGGTTTCATGCTGGAGACCCCGGCCGGAAAAGGTGAAGTTGCGCTTCAGGTCCCCGGCCTCCACCAGGTCTATGCGGCGACTGCTGCCGCCGCAGCCGCGGTCAGTTCCGGGCTGTCTCTCGAAAGTGTGATCGAGGGTTTGCAGACTTTTTCGGGGCTTCCCGGAAGGTGCCAGATTATCAACCTGGCCGGCTCCATCACCCTCATTGCGGATCACTACAATGCCAACCCGGTCTCGATGGCTGCGGCTCAGAGGCTTCTTGAGACCTTCCTCGAGCGCCGCAAGGTTTTTGTCGCAGGTGAAATGTGGGACCTTGGAAAGAGAAGCCCGGAACTCCACGAGATGGTGGGAAACACCATCGGGTCAGGAAATGTCGACCTGCTGGTCGCTGTTGGCCCGTTGACCCGCCACCTGGTTCTGGGTGCGAGAAATGCTGGATTGTCAAATCAGTGCATTCGCTGGTTTGAAAATATTGATACTGCCTCGAAAGAGCTGATTCGGTTGCTGGAGCCCTCGGATGTGGTGCTGGTGAAGGGGTCAAGGGGGATGAAAATGGAAGGTATCCTGGAGGCCTTGACCCGTCATTTCGGCTGAATGCCGTTAAGGGGGGGCTGTTATGTTGATTTTGTTCGCTGAGAGTCCTGAGGAGCTTGAAAGGGAAGCGGATGAGGAACTTGCTGAGGAAAGGCTAAGGGTCAACGAAGATCCTCTGCTGAAAGAATTTTACGAAACCGAAGCCGCATAAAGTCGTACAGGAAAATGCTCTATTTCATTTATCAGCTCGGTTTCGAGGCCTATGCGCCGCTCCGGATTTTCGGGTATCTGACAGTCAGAGCCGCCCTGGCTCTGGCTGTCGCACTCCTGTCGGGGATCCTGTGCGGCCCTCTGTTCATCCATTGGCTGCGGAAGAAAAAAATCGGCCAGCAGATCCGCGGAGAAGGCATTCCCGATCTTTACGAGCGCCACAAAAGCAAAGCCGAAACTCCCACCATGGGAGGGATACTCATCCTGGCTTCATTTTTCATCGCAGTTCTGATTTGCGGCAATCTGTACAGCTCAATGGTCTGGCTCACCCTGTGTGCTGCTGCCGGATTCGGCTTGATTGGCGCCAAGGATGACTGGGCCAAACTTTCCCGACGCAATCATAAAGGCATTTCCGCCAGGTCAAAACTGGCCTGGCAGTGTCTTGTCGCAGGCGGGATTGCGCTCGTCATTTACTATTTTCCACCAGAAACATTGTTCCGGGCCAATGCCGATGAAGCGGTTGCTGCTGCGCCATACAGCATCACAACCCTGTTCGTCAAATGGCTGATCCCGCTGGGCATCCTGTATATCCCCTGGGTGATTCTGATCCTGGTGGGCACTTCGAATGCGGTCAACCTCACCGATGGCCTGGATGGGCTGGCGATCGGCTGCGTCCTCTTTGTCGCATCGGCTTATGCGCTTGTGGCCTACCTGGTCGGGCGGGTCGATTTCACCACCGGTTATCTCTGGATTATCTATGTTCGTGGTGCTGGAGAGCTGGCAGTCTGCTGTGCCGCTCTGGTCGGAGCTTCACTCGCGTTTCTGTGGTACAACTGCCATCCGGCTGAGGTTTTCATGGGGGATACCGGATCCCTGGCGCTGGGTGGGACAATTGCAACCATTGCTGTGCTGGTTCATCAGGAAATTATGCTCCCTGTCGTTGGGGGAATTTTTGTGGCTGAAGCCATTTCGGTCATCATTCAGGTCACCAGCTTCAAACTGACAGGAAAACGTGTTTTCCGAATGACTCCACTGCATCATCATTTTGAGCAGCTGGGGTGGCCGGAATCCAGGATCATCGCCCGTTTCTGGATTGTTGCAGCCTTGCTGGCTGTTGTCGGACTGGCGACCCTGAAAACAAGGTAAGGCTATGCCCGGAAAGAAATCGAAAAAAACACTTGTAATCGGGCTTGGGATCAGTGGGAAAGCGGTGGCCGCATTTCTCGCCAGGCGTGGGCATGAGGTCCATGTTGTGGACTCCAGCTCCGATGAGGTCCTGCAGCAAAGAGCGGCTGAACTCTCAACGCTCGGGATCCAGGTGGACCTCGGTGTCAAAGATCTGCCTCTTGATGTGGAATTGGTGGTGACAAGTCCTGGCATTCCTCCACTTCTCCTGGCACCTTACCGTGATAAAAAGATTCCTGTCGTCGGGGAACTCGAAGTCGGCTGCAATGAAATACAGGTTCCGATTGTCGCGGTTACCGGAACCAATGGCAAATCAACCGTTGTCACCAACATCGCCGAAGGCCTGCGGCAGGCGGGCCGCAAAGCCGCCGCTATCGGCAATCTGGGAACACCGATCACCGAATGGATCGACAGCGGCCGGCAGGCCGATGTCGTCGTGATCGAAGTCAGCAGCTACCAGCTTGAAACAATCGAAACATTTCATCCGCATATTGCGGTGATCCTCAATATCGCCCCCGACCACCTTGGCCATCATGGTTCGATGGAGGCTTATGTCGCCGCCAAGGCGCGAATCCTGCAGAACCAGACAATCGAGGATGTCCTGCTGCTGCACCGGAGTTTATCGGACTTTCCGATCCTTCAGAAAACCCGGGGGCGGCTGTTCTGGTATGGCCGTGATCTCAAGGTCTCTCTCGATGGCCTGACCCTGACCGGAAACCAGCTGGCATGGCGCGGCGGCGGCCCTGAGTGGAGCCGTGGCGTCAATACGGATGGCTATTTTCCCCATGATGTCGAAAACATCATGGCCTGTGTCGCTGTTCTGGCAACCCTTGGTGTGGATGTGGATCAGGCAGTCCGGCTCTTTGAGCATCCTGTGCGGCTTCCGCACCGCCTGGAGCTGGTTGCGGCAGTGGGTGGCGTCACGTATATCAACGATTCCAAAGCCACCAACGCCCATGCCGCTATTGCAGCCTTGTTTTCCACTGAAGGCCCTTTGATCTGGCTGGTTGGCGGCCAGGGCAAAGGCGAAGATCTCGCTGAATTGGCTGCAGCAGCCAGAGAAAGAAAACCGCGCCGGGTTGTCTGTTTTGGGCAGGATCGCCTCCGATTCCGTGATGCCCTCGCCGGCCATCTGCCGGTTGAAGTTAAAGACTCCCTGCAGATGGCATTCGCCTGGGCCTCAGGTGCTGCCGCCCCGGGAGACACAGTTCTTCTGGCTCCTGCATCAGCATCGTTTGATGAGTTTAATTCGTTTGAAGACCGTGGCGAGCATTTCCGAAAATGGGTTCATGAACTGGAGGCCCGCAGCTCATGAAACGCTGGATTGACCGCATGGCTCCACACATGATCTTCTGTTTCACCACCCTTCTGGTGCTGTTTGGGCTGATCATGGTCTATTCCAGCAGCGCCTTTTCAGACTACCGCAAAGAATCGCGCCCGGCCTGGGAAAAGGCGGTCGAATCCGCAATTCATCAGGCTGAAACCAAATCAGCGAATGCCCAGGAACTCGAATCCAATCAACTCCTCGAATCCCTGCGTCAGAAGGACTCACTCCGGAGAGCCTCGATGCTGAATACATTTGTGAAACAGATCTGCTGGGTGCTGATCGGCTTCATGGCCATGGGTGCAGCGGTCCTGGTGGATTATCCGCTCTGGGGAAAAAAGATCGGCTGGCTGCTGCTGGTCACCTTCTGCCTCCAGGCAGCCTTGTTCCTCATTCCAGCCAACAACAATCTGCCCGTGCAGGCACGCATCATCAATGGGTCGCGCAGCTGGCTGCAGATATTCGGCTTCCGCCTGCAGCCATCCGAACTGGTCAAACTGACCCTGGTGATATTCTGCGCCTGGTATCTTTCCCGCAAAGCATCCCGGGGAACGACAAACTTCTTTGCGATGCTGCCTTCCCTGCCGATCTTCTGTCTGAGCATTGGATTGATCCTGTGTGAATCCGACAAGGGAGTGGCTGTTCACCTCTGCCTGTCGCTGCTGCTGCTCTGGATGATTGCAGTGGGGCGTTTCTCGCAGGTCCTCATCCTGGGCGCAATCGCCTCGGTAGCCCTCGGTGTGGTGATCTCCGCCAGCCCCGAAGCCCTTGGCCGTATTGAAAGTTTCCTGGGGACAGATTCTTTCCAGTTGCAGCAGGCCAAAGATGCTTTTTCGAGAGGCGGCTGGCTGGGAAGAGGATTGGGAAACAGCGATGCAGCCCTGTCCGCTTATTTATATGGCGCTCATACCGATTTCATCATGGCTGTAGTCGGCGAGGAACTCGGTTTCGCCTGCACCAGCATCCTTGTCACCGGCTATTTCCTTCTCTGCCTGGTCGGGCTGAAGGTCGCAGCAGCATGCACCGACCCCTTCGGATCCCTTCTGGCATTGGGCATTACACTGCTGATCGGAACACAGGCTTTTCTGAATATGGCGATTGTAACCGGCCTGGCGCCAACGACAGGTTTTACACTTCCCCTGCTGTCTTATGGAGGGTCATCGCTGACCTGGACCATGATCGGCATCGGGATTCTGCTCAATGTCAGCCACTCGACCCATAACCACCTTTTGCGGGGCCATAACCGTGTGAAGCCAAATCCATTCGGTACCGGGAGGGCCATGGCATGAAAGTCGCCATTGCAGCGGGTGGCACCGGCGGGCATGTTTATCCGGCTGTGGCAGTTGCCGGAGCCTTGCTTTCACGCAACCATAAAGTTCATTGGTTCGGCCGTCCCTCCAGCCTCGAAGAAACGGAGGCCCGCAATCTGGGGGTTCCTTATACTGCCATCCCTCTTCAGGGGCTTAAACGGCGCTGGACTTTGGAGAATCTCCGTGCCTTGTCGCGTTTTGTCGCAGGGCGGCATATCGCCATTCAGGCACTTCGCAGCCAGAAACCGGATGTCCTTTTTGGGCTTGGCAGCTATGTCAGTGCGCCGGTCGTTTCCGCTGCCTGCTCTTTGAAAGTGCCATTCGCTCTGCATGAGCAGAATGTGGTTCCCGGCCTGGTCGTTGCACGTTATGCCAGGAAAGCGGCAACAGTTCTGCTCACCAGACCCCTTACAGGGGAACCGCTCAAAGCCAGAAGCCAGGTGGTCGGAATGCCTCTGCGTGAAGGAATCGTGCTTCCGCCATCTCCGCAGTGGTATGCGGACCTCGGCCTCAACCCCGAAAGGAAGACCCTTTTTATCTTCGGTGGCAGCCAGGGTGCGCGCACATTGTGCGCCGCCGGCCTCAAACTGGCCGAACGCTGGGTGAATGAACAGCCTGATTGGCAGATCCTGATGCAGACTGGTGTGGCCAACAAAGCCTGGGTTGAAGACAGCCTCTCCACAGACAATGTGGTTCCTGTCGGGCACCTGCATCAGATGGGGAAAGCCTATGCCTGTGCAGATGTTGTAGTTTCACGTTCCGGTGCGGTTTCCTGTGCCGAGATCGAGGCGGTGGGCAAGCCGGCTGTCCTGGTTCCATACCCTCATGCGACCCGCAATCACCAGATGCTGAATGCGGAGTCATTTATTCAGACCAATCCAGGCGTCCTCCTGGAGGATTCATGCCTTGATGCCGAAAGCCTCGACCGGGCGGCCCTGTCGCTGTTTGGAAAAAGAACCTCAATGGGTCATGCCGCCGCATCAGCCAATCCGGTCGATTCGATAATCGATTCATTAAGTGATATTGCGAGGGGGAAAACTCGATGAGCAGCGTCGTTTCTGAGATCGACACACCGAGAGTGAAGATTATGAGATACCTCAAAGATGCCGAAGAAATCCCCAAGATCGGTCCTGGTGTTTCCATACATTTCACCGGCATCGGAGGCATTGGAATGAGCGCGCTGGCCCGGATCTGCCTTGACAGAGGCGCTCGTGTCACCGGCGCCGACAACCGTGAGAATGACCAGACTCGCGACCTGGCCGCTCATGGAGCTGTGATCCGCCTCGGGGAACATCCGGAGCTGGTTGAAGGTGCGCACCTGCTGGTCTATTCAAGCGCCGTCTCGGAAGAGCATTCCGAAAGGATCCGTGCGCGCCAGTTCCATATCCCCTCGGTCCGAAGGGGAACCCTCCTGGCCCGGCTGACTCAGGGCCAGAAGCTCCTGGGTGTCGCCGGGACTCATGGAAAAACAACGACAACTTCCATGCTTGCCATGGCCCTGCGTGCGGCCGGCCTGGATCCAACCATCCTGGTGGGGGGGTACCTTCATGCCATCGAAGGGAATGCCTGCGCTGGAGCCGATCCCTATTGCGTTGTCGAAACCGATGAAAGCGATGGCTCCTTTCTCGAGCTCTCGCCTTATCTGGCTCTGGTGACCAATGTGGAGGATGACCACCTCGAGTTCTATGGAGATATCCCCTCCCTTCAGCAGGCTTTTGTTGACTACATCAGCCGGGTCGAGAATTCCTCACGGCGAATCCTGTGCGGGGACTGCCGGCATCTGTATGCGCTGGCACGGAGGTCTTTCGGCCAGGATTTTGTCACCTATGGTTTTTCAGAAACCTGCGATGTCCGTGGAATCGAAATCCATCTCGAGCCGGGAGGATCCTCCTGCAAAGTTCTCCGATATGGCAAACCGGTGGGTTCGCTTCATATACAACTCCCCGGCATTCACATGCTGGCCAATGCCATCGGGGCCTTAACCGCCGGGCTTGCACTCGGTTTCCCCCCGGATCTCCTCAGCACCGGGCTGGCACAGTTCCGGGGAACCAAACGGCGCTTTGAAATTCTTGGCAAGTGGCGGGGAGCCACAATCATCGATGATTACGGCCACCACCCGACTGAAATTCAGGCAACACTGCGGGCGTTGGGCCAATACACCGAAGGCAGGCGTGTGGCTGTCTTCCAGCCGCATCGCTACAGCCGGACCGACCAGCTGTTTGATGAATTCGCGCAGTCATTCGGTGGAGTGGACTTGCTCGTTATTTCCGAGATTTATGCTGCAGGAGAAGAACCACGCCCTGGCATATCCTCCCGGCAGCTGATGACCCGCATCCAGGGAGTCGGGCGGATTCTCTATGCTCCCACACTTGAAGATGTGGAGAAGGTTCTCGAATCCAACATCCAGCCGGGCGATTCGGTTCTGTTCCTCGGTGCCGGGGACATCAATAAAGTCGCATACGGCCTGGTTGGACGGGGAGAATAATCCGCAATGGCTCGAAACCCGGCAAAACGTCGATCCAGCATCGCCAGGCAGCGCTTCAATAACTGCGGCAGGTGGTTGTTGAGGTTTGCCTCTCTGGCACTGATCGCATTTTCCGGGATGAACCTGGCCGATACCGCTTTGAATTCGGAAATGTTCATGGTCCGGGATGTGGTTGTCGAAGGAAATTGCCTGATAGAAGAGGATGTCATTCTTCAGGCTCTGGACATCCCGTCGGTAGTCCATCTCTGGGAGGTGGATCCGTCTCTTCTGGAAGTTCGGCTGCTGGCCATGACCGGGATAAAAAATGTGCGGGTCAAGCGCATCTTTCCGCAATCACTGGCTGTGGAAATCGAAGAAAGAATGCCGCTGGCTGACTGGCATGACCCGGAAAATCAGAAATGTTACGCAGTCGATGAGGATGGGGTGATCCTCGCTGAAGCGGATCTGCTGGATGGCATGGGCCCCGATTTCCTCCGTCGAGCCGATGGCCGGATTCAGCGACCCGGAATTTTCGGCCTGAAGGGAAACTGGCAGGCCGGAGATCACCTGGAAGGCAGCCATGTGGAAGGAATACTCAAGGCGGTTTCACTCGCATGCATGCAGCAGTCAGCCTGGATGCGCTCGCTGGTGGAAATCCGGGCGCCGATCGATTCCTGTGGCTGGATTCTGCGCCTTGCGGGACGGGAGGGAGAAATCCGCCTGGGAGAAGGCCTGTTTTCAGAAAGGCTGGGGCGGCTGGGACCGGTGTACGGTTTCCTGAAACGTGAACGAATTGCGACCGAGTATGTTGATCTACGGTTCGATCAGCAGGGGGTGCTGATCCGGCCGATAAATTGTGATCCGAGCCGCTGGGTCAGGCTAGCAGAAAAGAATCCGGGACCCGGATTCTTTTCAGGTTCTGTCTGAGCATCGACCTGGCGAGGTTTGTGATTTGGGGGGAGACTTTTTATGCAGTCCGATGAATACCTTTTAGCCATTGACCTTGGCACGACCAAGGTCTGTGCTGTCATTGCCCGGGTCATCAGTGGAGATGATCTCGAAATCATCGGAATCGGGACTCATCCCTCTGAGGGGATGCAGAATGGGGCTGTGGTGGATCTCGAACGCACCACCCGCTCCATCGAAAGCGCCGCACAGAAAGCGCTGGCCACCGCCGGGGTCGATTATGCCCGTGCCTGGATCGGCATCGCCGCCGGTTTCATCCAGAGCTACAACAGCCGTGGCTCTGTGGCTGTCCTCCAGGGGCAGCGGGGCATCACCAAAGCCGACATCCGTGCCGCAATGCGGGCTGCGGTCGACCTGAAAATTCCACCTGAGATGGAAGTTCTCCATGTGATCCCACGCGGCTTCCGGGTGGATGACATCAGCGGAGTCCGCGATCCGGAAGGGATGGTGGGGAATCTTCTCGAAATCGATGTCCACCTGGTCTGCGGCCGGAAAAACGACATCGCCAATATCGGGCGTGCCGCACAGGCTGCCGGCTTCCGCATTGAAGGGGTGATTCTGCAGCCGATCGCATCCTCGATGTCGGTTCTTTCCCAGGAAGAAATGGATGCCGGTGTTGCCATGGTGGATATCGGTGGAGGAACAACCGATATCGCCATTTACAAGGATGGCCATATCCTGCAGAGCCGCATTGTTCTGGTCGGAGGGGATCTGATCACCAAAGACCTGGTGTCTTTCCTGGCGGCTCCGGTCGAACATGCCGAAACCATCAAGAAAAACTATGGCTGCGCCATCACCGCTGCCACCGATGACGCCGAGGTGATCGAGGTTCAGCGCATCCGGCCGCGCCCGCCGCATCATATCGCACGCTCCAATATCAATTTTGTCATCGAATGCCGTGTCGATCAGATCATTGAACAAATCCGCAAGACCGTCCTTTCGGTCATGAGTGTCGATGACCTGGTCGCGGGTGTGGTGCTGACCGGTGGTTCATCACTCCTGGGTGGACTGGTCGAGAAAGTTCAGCGCGAACTGGGGGTCGGTGCAAACCTCGGAATTCCGGGCGGAGTGACCGGTTTCACCGATATTGTAAAAAGCCCCACCTGCGCCACCGCCATTGGGATGCTGCAGTATGCCCTTAAAGAGCGGAAACGGGTGCGCGCGGAAAATGGGAAGATCGCACAACGAGTTTACAAGAAGACCTGCGACCTGCTGTCGAGGTTTTTTTAGGCCGGCTGGGGCCGACCAGATAACCGAGGGGAAGTACGGGAGGAAAACAATGATGGGGGATGTCTTACGAGGGGGAAAGTTTCAACAGAGATTGAGAATCGGAAACCCGATATTGAAGGAGGAAGGAGAATGATTTACATGCTGGATGAACCCGAAAACAAGCCGAGGATTGTTGTCGTAGGCGTGGGAGGCGCAGGCACCAACGCCATCGAAAGTATGGAAGGGGCCGGATTGAATGGTGTTGAGTTTATTGCGGTGAATACTGACCTGCAGTCCCTGAGCACCTGCCGCACCGAGCACACCCTTCATATCGGGGCCAAAGTCAGCAATGGGCTTGGCACTGGCGCAAACCCTCTTCTGGGTGAGCAGGCTGCAGAAGAGGATCGTGCCCTGATCGCTGAAACCCTGGAGAGCGCTGATCTGGTTTTCATCACCTGCGGACTCGGCGGCGGGACCGGCACCGGGGCTTCCCCGGTGATTGCCGACATCGCCCGTGAGATGGGTGCGCTGGTGGTTGCGCTCTGCACCAAACCGTTTGACTTTGAAGGCTCGGTTCGCCATCGCATCGCCGAACGCGGGCAGCGCGAACTGCGGCAGAAGGTCGATACGCTGATCACCATCCCGAACCAGCGCCTGCTGGAACTGGTCGATGACCGCACGACTCTTGTGGATGCCTTCAAAGTCGCCGACAGAATGCTGATGCAGTGTGTCCAGGCGATTGCCGACCTGATCACCAAACCGGGTCAGATCAATGCCGACTTCGCCGATATCCGTGCCATCATGAACCAGCAGGGTGGCGCAGTCATGGGTGTCGGCCATGCCGAGGGGCCTGAAAGAGCTCTCAATGCCTTCAAACAGGCTTCACAGAATCCGCTGATGGAAGAAGTGGTCATCGAAGGCGCGCGCGGCATCCTGATCAATGTCACCACCGGCTATGATGTCACTCTGCATGAGCTCAACAATGCGATTGCGGAGATCATCCATCCCAAAGCCGATCCCGAAGCGAACATCATCTTCGGGGTGGTTCTGGAAGATGACCTCGAGAATGAGATGCATGTCACCATCCTGGCAACCGGCTTTGAACGCCAGTCGCACATGGACACCGAAATCCATGAGCGGCCCCGGGAGGAAAGCCGTCCTTACCACCAGGAGGAATCTGGATTCGACCGGCCGGCATATCTTTCCCGTTCGAGCAAAGACAGCCGTATGTTCGAAGAATCCCAGGAACCCCAGATGGAAGCCGCTATGGCTGCCCCGGAAAGGGAATCGCCTCCTTCACGCAAAGGACGCGGCATGCGCCCGACCGATGTTTTTCCAGCGATTTTCGGTCCTGGATCCGGCCACTGAGCAAGATTCGATCCGGTCCTGGTGGTGGTTTGTGCCGCCTCCAGGACCGGGAAAAATGCCCTTCTTCCCCCTTCCTGCCTTTTCCTGTTAAATCCAAAGCATGAAAAGTGCAAAGCGATATTTGTGTTTGTTTTCAGTCTTTTTCTGGTTTCTCCCAGGGATTATCACTCCCGTTTCCGCTCAATTTTCCCTCATTCCCATGGATGAAACACAAACCGACCACCTGAAGGCCTATGGCATTGCTTATTGGGCGCTTCAGGAACCTCGGGGCTGGACTGTCGAGTGGGTCCTGAACTACCGGTATGGCTCATTTATCATCTATGACAGCGAGGAAGTTCAAAAGAAATGCCTCCTGGAAGGTGTGACTGTCGAATCGCTTTCTGCTGCCGAACGGGATGGGATTCTGCGCCAGATCGACTCCACCAACTCCGAGCTGGTGACACTGGAAAAAGCACCCAGTGTGGCGGTTTATGTCCCCCCTAACTTTGACCCATGGGATGATGCTGTCACCCTCGTCCTGGAGTATGCAAAAATTCCATACCAGAAAATCTGGGATCCGGAAGTCATCTCTGACAAGGTTCAGGAGTTCGATTGGATTCATCTTCACCATGAAGACTTCTCCGGCCAGTATGGCAAATTCTATGGCAGCTTCCGAACCGCTCCCTGGTACCTCGAAAAAGTTCGCCTGTTCAAGGAGGCTGCAAGGGAGGCGGGTTTTCCATCGGTTGCGGAACACAAACGGGCAGTGGCTGTCCATCTGGCGGAATTTGTCAACCAGGGTGGCTTCCTCTTTGCCATGTGTTCCGCCTGTGACACGCTCGATATTGCTCTCGCCGCTGAGGGCATCGACATCATCCGCCCTGAAATCGATGGGACTCCGATGACCCCCAATGCCCAGGAAAAACTTCGGTTCGATAATTGCCTGGTTTTTAAAAATTTCACCCTGTTCCCTGATCCTTATGTCTATGAATTCAGCAATATCGATTGCGGTCCCAGCCAGGGCATTCCTGCCACCTACCATAACAAGCGGTTCACCCTTGTAGACTTCAGCGCTAAACAGGATCCTGTCCCCAGCATGCTGACTCAGTGCCATGTGAATGAAGTCAATGAGTTTCGCGGCCAGACCTCAGCATTCCGCAAGGAACTGCTGCGCGAGGATGTTCAGATTCTCGGAGAATTTCGTGGTGAAGGCGCGGTCAAATACCTGCACCGCAATTTCGGCGAAGGAACTGTCACCTTTTTTGGCGGCCATGATCCCGAAGACTACGAACACATTGTCTATGAAGGCAACACCGAGCTTTCCCTTCATAAAAACTCACCTGGCTACCGTCTGATTCTTAACAACATTCTGTTTCCTGCCGCAAAGAAACGCCAGCGGGAAACCTGAGAGGCAGATCGGGCAGATTATGGGGGTGTACCTGTCTGGCATCGGAGAAGGGATGCTGGCCCTGCTGGCCAACAAGTTTCGTTCGAGCCTCACCATGCTTGGAGTCACCATCGGTGTCATGGCCATTGTGGCTGTGGTCTCGATTGGCGATGGAGGCAAGCGCCGGGTTCTGGATGAAATCGAAAAAATCGCCCAGCCCACCATGTTCTGGTTTTTTCCCAACTGGGTCTATGTCCAGAAGATGGAAGAGGAGAACAAAGAAGTTAAGTTTCTCAAATACGAGCAATTCCAGCACCTCTGTGAAGTGACAAAGAATGAGGGGGATCTCATCGCAAGGCTGACCAGCCGCCATCGTGTCCGCTACAGGGACCGCGAACTTCAATCATCGGTGCAGGGTGTCACTGAGGCATACTTTCCTTCAGTCAGTCTCGACCTGGCGGATGGGCGCATGTTTACCGAGCAGGACCAGGCATCCAAGGCGCGGGTCTGCATTATCGGCCAGGAAGTTAAAAGTATCCTTTTCCCTTACGAGGATCCCCTTGGAAAAGTGGTTCGTGCTGGCGATCAGCGCTATACAGTCATCGGATTGCTTGCATTCAAAGGGACATCTTTCATCGAGTCACGAAATTATGACGATAATATCTATGTTCCACTCAATACCATTCGCCACCGGGAGCCTAAGAATCGAGATATCATGTGGTTTACAGGTGTTGCGAAGAATGTGGACCTCATTCCGGTCATTCGCGGAAAGGTGCACCAGACACTGGTCGAAATGGGGTTCCCTGAACGGTTCATGGAAAGCGGCACCCTGGGTGAAGAACTCCGGGGATTCGAAATGGTGTCCCTCGCCCTCAAGATCATGATATCCGGTGTTTCTGCAATCAGCCTGTTTGTCGGTGGACTGGGGATCATGAATGTCATGCTCGTGACCGTGAAAGAACGCACCCGTGAAATCGGCTTGCGGAAAGCCCTGGGGGCCAGCTCGGCGGGGATTCGTTTTCAGTTTTTTGTCGAAGCGGTGCTGATGAGCTCCCTGGGTGGGCTGGTTGGCGCCATTCTCGGCGTCGGGATCACCTATGGGGTCAATGTCTTCACAGGTTTTCCAACGATCATTTCCCATGGCGCCATTACCTGGGGGTTGTTTTTTGCCTTCATGGTGGGATTGGTCTTCGGAATATATCCGGCGCATAAGGCCGCATCACTCGATCCCTCCGAGGCTTTGCGGTATGAATGAGCCTCGTGTTGGAACGACCAATTCAGTCGAAGCGGAAGAGCCGCCTGCCATGCCGGAAAGCAGGGACTCCCTTTTTCAGGCCGGGCAGGATGTCTGGCATCGCCTGGAACACCTGACCCATCGAACTGAACGAACCAGCCCCAGGCTGATGCCTCAGGAAGATCCCCGGAGGCAAGTTGGTCCTCCTGCAATTGAGCTTGAAGGGCTTACGAAACGATTTGGTGGCCATCTGGCGGTTGACAACCTGACTCTCACAGTCCGGAAAGGTGACTTTTTCGGCTTCCTCGGCCTGAATGGAGCCGGGAAAAGCACCACCATACGGATCCTCTCAGGCTTGCTGCTGCCCACCTCGGGAAAAGCGTTTGTGGCCGGTCTGGATGTCACTGCCGACCCGCAGGAAGTCAAACGGCGTATCGGCATTCTTCCCGAAGAAATCACCACCTACGAACGGTTGACCGGTTTTGAATTGCTCAAGTTTGTCGGCCGGATTTACGGGCTGCCTGAGGCCTGGATCGAGGAACGCTCCATCGATCTTTTTCGTGTACTCGATTTCACTCCCGAGGACAGCAGTCGTCTGATCGTCGATTACTCCATGGGTATGAAGAAAAAGATTGCCCTGGCTGCAGCCCTCATCCACAATCCCGAAATCCTCTTCCTCGATGAACCTTTCAATGGCATCGATGCAGTCACCTCGCGGTCGATCCGGCTGATCCTCAAACGGGCAGTGGAATCAGGAGTGACTGTATTTTTTTCTTCCCATATTCTCGAGGTGGTTGAGCGCCTCTGCAACCGGCTCGGGATCATTCATAATGGGCGGCTGGTGGCCTATGGAACTCTGGATGAAATCCGCCATGCTAACTCTGCCTCCCATGAAACACGCCTGGATGACCTTTTTGTCCGCCTGGTGGGCGGGGAAGATCCGGCGGATTCACTCGACTGGTTGAAATTTGCCGATGAGCCTCCTCCCCACGTTCTGCCATGACTCCGAAAGCTTCTCCGCCACTTAGGTCCGCCCTGGAAAGGGTTGCGGGCATGGTCTCTTTTGACAGATCTCACTGCCCGGATGGTGTGCTGGCTGGCATCGATGAAGCAGGCAGAGGGCCTTGGGCCGGCCCTGTGGTTGCTGCTGGTGTCGTGCTGGATGTATCAGTCGATCCCGCTCTTCTGTATGAACTCAATGACTCCAAAAAACTGACTCCCCGCCAGCGTGAAAGGCTTGCCCGGAAAATTGCCGAAATCGCACAGGGCATCGGTGTCGGAACAGCCAGTGTGGATGAAATCGACCGGCTCGGAATCCTCAAGGCCACATTTTTGGCCATGCGCCGTGCGCTCGATGATCTGGCAATCCTGCCGGACCACATTCTTGTGGATGGCAACAGAGACCCGGACCTGGGGTTTCCCACCACCTGCCTCGTCCAGGGCGACAGCCGCAGCGCTTCTGTGGCAGCTGCTTCAATCATGGCGAAGACCCACCGCGACCGCCTTATGGACCTCCTGGCAGGAGATGAGGACCCGTATGGTTTTCGCTGCCATAAAGGTTATGGCACCGAGCTGCACAGCCATGCCCTGTCGGTCTTCGGGTTGTCCGGCCACCACCGCAGGTCCTTCAAACCGGTGGCGCACTACCTGATCCATCCCGGTCCATCTCCGGGTTTTCTCAAAGCCTGGAAGCTGCTTCTGTCAGTCAGGCCAGGGAGCGATTGTTCGCACCTGTTCGATCAGGTGGAATCCGAACTCCCTTACCTCACAGAAAGTGAAAGCTGGCTTCTCCAGCACCGCCTGATGAGCCTTCGCAGCATGATTCCCAAAGTTCCGGAAGGGAGCCTCGCACAACGCCATAAAGGGGACTTTTTTGAAGGCCTGGTCGGAAAATACCTGAAAGAAAAGGGATTCATCCTGCTCGAGCAGAACTACCAGACCCGTGAAGGTGAAATCGACTGGATTGTTCAGGATGGAGAAACCCTGGTCTTTATCGAAGTCAAAATGCGCCGGAGTGCGGAATATGGCGGTGCAGCTGAGGCGGTGGATCGCAGAAAGCGGCAACGGATCATTCTGGCGGCTTTATCCTATCTGGACCGCTATTCCCGGGAAATGGATTGCCGTTTCGATGTGGTTGCCCTCGAGGGTGATCGAAAAGGCGGGACCCGGCTTGAATACTTTCCGAATGCCTTCACACTCGATCCCTGACCTGATGAAATCCTTGATATCTTGAAGCTCGAGGACTGGCCCGGTGAGGATTGTTGTTGTTTCAGACATACACGGGAACCTGGAAGCCCTGGATGCGGTCCTGAACGATGCTGCCAGGAATGGCTATGATCATCTGGTATGCCTCGGTGATGTTGTCGGATATGGGGCCGACCCACAGGCCTGTGCCGATAAAATCCGCGAAGTGGTTTCAAAAGATGAGCGTGGCCGGGGCATGATTGTCCGTGGCAACCATGATGATGCCGCCAGTGGCGGGGGGGATGAATATTTCAATCCGAATGCCAGGATGGCTGTCCGCTGGACTCGTGAGCAGCTGGATGCTGAAACCATTGACTGGCTGGCGCAGCTTCCGATGACCTTGGTTTTCCAGGAACTGTTTCTGGTTCATTCCTCGCCTTATCGCCCCCGGGATTGGGATTATGTGACAACCCGTGAGGATGCCCTCATGGCCTTCAAAAGCTTCGGCCAGCAAATCGCTCTGATCGGCCATTCCCATGTGCCATTCCATGTCTCGATCGGGAGGGACCTGGCAGGCCTGGAACTCCATGCCGGCGAACACCTCGCACTCGATGACTCGCGCCGTTACCTTTCCAATGTCGGCAGTGTCGGCCAGCCCAGAGATGGTGACCCGCGGGCCAGTTATGTCATTGTCGATTCAGGGATTAAGTGCATCGAGAGAATTCGGGTGGCTTATCCGATTGACACCGCTGCCGGGAAAATACGCGAGGCGGGTCTGCCTGAGTTCCTTGCAGACCGGCTTCTTAAAGGGAGGTAATCCAGATGACCAGGTTGCTTTGTTTGTGCCTTCTGCTTGTGCTGCCAGTTCCCGTGTTTTCGGAAGATGTTTGGCAAAAGGCGCAGGATAACGCCCGGGATTCCCGGATGGTTGTCGCTTTCACCCATCGCTTTGTTCAGGGGTGGCTCTTCCATGCCGACCCGAAAGCCGGACTGATCCCAAGAAATCTCAAAAATGATTTTTTCTGGAATGCCCGTGACTCTGCGGCGGATAATTACCCCTTCATGGTGCTGACCTGTGCAATGACCGGCCACCCGGTGCTGTTTCCCATCATGGAGGCCATGCTGCAGACCGAACGCAGGCTGACATGCCGCCTCGGCTCGCTTCCGGATGATTTCCTCTTTGAAACGCAGTCCTTCCGAACCCGTGAATACGACCTCGACAGCCTGATTTTCGGGGCAGCCGAATATGCCAAGGATGGGCTTGTCCCCATCACCGAGTGGATGGGTTCCAGCCCTTGGATGGACCGCATGGAAGAGATGATTCATGACATCTGGAAACATGCGGCCATCGATTCCCCTGTGGGGAAACTCCCAACCCGCAATGTCGAGGTGGTCGGAGACCTGCTTCAGGCGATGAGCCGGCTGGCATGGATCACAGGCAAACAGGAATATCAGGAATGGACTTTCCGGCTGGCCGACCAGTGCCTCCTGCACGACAACATCGCGAGGTGGCCGCGCCTGCAGCTCGATGATCATGGGTGTGAAATCATCGGCGGCCTTTCAGAGGCCTGCTTCCTGGCTTCGCAAAGGGATAAAGACCGCTGGCAGCGCTACAGGAAGCCGATGTATGACATTCTGGATTGCGTTCTGGAGTATGGTCGAAATCCGGATGGCCTCCTCTATTCCGTGATCAATCCTGCCTCCGGTGCAGTGATCAACCAGGAACTGACCGACAACTGGGGTTACAACTATATCGCCTTCCTGACAGTGGCTGAAATCGGCAACGAGGACAAATACCGGGAACCGGTCCGCTTTGCCCTGTCTCATATCGACAAGTATCTGGATTATCCCTGGGAAGGCGGAAGCGCCGATGGTTATGCCGATTCGATCGAGGGCGCCATCAGCCTGCTCAACCGGATCCCCGACCCGAAAGCCGTGGATTGGGTCGATGCATCGATGAAGGTTCTGCTGTCGAAACAAAAGGATGATGGGATCATCGAAGGCTGGCATGGTGATGGAAACTCTGCGCGAACTGCATGGATGTGGGCGCTCTGGAAAACTGCGGGAGCCACCTTCTCTCCCTGGCGTGAAGATCTGTCCGCTGGAGCTGTTCTCGATGAGACCGGCACACTCCATCTTTCCCTTGCCTGTGACTGGCCCTGGAAAGGAACCCTGCATGTCGACCGTCCCAGGCATCAGGTGAATTTTCATCTGCCTTTTGATTACCCTCGGTTGAACCAGTTCCCGGAATGGTTTGTTGCCGGCCCGGATGCCTTCTACCAGGTGGCGGTCAACAACGAACCACCCAGGCGTGTGGCGGGTAAAGACCTGTGGGCCTTTCCTTTCAGCCTCAAGGCGAAGGAAACCGCTTTGATCACCATCTCGAAGGAAAAATAAAGTCCATGATTCAGGCTTGACAGGTGAGGTGGAGCCACGGCTCCAGTGCTCTTCTCATGGGCAGGTCTTCACGCCAAGATAAGGTCAGAAACCATGAATGAGCACACTGTCAATAAAAATCGCATTGTTGAAAACACGAAAATCCTGAAAAGCCTGCTGCAGGAAAGGCTGCTGTTCCTCGATGGAGCCATGGGCACACAGATCATGGCTCTCAAACCGACCATCGAAGATTATGGTGGGCCGGTTTTTGAAAATTGCAGCGAGCACCTTCTTGTGACCCATCCGGAATGGATCCGTGACATCCACCGCCATTACCTTGAAGCGGGAGCCGATATCATTGAAACAAACAGCTTCGGGTCAACACCGCTCGTGCTTGCTGAGTTCGGCATCGCCGGCCAGGCCTATGATATCAGCCGCCGGGCGGCAGAGGTGGCACGCGAGGCGGTTGATGAATTCTCCGATAAGTCCAACCTGCGCTTTGTCGCCGGGGCAATGGGACCGACCACTAAAACCATGTCGGTCACAGGCGGCGTCACTTTTGAAGATCTTCTGGACTCCTACCGGGTTCAGGCCTCTGGCCTGATCGATGGCGGCTCTGACCTGCTGCTGATCGAGACCTGCCAGGACACCCTCAACTTGAAAGTCGCACTCATCGCCTGCCGCGATGCCATGAAATCCCGTGATGTCCGGCTCCCGGTCATGGTTTCCGTAACCATCGAACCGATGGGCACCATGCTGGCGGGCCAGGGAGTCGAAGCCCTGCTGGCCTCCCTGGATCATGAAGACCTCCTTTCGGTTGGCCTAAATTGCGCCACAGGCCCGACCTTCATGACAGATCACATCCGGACTCTGTCCGAAGAAAGCCGGACCTTCATCTCCTGCTACCCGAATGCGGGGCTTCCTGATGTCGATGGCAACTACAATGAAACCCCGGAGATGATCGCAGGCGAGTTGCGGCGCTTTGTGGAGGAGGGATGGCTGAATATCGTCGGCGGTTGCTGTGGCACCACGCCCGAATACATCCGTGCCATTCGCCAGACTCTTGGAGATCTGCCTCCACGCCCCAAACCGCAAC
>JAANMT010000329.1_pt1 | contig 51703 bp, 39 predicted proteins | sample 7279711 | NCBI WGS metagenome assembly JAANMT01 (sample SAMN14094538, study PRJNA606508) | bioreactor metagenome | isolation source: A lab-scale SPAN reactor treating ammonium-rich wastewater day 1 | place: Ireland: Galway | collected 2017-01-16 | reverse complement strand
TTGGCGCTGAAGTGTCGTCGCTTGGGCATGGCTTTTCTCCTAAAAGTACACCTTAATTATGCCCGTTTTCGTGTCTAAATTTCCTTATCCACTTAACTCATCCAAATTCCCCGCCCCGACCATGTGATGATACAGTTCGATGACGGGCGCAAGGTCTTCCAGTGTTTTCACCTTCGTGTTCGCGGCAGGCATGGCGTCAATAAAGTGCTCGGCAAGTTGCACGTGCGCCTCTTTGCGCCGCTTCTCGTCGGTGAAGTGGTCGTAGGCATAATGCCGCACGATCGGGTGCATGTCGTAGCGCTGCGTCTCGCCCGCGTATTGCAACAGTCCGCGCTGGCGCAGGTCGAGCAGGGCTTTGTCCAGGTCAGGGCTGGGGAACACCTTTTTCAGCACAGCGTATTCCATCGAGCCGCGAAAGCAGGACATCTTGCTCAGCAAATCCCTGCGCTCGGGGGCTAGACTGCCATAGGCGCGTTCCAACACGTGATGTCTTCTGGCTTTCACATCCTCGAAGATTTCCAGGTTCTTCACCGCCTCGATGTCGCCGCGCCGCTCGTGGTCGGCGTTGATCAAACCGACCAGCAGGCTCAAACTCAACGGATGATAGCCGTACGCAGCGCACAGCGCAAGAATCTCCGCGCGCGTGGCTTTGATCCCCTCGTCCTGGAAGTACGTCACCGCGTCCTCGGGCGAGAAGGCGGCGAGCGATTCCTCGCGGCAGCCTTTGAGCAATTTGCCGTCAGCGCTCTCCAGCACACGCGGACACAGGCGCGTGGTCAGCAAGACTTTGGACTTCAGCCCCGCGCCGCTCAAGCCGCGCAGGAAGGTTTCCGTCAGCGGGGAGGAGCAATCGCGCTGGGATGGATCATGCTTCGCATCCGCGTCCTCGTCATCGGATTGAAGCGCCGCGTCCATCCGTCCGTATTGACGCAGCAGCCGCTCGAAGCCGTCCAGCACGATCAGGATATTCGTTCCGCGCATCGCCTCCAGCAGGTCATTGAGCTGGGTCCGCGCCGACGCTTTGACCTCCACGCCGAGATGCGCCAGCGTCTCCGCGAGGAAACTTTCAAACCCCGATTCCTTTTCATAGAACGACCACCAGACCGCCGTCTGCCACTTGGCTTTATCCACGCGGTTGTTGAACCATTGCCACGTCAACGCCGATTTGCCAAATCCGCCGAAGGCAGTGATCAGTAATAAGTTATCCGTGTCATTTGCCAGCCAATCGTCGAGCATTTGCATTTCCGCCGCGCGACCTGTAAAGTTTTCCAAGTCACCGTAGCGATGACCGAAGAACCAGCGTATGTCTACGGGGGCGGGTGGCGGCGTGACGGGTGAGTCAAGCGCTTCGAGCAATTGTTTCCATGCAATGTCCCAATCATCTGGGTTGTAGAAATTGACGTAGGTGAGATAACTGATTTCCAATGATGGGTTGCATTTCTCTTTCAACATTGGAATCACTCGCCCTTTTTGATTGGCAGGATCGAGCGTTTGCGAAATCAGGTTCTCAAATTCTGTCCACCCGCTTTTCAAATATGCTTCGGTTAAAACTAAAAGCGTGTGCCTGCTTTCCAGAATCCCATCGCGCATGTTCTTGATGGCTGGCTTTCCCGCTTTGAAATCACGGAAGTCAATGCAGACCTTCAAACCCGCCTTTTCCAAAGCAGATAGTAAATCCTTCCGCACCCAATCCTTGTTAGCGGAACTGTAGGAAATGAACACATCGTATTTGAACCCGGTCTCTGCCATACCTGCCTGCCCTTGTGATGAAAGAAAACGACACAGCAATTATACGTTCAAAACAAAACGGACGGGATGACCCGTCCGTGTGGGATGTTACGGCCTGAAGGCGTCGAGTCCGCCATTTTGGGCGAACCAGGTCGCGTTCGAGAGCGCGGCGAGTCCGATACATAACACCGGCGGCGCAATGGAGAAACCCGAAAGCGCCGCGGCAAGGACGTTCCATTACCTTGCATACGCGATCCATGCGGCGACGACAAAGATTCACGCTTTGGGAGTGGAGCCTGAATTATATGATCTTCAATTTCGCCAAACTCGCCGACAGGCGCTTGATGCCAACACTATTGAACACCACGTCCACGATCTCGTCGTCGTCCTGGATCTTGCTATCGAGGACGATGCCTTCGCCCCAACTGGGATGCTCGACGCGAGTCCCGGCGCGGTATTTGGCCTCCCTCACCCCTGCGCCCCTCTCCCTTGGGGAGAGGGGATGGGGGTGAGGGGCGTGAAGCGACCACTTCGACTCAGGCACGCTTCCTTTCAGACTTCGACCTGTCCGCGTTTTGCCAACGAGCAGCTCGGTCGGGATGTCATCCAGATACCGCGATGGATACGTCTCCTCCGCCATGCCGCGTCCGCCGCGTCGGATGGAACGGATGAGATACAGTTTATCTTTGGCGCGCGTGATGCCCACGTAAAAGAGGCGGCGCTCCTCCTCCATTTGTTCGGGTTCGTCGAACGAACGGCTGTGCGGAAGGATGCCGTCGTCGAGACCGATGATGAAGACCGCGCCGAACTCCAATCCCTTTGCGGCGTGGAGGGTGAGGAGCGTGGGCACGTTGCCTTCGGTGATGGTGTCCTGATCGGAGACGAGCGCGACGTTTTCGAGGAATTCGTCGAGCGTGCGCGTGGAATATTCGAGGGCGAGACGGCGCAACTCCTGCACGTTCTCCCAGCGGTCTTCTCCCTCTTCTGACTCATCGTCTATATATTCCTTGTAGCCGATGTCGCTGAGGATGCGGTCGAAGAGTTCGGGGACGGTAAGCGTACCCGCGGCGATGCGCCAGGCGGCAAGCAGTCCGCCAACGTCTGCAAGCGAAATGACGGCGCGACCTGTAAATGATGACCAGTAGGGAGAGTCCGCGCCGCGGGCGAGATCGAGGAGGACCTCGCCGGGTTGAATACCGTTCTGGCGAGCGACCATGTGTAACGTAGTGAGAGTCTTTTCGCCGATGCCGCGCGGCGGGACGTTGATGACCCGGTCGAGACTGGCTTCGTCCGCGGGGTTGTGGACGAGCCGCAGGAAGGCGATCACGTCCTTGACCTCGCGGCGTCCGTAGAATCGCTGCGCGCCGACCAGGCGATAAGGGAGCCGCGCTTGCAGGAACGCCTCTTCCAACAAACGCGACATGGCGTTGGTGCGATACATCACCGCGCAATCGCCCGGCTCGAATTGGCGCGAAGCGACGAGCTGCGCGATGGTATCCACGACGAACGAGGCTTCGGCGTAATCGTCGGGCGCTTCGTAGAAGAAGATCTTTTCGCCCCCGCCCCTGTCGGTGAAAAGTCTTTTCTTTCTTCGGTTGCGGGCGCGGTCAATCACGCCCATCGCGGCGTCGAGGATGGTTTGTTTGGAACGATAATTCTGTTCGAGCAAAATGGTCTGCGCGTCGGGGAAATCCTGCTCGAAGCGTTGGATGTTGCGCCAGTCCGCGCCCCGCCATGAGTACACACTCTGGTCCGGATCTCCAACGCAAAAGATATTTTTATGATGCGAAGCGAGTTCCTTCACCAATGCGTATTGCGCCAGGTTCGTATCCTGAAACTCGTCCACCAGCACGTGACGAAAACGCTGTGCATATTTGTCGCGCACCGATGGGTTATCCTCCAGAAGTTTCGCGGTGTACACGAGCATATCGTCGAAGTCCACGGCGTTGCTGGCGACGAGTCGCTTTTGGTATTCGGCATACACGCGCTTCACCACTTCATCGCGGTAGGTGGTGGTTGGGTAATGCTCCGCATCGATCAGTTCGTTCTTGGCGCGCGAGATTGCCGCATGCACGCTCGGGGGGCGATACAATTTCTCGTTGATATTCAACTCGCGGATCACACTCTTGACAACCCGTTCCTGGTCATCGGAATCAAAGATCACGAAATTCGATGCAACAGGCAGAAGTTCAGCTTCCCGCCGCAGGATGCGTCCGCAGATCGAATGGAACGTGCCGAGCATGATCCCCTCGATTGCCTGGTCGGGGAGCAGGCGTTTGACGCGTTCCCCCATTTCCTTTGCGGCTTTATTGGTGAACGTGACGGCGAGAATCTGCCACGGGCGGACTCCCTCCTCCGCGATGAGATAGGCGATGCGCTGGGTCAGCACCCGCGTCTTGCCGGACCCCGGTCCTGCCACAACCAAAATGGGCCCATTCCCCGCTGTGACCGCGTTCTTCTGTTGAAAGTTGAGTTTATCCAGAAAGTCCATGGTGAAAGTGGAAAGTAGAAAGTGGAAAGTGGAAAATTAATCGTCCCGCAGGGTTTGATTTCCAACATCCTGCGGGACGTGTGTACCTATCTACCTGTGTACCTGTCTACAATTGAGAAGTGCAATTCGGGCAACGTGTGGCTTGGATGGCGACCATGGTGAAACAATACGGGCATGTCTTGGTGGTGGGCTCCGCCGCCGGTTCCGGCTTCTTCATACGGTTCATCGTCCGCACGAGCAGGAAGATGACAAAGGCAACGATGATAAAGTCCACCACGGATTGGATGAACAACCCATAGTTGATGGACGCGTCGCGCACCGTGATCGCCAGCCCGCTGAAATCGAGACCGCCGAGCAAAAGCCCGATGAGCGGCATCAACACGTCGTTGACGAGCGAAGCGATGATCTTCCCGAACGCGCCGCCGATGATGACGGCAATCGCCAGGTCCATGACGTTGCCGCGCATGGCGAAATCCTTGAATTCCTTTAGCATGTCAGCCTCCGTGTGGAATGAGTACGAACGGAGGTATTCTACTGCTTGGGGAGGGCGATGTCAACGAAAAGGGGGAATTCATGAATTCCAAGCCGCCCGGCGGGTCATACAATTCCAAAGTATGGTCTTATACAGTTCCAGGGAACTGTTTTTGTCCAAAACAATAGTACCTGCCCGAACCGCCTTATTGTGCGAGGCAGCTCAAGCCGTTGACGCTCCTGTGGAATTGGTTATAATACCATTCCATGTGACGGATGACACCCTGATCAAGTGATGAAATTCAGCGGCAAAGGCATTCACCTGATGCCCTGAAACAGAAAGGAGGTCCGGAAGGGAAAAAGATATTCCACAGCGAATGCAAAAGACCAACCTTACGTTTCAAATTTAAAACTCTCTAAGGAGGAGGATTCTCATGAAGAATCGAATAATGATGGTTCTCGGTTTGTTGGTCACGGTGAGCATGGCTCTGGCTGCCTGCGGACCCGCGCCCACCGCCCCGCCCGCCGAGCAGGTAGTGGTCACTCAGGAAGTGATCGTGACCCAGGAAGTCGAAGTGGAGGTCGAGCGCGAAGCCTTCACCACGCCGCATCCGATCCTGGGAGACCTGCGCGTCCGCCAGGCTATTGCGCACTGCACGAACAAACCCGACCTGGTCAAGTCGGTATACCCGCTTCTCGATGAAGAGGAGCAGGCCAGCCTGGTCATGAACACATTCATCCCGACCGCTCACTGGGCTTACGCGGGCGATGAGAACGTCACCATCTACGACTTTGATCCCGCGCAGGGCGGCGCCCTGCTCGACGAAGCCGGATGGACGCTTGCCGAAGGCGCTTCCTTCCGCACGAACGCCAACGGCGACGAACTCTCGCTGAAGTTCACCACCACCAGCGCTGCATTCCGCCAGACCTGGGGCGCCATCTTTACACAGCAGATGGCTGCATGTGGCATCCGCATCGTTCCTTTGTACGCCCCCGCCTCCTGGTGGTTCGGCGATACCACGGGTCTTGCGCGCCGCGACTTCGAACTGGGCGCCTTCGCCTGGGTCGGTCAGGCTGACCCCGGTGGACAGACCCTGTGGGCTTGCGACCAGATCCCCACTCCCGCCAACGGTTGGGAGGGACAGAACTACATGGGCTGGTGCAATGAGGATGCCAGCAGAAACATCAAGGTCGCCAACAATACGCTGATCCAGGATGAGCGCATTGCCGCGTACCAGGTGGTCCAGCAGGCTTACACTGCCGATGTTCCCGCCATCCCACTCTTCAACCGCACTGAAACCTTCGCGGCTGCCGCGGACATCACCGGCTTCCAACCCGTACCCGGACAGGAATACTACAACTACAACGTTCAAGAATGGGAAAAAGCCGGCTCTGACACGGTCGTCCTCGGCTTTACGCAGGAACCCGCTTCCCTGTTCACGCTGGTGGAAGACGCCTTCGTAGCCAACATTGCCTACCAGATCGCCCGCCCGGCGCAGGAATGGCACCTGAACTACGAGTTTACGAATTCGCCGATCACGAAGGAACTGCCCACGCTTGAGAACGGCGGCACCACCAACAACGACGTCGAGGTCAAGGAAGGCGACAAGGTCGTGGACGCCAACGGCGACGTGGTTGATCTCGCCGCCGGCGTGAGCGTCATCAACGCGGCTGGCGAAACCGTCGAATTCAGCGGCGGGACCGTCACGATGAAGCAGTTGGTTTCCAGGTTCGAGCTCGCTGACGGCCTCACCTGGGAAGATGGCACGCCCGTCTCCAGCGCGGACCTCGAACTCGGCCACAAGATTTCCTGCGATCCCGAATCCGGCGCGACGTCCTTCATCACCTGCGACAAGACCGCCAACGTCGAGTTCCTCACCGATGCGGTCGGCTACGTCCAGACCTGGCTGCCCGGCGTTCAGGACCCGCTCTACTTCGTCCCGGTGTGGCCCATCTACCCGGCGCACCAACTGGGCGACGTGCCTGCCGCGCAATGGGCGACCGATCCGCGTGTGGCTGAAATGCCCCTGGCTTATGGTCCCTATAAACTGGTCGAGTGGGAAAAGGGTCAGTTTATGCGATTTGAAGCCAACGAGTACTGGCTAGGCGAGGCTCCCAAAGCCCCGGTCTTCGTCATCCAATTTGTTACTGCCGAGAGCGCAGAGAGCCTGCTGTTGAGCGGCGAGGTTGACATTCTTGCCTCCGAAACACTGGCTGGTCTTTCCCAGGCTCTGGCGGATGCCGAAGCCGCGGGTACGATCAAGACCTTCGTGGAAGCCGGCGCCACCTGGGAGCACATTGACTTCTCGCTCTTCATCCGGTAACCGTGATCCATCCACGAAATTGAGCATCGAGTAAGCAAAGGGTAGGTGTAACCTTCGGGTTGCACCTACCCTTGTAACTGGGCTTGTTTTTATTATTTCGGCTTCGGAGAGAATGACATGACCGCATATCTGGTAAGACGCGTGTTTCAGATGATCATAGTGGTATTGGTTTCAGCGGTTGCCACTTATGCGCTCTTGAACCTTGCGCCCGGGGGACCGCTCGCTGGGCTGCGCCAGATCCAACAGAGCAGCCGCTTTCAGATCACGGAGGATGACATCGCCCGCATCCGCGCCTATTTCGAACTGGACTTATACCTTCCTTATCGTTTTTCGCGCTGGTTGATCGGCGAGCCGCGCGGTCCGGTCGTGATCGGCGGCAGGGAATTTCTGTCGGACATGGTGGTGGGATGCAGGAAACCTGTCGAAACCGAAGTGTTGAACAACCGCGGCGAATATGAGTTCAAGGTGACCGGATGCAACGAATACGTTTACCTGAAGGATCTGGTGGGACGCCGCGCGAGCCGCGGCATCCTGCTTGGCGATTTCGGATTGTCCTGGCGGTTGCTGCGCGACCGTCCCGTTTCGGAACTCCTCCTCAGCCGCCTGCCCAAGACCGTCCAATTGATCGGGCTTTCGACGCTCTTCTCGATCCTGATCGGCATTCCGCTTGGCGTGTATTCGGCGGTCAAGCAATATTCGAGGTTCGATTACTTCTTCACCTCGCTGGCGTTCATGGGGTCAGCCATGCCCACCTTCTTCTTCGGCATCCTGATGATCCTGGCATTTTCGCTTATACCCAAAAACGCGGGGTTGCCTTACGTTCCGGCCGGTTTGTCCGAATCTGTGCGCGACTATACCATACCGTTGATCGGGGAGGTGGCGGCCGGCTCGCTGAAGGACAGGATCCTTCACCTCATCCTGCCGGTTGCGGTCCTGACGCTTGTCAACATCTCGTTCTGGACGCGCTTCATTCGTTCCAGCATGTTGGAGGTGCTGCGGCAGGATTACGTCCGTACAGCCCGCGCGAAGGGACTGGGGGAGAGGATCGTCATCATGAAACACGCCCTGCGCAACGCGTTGATCCCCTTTGTGACGATCGTGGTGTTCACCCTGCCCGGCTTGTTCAGCGGGGCAATCATCACCGAAAGTATTTTTGCCTGGCCCGGCATGGGGCGACTATATCTGCTGGCGCTGGGCGATTACGATTACCCGGTCGCGATGTCCATCTTTTTCATCATTGCCATTCTCACGGTGATCGCCACGCTGCTCAGGGATATCCTCTATACGATCGTGGATCCCCGCATTCGTTTGTCATAGAGAGGAAACAGGATCATGTCTGTCGCCCAAATCGCCGAACTCCCGGCTGAAACCGTCTCCACGATCGAGGAACGCACGCCGTTCCAGATCGTAATGATGCGCTTCCGGCGCCATCGTCTCGCCATGATTTCCCTGGTTTTGATGACGGTGATCTTTATCGTTACGATCTTTGCCCCTGTGATCGCCCCCTTCGAAGTCCAGGAACTTTCCGTCAACAAGTATTTCGTCCCCTTTGGAACTGTGGATGAAGCCACGGGACGCGTCCATTATCTCGGTACCGATCACATTGGGCGGGATTATTTCTCGCGCCTGATCTACGCCGGGCGCATCTCGTTGACTGTCGCCATGCTCGCCATCTTTTTCGCCGAGACGATCGGCATCGTCGTTGGTTCCATTTCCGGGTTTTTCGGCGGCTGGCTGGATGCCGTGCTGATGCGCTTCGTCGAATTCATGCTGACCATCCCGACCCTGCCGTTACTGTTGATCCTCTCCTCCATGCTTTTGCGGAACGAGGAATTGATCCCCATACCGGATGTCGTGTTGAAATTTTTGGGGAACATCATGCTTCTCAGCCCGCGCGACGCGCGCAATGCGGTGATGATCGTCCTGATCCTGGCGGGATTGGGCTGGCTGCAATCCGCGCAATTGATGAGAGGCATGGTGCTTTCCCTGCGGGAACAGACGTTCGTCGAGGCGTCGCGTTCCCTGGGCGCGTCGAATTTCCGCATCATCACGCGCGACATGATCCCCAACGCCATGGCGCCCATCATCGTGGACGCGTCGCTGGGACTGGCGGGCTTCATCGTGCTGGAGGCGGCGCTCGCCTTTTTGGGATTCGGCATTCAGGACCCCATTCCCACCTGGGGGAACATGCTCGCGGCAACCCAGGCGCACATGCTGAGTCGCCCCTGGCTTCCGCTGTTGCCGGGCTTGCCCATCTTTATCTGCTCGCTGTCGTTCAACTACATCGGCGACGGCTTGCGCGACGCTCTCGATCCGCGCCTGAAATTATAGACACGCCGGACATCCCACATTGGAGATCACTCGTGGCAGAAGAAAACAATACCAAACCGCTTCTCGAACTACGAAACCTCAAAACCTACTTTTTTACCGAAGACGGCGTCGTGAAAGCCGTGGACGGCGTGGATATCGAAGTGTACCCCGGCGAAGTGCTGGGACTGGTGGGCGAATCCGGCTGCGGAAAGAGCGTCACTTCGCTTTCGATCATGCGCCTGATCGGACAGCCCGGCAAGGTCGTGGACGGTGAGATCGTTTTCGACGGGAAGGACCTGCTGAAACTCCCCGAAGTCGAAATGATGACGGTGCGCGGCAACCGCATTTCGATGATCTTTCAACAACCGCAGACCTCGTTGAATCCCGTGTTTCGCGTCGGCGACCAGATCGGCGAGGTCCTGAACATTCACCAGGATTTCGGAAAGGAAGCCGCCCGCAAGCGCGCCGTGGAACTGCTCAAACTGGTGGGCATACCCGAGGCGGAACGCCGGGCAGAGGCATTCCCGCACGAACTTTCCGGCGGCATGGCGCAGCGCGTGATGATCGCCATGGCGCTGGCATGCGTTCCCGACCTTTTGATCGCGGACGAACCGACGACCGCCCTCGACGTCACCATCCAGGCGCAGATCCTGGACCTGATGCGTAACATGCGCACCCAATTCGGGACCACGGTCATCCTCATCACACACGACCTGGGCGTGGTTGCGGAGATGGCGGACAGGGTAGCCGTCATGTACGCCGGTCAGATCGTCGAGCAGACCGACGTCCGCACTCTTTTCAAGGAACCGCTGCATCCCTACACCCTGGGCTTGATCGGCTCCACGCCGGTGCTTGGGCGGGTGCGCGATAAACTGGACGTCATTCCGGGGAATGTGCCGAACCTGGTCAACCTGCCTGTAGGTTGTCGTTTTGCGCCGAGATGCCAGGCTCGCGTCAATCATGGACTTTCGATCTGCACGGAAAAAGAGCCCGATTTGATCCAGATTGCAGAGGGTCATAGGGTCCGTTGCTGGCTGTATCAAGATGCGGACCAGCATGACGCGCCGCTCAAAAACAAACTCAGTCAAAAGTGATCCAGCCATGCAAACAACCCCATCCAAAGATAACTATGATCTTGTCGTTGTAAAGGATCTCGTCAAGTACTTTCCCGTTCGTTCCGGGATATTCCAGCGGGTCACGGCGCAGGTGCAGGCGGTGGATAAGGTCAGTTTTACCGTAAAGGAAGGCGAGACGCTTGGGCTGGTGGGCGAGTCGGGATGCGGAAAGACAACCGTCGGCCGTTCGATATTGCGCCTGATCGAACCGACCTCCGGCTCGGTATTCATCAACGGAGAGGACGTCATGCAAATGCGGGCGCAATCGCTCAAAGCCGCGCGCCGCAACATGCAGATCATCTTCCAGGACCCCTACGCCTCCCTCAACCCTCGCGTACCCATCGGCGAATCGGTGATGGAGGGCTTGCACATTCATAACGTGGGTCATCCCAAGGAACGCTGGGATGTCGCCATAAGCATGTTGAAAAAAGTGGGCTTGGAGGATTATCACGCCCGCCGTTACCCTCACGAATTTTCGGGCGGACAGCGCCAGCGCATCGGCATCGCGCGCGCGCTTGCCCTGCAGCCCAAATTCATCGTCTGCGACGAGCCGGTCTCGGCGCTGGACGTTTCCATCCAATCGCAGGTGCTGAACATCCTGAAGGACCTGCAAGCCGAGTTCGGGCTTACCTACCTGTTCATCGCGCATAACATGAGCGTGGTCGAACACATATCCGACCGCGTCGCCGTCATGTACCTGGGCAAGGTGGTCGAACTGGCGAGCCGCGAAGAACTCTTTCGCCAGCCCCTGCATCCCTACACCAAGGCGTTGATGTCCGCCATCCCCATTCCCGATCCAACGGTAAAACGCGAACGCATCATCTTGAAGGGCGACGTGCCAAGCCCCTTGAACCCCCCGAAGGGATGCCGCTTTCATCCGCGTTGTCCGCTGGCGATCGATATCTGTTCGCAGGAGGAGCCGCAATTCAAGGAGTTGCAGCCGAACCACTGGGTCGCCTGCTGGGTTGCGGAACAACAATGAGGAGAGAATAACGATCGCGGGACTCGGAGAGATCCGGGTCCTGTTTTTTTGGAGGGCGCCCGGTTCTTTCCCCGCCGAAGCCTGGTCCCGGAAGCCCGGGCTTTGACCCAAACCCAATGGACAGGATCAACCGTCCCCGGCGGACGAAGCGATCATCGGGGGTTCATCCGCGTCGCCGGAAGAGAAAGTCTCGAGCGTGCCGCGTCGAAGCGGGCATCCTACTGAAGTATTGGCGATTGGGGGTACTGTGGAATGGTTTTTCCCGCAAGTTGACGCCCTGCCTGGCGCGCCCCGATTGACTCGCTTTGATATTTGAGTATAATTCCGTTGCCAGTTTTCTTGACCTTATGATCCGACATTCCACTGAAGTAAGGGAATTGAATAATGCCCGATACCATTCTTGACGTGCAAGGGCTTGAGACCGTGTTTAAAACCCCGGAGGGTTTGGTCCACGCGGTCAATGGCGTATCGTTCGAATTAAAGGAGGGGGAAACGCTCGGCGTGGTCGGCGAAAGCGGATGCGGCAAGAGCGTCACGATGCTCTCGGTGTTGGGGCTGATCCAGAGCCCGCCCGGAAGGATCGTCGCCGGGAAAGCCGGTTTTAATGGGCGCGACCTCCTGAAGATGTCCAGCGAAGAGATCCGCCATGTGCGCGGCGCGCAGATCAGCATGGTCTTTCAGGACCCGATGACCTCCCTGAACCCGGTGCTTACCATCGGGCGCCAGTTGCAGGAACCCCTGATGTTGCACATCGGCATGACCAGGAAGCAGGCGCAGGATCGGGCGGCTGAATTGCTGGAAATGGTGGGCATCCCCAATGCAAAGGATCGCCTGGGCGATTATCCCCACCAGTATTCCGGCGGTATGCGGCAACGCGTGATGATCGCCATGGCGCTTTCGTGCAGCCCCCAGATCCTGATCGCGGACGAGCCGACCACCGCCCTGGATGTAACCATCCAGGCGCAGATCACCGACCTGGTCAAGCGCCTGCGCGAGGAACTCGGCATGGCGATCATCTGGATCACGCACGATCTCGGCGTCGTGGCGGGACTGGCGCAACGCGTGATCGTGATGTACGGGGGATATATCATCGAAGAGGCGGCGGTCGGAGACTTGTATACCGATCCGCAGCATCCCTATACGATCGGCTTGCTTGGCAGCCTGCCGCGCGTGGATGAGAGGAAACAAAGCAAACTCTATTCCATCGAAGGACTGCCGCCCGTCCTGTATCAAAAACCGCAGTCCTGTCCGTTTGCGCCGCGTTGCAAGTGGGTGATGGAGCGTTGCTGGAACGAAAATCCCCCGCTCGAGACCACCAGCCCCGGTCACCGTGTGGCTTGCTGGGTGGACACCAAAACCGGGAGGTCCCGTTCATGAACGCCGGTAACGACAATACCCTTTTGCAGGTTGACGATCTTGTCATGCACTTCCCCATTTTCCGCGGGGTGATCCAGCGCCAGGTGGGCGCGGTGCGCGCGGTGGACGGGGTGTCCTTCGATATCAGACGCGGCGAGACGCTGGGTTTGGTCGGGGAATCGGGCTGCGGCAAGTCCACGACCGGGCGCGCCATCCTGCAGCTCTATCGTCCCACGTCCGGCGCCGTCCATTTCGAGGGCGTTGACCTCGTTCATTTGAAGGGCGAGGAACTCCGCAGGATGCGGCGTAAGATGCAGATGATCTTCCAGGATCCGTACGCCAGTTTGAATCCACGCATGACCATCGCCGACATCGTCGGCGAGCCGCTCATCGTCCACAACGTCGCCACTGGCAGGGAGGTGGAGGAACGCGTTCAACATTTGCTCGAACTGGTGAACCTCAACCCGTCGTTCGCAAGCCGTTACCCGCACGAGTTTTCGGGCGGTCAGCGGCAGCGCATCGGCGTGGCGCGCGCCCTGGCTTTGCAGCCCTCCTTCATCATCTGCGACGAGCCGATCTCCGCGCTGGATGTGTCCATTCAGGCGCAGGTGATCAACCTGCTGGAGGAACTGCAGGATGAGTTCAACCTGACCTATCTCTTTATCGCGCACGATCTTTCGGTCGTGCGTCACATCAGCGATCGCGTGGCTGTCATGTACCTGGGCGTCATCGTGGAACTGGCTGACCGCGACGATCTATACCTGGACCCGCTTCATCCATATACCCAGGCGTTGTTGTCGGCTGTGCCGATCCCGGACCCGATCGCGGACGCAAAACGGCAGAGGGTCATCCTCAAAGGCGACGTTCCCTCGCCCGTCAATCCGCCGTCCGGGTGCCGGTTCCGCACGCGTTGCCCCATTGCAGAGTCCATTTGCGCGGAGGTAAGACCGGAATTCCGCGAAGTGAAACCGGGTCACTTTGTGGCCTGTCATTTGGTCAAGTGAGCGATCTCGAAAGGAGGTGGTTGCCCGCCAGCGATACACGCAAACGAACGATGTGCCTAACGACCGTAACGAACGTAAGTTTCAAATCAAAACCCTACAATAACTTGTGAGGAGAAGAAAGATGCGTAAACTGTTTGCTTTACTCAGCCTGCTGGTCGTTGCCAGCATGGCGTTGGCTGCCTGCGGCGGCGGCGCGGCGACGACCGAAGCCCCTGCCGGACCGGGCGAGCCTGCTCCCGCTGCCACCCAGCCTCCCGCTGCTCCAGGCGGTGAGGAACCCATGATGGAATACAATTCCAGCGATCCTTCCACCTATTTCAGGCCCACCTTTGGCGAGCCTGAGACACTGGATCCGGCGCTCGATTACGAAACCGCCGGCGGCGAGATCGTCTCCAACATTTACGAGACTCTCGTGTGGTATAACCGCGCGAAGGCGGATGAGTTCGTCCCGCAACTTGCGACCGACTGGACGCTCTCTGATGATGGCACGGTGTACACCTTCACCATCCGCCAGGGCGTGAAGTTCCACGAGGGCGGCGATCTGACCCCCGAGGACGTAGCCTACACCTTCCAGCGCGGTTTGCTGCAGGGCGGCTATGCCTCCCCGCAGTGGCTGTTGGCTGAACCATTCTTCGGCGTTGGCAACGACGATATCTCCATCGTCGTTGACGGTGAAGGCGCCTGCGCGGACGATCGCGAGTGCATGACCGCTTTACCTGCCGAGCAACTCGTGGCAGCCTGTGAGCAGGTCAAATCCGCGATCGTAGCCGACGACGCGGCCGGCACAGTCACCATGACCCTGGCTCAGCCCTGGGGTCCCTTCCTGGCGACCATCGCCAACAACTGGGGCTCCATCATGGACAAGGAATGGGTCATCGAGAACGGCGGCTGGGATGGTTCCTGCGATACCTGGCAGAACTACTACGCCATGACCTCTGAAGAGAATCCCTTCACGCCCATCGCCAACGGCACCGGTCCCTTCAAACTCGATCACTGGACGAGGGGCCAGGAAATCGTGCTGGTGCGCAACGATAACTACTGGCGCACCGAACCCGCCTGGGAAGGCGGACCCAGCGGTCCTGCCGCGCTCGAGCGTGTCGTCATCCAGAAAGTGGATGAATTCGGCACCCGCTTTGCCATGTTCCAGGCTGGCGACGCCGACAACCTGGTCGTTGGTTCACAGGCGGACTATGCCCAGGTGGATCCGTTGGTCGGCGAGGAATGTCTTTACAATGCCGAGACCGGCGACTTCGACGCCTGCACCCCCGTGGGTGATGGAAGCGGACCGATCCGCGTCTACAAGGGTTATCCCCAGGTCACCCATACCGATGTGTTCCTGAACTTCGACATCACCAACAACCAATACATCGGTTCCGGTCAGTTGGACGGCAACGGCATCCCGCCGGACTTCTTCTCGGATATCCACATCCGCAAAGCCTTCAACTACTGCTTCGACTGGGATATCTACATCCAGGACGTGATGGTCGGCGAGGGCGTTCAGACCCTGACCATTCCAGTAGCGGGCATGCCCGGTTTCGACCTCAACGCGCCGCACTATTCGTACGATCCAGCCAAGTGCGAGGAAGAATTCAAACTGGCTGACGTGGACAAGGACGGCATCCCTGCCGGTGAAGACGAAGACGATGTTTGGAACGTCGGCTTCCGCTTTGCCGCCACGTACAACCAGGGTAACACCGCCCGCCAGAGTGTTGCTGAAATTCTGGCGTCCAACCTGGGAAGCGTGAACGAGAAATTCCTGGTCGAGGTTCTGGGCTTGCCGTGGCCCGCTTTCCTCCAGTCGCAGCGCGACCGCTCGCTGCCGGTCTTCATCAGCGGTTGGCTGGAAGACATCCACGACCCGCATAACTGGTATCAGCCGTACATCATTGGCACGTACGGCCGCCGCCAGTCACTGCCGGCCGATATGACCGCCCAGTTCCAGGAACTGCTCAACCAGGGCGTGTCCGAGACCGACCCCGCCAGCCGCGCCGAGATCTATGCCCAGGTCAATCAGTTGTATTACGACAATGCGCCGGGCATCCTCCTTGCGACCGCTACGGGCCGCCGCTACGAACAGCGCTGGGTGAGCGGCTGGTACTACAACCCAATTTATTCGGGCATGTACTACTACGCGATCTCCAAGCAGTAATCGCCCGCCCGAATGAATAATGACATAGTGGGAGCCTGGCAACAGGCTCCCACTATCCACCGATAATTTTGCCATGCGGAGCGTCTTGAAAGGCGATTTTCAAGACACTCCAGATGGCACGATCCGATTGCTCGAATGAGGTTTCAAGATGACCACCTATATTATTCGCCGCCTGCTTTTAGTGCCGGTTTTGTTGTTTGGGGTCACCGTTCTGATCTTCGGAATGCTGCAATTCCTGACCCCGATCCAGCGCTCCGCCCTGTACATTCGGTCCGAACCGAAAACGGACAAGGCTGTGGAGGGCGTCATCAGGCAATATGGTTTGGACAAACCGCTCTACGTCCAGTATTGGAACTGGCTCGTCGGCGTCGTGGACGACAACGGAGAACGCAAGGGCGGGATCCTGTTCGGCGATTTTGGTTATTCGCGCGTCGCCTCCCAGCCGGTCGCCGACCTGATCCGCACCCGCTTCCCCAACACCCTCGATCTGACGCTATGGGCGGTGGCGCCCGTCATCCTGGTGGGGATCTGGCTGGGGGTGCAAGCCGCCGTCCACCAGAACGGGATCATAGATCAAGCCGCCCGCGTCTTCAGCATTGTCGGCACTTCGTTCCCGACCTTTGTGTTCGGGCTGCTGGTGCTGATGATCTTTTACGCCAACCTGCAATGGTTCCCTCCCGGCCGCCTTTCGGACTGGGCGAACCGGGTGGTGCTTTCCGATGAATTTACCCGTTACACCTCCCTGCTCACCTTCGACGCGTTGTTGAACGGTCGCTTCGACATCTTCCTGGATGCCCTGCGCCACATGTTCCTGCCCATCCTGACCCTTTCCTACATCAACTGGGCGACCTTCCTGCGCGTGACGCGTTCCTCCATGCTGGAGACTTTGCGCATGGAATACGTCACCACGGCGCGCGCCAAGGGTCTGCCGGAACGGGACGTGATCTTCAAACATGCCCGCCCGAACGCCATGATCCCGGTGATCACCCTGGCGGGCTTTCAGGTTGTGGGCTTGCTGGGCGGCGTGGTCATCACCGAGACCGTCTTTACCTATCCGGGCATCGGGCAGGCTGCCGCGACCGCCGCCGCGCAGTTGGACGTGGTCACCGTGCTTGGGTTTGCCCTGTTCAACGGGTTCATTCTGATCGTCGCAAACCTGGCGGTTGACGTTCTCTACGCGTTCGTTGATCCGCGCGTGCGGCTGAGTTAGGAGATGTGACATGGCTGAAACAGTTCCTTCCGGTGACAACACCCTGCTTCGTGAAACCGTGTCTTTGCGTGAGATCGGCCGGCTCGAACGCTTCCTGGGCCCCGAAAACTACCGCATCGTTACAGGTCTGCTCAAAACCCCAGCCTCCATTCTGGGATTTATCCTCATCGGGTTGTTCGTATTGATCGCCATTGCGGCGCCGGTCATCATCCCGCCGGTCACGCCCAACGACCCCTACAAGATGCCGCGCGACGGCTTCAGTCCGAATCCGCAGCCGCCGGGTTCGGAATGGAGGCGCAACGTCCCGCCGGCGCCTTTCTGGTACGAGCCGGTCATGGGAACCGACAAATGGACGCACCTTCTCGGCACATCCACCGGGCAGTACGATATCTTTTACGGCATCATCTGGGGCACCCGCACAGCCTTTCGGACCGGCTTCGTTGTCGTCGTCACCACGTTCCTGATTGGCATCATCGTCGGCTCGATCTCCGCGTACTACGGCGGCGTGGTGGATAACATCATCATGCGCATCGTGGACATCTTCATGACATTGCCCTTCATCCTCGCGGCGCTGATCCTTGCGGCGGTAATCACGCCGCGCTTTGGGAAGAGTTTGTACCCGGCGATCATCGCCCTCATCACCTTTGGCTGGATGGGATACGCGCGCATCATCCGCGGCGACATCCTCTCCATCAAGGAGCGGGATTACATCATGGCGGCGCGGGTGATCGGCGTCAGGGACAGCCGCATCCTCTTCCGCCACATCATCCCCAACGCCATCTTCCCGACCCTAGTGCTGGCGTCGCTGGCGATCGGCGATGTCGTCCTCTCCTTTGCCGCGCTATCCTTCCTGGGCATCGGCACAGAACTCGGTTACGCCGACTGGGGGCAGGTGCTTAGTTTTGCCCGCAACTGGATCACCAGCCTGAACACCTACTGGTACATCATCGTCTGGCCCGGGCTGACCCTGGTATTGTTCGTCATGGGTTGGAACCTCGTGGGTGATGCGTTGCGCGACGTTCTCGATCCTCGTATGCGCGGCAAGACGTAACCTCTGTGAACAACAGGTTCCTGTTCAGGACCCTTTCGTCCGCTTTTGGAATAGCCCTGCTTCTGGCAGGGTTATTTTTCAATGGAGGACGTGCGATCTCTTCCGAGCCGCAGGTTGCTGCCACCTCCACGCCGGACCGCCTGGCGAAGCCGACCCTCCCCGCAGCGCCTTCGCAGGCGGACCTGGGCGCGCAGGAGTACTGGCTCTTCTGCCTTCCCTGTCACGGCGACAAAGGGCAGGGACTCACGGATGAATTCCGGCAGACCTACCCGCCCGAGGAACAATATTGCTGGGAACGCGGTTGTCACGGCGAAAGACCCTACGAAAGCGGCTTTACCCTTCCCGCGTTCATTCCCGGCGTAATCGGACCGAACGCGGTCGGCAGGTTTGCGGACGCCGCGCAACTGAATTCCTACATCCGCGCGGCGATGCCGTATTGGAAGCCCGGCAGCCTGACCGAGGAGGAAGCCTGGCGCGTCACCGCGTTCATCCTGCGCGAAAACGGATTGTGGGACGGCCTCGGCGAGTTGAACGCGTCGAACGCGGCTGGGATCGGGATCCAGCGCGGGACGCCGACTCCGCTTGCGTCGCCTCAGCAGGTTCAGGTCGAGGAGGGAAGCGGGGCGAATCTGTGGCTCGCGTTTCCCGGCGCGATCGTCGTCTTGTTTCTTTTATTCTTCGTCCTCAAAAAAGTCAAAAACAAGGCTACAATTTGAGGGAGGTCACATGAAGAAACGATCCATTCCATTTCTGGCATTGATGTTGTTGATCCTGTCCGCCTGTGCGCCCCAGGCGACGGAGAGTCCGGCGATGCCCGGCACGCCCACGGAAACCTCCACGCCTCCGCCCGCCCCGACGCCTGCCACGCGTTCCCTGACCGTGTGCCTCGGCGAGGAGCCGACAACGCTGTATCCCTACGGCGTCTTGAACTCGGCGGCGCGCAGCGCGCTTTCCGCCATTTACGACGGACCGATGGACGTGGTGGATTACGAGTACGAAGCGGTCCTCCTCGAGAAGATCCCCGACCTCGAAGACGGCGACGCGCAAGTCGTCCCGTTGGGCGTGCGCGCCGGAGATCTCGTGGTCGCTTCGAACGGCGAGGTGATCACGCTGGGAACGGGCGCGCGCGTGCGTCCCAGCGGATGCCGCAGCGACGACTGCGCCATCCTCTACGACGGCTCCAGCGTAATTCAAATGGATCAGATGGTTGTCACCTTCGTCATGCTCGAAGGACTGACCTGGTCGGACGGCGAACCGCTTACCGCCGGCGATTCGGTCTATTCGTTCAACCTTGCCTCGAACGACGCGACGCCCGTCAACAAATACCTGCCCGACCGCACGCAGACCTACGAAGCCGCAGACGACATCACCACGCAATGGTGGGGGCTGCCCGGCTTCATTGACCCCGATTACAAGACCAACTTCTGGATGCCCCTGCCGCAGCACAAATGGGGTCAGTTCTCCGCCTCCGAATTGCTGCAGGTGGACGTTTCCACGCGCGCCCCGCTCGGCTGGGGAGCGTACATCGTCGAGAGTTGGAAACCCGGCGAAAACATTCACCTGGTCAAAAACCTGAATTACTTCCGCGCCGACAGCGGACTCCCCAAATTCGACGAATTGACCTTCCTCTTCATGCCCGACGCGAACGCCGCCCTGACCGCCCTCGTGGACGGGACGTGCGACGCGCTCGATCCCTCCATCAACCTGGACGGCCAGGCGGCTCTGCTCCGGCAAATGGAGACGGACAAGCAGGCGCAATTGCTCACCGCGCAAACGGATACCATGGAGTGGCTCGGCTTCGGCGTCTCCCCCGCCTCCTACGACGACGGTTACAACTCCACCGGGCGCAACCCCGACCGTCCCGATCTCTTCGGCGACGCGCGCACCCGCAAGGCGATTGCCGTCTGTCTCGACCGCCAGAAGGTGGTGGATACGGTCCTCTTCGGGTTGACGCGCGTGCCGGATGGCTACCTGCCCCTCGATCACCCGCTCCACAACGGCAACCTGCAAACCTACGAATACAATCCCGCTTCGGGGCGCGAGATCCTCGACCAGGTCGGCTGGCGCGATCACGACAACGACCCCTCCACGCCGCGCCAGGCGGTGAGCGTGACGAGAGTCCCGCCCGGAACGCCGTTGATCCTGGATTACTACACCACCTCCGCCACCCAGCGGCGCCAGGTGGTCGAAATCTTCACGCAATCGCTTACGGAATGCGGCATCGGCTTGAACCCGGTCTATTATCCAGCCTCCGAATTCTACGCCCAGGGACCGCGCGGTCCCCTGTTCGGGCGTCAATTCGATCTCGCCGAATACGCCATCGGCGTCGCCGCGCTCGAACCTCAATGCAGTTGGTTCACCACGAACCAGATTCCGAAAGAATCCAACAACTGGGTCGGCGTCAACGTCAGCGGTTTTTCCAACGCCGAATTCGATACAGCCTGCGAAGGCGCGCTCCAGGCGCTGCCCGGCGATCCGGAATACGCCCTCCACCAGCGGGCGCAGGAACTCTTCGCCTTCGAACTTCCCTCCATCCCGCTCTACATGCGCCTCAGGATCGCCGCGGCGCGCTACGACCTGTGCGGATTCACCCTCGACCCCTCCTCCCGAAACGCCCTCGCAAACATCGAACTGTTCGATTACGGAAGCGGATGCCGATAGGATGACGACCTCCGCCTCCTCCCGCCCCGACGCCTGACCCGGCGCAACGAGCCTCCCCTCGCCGACGGCTGATTCGTTTTTTGCCGCGGGAATATTTGCTATAATGTCTCAAATCCCGAACGTAAGAGCCTCTCCGATGAATAACAACAAACCCCTGCTGGAAGTCAAAGGTCTCAAAACATATTTCTACACCGACGATGGAATCGTCCGCGCGGTGGACGGCGTGGACTTCGAAGTGTATCCCGGCGAGGTGCTGGGCTTGGTCGGCGAATCAGGCTGCGGGAAGAGCGTCACGTCGCTCTCGATCATGCGCCTGATCTCCAAACCCGGCCGCGTGGACGCGGGCGAAATCCTGTTGGACGGCGAAAACCTTTTGAAATTCTCGGAAGAGGAAATGATCAAGGTGCGCGGCAACCGCATCTCCATGATCTTCCAGCAGCCGCAGACCGCCCTGAACCCGGTCTTCAGGGTCGGCGACCAGCTGGCTGAGGTGCTAAACATCCACCAGAACCTCGGAAAGGAAGCGGGCTGGAAGCGCGCCGTTTCATTGCTCAAAATGGTCGGTGTGCCGGACCCCGAACGCCGCGTCGAAGCGTATCCGCACGAATTATCGGGAGGCATGGCGCAGCGCGTGATGATCGCCATGGCGCTGGCTTGCGTGCCGGAATTACTGATCGCAGACGAACCCACCACCGCCCTCGATGTCACCATCCAGGCGCAGATCCTCGACCTGATGCGCGCCATGCGCAAGGAGATGAACACGGCCGTCATCCTCATCACCCACGACCTGGGCGTGGTCGCGGAAATGGCGGAGCGCGTGGCGGTGATGTACGCGGGCGAGATCGTCGAACAGACCGACGTCAACACGCTTTTCGACGAACCCCTGCATCCCTACACACAGGGATTGATCGGTTCCATCCCCATCCTCGGCGAGATCAAGGAACGGCTGGACGTGATCCCCGGCTCCGTCCCCAACCTCGTTGACCTGCCGCCCGGCTGCCGCTTCGCCCCGCGCTGCCAGGCGCGCATAAAACACAACCTCACCATTTGCACGGAGCAAAAGCCGGAACTGGCTGAGGCGAAGCCGGGACACATGGTGCGCTGCTGGTTGTACCAAAGCGCCGAAGGTCACACTCCTCCGCTGAAAGTCGGTTGATCCATCCCCGCATTGGAGCATGAGAAATGCAGAACAAAGGCAATCATAAAGGGGATACGCTTGTAGAGGTCAGGAACCTGGTCAAATATTTCCCGGTGCGAGCCGGGCTTCTTCAACGCGTGGTGAATCACGTCAAGGCTGTGGACGACGTCTCCTTTTTCGTGCGCAGGGGGGAGACGCTGGGCTTGGTGGGCGAATCCGGTTGCGGCAAGACCACGGTCGGGCGCACCATGCTCCGCCTGGTCGAACCGACCTCCGGCTCGGTGACGGTGGACGATCAGGACGTTTTTTCCCTGAACGCGCACGAACTGAAACTGGCGCGCCGGCAGATGCAGATCATCTTTCAGGACCCTTATGCCTCCCTCGATCCCCGCGTGCCGATCGGCGAATCGGTGATGGAAGGTCTGAACATCCACAGGATCGGCACTCCAAGGGAACGGACCGAGATCATGTACGAGACGCTGAAGAAGGTGGGTCTCGAAAGTTATCACGCGCGCCGCTACCCTCACGAGTTTTCCGGCGGTCAGCGCCAGCGGATCGGGATCGCGCGCGCGCTGGCGTTGCGTCCCAATTTCATCGTCTGCGACGAACCGGTCTCCGCGCTGGACGTTTCCATCCAGTCGCAGGTCTTGAACATCCTGAAGGACCTGCAACAGGAGTTCGGTCTCACGTATTTGTTCATCGCTCATAACCTGTCCGTGGTGGAGCACGTCTCGGACCGCGTGGCGGTGATGTACCTCGGCAAGATGGTCGAGATGACCACGCGCGAGGAACTCTTCCGCAACCCCCTGCATCCGTACACAAAGGCATTGATGTCCGCCATCCCCGTTCCCAACCCGCGTTTGAAGCGGCAGCGCGTCATTCTCAAGGGCGACGTGCCGAGCCCGCTCGATCCTCCGCGCGGGTGCCGTTTCCATCCGCGTTGCCCGGTGGCGGTGGAGAGATGCTCGCAGGAGGAACCGGCCTTCCGCGAAGTCTCCCCCGATCATTGGGTGGCTTGTTGGCTGGTGGAATGACGAGGTTGGACGAATGACCGTTCCCTGTGTTCTCATCGTTGACGACCAGCGCGATATTGTCCGCCTACTGCATTCGACCCTGCAAACGCTGGGTCATCAGTTGGATATTGTGGACGCGCCGTCCGGCGAGGAGGCTCTGCTCGAGGCGTCGCGCCGCAAGGTGGATATGCTCGTTGCGGATTATCTCCTGCCCGGCATCTCCGGCGTGGAGTTGATGCGCAAGATCAGGGCGCGCAACGCGGAGTTGAAGGTGATCTTCATCTCCGGCATGACCGAACGAAAGGCGCGCGACGAAATGCTGAACGCCGGCGCGATTGCGATCTTCGACAAACCCATTCCGCTCGCCGATTTTCTCGACGCGGTGGAGCGCGGTCTCGGTTTGGTGCGCACGATCTTCCCGATGGAAACCGCCAGGGAGACCGAGGCGCATCGCCAATCCCTCTCCGAGTTGCTGGGCGGCTTCCGCAAGAAGATCAAGGCGGACGCGGTCTTCCTCATCAACGATCGCGGACGCGTCCTGGCGCGCGCCGGCGACCTGTACGACAGCAGCATGGAGGTCTCCCTGCTGGCGGCTCTGATGGGAATCTATTCCGCCGCGTTCAAGGTCTCGCGCATCATCCGCCAGGAGCGCCTGGATAACTTTCACGTCTTTCGCGGCGGCGACCATGACCTGATCCTCATCCCCGTGGATGGTTCGCATGCCCTTCTGCTGGCGGGCAAGGGACTTGCCAATTCGAACCGCATCCTTCAAACGGTGGAAGGCATGTTGTTCGTGCGCGGCGATGTGGATAATATTTTGAAGTCGCTTGGGGTGACGCCCACGGCTGAGGTCCAGGAACCAGCCGTCCCTGAGGAGGAGCCGTTGAAACACGTCCCGCCGTTCATCCTGGAAAAGGAACCGGAGCCCGAACCCGAAGTGGACGTGGACGCGCTCCTGGCGGCGGCGAGCCGGAAGAAGAAAGTCCAGGATTTGGATGCCTTCTGGGAGGAGGCGGTGGAAAAGGCGGGGAACATTCCGATCAACCCGGATGTCATCACGTTTGCCGACGCGCAAAAACTGGGGTTGAAGCCCGGCGAAGCGCCGATCAAAACGACGGGTCCTCTGGGTTCGACGGGATCGTTGAAAAAGAAGTGACATTGTTCTTATGATACAATAGCGTCCGCACTGGGGCGTGGTGCAAGGGCAGCACACCAGACTTTGGATCTGTTGATCTTGGTTCGAATCCAGGCGCCCCAGCCATTTCCCGCTTTTGCGGGGCTTCGTTTCTAAAATAGGATTTGTGCCCCGCCGCAAATCCTATTTTTTTCGTTCGAGGTGAGACCATGAAGATAACCGCCATCCTTCTCGCCGCCGGGCAGGGCACGCGCATGAAGTCCGATCTGCCAAAAGTATTGCATCCCTTGTGCGGCAAGCCCATGTTGTGGCACGCGCTCGAGGCGTTGAAATCCGTAGTCACCGAAAAACCGGTTGTCGTTGTCGGTCACGGCGCGGAGCAGGTCGAAAAGTACGTGGGCGATGCCGCGCATTGCGTTTTGCAGGAGCCGCAACTCGGCACGGGACACGCGGCGATGCAAGCCGAATCCCTGCTCAGGGGCAAAACGGATTACGTCGTCGTGACTTATGCGGACATGCCTTTACTGCGCGGCGAAACCTTCGCGCGCCTCGTGGAGACCCAACGCCTCAACCCCGGACCGATGAGCCTGCTGACCGTCCATGCGGACGACCCGCGCGGCTTCGGCAGGATCCTCCGAAAACCCGACGGGACGGTGGAAGCCATCGTCGAGGAATACGTCGCCGCGCCCGAACAACTTGAGATCCAGGAACTTAACGTGGGCGCGTACTGCTTCGAGGCGGACTGGCTGTGGGACGCGTTGCGTCGCATCGAGAAGAACCCGAGGAAGGGCGAATATTACCTGACGGACGTGGTCGAAATCGCCGCAAGAGACGACCTCCCCGTGCAGGCGGTGACGCACGACGATTTCATCGAAACGATCGGCATCAATACGCGCGTCCATTTGAGCGAAGCGGAGGCGGCGATGCGAACCCGAATCAACCGCGAACATCAGTTGAACGGCGTGAGCATGATGGACCCGGCCTCCGCGTACATCGAGGCGGGCGTGAGGATCGGCAGGGATACGACCATCATGCCGAACACGTACATTCACGGCGATACGGTCATCGGCGAGGGGAACGTGATCGGACCGAACACGATCGTTCGCGATTCAAGGATCGGGAATCGGTGCAGGATTCTGGCTTCCGTATTGGAGGGCGCGATCCTCGAGGACGACGTGGAGATGGGTCCCTTTGCGCGGCTGCGGAAGGGCGCGCACTTGAAGAATCACGTCCACATGGGGAATTTCGGCGAGGTGAAGGATTCCACGCTCGGCGAAGGCGTCAAGATGGGACATTTCTCCTACATCGGCAACGCCGTCATCGGCGCTCATACGAACATCGGCGCGGGGACGATCACCGCGAACTACGACGGCGAGAAAAAACTTCCCACGGAGATCGGGGAGGACGTCTTTATTGGAGTGGACACCATGCTCGTTGCCCCGTTGAAACTCGGAGACGGCGCGCGCACGGGGGCGGGCGCGGTGGTCACGAAGGACGTGCCGGAGGATACGCTCGTGGTCGGCATGCCTGCCCGCGCGATCAAAAAATTGGAACGGCGGAAGAAGAAATGAGAAGTGGTACGAAGATTTTTACGATGTCTTCGCCACGATCAATCCGAGGCATGCCATCAGGGAAAAGGATATGCAGACGGACAACCGGTACCTGCTTGTAAAGGATGGTTTGGAAGAGGATGAGTAATATGCGAGAGAAAAAGGCGAAGAATAAGGAGTTAAAGGAGCAGCTTTTACTGCTCACAGACAGCGATTTATTGCCCGACACCCTGCCCACTATCGCTGACCTTGCGCCCGCGGAAAACCTGTCGGCGGTTTTTGACGGTTGTCATAACTATATCTATGCCAATGAGGGGATGCTCAAGGACAAGATCTTTCACGAGATGGTGAAAATACTCGTGATGAAATTGTATGATGAGAAGAACAACGGCGGGAAATTGGAGTTTGGGATCACCTCGTCGGAGCATAGGTCGTTGGTATCCAATGTTGCAAGCCCATTTCAAGACAGGCTTGCCCGATTGTATCTCAAGGTTCAAAAACAACATTCGAATCTCTTTCTCGACGATTCGTTGAGGCTTAAACCTCTGACCCTCGCGTTTATCGTCAGTCAATTGCAATTTGTCAGCCTGACCAACACTCCGGGAGACATCAAGGGAGAGGCTTTTCAAGCATTTGTCTACCGTCATCAAAGGGGCGACAGGGGGGAATTTTTCACCCCGTTTCCGATCGTCCGTCTTGCGGTGGAGATGGTTGATCCGCAGCCGGACGAGAAACTAATTGACCCCGCATGTGGAAGCGGCGGTTTTCTGATTCGAACGATTTCGCACGTGGTTCGGGAAAACGATCACGTCAATATATCGCGGTACATCAGGGAAAACGTCAGGGGTTTGGAGTTCAACCCGGATGTCGGGCTTGCGACAATGATTCGCATGTCCTTCGAAGGAGGGGTGGGCGATGAAATAGTCTGTGTAAATTCATTATCGGATAGCGACGACCTGGACGGAAAGTTCGACATTGTTCTCACCAATCCTCCATTTGGGGCGAAGGGCAGGGTGGAAAATCAAAAAATTCTAAGATCCTTTGTATTGGCGCGGAAATGGCAGCACGTAACCGGGGAAAAGTGGGAACCCACCAAAGTCGTATTGAGCGGGCAAACACCGGATATTTTGTTCATAGAAAAAAGCCTCAAACTCCTGAAGCCCGGCGGGCGTATGGCGATCGTTTTGCCCGATGGTTTGTTGCAAAATGTTTCCAGCGCCTATGTCCGTTATTGGCTCAAGACCCAGGCGAAAACCCTGGCTGTCGTTTCCATTCCGCAGGAGGCGTTCATTCCTTACGGGACGGGAATCAAAACGTCCTTGTTGATCCTGCAAAAGTCGCCTGTGGAGCAATCCCCGAATTCCTGTTTTATGGCAAGGATGGACAAGATTGGCTATGACGTGAAGGGTCAGCCCATATACAAAAAGGACGACGCCAACAGGCTTGTCGTTGACGGTTCCGGCGCCTTTATGGTTGACGATGATGTGGATGAAATTGCGGCTCAATACCGCGCGTTCGGGAGCAATCAAAAGATCGTCGCCTCGAAAAAGATTTATCATGTCGCGGACAATCTGTTGAATTCGCGTCTGGACGCCGAACATTACCAGCCTGACGATCTGGAGGTCATCGAAAAACTTCGGGCGTCCGGGGCAAAACCTCTCGGAGAAATCGCAGACTTTGTAACGAAGGCTGGTGATTTCAAGAATTCGGGCGGGATGATCAGATACATAGCCATTTCCGACGTGGATTCGAGGACAATGCAGGTCGTGTCACAGCAGGTCATCAGCCCTTACGATGCCCCTTCGCGGGCAAGTTATCGCGTCCGAAAAGGCGACATCATTACCGCCACGTCGGGGGCAAGCACCGGCACGCACAGGCAGGCAACAGCGCTGATCACCGAGGATGAAGATGGAGCGATCTGCTCCAACGGCTTTGCCGTTATTCGCAATGTGCGGGAGGTTGACCCTCTCTTCCTGCTTGCCTTTTTCAGGACGGAATATTTCCTCAAACAAGTCAGGCGATTAATGACCGGGCATGCGATTCCCGCCATTTCCCTAGAGGATCTTTCCAGTGTCCTGGTGCCTATTCCTGCAGCCTCCAAGCAGAAAAAAATATCGGAGGAAATTGCAATCCTCCAGGACAAAAGAAAAGAGGCAATTAAACTTGGGAAGAAACTGTTGGATGACGCCGAAAAAATCATCGCCGACTTTCTGGTCTAGAAAAGGTTCTCAAGGAGTCGAAAGATTTTCGGGGATTTGACGGTTACGGATCCATGTTTTCCAAACCCCTCTTGAAAAGGCAAACCATGACACTTACCAAACACGATAAACAATCCCTTATTGACCTCGCCAACGCGGCGCGGGAACGCGCCTATGTGCCGTATTCCAATTACCCCGTCGGCGCGGCGCTCCGCACGAAGACCGGACGCGTCTTCACGGGCGTCAACGTGGAGAATGCCGCGTATCCACAGACCATGTGCGCCGAACGGATCGCCATCTTCAAAGCCGTCTCGGAAGGGGAGAAGGAGTTCGAGGTGATCTCGGTGGTCACGGATAACGGTGGGTCCCCTTGCGGCGGATGCAGGCAGGTGATGGCGGAATTCAGCCTGGATACGGTCGTTTTGCTGGCGGACCGGAACGGCAATCTTGTGAAAGAGACAACCGTGCGCGAGCTCCTGCCGGAAGCCTTTACGCCGGAGAAGTTGAAATCGTAGGGGCGAGGTCCTCTCGCCCCGATTTGGGCGGGGAGACCCCGCCCCTACATCCCCATGCCCGAGCCCAAATTTCGTTCCATCCGTGTGGATGCCGTTGTGCTTCGTCACAGCGATTACGGCGAGGCGGATCGCCTGCTGACCATTTACACGCGCCAACTTGGGAAAATGCGCGTCATTGCGAAGGGTGCGCGCAAGATCGCCTCGCGCAAGGCGGGGCACATCGAACCGTTCACCCACGTCAGACTTCAACTCGCAAAAGGACGCGACATGTTCCTCGTCACGCAGGCGGATACGGTGGACGCGTACCTGCCCCTGCGCGAAGATTTGATCCTTACCAGCCACGCCTCCTACGTGATGGAATTGCTGGATCGTTTCACCTACGAAGACGAGACCGAGAACTCATCCACGTTTCGTTTGTTGACCGAGACTCTTTCCCGCCTCGCCTCGCTCTTCGACCCGTGGCTGGTCATCCGTTACTATGAGATGCGCCTGCTCGATCAACTGGGATTCCGTCCGCAACTGCGCGAGTGCGCCAACTGCGGACGCGAGATCAAAGCCGAGGACCAGTTCTTCTCGTTCAGCGCGGGAGGCGTGATCTGTCCGCGCTGCGGGAAGGGATTGCCGCATCTGCATCCCATTTCCGTGGAGGCGCTCAAGTACCTGCGTCACTTTCAGCGTTCGGGCTACGCGGAGGCGTCTCGTGCGCGACCTCAGCCCGAGGTCCAGAAAGAAGCGGAGAGTCTGATGCAGGGATATTTCACGTATCTGCTCGAACGCGAGTTGAACACGCCGGGCTTTTTGAAGAAGATCAGGGGATAGAAATGAAAACGTCCCGAAGGCATGCCTTCGGGATGTTGCGTCAATCTGTCGTCGCGACAATTGGAACGGTCTTCTCGCTTCGCCGCCAGAAGAATGCCCAGTACATGACGACCGCGATGGTGTAGAGCGTGATCGTGCCGATGAACGGCGGGCCGAAACCGTACTCCACCTGCAGCCAGCCGCTGATGGTGGGACTGAACGCCCAGCCGAAGTTCCATGCCATGCTCGATAAACTGGCGACGGTGGCGCGCGAGGACGGCTCGACGTGTTCCATCACGAACGTTTGATAGACGGGCGAACTCATGTTCATCAACGCCAGGCGGATGTAATACGTGGCGGCTCCGACCCAAAAGATGGGGGAGAACCCGAGCAGGATGAGGAAGGGAATGGAGAGCGCTTGCGTGATGACCACCAGTTGGATCTTCCCCGTCCGTTCGGCGAGCGGAGGCGCAATGAGCAGACCAATGCCCATCGCCAGCGATCCCCACGCGAACAGCGTGCCGATGACCGGGTCCGGCTGGTTGTGGACGACGCGGAAGAAGACGTTCATAAAAGGCATGATCAACCCCGCGCCGATGGAGGTGAGCAGCATCGGCAGGATGAGTTTGGTCAACAGCGCGGGGTTCTTTGCGGCGTATTGAAAGGGGGCAAAGACGGCGCGTTGACTGCGCGCCAGGTTCGGCGACTTGATGAAAAGCAATGGAAGAATCCCAAGCAGGGCGACGATGCCGATGATGAAGATGGAGTTGCCGTACGCCAGGCTGCTGGTCGGAGAGGCGTCTCGCGCCGCGCCGATCCAGGTGGGGAGGTACCCCCCGATCCAACTGCCCACGGATGCCATGGTCATCGTCAAGCCCTGACCGAAACTGAAGAGATAAGTGCGTTCGTTTTCGTCGCTGTTTTCCATGAGGAACGGGGACATGGTGACGCCCGCCAGGCTTTGCGCGATTCCCGAAACGACGTTCATCGCGTAGAACATCGGCTCGCTCTGCCAGATCGCCATCGCCAGGATGGACGCGCCCAACAGCGCGGCGGAGATGACCAGCGACGCCTTGCGCCCGATCGTGTCCGCGAGGTAGCCCATCGGCAGGGCGGCGAGGAGCGCCACGAAACTGCTGGCGGTGATGAGGTTGCCGAGCAGCGCCTCGTCGAAGCCGAGGCTCAGCACATAGAAGTTGAAGAGTAAACGAAAGACGCCCATTGCCGCGCCGGTGATGATGACGTTCAGCAGGTAGAACCGGGCGTTGGGCTTGAATGCGCGCACGCGGGAGGCATACTCTCCGGGCACGCGCAGGAATTTTGAGAGGATCGTATTTTTGTTGTTGTTCATTCTTTCAGGGATTATTCTGTGATGTCGCTTTTCAGGAAGGACGTCAGGTTCGCGAACGTGGATTCGATCGCCTGCATGCGCGCGGCATACCGCTTCTCGTCCTGTTTGAAGGTCAATTCCACGAGGCTTGCGAGGCGCAAATCGTTCAGGTGATGGATAACGGTCGGCGCGCGCAGTTGCAGCCGCCGGGCAAGTTCGGAGGGGGTGAGGCTTTCGTGCGAGAGATAGAAAAGGATCTTCAGGCGGGTCGGGTCTGCCAGGGCTTTGAGAGACCGCACCAATCCATCCGGCAATAACTCGCCGGGAATGGCGGACATCTCTGCGGGACGCGCGCCGAAGAGCAACAGCATCGTGTCCGCGTCCAGTTCTTCGAAGAAGATCAGGGGCGTCATCCAAAAGGCGGGCGCGATCACAAGTTTCTTCGCGCGGAATTCATCGTCCAATTGGACGCCCTGCGAAAGTTCGACGAACAACTCTTCGACCGGCATCCTGGACGCCAATTCCTGCGCGCGTTCCAAGCCTGCTTTGAGCACAGGCTCCAGGCGTTTTTCCTCCTCCTCGAAGAACGCCTGGTAATAGTATTGAAGCGCGGAGAGAAAGCCCTCGCCAAGTTCTTCCGGGCGGCTCCACCAATCCAACGCTCGTTCGAACGCGCCCTTTTTCAGGGACATCCCTTTCTTGCCCCAGAGTTTTCTGAGGAACTCGGCATCCTCCGCCGTCCAGGAACCAGTGGACGTGACCCTCAGGAGGGTCTCGTTGAATTGTTTGTGCTTTTCCATATCCTCTGCGGATCTATGCGTGAAAGTCTCATCCAGCCTATGAAGTTTGATTATCCGCTCGGCGGGGGGGATCTGCTTCAACGCCCAGAGCGCGCTGATGGCATCCTTGGGCGCGGGGAGGTTGTGGATCCAAGCCAGGGGCGCGCCGGTCAATGTAAACACGTCTTCCAGCAACTTGCGTTCGGCGGCCGGGATCCGCGAACGGACTCCGGCCGCCCAGGAAGCGCGTACCCCGAAATAATCCGGCTCATGTAAAACGTGCAGGCTGATGAACAATTCGTAGGCTGTTCCAAAATCCCAGCCGATTTCGGGGGAGAAGGTTTTTTCTTCGGTCATGGCAGCCTTGATGCGCTATCCTTTCCTCTTCAATTTGTTGCCTATGGAGATGAGCAGGTCGGCGGTGTTACGATCCACGTGTTCGTTTATGGGGGCTGCGTTGAACATGGCGCCGATCTCCACAAGGATTTGACCCATTTGGCGGGTGAGGAGGTCGCGTGCGGGCGCGGGGATGGACGTTTGCTCGTCCACGTAAGCCTTGCTCGATTTTGCCTGGGTACTGCACGTCATGGCGACCTCCTTTCGGAAAAAAGACAAACGTCGAACTTAGTCAACTATCTACTTTAGACCATTATCTAATTAGATAATAATCTAACGTCCTTTTTTTGTCAAGATGGAATTTTCAATCCAGTTTCCGCCCCCAGTTCAGGATGAACAGCCACGCCGCCAGGAGGACGACCGGCTTGAGGATTCTCCACAGCAGGATTTGGAACCACTTCCACTTGAACGAATAAACGACCTTCGCGGTAACCCAGCGCACGATCAACGCCCTGCCCATTGCGCTTCGCCCCACCCGACGCCTGTATCCGCCGAATGAAAATTCGCCCCGCTGATACGACTCCTGGATCTCGCGCGCCGCCAACGCGCCGTACCCCAAAGCGACGCTGATCCCCTCCCCAAAAAGAGGATCCGCGCCCGCGGCGTCTCCCACCAGCAACACCCTCGGCGCGGACATTTGATTGCGCGGCGAAAACCAGCGGATGGGATGTCCCTTGATCTGGTAATCGTTCAAGTCGAATCCAAGACGCGACATTTCCTGCGCGAGCGGCTCTTTGAGTTGCGGGCGTTTTTCATCGGCGAGGATGTTCGTATCGTAGATTCCCCAACAGCGCATGGCTCGACCTTTGACTTGTGTGGGAAAATCCCAGACGTATCCTGCGATGTTGTCGGGGACGGGGGAGAATTCGAAATAGGCAGAACCCAACCCCCTCCCTTGCCCTCCCCCATCCCGCCCAGACAGGGAGGGGGTCAACACCTCCAGCACGCGCGCGGTGTAAACGGGCGCGTGGGGGAATACGCATCGTCTTGTGACTCCGTTCGAACCGTCCGCGCCGACAACGACCTGCGCGCGAAAAATTCCCTGATCCGTTTCGACGGTCACGCCATCCGCATCGGGGATTACGTTCCTGGCCGTGATCCCCTCGCGAATTTCAATTCCTCGGCTTCTTGTTTTATCTGCCAGCCAGTTGTCGAATTCATCGCGGCGGACGATACGCAAGGCGTGTCGTTTTGGGACGCGAACGTTCAATCCCTTCGATTCGAAATCGAAGTGGATGTTCTCTGCATCCGCGTGCGGGACTTCGTTCACGTCGAGGCCGAGTCTTTCGAGGATGACCTCGGCGTCGAGGGTGAGTCCGCCCGCGCAAAGTTTGGGGCGTGGATAATGTCCCTTTTCGAGGATCAGGATTCGGGGAGTCAGATGCGGGGCGATCCGATGCAGGTGCAGCGCGGTGGAGAGTCCGCCGGGACCTCCGCCGACGATCAGGATTTCATTTTCCGCGTGGGACGGTTCAGGCGTAGGCGCCGGACCAGGTTTCGAAGCGGCGGTCGTCGTGTTCATCGTCCTTGTAGAAGGTGATGTAAGTGAGGGCTTTGTACGGCACGAACTTCTTTTCCCTGGGGTTCTTTCTGGCGAGGTCGAAGTAGGTGTGCCAGGTGCCGGAGTTGAAGTAGATCTGGTTGCCGCCGTGTTCGTCGTAATCGAGGGGGACGGTTTCCTGATGGTGCGTGTGCCCGTAGATGATGTAGCGCGCTGTGTCGTCGAGGAAGGCTGGCTCCTTCAGGGCGTGTATTGCAAAGGAGCCGTCGCCCCCGAACATCCTTCTGTTCTGAATTTTGTAGATCAGGTTGTCGAGGGTTTCGAGGGAGATCAATTTCGAGATCTTGATCGCCGCCTGCATTTTATCCACGATGTCTATCTTGAACGGTATGTCTTTGCTTTTCACAAATTTCAGGTTGATGAATTTGTCCGAAAGGTCGTCCCAGATCTTTTTGAGGTCGCGTTCGTTCATCCCGGTGATCATGTGCTCGTCGGAGAGTCTTTTGATCTGCCCGGAGATCCACAAGGGGGTTGCCAGCGCAGGGCGGACGTTCGTGATGTGGCGCAGGTTGTCCACAATATCGGGGTTGAGGTCGGGTTTTCGCCGCAGTTCCTCCGGGTAGCGGTTGCAGACTTCCATGGTGAAGGCGTCGCCGAGGGTCGCCTGATCGCGTCCGCGCTCCACGTTGAAGTTGAAGCCGTCGAAGTAATCGCCGTGACGGCAAAAGACCTGATATTGCCTGAGAAGTCTCTCGATCTCGGGGGCTTCGTCCCGTTCCCACGGGGAGTTGGGATCGAGTTTTCGCAGGTCGTAGGGGAACGGCGTGGGCGGATTGCTCAACCCCATTGCCGTGATGATCTCCCGGCGGATCTGGTCGAAGGCTTCGCCCTTGAGGTGGTAATACCAGTCGTGGTTTCCGACCATGTAGTGGAAGCGCACCTTGAGCGGGATCTTGGCCGGGTTGTTGGCGTCGCGCTTCCCGTTTTCGTTCGCGGGATCGAATTCGATGTATTCGCCGCTTGCAAGTTTTCGCATGACTTCGAGGGATGCCCGGTTGTGTTCGATGATGGCGCGGGTGACTTCGAGCAGTTTGGGGGCGAAGAGCGGGTCGTACGGATCGCTCCACGGGCGCACGTACCCTTCCTCGCCCTCCTCGGTGATGCGGATGTAGTCCTGGCTGTTGATGTTGACGTATTGCTCCCGTCCCATCGGCGGGAACAGCCATTTGGTCGAGTGAAGCGGGTCTATGATGTCGCCCATGAGGATGACGTCCAGTTCCTCGATGGGACGGTATCTTCCATATCGCACCGAGGCGAAGTGGGCATCCTGCCGGAGGCGTTTGGCGAACAGGTGGAACGCGCTGGCGGGAATGGAGGCGGCGGTCGTGCCATCTCCAAGATGCAGGTCGCTGATGATCACGAGCATGGCGATTTTCCTTCCTCTGGTATCGGTAACGGTGGTTAGATTATAGCCCGAATTCTCTACCGTACATTTTAGAAATCGGACGCGGACGAGCGCCGACGCTTCGCGCGCGGAAAATCAATTAAAAATCCGCGTTGTCCGCGCGCTCCGCAGTCCGCGTCCTATAAGTGGCTTTGTACGGTAGTGAAAGCCCGAATATCCGTTCAGGCATGTATAATCTTCATAGCGGAGAAGTTTTCATCCGATCATGGAAGGCGGCGAGGCGATATGACCCGAAAAATTCTGGCGTGGACGTTGACCATCCTCAGCGCGCTATTTCTCCTTGCGAGCGTCGCGGGGATCGCCGCGGCCTGGATCTACAACGAACCCCTGACCCGCGAAACGATGGGACGCCTGCGGGAAATTGACGGCGAACTGGCGCAAGCGGAGGCGACGCTGGCATCCACACACATCGAACTCGAACGTGCATTGCGGCTTGTGGACGCCGCGCAGAGCGCGCTCGAAGAGCTCGCCGAACAATCCACGAGCGCGGAGAATTTGCTCGAGGGCATCCAAAGTTCGCTGGACGACCGTTTGCTCCCCGAGTTGAAAAGAACACGCGAAAGACTTGGGGAAGCGCGCGCCTCATTGGAAAGTCTGCGTTCCCTGATCCTCAGCCTGGAGTCCCTGCCTTTCATCGAGATCAACCTGCCCGATCAGATCCTGACCGACCTGATCAATTCCGCGGAAACGCTGGACGTCGAGATCGCGAACGCCGAAGACCTGGCAAAGCGCGCCTCGACCTTCGTCAGCGACACGTCCTACCTGCTGGGCGGCGACCTGACCGAAACGCGCGCCAGCCTGCAACACTTCATCGCGGCTGTCGAGGAGTACCAGGTGAAGGTCGCTGCATGGCGCGCGCAGGTTGCGGACCTGATCGAGTCGCTGCCCGCCTGGATTGACCGCGCTTCGATCATCCTGACGATCTTCCTGCTCTGGTTCGGTCTTTCCCAGTTCAGCCTGTTCCTGCATGGACGCGCGCTCCTGCGCGGAGAAGATCCGCTGGATGCGCTGCGTCAGAATCGGGTGTAATCATGCCGGATGAATTTTTCGAGGAGCGGAAGGAAATGGCGGCGCGCCAGCTCCGGGGGCGCGGGATCAGGGATCGGCGGATTCTCGAAGCGTTCGAGTCCGTGCCGCGTCATCTCTTCGTCCCGGAGAGGTATCGCATTTCGGCGTATGACGACTCGCCGCTCCCGATCGGTTTCCAGCAAACGATCTCACAGCCGTACATCGTCGCGTACATGATCCAGTGCCTGGATTTGACCGGCGGCGAACGCCTGCTCGAAGTGGGGACGGGATCGGGCTACCAGACGGCGATTCTTTCCGCCCTCGCGCCTGAAGTGCACACCATCGAATTGATCCCCGCCCTGGCGGAACGCGCCCGAAAGACGCTCGATGCGATCGGCGTGACCAACGTCTTCGTTCACGTCGGCGACGGATCGCAAGGGTGGATCGAAGCCGCGCCGTACGACGCGATTATCGTCTCTGCCGCCGCGCCGCGCGCGCCGAAAAGCCTGTTGGACCAACTGTCCGAGCGCGGGCGCATGATCCTGCCTGTGGGCGAACGCGGCGACCAGGTGTTGGAGTTGTGGCGGCGCGAGGGGGATTCCTTTTTGCGGGAAACGTTGCTGCCGGTCGCCTTCGTTCCCCTGCGCGGAAAAGAAGGAAGGTAACGGGCAGATCGCAGCGATTTCGTTCGCAGCGCGGGACGTGTCCTGGGCGTATCGAAGGATGTTGTGCTGTGTTACGCAACCGTTTATGCGGCGCGCTTTCTGCTTTGTTTGTAGCGATACATCGCCGCGTCTGCCTGGGCGAGGAGCGCCTCCATGGTGAGGGTGGAACTCAAGTCAACCTGAATGATCCCCATGCTGAAGGACAGGGCATACCCGCGCATGGATTGAAGGTTATGCGCGTTGACGTTGCTTTGCAGTCGCGCCCGGATGCCGGCGATGTCGTTTTCCCTCGCGTCAATGGTCAGCGCCACGAATTCATCCCCTCCCAGGCGGGCGATGACGTCCGAATCGCGAAAGGTCTGGGTCAGGATGTGGGCAAAATGGTTGAGGGCAATATCCCCCTCCGCGTGACCGAAGGCATCGTTCACCTCCTTCAGGCAATCCATGTCTATGTAGATCAGGCACAGCGGGTGACCGGCGCGGCGGGCGAATTTCAACAATCCGTTGGCATGGATCATGAAACCGCGTCGGTTGCTCAAGCCCGTCAGGTCGTCGGTCAGCGAGAGGCTTCGCAGGCGTTCGTTGGCTTTTTCCAGTTCGAGATTCTTCTGGTAGAGTTTGTCCGCCAGCAATTGCAGGTGTTCCCGCTGGAGTTCTCCGGTCTTGGGAAGCCTGGAGGCGCTGGCGGGGTGTTTGAGGCAATCCTGCACGGCGCGCAACACTTCCTGCGGTTCGGCGGGTTTTCCGATGATGTGCTTGACCCCGCTGGCGATCGCAAGCCGGTTGATTTCAGCCTCCAGATAATGAGCGGTCTGGAAAATGACCGGCACCCCGGCCAGGAGGGGCTCGGCGCGCAAACGACGAACGAGGGTGAAGCCGTCCATGTTTGGCATGACGATGTCGGTGATGACGAGATCGGGCAGTTCCCTCCGCGCCAGTTCCAGCGCCTGCGCTCCGTCGTTGGCTTCCAACAGACGGTGGTCGAAGGAACCCAGAAGGGTGATCAGGAATTGACGGTCGGTTGGACGGGCGTCAACGATGAGAATGGTCGCCATGGCGTCTTGCCTCTTTGAAATCCATTTGTTTTCCCTTCGGAAAGCACACCCGATGATAGCACAATTCCGCCAAACGGTTTTCAATTGGCGCGGCGCGATCTTATCCCGCGCCCTGCGAATGCGAGACCGTGGTCTCGCGTTACTGCGTAAAATGAGTTATTTCGATGGGGGATTATGGGGGGGACCTTGATTACATCACACTTTGGTATTGGGACGCGGATTAACGCGGATGGACGCGGATTTTTAGAGGAACTGCCCGAAAAGCGCCTTGAAGCCGCGTTTTTTGCGCGCTCCGCAGTCCGCATCCCATTTTTAAGAGTGTAAGGTAATCAGGGGGGAACTTGGCGAAAATAGAGGCGGGACGATCACTCCGATAACGGGAACTGATCCAGCAGTTCCCAGTGTTCCGGTTCCTTCTGCACGGTCCACTCGAGGCGTCTCACCGTGAAGGTGATCTCTTGCAGATGCCCGAAGGTGGGGTCTTTTATGCGGGTTGACCCGTCTTCCGGCAGTTCGACGATCTTTATGTGCGGCAGCCAGTTCTGGGGTTTGTAGGGATAACTCTCGCCGCCCAGCCGGAGCGCGATCTCGCTGAGTTCGTTGTACAGGGTTTCCAGCATAACGCTTCTTTCCGCCAACAGCCACAACCTGCCCTGCTGGTTGTTCACGTTCATCCTGGCGATGTTCCTGACCTTGATCTCGAATGGGCGCAGTTTTCGGGAATATTCCTCCAGGCATTGCCGCAAGGCGTCGAAATCCTCCACGTTGCGTATTGACTGCAAGGTCATGTGCAGGTCAACGATGGGCGCCCCTCCGACGGCGTGAGCCGTATCCTCCGAAAGCCTGTATAGGTCGGGGTAGTCTTCGCTCTCCGGTCGGACGATGATAAAGGTTGATTTGCCGTTCAGAACAGACATTTCCTTGCTTTCCATTTCGTTCAACCGGTTCCTGTACAGGTTGACGTGCGCCTCCGCATCGTTCCTTCCGACGCCGTAGTTCCATCCAAGCAAACCGCGGTGCAGGTCGCCGCTCCAGACGGATCGAATCCTGTCCTCCAATTCCGCAACTTCCTTCCTGAACGATGCGATCTTGAACTCATCGCCTGCGCGCTCGGAGCGAAACAATAAAAAACCTTCATCCTTCGGAAAATGCCTCAAGAGCAAATTTGAAAACCGCTTGAGGTCCTGGTCTATGGCGGCGCTGCCAAAACGGTTGTTGCCTTCGTGCATGTTGAGCATGTCGGTCAGCGCCATGGCTTGAATGGTCGCGTTCTCCAGGTACCATTTTGCGCCCAGCCCGTTGAGCGCGCCGGTCAAGGCGTCCCGGGTCACTATGCTTTCCACGATGTCACGGGTGATCCTGACCTGTTCCAGGGTTTGCAATTCCAGCGTGGAAGGCAGCGCCAATGAGCGGATTGTATCCATAAGTCTTTCGTAGGGAATATTAAACTCATTCCAATTTTGGTAACTGTTGCCCTCCTCCACGCGCTTGGGAATTTCCGAGTGACTCTCCAGAATGGTCTGCCTGAGCACCAGGGGCCTGAAGGTCTTTCGCTGTTTCTGGAGTTCGCTCTCGGCTTCGGTCTCCGTGAGTCCCACGCCGAAATCCCAGGTGAGCAGGGAATCCGTTTCCTGGTTTTTGTAAAGTTTGGAGAGGAGGCGTTTTATTTCCCGCGGGGTCTTCGAGGTGGAAAATATCCTGAATTCGTCGCTGCCCGGGGAACGGCGGACGAAATCCCCCTTATCGAGGGTGAAGATGGACATGAACTGGTAAGCCAGTTTGTGCAGTTCCGCATCCACCACCGGGACCCCGTACACCTTATTGGCTTGTCGCAGGTCGTAAATGTCAACCTTTGCCATCCCCTTGACCTGGTCGGCGGGTACGAGCCATTTTCCCGCGCGTGAGTTGAGGGCGTGGGTGATCGCATCGTACAATGCCAGGTGTTTGGCGTTCCTTTGGATGTCCGCCAGAACACCCTTCAATCGTTGGAATTGGTCCTCGGTGATCGGCAGCGCCTGGAAGAGATTCTCCAACTCCTTGAACGATTGAAGGAAAATCTTCAGTTCGTTATCCATGTCAGTTTCAGTCGGCGGTCAATATCTGGGGCTGCGCCTTCAGGATCTGGTCCCGAAGCGCCTGGCTTTTCTGGATCTCATACTGCATGCCCAGCCTCTGGAAACTCTCGATGGAATCGGTGATCATCATCAGGCTGGTCTTCAAATCCTCGCCGGTTTCGAGGTAAACGGAAGCCAGCCCGAGCTGTCCCCTTGCCAGTTCGTCGAGCCTTCCAAATTCCTCCGCCGACTGAATGCCTTCCATGAAGAGACGTTTTGCGTCCTCGTACCGTTTTTCCCTCAAGGCGACGAAGCCAAGCCCGTTCAATCCCAGGCTGACGTGCCGGATGGGGTCTTTGCGGGCGGGGTCCTTCCAGGTGTCCAAAGCCTTCTGGTACCATTGTTTTGCTTTTTTGTTGTTGCCGCGTTCGTATTCGAGATCGCCCAGTCCGTATTCCGCAAAGCCCTTGCTGTAGATGCCGTAATCGTCGTCGGCGAATTCCCCGCTCGTCTTGAGCACGTCCATCAACAACGCCTCGGAGCGTTCGAAATTGCCCAGGCGCAGTTCCACCGTTCCCAGCAGTCTTTTGGCGGCGGCGATGAGCAGTTTGTCCTCCGTTTTCGTTGTGGCGGACAGGGACTCCTCCGCCCAATGCAACGCCCGCAGGTAATCCCCCTGGTAGAAATAGATCCAGGCGATGTTCCGTGCAAAAGTGCTGACGGATTTCCAGTCTGCCAGTAATTTTGCCGCGGTCAGCGAGGCGTGCGTCAGAGTCATGCGGTCGTACCAGTATGCGCGTTGCCACAGGACGCTTCCGAAGTGAATGCCGATCTGCACCAGGATTTCGGCGATGTTCCTGGCTTGCTTTGTAAGCGCGCCGGATTTCGCCTGCCGCTTCTGTATGGATTTGTAGCACCATTGAGCCACGCCCAGAATGTTATTGCGGTCCAGCAGAAGGTCGTCGTACCCGCGCCATTCCTTGAAACTGCTTTTTTGGGCAAGGAGTCTCACGTAATATTGGGCGGTCTTCAATTCAGCCTGTTTGATGAACTTCCGACTGCCGGCGAACTGCGAACGGACGAACCTGCGCGTCAACGGCAGGATGCTGAAATAATCCCGGTCGGGTTCCTGCTCGATGAGCGACAATTGCAGCAGTTCGCTGATCGCATTCTCGAACGTGTCGTTGCTCTCGACCCCGGCGATCTCCTTCAGGGCGGTTCTCGATACGGCGTCGGGTTGAAGCGCCAGGATGAAGAGCAGTTTCTTCGCCTCGGCTTGACCGAGCAGGTTCCAACTGTGGTTGAAGCAGTATTGCAATATCGGAACGTCCGCGTCGAGGCTCAGTTTGTCCAGAACCTGGGTGACCGAATACCCCAGCGCCGCCACCTGTCCCTGCACCCACAACAGGGCAAGCGGGAGACCGCCCGTCAGGGTGATGAGTTGTTTGCTCTGGTCCTTCGTGAGTTGAATGTGCTTTTGCTGGGATTCCCAGTCCAGCAGGGCGTTACTCTCCTCGAAGGACAACCCCTGCAGGCGGATGATCTGCCCCTCGGAAACCCTTTCCCGCGAGGTGATAACGACCTTGAGGGTCATCGGCGAATTCCGCAGGAACTCCAGCACCTCGCGCTGCTCGTTCTTCGAGAGCGATTCGAAATTGTCCAGCACGAGAAGCGTCGAACGTCTTGCCAGGAGATTGTATGCCCGCGTGATCTGATCCTTGATGGAAAGGTTCCCGATGGTGGGGTTCCCCAAATTCGAGCCGATCGTGATCAGGATGTCGGACAGGGTCTTGGCTTCCGGTATGATCGGCTCGATGCCGTGCAGGGTGAGGATGGATTCCTTCGCCGAGATCCAGATCACGGAGCCGAAAAGATCGTTTTCCACGCAGCGATAACTCACCTCGATGGCGAGCGCGGACTTGCCCACCCCGCCGATCCCTTCGATCCCGATGATGAACGTGCGGCTGTTGGGTTGAAGGGACTGCATGATGGTCGCCAGTTCCTGCTCCCTGCCCACGAAATAGGGCCTCCTCGGCAGTTTCGCCAGCGCGTTCGATTTTTCCAATTCCCTGCCGCTGGAGGTCAGGCTCTCGATCTTCCGGGTGTACCTGGCGATTGCCTCCTTTTCCATGGTGACGCTGTTGACGAGATGCAGGGGCTGGTCCACCCCGTATTTCGCCAGCATCTCTTCGAGGATGAAGAGATTTTTCTTGTGCAGGGCGATCATTGTTTCCAGATGAGCGATTTCTTCCTTGTTATCCATTCCACACCATATTTGTTATTGGGATTTTATGTCTCTTTCATAGACCTTCGACAAGACCTCTTCCAGTCGCTGGAGGGTCTCGAGCATGGACTTTTCCGCCTCCGTCATGTTGTTCACGATGATCGGCGGCACGAGGGCGTCGCCCCATTTCGCGTATTGTTCCTTCGCAAGACGATAGTTGCGGGAGTACGTCTCCAACAACCTGACCAGGTGCTGGACCTCCGCTTCGTGATTTCGCCACAGGAGGTCGTCAATTTTGGAGGCAAGAAGACCCTGTTTGACCTCTTTTTCCCGTTCAGGCTCAGGGAGGGCTGGTGCCGCTTCCGGCCCCTGATCCTCGCTTTGGGCGGGCGCGTCGTTCATCTTCCTCCGGCGTTCGCGGCGCTCCTCCAAGATCTTGCGCCCCTCGTCGAACACGAAATCAATGGCTTTGAGCAATATGGGAATTTGGACTGGATCGAGCATCGGCGTATTCTCCTTACCCGGACAAGTATAGCACAGCGGGTACCGGAGTACTACCGGCGGATCGCGAAAATTCCACGCGGATTGCTCCGTGAAATGACGGAGAAACCCCGTCCGCTCCATGAAATCCGCGTACAAAATATTTCAAATCTGGATTTCGAGAAAGCATGGTGTCTGTGCCGCCGGGCTGTGTGCAAAGGCAAACGAGGGTAAAATGCGATTTGCAATGCCTGTGGAAGGAAACCCAGGTTCGCCCGCCTGAAAAGGATGAACGCCTTGTCGAAGAGAATCACATCCCTCCCCTATGCCGTCCCGCTGACGCTGTTTGCCGTGACCCTCCTTGCCTATGGACTTTCCTTCTGGCGGCTCGGCTTTTACTGGGACGACCAGCCCATCTCGTGGATCCGCTACCACCTGGGAACGGAGGCGACCGCAAGATACTTTTCCGATTCGCGCCCCGTCTGGGCATGGCTCTACCAGTTGACCGGATTCATCCTTCCGCTTCGACCCGCCTGGTGGCAATTGTTCGCCATGTTCTGGCGATGGGCGGGAGTATATGCCTTCTGGCTTGTGATGGCGAGGCTGTTCCCAAACCGCAGGGAAGCGGCGTTTCTTCTATCGTTGCTCCTCCTGTTGTATCCGGGCTTCAACCAGCAGTGGGTGAGTTACGTATACTCGCACTTTTTCATCGTCCTCTTCTTCCTCCTGTTCTCCTGGCATCTGATGCTTCGCGGCAGGACCCTCCCGGCGATGGTCTTTTCGGCGTTGAACCTCCTCATGTTCGAGTATTTCTTCCTGCTGGAATTCGCGCGCCCGTTGATCCTGCTTATGTCCCTGCGCGAACAACCCTTGACCTTCCGCGAACGATTTGCAAGGGTTTTCAGGGCGTGGCTTCCCTATGGCGGCGTGATCGTCTTCGCGCTCCTTTATCGTTCCCTCGTGTACAGCCATCCCGGCTTCGGTTACAGCCTCACGGAGGAGGTTGCCCGCGCGCCCATCGAAACCCTCGCGCAACTTGCAGGACACGTCCTTTCCAGTTTATGGATTGCGGCGGTCGCCGCGTGGGGACAAATCTTTCAGTTCCCCAACCCCGGCGTCAACGGATGGCGCGCCAGCGTTTTGTATGCCGCCGTCGTGTTGACGGTCGGCGCGCTCGTCCTTTTGTTCAAAAACATGCAAAGCGAAGGGGCAAAAGGGAACGCAGGACGCGACGCCTTGTGGTTGACCGGGCTTGGCGCGTTCATGTTGCTGCTGGGCGGCGTCCCTTATTGGGTGACGAACCTGCCCGTCTCGCTCGGCTTCCCCGCCAACCGCGCCCTGCTCTCGTTCATGTTCGGCGCGTGTTTTCTCCTGCTCGGCTTGATCGAACTTTTGCCGATGCGCGTGAAATATTTCGCCGCCGTCCTGTTCGTTTCGCTCTCGGCGGGCAGGCAGTTTTTATGGTCGGTGGATTACATGCGCGACTGGGGTTCGCAAAAGAATCTCTTCTGGCAATTATATTGGCGCGCGCCCAGCCTCGAACCTCGCACCATCGTATTGATGAACGAGGAACTTGCCTTCAACGCCGACAACTCCATCAGCGCGCCGTTGAATTGGATCTACGCCCCGGAGAACCGCACTCGCAACGTGGATTACGTCCTCTTATACCCGACCAACCGCATCGGCGCCTCGCTGCCCGCGCTCGAACCGGGCATCCCGATCCGATATGATTTTCTCGCCGCGTCCTTCGAGGGGAACACCTCGGACGCTCTTGCCTTTTACTACGACCCGCCCGCATGTTTGCGCCTCCTCGAACCCGATCTGGACTCAAAAAACCGCCTCATCCCCGACGACAGCCTGATGCGCCAAGCCTCAGCCTTATCCAACGCCGACAGGATCCTCGCCCAGCCGCGAGACGTGATGCCCGACATCTACGGACCCGAACCCGAACACGGCTGGTGCTATTACTTCCAAAAAGCGGACCTCGCGCGGCAATTCGGGAATTGGGAGGAGGTTGCCAGCCTGGGAGACAAGGCTTTCGACCTGGACGACTATCCCAACGACCCGGTGGAACGATTCGTGTTCATCGAAGGCTATGCCCATACGGGAGATTGGGAACGCGCGGTCGAGTTATCGCGGGTATCGTACCGGGTTTCGAAGGAATACGTGGGACCGCTACTCTGTCGGTTGTGGGAACGCGTGGAAACGGAAACAGCCGAAAGTCAGGGACGCGATGCGCCGGGTCAATCGAAGCGAAGCGCGGCGCTGGCTGAAATCCACGATATGCTCTCCTGCCCCTCGCCATGATCCAGATGAAAAAATACCGACCCGCCGTCGTTCTGTTTCTCGTTGCCTTGTTCGCTTACGGGTTGTTGATCCCGCGCCTGGGCTTTTACTGGGACGACCTGCCCATCTCGTGGATCGGGTATCAACTGGGTCCCGAAGCGCTGACGGCGTATTTTGCGACCTCGCGCCCCGTGTGGGGTGTGTTGTATCAGGCGACGACCCGGCTCGTTCCGCAATCGCCGGTGTATTGGCAGGTCATCGCGTTCGCGCTGCGATGGGCTTGCGCGTGGATCGCGTATCTGATCGCGGCGAGGTTGTGGAGGGACAAGCCGCGCCTGGCTTTGGGGATCGCGCTTCTTTTCCTTGTGTACCCCGGCTTCGACCAGCATTTCACGGCGTATCTCTACAGCCATTTTTACGCCGTGTTGTTCTTTTTCCTTTTTTCGTTTTGGTGCATGTTGCGGGCGATGGAATCGCCGGGTCGTTATTGGGCGTGGACGATCGCCGGCATGTTCTTCTCCGCGCTGAACCTGTGGATGACGGAATATTTCTTTTTGTTGGAACTTGCGCGCGCGGGGGTCATCCTGATCGCGATACGCGAGGAGAGATTATCCTTCAAAGGTCGCGTCCTGCGCGGCTTGAGGCTGTGGTTTCCCTATCTGGCGGTGTTCACGCTGGCGGTTCTTTCGCGTTTGTTTATTTTCAACAATCCATACGATATGGGGCTGGAGGGCGCGGAAGTGTCCGCGCCGCTGGACGCGCTGCGCGCGCTGGCGCGAAACTTCAAGGTCACTTTGCGGCTCGTCCTGAGGGACGCCTGGTTTAAGATGTTCGAGTTGCCGGAGATCGAAAACGCGGAAGCCATATTGCGCTCCTATTATCTGGTGGTCGCGGCGGTCGTCCTGGTTACGGCTGCCGGGTTTCTCCTCACCTCGCGCGATGCGAAGAAGACCGTTTGGAAGAACCTGCTGGATGGGATGTGGATGATCGGTCTGGGCGTCCTGTGCCTGGCGCTTTCCGGCTGGCCCTTTTGGCTGATCGGTTTTACGCCCTCGTTGAACTGGCCCGCAAGCCGCTTTACGCTTCCGTTCATGCTTGGGGTCGCGCTGACGTTCGCGGGTTTGATCGCGCTCATTCCCTGGGAGAGGGCGCGGATCGTGATCCTGGTTTCGCTCGTGAGCATGGCAGCGGGGAAGCAATACCTGACCGCCCGGAATTACGTTCAGGATTGGGAGACGCAAAGGGATCTGTTCTGGCAGATGACCTGGCGCGCGCCGTCCATCGAGCCGGATACGCTGATCCTGATGAACGAGGGCGCGCTCGATTATTACGCGGATAATTCGTTGAGCGCGGCGTTGAACTGGATCTACGCGCCGGATCATCGCAGCCGCGATATCGAGTACGTGTTGTTTTATCCCACCACGCGTTTCCGAAACGCCCTGCCGGATATCGAACCGGGTCTGCCGGTCCATTTCGATTACCTGGCGGGCGGGTTCGACGGAAACACCTCGCAGGCGCTTTCGTTCTATTTCGATCCGCCCGGGTGTTTGCGATTGTTGGACCCGGAAGTGGAACGCCTCGATCGTCTGATCCCCGAAAACAGTTTGATGCGCTACGCCGCGCGCCTGACCGACCCTGATCGCATCCTCGAGGCGCCGCGCGCAGCGATGCCTGGCGCGTACGGTCCCGAACCCGAACACGGATTCTGTTATTATTATCAAAAGGCTGATCTTGCGCGTCAGTTCGGACGATGGGATGAGGCGGCGAAATTCAGCGACCTCGCCTTGTCCTTTGAAGATCATCCCTACGAGCCTGCGGAGCATCTCCTGTTCATCGAAGGCTATGCCCATGACGGGCGATGGGAACGCGCGGTGGAATTGTCGAAACGCGTGCATGAGGTCTCGCCCGAGGCGACGGGCAGAATGCTCTGTCAGTTGTGGGAACGCGTCGAGGCGGAGACAGCCTCAAGTCGGGAGCGAAGCGAAGCGCTATCCGCAGTCAAGAGCATGTTCGCATGTAATCCATGAGAAATGTACTTGACCTCCGGGTTCGTTTTGTTCTACAATTCACACAATCCGTTTTTCGTGATAGAGTGTCTTTGTAGGCACATTCCGAAAGGAGGTGGCAGGCATTCCCATTCACCCCTGGAAAGTCTGACGTCAATTCGCAACATCCATTTTCAAAAAGGAGAAGAAGAAAATGCGTAAGTACCTGATTCGCCTCGCATTCCTCGCCGTGGCGCTCACGCTCGTCGTGGCTGCCTGTGCGCCTGCGACAACCGAGGCGCCCACCCAACCCCCAGCCCCCGCGGCGACGCAGCCGCCCGCCCCGACGCAGGCGCCCGCCGATACCGAAGCGCCGCCTCCCGCGGAGCCGTTCGTTTTCGGCATGTTGCTCGTGGGTCCCTATAACGACAACGGCTGGAGCCAGGCGCACTATGATGCCGGTTTGTACGTTGAGGAAAAACTCGGCGCGAAGATGATCTACCTCGATAAAGTCAATCCCGCCGACCGCGCAGGCACCACCCCTGATCAACTCGCTGAAGAGTTGGTAGCCCAGGGCGCAAAACTGGTGATCTTTAATTCGGACGACATGAAGGACGCCTCCACGACCTTTGCCAAGAACCATCCCGACGTTTTCGTCATCATGGCTTCCGGCGACCAGGTCTGGAAGGATGGCAAGGCTTACGAGGAAATCCCCAACATGATCAACATCATGGGGCGCATGGAAATTGGGAAGATGATCGCCGGGTGCGCCGCCGCCCTTTCCACCGAGACGGGCAAGATCGGTTATCTCGGACCGTTGATCAACGACGAAACCCGCCGCCTTGCCGCCTCCGCCTACCTCGGCGCGAAGTCCTGCTGGGAAGAGGCTGGCAACGATCCCGCCGCGCTGGAATTCAAAGTGACGTGGATCGGTTTCTGGTTCCACATCCCCGGCGTGACAACCGACCCGGTGCAGGTCTCGAACGAGTTCTACACCACCGGTTACGACGTGGTCATTTCGGGCATTGACAATCCCGTCAACCTCGCCGAAGCCCAGAAGCAGACCGCCGATGGGAAACCCTCGTTCGGCATCGCCTACGATTACGTCGCCGCCTGCGACGCCGCGCCCGACGTCTGCCTGGGCGTGCCGTACTTCAACTGGGGACCGGATTATGTGAAGACCATTCAAACCGCGATGGATGGAACGTGGGAATCCCAGTTCATCTTCACGGGTCCCGATTGGTCCGACATCAACAACCACGATACCTCCATGATCGGTTTCGTGAAGGGCAATGCGTTGAGCGCCGAAGCCGCCGCTCAACTGGATGCGTTCATCGCCGAACTGGCTGGCGGGCTGAGCCTGTGGACGGGTCCCATCAACCTGCAGGACGGCACCCCCTATCTTGCCGACGGCGAAGTCGCCACCGACCAGCAGGTCTGGTACCTGCCGCAATTGCTCGAAGGCATGGAAGGCTTGAGCGCCTCCGAATAATCGCCAAATCGTATCCCCCGAGGGGCGCAGGTTCGACTGCGCCCCTTTCTTTCACCTGCGCGCCTCATGGAGACCCAGCGCACATGAACGTCGAACTGAAAAACATCCACAAGCACTTTGGCAATGTCCATGCGAACAAGGGCATCAACCTGTCCGTCCCATCCGGTTCCATTCAAGGCATTTTGGGGGAGAACGGCGCCGGTAAAAGCACCCTGATGAAGATCCTTTCGGGGTTCATTCAAGCCGATCCGGGCGGCGAAATCATTCTGGACGGAAAACCCGTCGTCATTCATTCGCCCGCCGACGCCATTCACGTGGGCATCGGCATGCTGCATCAGGATCCGCTGGACTTCCCACCCATGCGCGCGCTCGATAATTTTTTGCTGGGGCAATCGGGCGGACTCTTCCCGAATCGAAATGCGGTCGCGCGGGACTTCAGGCGGCTCGCTGAACAATTCGACTTTTCCCTCGACCCCGACAGTTACGTGGATTCGCTCACCGTGGGCGAACGCCAGCAGCTCGAGATCATCCGTTTGTTGTGGCTCGGCGCGCGCATCCTCATCCTCGACGAACCGACGACCGGCATCAGCGCCTCGCAAAAATCGAAACTGTTCGCCACGCTGAAAAAACTGGCGGAGCAGGGCATGACGGTCATCTTCGTTTCTCACAAACTGGAGGACGTGGAGCATCTTTGCGACAAGGTCGCAGTCCTGCGCGCCGGCGAACTGGTGGGGGAGGCGAAACCCCCGTACACCACTTCGAAACTCGTGGAAATGATGTTCGGCAAGGTGATCACTCTCGGCGCACGGCAGCCCGCCCAGGAGGGCGACGCCGTATTGTCGCTGGAGAACGTTTCGCTCGAAGACGTGCGCTTGAAAATAAGGAACGCGGATCTGGAGGTGCGGGCCGGCGAGGTGATCGGCCTGGCAGGCATGGAAGGTTCCGGGCAGGGATTGTTCATCCGCGCCTGCGCGGGGTTGGTGAGACCCGTCGGAGGCCGGATCAGGCTCAAAGGTCGGGATTTGACCGGGAAATCCTATCACGCGTTCAAACGCGCGGGCGTGAACTTCCTTCCCGCCGCGCGCCTGGAGGAGGGCTTGATCCCCGGTTTGAGTTTGACGGATCATTTCATCCTTGCGGAGGAATCGGACGGTTTGTTCGTTGACCGCGCTGCCGGTCAGCGGCTTGCCGAGGAGCGGATCAAATCCTTCAACATTCGCGGCGCGCCGCATACCCCGGTGGAGTCGCTTTCGGGCGGGAATCAACAGCGCGCCGAACTGGCGTTGTTGCAGAACCCGCTTTCGCTCGTCCTGCTCGAGCATCCCACGCGCGGGCTGGACATCGAATCGGTGATCTACATCTGGGGCAAACTCAAGGAACGCTGCAGGTCGAGTACCGCCATCCTTTTCATTTCATCCGACCTGGAGGAAATTTTGCAGTACAGCGACCGCGTGCTGGTCTTTTTCAGCGGGAAGGTTTCCCGTCCGCTCGACGCGGGAAAGACGAGCGTGGACCAACTCGGTCAGTTGATCGGCGGCAAGAACTGGGCAGATATGGGAGAGGCGTATGATTAAGGATCGTCTTGGAAACCTTTTGTATCAACTCATTGCGCTTCTGCTTTCCTTCGGCGTGGTCTCGTTGATCCTGATCTCTGTGGACGCCTCGCCGTGGGAGGCGTTCAGGAACATGTTCGCGGGTTCCTTCGGTTCGCTGCGCAAGTTTGCGGAAGTGCTGGTGGCGTTTGTGCCGTTGCTGCTCGTCACGGCGGGATTGCTGGTGACGTTTTCCGCCGGGCTGTGGAACATCGGTGTGGAGGGACAGGTGGTGCTGGGCGCGATCGCAACGACGTGGGTGTATCGCTTCTTCCTCGACAGCAACCTGCCTCCCGCGCTCATCATCGCTCTTGCCATCCTCGGCGGGATGATCGGCGGGGCGCTGTGGGGCTCGCTGGCGGGCTTGTTGAAGGTGTTCGGCGGCGTGAACGAGATCTTCGGCGGATTGGGTTTGAACTTCGTCGCCACCGCGTTGACCATTTACCTGATCTTCGGGCCATGGAAACGACCGGGCGTCGCCTCCATGAGCGGGACGGTTCCCTTCCCGGATGAATTTTCGCTGCCCCTGGTGGAGAATTTACGCATCAGCCCCTGGGCGTTGGGGATTGCATTGGTTGGAATTGTCATCGTGTATTTTTTGTTGCAAGGCACGTACTTCGGCTTGCGGCTCAAGGCGGTGGGCAAAAATTTCCGCGCCGCGTACCTGCTTGGCATTCCCACCTGGCAATATTCCATGTACTCGTTCCTGATCTGCGGCGCGCTGGCGGGCGCGGCGGGAGCCATGCAGGTCGCGGCTGTGTATCATCGCCTCATCCCGTCCATTTCGAGCGGATATGGGTATCTCGGTCTCATGGTGGCGATGCTCATCAATTATCAAGCCCTTTGGGCGGTGCCTGTCGCCCTGTTCTTCGCCGCGTTGAACATCGGGAGCATCCAACTTCCCATCCTTATGAAACTCGACTCGTCCCTCTCCGGCGTGTTGCAGGGCGTGCTGGTGCTGTTCGTCCTGCTGGCATCCGGGATGCGGCAGAAGTTTGCAAGGAGATCGTGACATGACCCAGGAAACGCTTCTCATCGGTCTGGCTGGCGTCCTTGCTTCGGCGGCTCCCGTCGTTTTTGCGGTGCTTGGCGAAACGCTCTCCGAACGCGCCGGCGTGATCAACCTTTCGATGAACGGCACGATCCTGCTCGCGGCGATGGGCGGGTTTGCCGTCGCATACACCACGGATAACATCCTGCTTGGATTTCTGGCGGGGATGTTGATCGGCGCGCTCGTGGCGTTGGTCGTGGCGTTTGCAAGCATCACGTTGAAACAATCGCAGGTCGCGGTCGGCTTCGTCCTCGCGCTTACCTGTCGCGATCTTTCCTACTTCCTCGGGAATCCGTACATGGGTGTGCCAGGTCCGCGTTTGCAGGCGCTCCCCATCCCGCTTCTCAGCGACATTCCCGTCCTCGGCACGCTCTTCTTTCGCCAGGATTTCATCACCTATCTCAGTTTCCTGTTCATCTTTCTCGCCTGGGCATGGATCTTCCGCACGCGCCCCGGTTTGATGCTGCAGGGCATCGGCGAGAAGCCCGCCGCGGCGTACATTCGCGGCGCGAACGTCAACCTGATGCGTTACGTGTATACGGTGATCGGCGGCGCGTTGATCGGTCTTGCGGGACCCGCCTATTCGCTCGCCATCCGCGCGGGGTGGATGGGGACCATTTCGGGTCTGGATGGAATCGGCTGGATCGCCCTGTCCATTACGATCTTCGGCGGGTGGAGTCCCTTGCGCGGCGCGTTCGGCGCGTATCTCTTTGCGTTCCTGCAATGGCTGGGCTTGGTCCTCCAACCCGTGTTGACCCAGGTCCCTTCGCAGGTGTTACAGGTCGCGCCTTTCCCGTTGATGATCCTCACGCTTTTGCTGGTCAACATCGGCAACGCCGAATGGGTGGAGCGGACTCTCGCCGCCATGCCGGAATCCACGCGCAAGTTCTTTGCGAAACTGCTGCGCGCCATGCGCGCTTCGCCTCCCGCCGCGCTGGGCGTTCCGTTCGAGAGGGATTGATCTTATCGGTCGAGCGCCTCGAAGGAATATAGATAATTATCATACGATTTCGATTACAATTTGTCTGACAAATTGGGCAGGCTTCCGATATACTGGCAGGAACAGGAGCGACCAGCCTGGCAATGAAAAAACGATTGCAAAGCGATTGGGTTTCCCGCCTGCTCGACGGGCTCCTGCCTG
>JAANMT010000328.1_pt1 | contig 51784 bp, 47 predicted proteins | sample 7279711 | NCBI WGS metagenome assembly JAANMT01 (sample SAMN14094538, study PRJNA606508) | bioreactor metagenome | isolation source: A lab-scale SPAN reactor treating ammonium-rich wastewater day 1 | place: Ireland: Galway | collected 2017-01-16 | reverse complement strand
AGATTTTCCTGCAAAGTGGGGATTGCTTCGGGACGAACACCCTCGCAATGACATCCATTTCGTGGAAGGTGAGGGAGCTTATTTTTTTACGAACCCTAATTGTGGAATCAACCAGGCCGTTGGCGAATCACGGGAGCAATCTCCCTGACTCCAGGAAATCCCATGTCAAACCCGCGCAAACCATTCCGTCTGAACGTCGGCTTCATCGTCCACGAGGAAGTCGGATACAGCCACAAAATCCCGTTGGAATTCAAGAAAGCGGTCCTCGGCGACGACCTGACGCTGGAACGCTTCGAAGGGACGGTCACGATTGACCGCACACAACAGGGACTGGTTGTGCAGGGCGAGTTTTCGGGAAATACGGCGCTGGAATGTGTTCGATGCCTGAAAGAGTTCGAGCATTCGCTCAAGTGGACCATGCTCGAGTTGTATGCCTTCACGAAAAAAGGTATGAGCGAATCGGGCTTGCTCATGCCCGAGAGCGGGCAGATTGATCTTGCGCCGCTGCTGCGCGAGTATGCCCTGCTGGAGGTCCCGATCAAGGCGTTATGCAAACCCGATTGCAGGGGTCTTTGCCCCGAATGTGGACAGGACCTGAACCTGAGGGATTGCGGGCATCGCCTGAGTGAAGACGATTCGCCGTTTGCCGCGTTGAAGAAATTGTTGTAGTAAAATATCGCCCATGCAAACAAGACCCGCCCTCCCGATGGTGACAAATACCATGGCCATGCGAATGGAGTCGCTCTGCCGCGCCGGGTGGAAGGCACGTTAGTTCATCCTATTTGGATCAACGGGCTGTCCATTCCGCGGACAGCCTTTTTGTTTGTAAATATCTTGTCATTGCGAGCCCGAAGGGCGAAGCAATCTTCCAATTACAGGAGATTGCTTCGGCGGAAGAGCGTCGCCTCGCAATGACATATAAATACGGAGGCACGAATGCCCGAAAACATCCTGATCGCCATTGCATGGCCCTATGCCAACGCCGAAATTCACGTGGGCAACATCACCGGCTCGCACCTGCCCGGCGACATCGTTGCGCGCTACCACCGCCTGAAGGGAAACAACGTCCTCATGGTCAGCGGCACGGACTCGCACGGTACGCCGGTCACGCTGGCGGCGGACAAGGAAGGCAAGCCCGTCGAGGAGGTGTACAAGCGCTACCACGACGGCTTCCTTGAATTGTTCCAGGGTTACGGCATCACCTACGATCTATTCACCACCACCCACACCGAGAATCACTTCAAGGTTACGCAAGCCATCTTCCTCGCATTGAAGGAGAACGGCTTTCTCTACACCGACAAGTCCATGCAGTGGTACTCGCCCTCCTCCAGGCGTTTCCTCCCCGACCGCTACGTGGAAGGCACCTGCTACATCTGCGGCTACGAAGGCGCGCGCTCCGATCAGTGTGATAACTGCGGCAACGTGCTGGAGCCGGATAAACTGATCAATCCGCGCTCGAAAGACGGCGGCGCGCTCGAACTGCGCGAGACCGAACATTTTTACCTCGACCTCTCCAAGCTCGAACCGAACGTCAAGGACTTTTTGCGAACGCGCCAGAGTTACTGGCGCGATACGGTCATCGGCGAGTCGCTGCGCAAGATCGAAAGTGAGGGTCTCAAGCCGCGTCCCATTACGCGCGACCTCGATTGGGGCGTGGATATTCCCATCGAGGGCTGGACCGAAGCGGGCAAACGCATCTACGTGTGGTTCGAGGCGGTCATCGGGTATCTCTCTGCCGCGATCGAATGGAGCCGTATCCGAGGGTCGAGTAGCGGCGTCGAAGGCGACGCATATCGAGACCCGGATCCAGAGGCGTGGCGCGGGTGGTGGGTCAATCCCGGCGCGAAGCAGTTCTATTTCATCGGCAAGGACAACATCTTCTTTCACGCCGCGTGGTGGCCCGCGCAACTCATGGGCGCGGGGGACAAGTTTTTGAAAATATTTGCAGGGGATGAAAAGCCTCTTACATTGCCTTACGACGTGCCTGCGAACCAGTTCATGAATCTCGAAGGGAAAAAGATCAGCGGTTCGCGCAATTGGGCGGTGTGGGGACGCGACGCATTGACGCGTTACGACCCTGACGCCATCCGCTATTACCTGACGGTCAACATGCCCGAAAACAAGGACAGCGATTGGGACTGGTCCGAATTCGTGACGCGCAACAACAACGAACTGGTGGCGACGTGGGGCAACCTCGCAAACCGCGTGCTGTCGTTCGCGTACAAACATTGGGAGGGTCACGTCCCGCCTGTGGATGAAAGTGCGCTTCGCCGCGCGGACCTCGACCTGCTCGCCGTCATCGAAAACGGATTCGACACCGTAGGCGCGGAGCTCGAAGCCGTGCGCCTGCGTTCCGCGTTGGGCGAGGCGATGAAACTTGCCACCGCCGTCAACCAATATCTCGACGCGCAAGCCCCCTGGGCTGCCGTCAAAACGGACAAGGACGCCGCGGCGAAGACCATCTCCACCGCGTTGAAGGCGATCGACTCGCTGAAGGTCATCTTCTCGCCTTTTCTTCCCTTCACCTCCGAACGCCTGCACGAATTCTTCGGCTACGAGACTCCCCTCTTCGGCGAACAATACACCGAGGATGTGACCGATGCGCTTGGAACGCATAAAGTTCTGCGTTACCGTGTAGGACAAATTCCCAATTTGTCCTATTGGAAACCCAGCGAATTGAAGCCGGGAGGGAAGTTGAATCAACCGGGTCCGCTTTTCAAGAAGTTGGACGAGAGCGTGGTTGAAGAGGAGAGGGCGAGGCTGGGAAGTCGTGGTGAGCGTTGATAAGAAAAAAAAGAGACTCTCTCACGAAAGTCTCTTTTTTTTCTGCTGGGGAGCAGGGATTCGAACCCCAAATTTTGCGTCCAGAGCGCAACGTGATGCCATTTCACCACTCCCCAAAGAACCAGCGGGCGGTATTGTATCATGCGATGCGGGAGCGGGCAAGCCGTTTATTTGCGCGCCGCGCGGCGGGTGTTATCCTCCATGTCGAGAAGGATCAACAGGATCTTGGAGATCGCCTGCAATGCGAAGAAGTAAAGGACGCCGGGCAACGGTTGCAGTAAATAGGGCGAGAATATACCGAACATGTTCAGGAAGGTGCCGCCCTTGTCGAAGAGCAATCCGCTCGAATATTGGGCGATGAAAAGCCCGAGAGAGAACAACCAGACTATCACGTGGATGGTCAGGACTACCCACGCAAGGATGTCCGCCCAGCGGGAGAGACGAAGCACGCCGTCCCGGTCGAAATACGTTCCCAGAAAACCTGCCTGTTTTTCGTTTGATTCGCTCATGTCAGCCTCCGCGGTGAATTATATCAAAGCCGTCTTTGTTATAATCTGTGAATGGACTCCGTCCGCCGGGAAAATGTTCTCGAAAGCCGCGGCAGGCTGGGGTCTGGAAGGAAGCGTATCGAAAATCCACGAAAAGGCATGAGAATGAATCCAGAAGAAAAGATCAGCGGAATCCCATCGTTCATCCGCGAAGCCGTCGCCGAGGACCTGAAAACCGGGCGCTTCGATTACGTCCGTACGCGCCTGCCTCCCGAACCGAACGGTTATCTCCACATCGGTCACGTCAAGGCGTTTTTGATTGACTATTTCACCGCAAAGGAATTCGGCGGCGAGTTGTACCTGCGTTTCGACGACACCAACCCGTCCAAGGAGGAAACCGAATTCGTGGATGCGATCAAGGAGGACGCGGCATGGCTTGGCATCGAGTGGGTGAAGGAAACCTACGCCTCCGACTACTTCGACCGGCTTTACGATTGGGCGGTGCGACTCGTCAAAATGGGGCTGGCTTACGTGGACGATCAATCGCAGGAGGAGATGAGCGTCAGCCGCGGAACGCTTCCCAAAGGGACGAAGTGGAGCGAGACCGAATCAGCCATCAAGCCGGGAGTTGATTCGCCCTACCGGAACCGATCGGTGGCTGAAAATTTGGACCTGCTCGAACGCATGAAGAACGGCGAATTCCCGGAAGGCAGCCGGGTGCTGCGCGCCAGGATTGACATGTCGCATCCCAACATCCTGATGCGCGACCCGGTCATGTATCGCATCATGCACATTCCTCACCACCGCACCGGCGACAAGTGGCACATCTATCCCATGTACGACTGGTCGCACGGGCAGAACGACTCGATGGAAGGCGTCACCCATTCGTTGTGTTCCAGCGAATATATCATCCACCGTCCGTTGTACGAGTGGTTCCTGCAAAAACTGGAGGAGTTCCCCAGCCGCCAGATCGAATTCTCGCGCCTGAATTTGACCTACGCCATGATGAGCAAACGCAAACTCCGCAGACTGGTGGAAACCGGCGTGGTGCGCGGCTGGGACGATCCGCGCCTGACCACCCTGCGCGGACTGCGCCGCCGCGGCGTGACTCCCGAATCCATCGTCAATTTCGTAACCGGGCTGGGCGAAACGAGGAACGACAGCTGGGTGGACATGGATCAGTTCGAGGCGGTCATCCGCGACGACCTGAATAAACGCGCGCTGCGCCGCATGGCGATATTGCGCCCGCTCAAACTGGTGATTGATAATTATCCCGAAGGGCAGACCGAGGAAATGGAGGCGATCAACAACCCGGAGGATCCGTCCGCGGGGACGCGCAAGGTCCCGTTCTCGAGGACGCTATACATCGAGCAGGACGATTTTCGCGAGACGCCCCCTCCGAAATATTATCGCTTGTATCCGGGCAACGAGGTCCGTTTGCGCTACGCGTATTTCGTCAAATGCACGGGCGTGGTGAAGGATGCGGAGGGCAACGTGATCGAAGTCCACGCGACCTACGATCCGTCCACGCGCGGAGGTGAATCACCGGAAGGGCGCAAGGTCAAATCCACCATCCATTGGGTCTCGGCGGAACATGCCGTTCAGGCGGAGGTCCGATTGTACGAGCAGTTGTTCACGGTCGAGAGACCCGACGATGCGGAGGCGGAAAACATCGTCAACCCCAATTCACTGGAGGTGATCGAGAATGCACAGGTGGAACCGTCGCTGGCAAACGTGAAGCCGGGCGACAACCTCCAATTCGAACGCACTGGTTATTTCTGCCCCGATCCCGATTCCCGCCCCGGCAAACCCGTCTTCAACCGCACGGTAACGTTGAAGGACAGTTGGGCGAAGATCGAAAAGAAAACCAAATAACCATGCCCGCCAGACCCGCAAGGAAATTCCAGGAACTGCTCCTCGATTTTTCGCAAGCGGGATCGTCCATTACCTCTCGATGGTCAAATGGTTTCCCATCAAACCGCCTTGCTTGTGACATTCCGCCTGAGCGCCTACGCGCAAGCCAGAAATTACGCCTCTACCCTCCGAATTTCCTCCCTACCACAACCTGACGCAAATCTTAAAATATCCCCCCGGAACTTAAAAATTCCCGCCGCTTTGAATCGTTGGTTATATAATGCCCGCACTTCGACACCCCTGAGAGGCGCCCAAAATGACCAAACCTGCCTTCCGCGTCTATTTCAACGACAACAAGCAATGGGTCAACATATACGTCGCCAATAATCCCACCCATTTCAAGCGCAAGAACCAGTGCCACGCTTACTACATCGCGGCGGAAATCCGCAAGCAGAGGCAGGGCTTGTTCGGCTACATCTACCTGAGCGAGTTGAACTTCTCGCCCCTCGCGCACGAACTGGTCGCCCACGAAGTCCAGCATTTGATCTTCGATTGGGTGCTTACGCGCAAGGGGATGAACCTCAACGAGAAGAACGAGGAACGCATCGCCACCATAACCGGCGAGATCGCCCGCAGGCTCTGGCGCAAGTACGAGCGCTGGGCAAAGCCCCGCAGAAAGACCGTCCCTCGCCGCCAAAGACGAACGCCCCGAAAGACACGCAAAGCCAACTAAACAAAAACCGCCCGCTCCGTTCGAGCAGGCGGTTTCTCTTTTACATTCTCTCCAGGAGCTCAATCGCTTTATTCAACCGCTCCAGAACTTTTTCGCGCCCGATGATCTCCATGGATTCGAACAGCGGCGGGCTGACCTTTTGCCCCGTGACCGCGACGCGCAGGATGCCGAAGACCTGATTTGCGCTCAATCCGCTTTCCTCGACGTAGGCGCGCAATGGAGGCTCGCATCGTTCGTGACTGAGGTCTGGTCCCGCTTCCAGAATTCGATACGTCCTCCGGGCAACCTCCGCGGATCGTTTCGCGTCCAAGCCTTTGGCGATCAACTCTTCGGGGTTCGGTTCCACGGTCTCTTTGAAGAAGAACGCGGCGAACGCGAGGCAATCGTCGAGGGTCACGAGTCTCTCGCGGATGAGCGGGGTCACTTTGAGCAGAGTCGAGTCGTCCACCGCGAGGCCGGCTTCGGTGAAGTAAGGCGCGATGCGCCGCGCCAGGTCCTCGGTCGTCAGGAGGCGGATGTGAGTCCCGTTGAAGTGATCCAGTTTCTGGAAGTTGATCGCGGCGGGCGAAGGGGTCAGGTGGTCAATGCTGAATCGTTCCACCATCTGATCGAGCGTCATCACGTCGTCTTCCGCGACCCCCCACCCCATCAACGCGATCCAGTTATTCACGCCTTCGGGGATAAAACCCAGGTCGTCGAAATCCTTGATAAAAACCGAATAACCATCCTTCATGGCGATCGCGCCGTCGCGTTTGCTCAACTTGCCCTTCCCGCTCGGTTTGAGGAACAAGGAGAGATGGATCCAGACCGGCTCCTCCCAGCCGAAGGCGCGCACCACGTTCACATGCAAAGGAAAGGTGCTCAACCATTCCGCGCCGCGCAGGACATGCGTTATGCCCATTTCATGGTCGTCCACGATGGCGGCGAGGTGATAGGTGGGCAAGCCATCGGACTTCATGAGGACGTAATCGTTCAATTGTTTGTTTTCGGTGACGATCTCGCCGCGCAAATGATCCTTCGCAACCGTCTGACCCTCTTTCGGCATTTTGAAGCGGACAACGTGCTTTTCACCGCTCGCAACCCGCCTGGCTGCATCGCCAGGGTCGAGGATGCGGCACGTTCCGTCGTAATGAGGGGTTTCCTTGCGGTTCATCTGCTCCTGCCGCACCTTTTCCAGGCGTTCCGGCGTGCAGAAACATGGATAGGCATGACCCTTATCCACCAGTATCTTCGAATGGGCTTGATAGATTTCGCGCCGCTCGGTCTGGCGATACGGACCGTGAAGCCCGCCGATGTCAGGACCTTCGTCGTATTCCAGCCCCAACCAGCGAAGTCCGTCCATGATTTCCTGTTCCGCCCCCGGAACCGTGCGTTGCACATCGGTGTCCTCGATGCGCAGAATAAACTGTCCGCCTGTCTGTTTGGCGAGCAGATAATCATAGAGGGCTACACGCGCGGTAGCCAGGTGCATGTGTCCCGTTGGCGACGGGGCGACGCGGGTGCGTGCAGGCTTCAAGATCGGTTTTCCTCCAAAAGAAAATGAACGTGCAGATTAAAAGTCCAGTTGCTTGTGGCGCATTGCCACGCTCTCCACAAGCCCGACACCCAGCATCAACGAAGTGAGGCCGCTTCCGCCGTAACTGATGAACGGAAGAGGCAGCCCGGAGACCGGCACGATGTTCAGGTTCACGCCGATGTTGACCATGCCCTGGAAGAAGATCAGGGTCGCCACGCCGTAGGCAATCGTCATTCCGGCGACGTCGCGCGCTTTTTGCGCGGCGCGCAGGCACCTCCAAATGACCAGCACGATGACGACGATCACGAACAACGCGCCCACGAGTCCGAACTCCTCCGAAATGGCGGAAAAGATGAAGTCGGTATGACGAACCTTCAGGAAACGCAGTTGGGTCTGTGTGCCGTGTCCGTATCCCTGACCGAACAATCCGCCGGAGCCGATGGCGATCAGGGCTTGCTGCACGTTATACGTCGCGCCGAACGTGGCGTTGGGATCGGGAAGGATAAAGTTGACGATGCGCTGCTGCTGGTAATCCTGCATGAATGGAATATCAACGCCGGCGACGGAAAAGGCTACGACAATTGCCACGAGAAGAAAGCCGACGACGCCAAAGACGAGAATGTGCTTCAACTGCATCCCATTGAACCAGAGCAGGGAGGCGAGGATGACCATCAGCACGACCACGTTGCTCAAATTGGGCTGGAGCAGGATCCAGATTGCAAGTCCCATCACCCAGAGAAAGGCGCCGAGGATCCAGCGCAGGTCGCGGGGACGATTTTCCGTCTTATCGAAATATCGAGCCAGCAGGAGGATGCTCGCGATCTTGGCGAACTCCGTCGGCTGGACGAACAACACGCCGACCTGGAACCAGCGCGCCGCGCCGAACACCGCCTGGGCGCTCAGGAACAACGAAAACAAAAGGAGGCTCATTACAAAAAAAATGGGCTTGTAGATCGCCATCCAAAACCGGTAATCAATCGCCGCGACGATGAAGATGAGGACGAGACCCGCAAGGGCAAAGTAGATCTGGCGATTGATGAGCGGCAGGAGTTCCTCGTTCCCCGCGACCGCCGAACGAATCATGGTCGTGCCGAAGGCTGTGGCAAGCACCACAGTTCCCAACAGCCAGAAATCGAAATATCGCCATGGAATGTCGCGCAGCATAAACGCTTATCTGGATTTCGCCTTCCGGGAGGCGCGGCGACGGGGAGCGCGTTTGATGGGAATATCGGCGACCAGCCTTTGCGAACGTCCGTCGTGTTCCACGCCGAATTGCATGCCGCTCGTGTCAATTTCGACGTGACGGCTGACGGTGGCGATCAGGTCGTCTCGAAGCGATTCAAGTTCGGCCGGAGTCAGATCCGTGCGGTCGTGGATGAGGACGAGTTGCAGGCGTTCCTTGGCGTTGTCCGCGCTGTTTTTCCTTCCGAGAAGTTTGTCCAAGAACGACATATCTACCTCCTCCCCGCCAGTTTTTGAATCCGTTCCCAAAGACTCCCGCGGCTGTCCAGGTCGAGGAACGGAACGTCTTCGCCGTTCAGCCGCCGGGCGATGTTGCGAAACGCCTGTCCCGCCTTGCTTTTTGGGTCGGCAGAGACCGGCGTGCCGCGGTTGGAACTGATCAGCACCGCCTCGTCTTCGGGGACGATCCCGATCAGTTCGATAGCCAGAAGGTCGAGAACGTCGTCTGCGGACAACATATCCTGCTTTTTCACGAGGGCGGGGTTCAGACGATTTATGATCAACGCCGGGGAACCTTTTTCCTCCGCCTCCAAAATGCCGATGACCCGGTCCGCGTCGCGCACCGCGCTGATCTCGGGATTGGTCACCACAAGGACGCGGTCCGCCGGGGCGATGGCGTTTTTGAAACCTCTCTCGATACCGGCGGGCGAATCGATCAATACGAAGTCGCATTCGGGGCGCAGGTCTTTTGCCAGGCGGTTCATATCGCTGGCGGAAACTGCGTTCTTGTCGCGCGTTTGCGCCGCAGGAATGAGATGGAGGTTGGGGATCTTCTTGTCCCGTATCATTGCCTGCTTCAAGCGACAGCGTCCTTCGATCACGTCCACAATATCGTACACGATGCGGTTCTCGAGACCGAGGATGACGTCCAGGTTGCGGAGTCCGATGTCGCCGTCAATGCAGACGACCTTCGAACCGTTGGAGGCAAGGGCGACGGCAAGGTTCGCAACCGCGGTGGTCTTTCCCACCCCGCCTTTTCCAGATGTGACTGTGACGACTTGTGCGGGCATAATGAGTTTCCTGTAATTGGACCGGGTTTCGACTAGCCGGGCAACCAGTCCTCAGCCTGTAGACTGCCGGAACTGTTGATGCGGATGACCTGGGGCTTTTGGGTGTGCGGTTGCGCGACGAGGGACGCTTCATCCGCGATACGCAGTTGCGTGGGCGAAAAATCGAGCGCGCAAATTACGGCGTCGCGATCGCCTTTGGCGCCTGCATGAACCATGCCTCGCAAGCGCCCCCAGACGACGACGTTCCCCTCCGCCACGATCTCCGCTCCCGGATTGACGTCTCCCATGACCACGACGTGACCCGCAAATTCGATGCGCGTGCCGGAGCGAAGTGTCCGGTCGAGGAACAGGGCTGTCTCTTCACCAAGATCGTCAACCGCAAATTGCCTCGATTCTTCCGGTCTCGGTTTGGAAATGCGGGTGGCAAGCCCCAGCAGTTGGGATGCCTGCTCTGTGGTGGGCGATTCGCTGATCACCGCCCAAAGAAAGATGCCGCGCTCCGAAAGTTGGTCCCGTAAACTCACAAGATCGTTGACGCGCAGTATCTGGCTGGCAACATCCAAAGCCAGACGCGCGCCTTGAAAAAAGGAGGGCTGGGCGTCTATTTGCGAGGTCAACGCGGCAAGTTGTTCGTCCCAGGGCGCATCGTCCAATGAGACGAGGAGCCCGTCGCGCAAACCTTTGATTTGAATCAGGGGATTCGTCTCGTTCATGGTTATGATGCGTCGTGGAATTATAGCATGAAGCATCCGCTCCGCTTTCAACCGCCCCCGCCCTGGGAGATATCAATGGATTTCAATTCGAAGTATGCCTGCAGGACGCGCGCGACGATGGGCGCCGCCACCGAACCGCCTTCGCCGCCGTTATAGGCGAATGCGATCACGATGATCTCGGGGTCGTCGTAGGGGGCGTACGCAAGGGTCCATGCGTGGGTGGGCCACGCGCCGAATTGACAACGATTGGCGTCGCGCGCCACGTCGTCGCAGTATTCCGCAGTTCCCGTCTTGCCTGCAACAGCCACATCCAGCGGATAGAACTCGTCGAACACCCTGAACAACGTGCCGAGGGGATTCTCCGTGACAGCCATGCGCGTGCCGAGACGCACCGCTTCGATCGTTTCCGTTTCGACCGTCTTGACGTTGCCGGTCTGATCGCAATACCCCGCCTCGCAACTCCATTCCTGGATCATGGGCGTCTGGGCGATGTCCCATTTCATGTTCGGGGTAAAGGGCGAAATTTGATAACTGCCCTCCGGCGGCGACGAGTAGGTTTCCTCGGGATTTACGGTATTGACCCAGATGTCCCTTGCCTGTCCCTCCCGGTCGAACTCCTGGCGGACCTCGTAGATCGAAAAGTTTTCAGGGTCGAACCACATGGAGAGGACTCTTCCTTCGTCGTCCTGCACTTCCCGGACGACGGTGGGTTGCATCAACTTCCCGCGGTTGGCTATGGTCGCGCCGGACATCAGCACCTGCAAGGGCGTCGCCAAGACGTATCCCTGCCCCACGCTGGCAATGTACGTGTCGCCCGTGGACCAGTTCTCCCCGGTGTTGATGCGTTTCCACTGCGGCGATGGGACGAGTCCGTCCTCCTCGCCGGGAAGTTCGATACCGGAACGTTGACCATATCCCAGGGCGCGCGCGTATTCGCCGAGACGGAAGATGCCAAGTCCCTCCGGGATCTCATCTTCAAAACCGCCGCCCAGTTTGTAGAAACACACGTTGCTCGAATAGGCGATGCACTGCAAAAAGTTCAGCGCCCCAAAGCCCGCCTCGTTGATCACGCCGTTGCGCTCGTAGATCCAATCCACGAAGGGACGCACGTTCACACCCTCGATGCACGGATCGTTCGGGGAGAACCTTTCGCACAGCGTAAGCCGGCCGGGGGTTTGCACGATGTCGCCCGGTTCGACGACGTTCTCGTTGTATGCGCCGGTTGCGGTCGCCAGTTTGAAGACCGAACCGGGCGCCAGTTCCGCGGAGATGGCGTTGTTCACCAACGGGCGGCGCGGGTCCTGGCTCAATTGTTCGTAGTAGTATCCCGGAATGAAACGGGCGAGGCGGTTGTTTTCGAAGGTCGGATACGAAACCATCGCCAGGATCTCCCCCGTCTTCGGATTCATGGCGATCACCACGCCGCTGGAGATGCGAATATATCCGTAGAAGCGGTTGTTCCAATAATCAATCTCGTCCAGCAGCACGGCTTCGGCGGCTTTTTGCAGGCGCGTATCAATGGTAAGCACCACGTTGTTGCCCGGTGTGCGCGGGATGGGAGGTTCGAGGTTGCGAAGCGCCGCGCCAGCCACGTCCCTTTGCACGACCCGCAGGCCGTTCCTCCCAAGAAGGATGTCGTCGAGCGAGGCTTCCACGCCGGAATAGCCGACCTTGTCGCGGTTGGCGACGTAACGGCGCTCTTCATACGCATCCTGGAGCGAGGCGGGGATGGGACCCAGGAAACCGACCACGTTGGCGGTCAACGAGCCGGTGGGATAATCGCGCACAGGCTCGATCTCGACGGAGACGCCGGGCCAGTCCACCGATCTTTCGCCGATGACGCGCGCAAGTTCCTCGCTGACGTTGCAAGTGATCTTCACCGGCGTATAAGGCGCCAGCGAGGCGCCGAGCGCGACCATGTCTGCAATCGTCGGACCCGGCACGCAGGGGGAGAACAGTTTGGCGAAGTCGAGCGTTTCATCCGTCACAGGTCCGCCGACCGGCACGCCGGTCAATTTGGAGATCTCGCGGTAGATGCGCTGGACATCCGCGTCGTCGTCGGGCAATTCGGCGGGCGTGATCACCACGTTGTAGGAGGCGACGTTGCGCGCCAATATGTACCCGTTGCGGTCGTAGATGATCCCGCGCGGTGCGGGGTCGTTGATCGTCAACGTGTAATTATCCTCCGCCTGGTTCATCCACGTTTCCGGGCTCAGAACCTGCAAATTGATCAGCCGAAACAGGATCGCGCCGACGACCGCGAACATCACAACGTAGACAACGAAAACGCGCCAGGCTGGGACCTGATAGCGATTCACATTTCCAGAATTCATCCAGCCTCCATTGACGGATACATCCAATGCGCCAGGTCGCGCATCACCGCATACACCGGGATGGCGAGCAACAAGTTCAGCAGGACGCTGGGTAGAGTCAGCAGACCGAGCGTATCCGTGAGCGGGATGGAAACGCCGAACAAGCGCAGGGTTATGAGGGAAAACAGATTCAGGAGGAGCGTCCCAAGAAAGGTGACGCTGAACATGGCAAGCAGGGAAGCCCGCCACACGCGCATCCGCATGACTTTCGCCAGCGCGACCACGGCAACGTACCCAGCCACGAACACGATCCAGGGGATGCCGGAAACAAAACCCGTCAAAAGCCCGGCGGCGATCGCCCAATGCCACGCCGATTCAACCTCGTCCTGCAACGCCCACGCCGCCAGCACGACGAGCGGCAGATCGCCATAGCCGGAAAGCAGGCTCAACCTGCTGATCACGGCGGATTGCAGGATCACAGCCATAACGATCACGGGAAACGCCAACAAGGTACGAATCATGGAGAGGGAATCAGCGGGGAAATATCCACGGGTCTAAAATTGACGATCACAAGGACGATCTGCATGCGGGTGAAATCCACCACAGGCTGGACGGTCGCCTGCTGGAAAAGATCGTAATCGCGCGAACGGACGTTGACGACCTGCCCGACGATAAGGTCGGGAGGATAACCGCCTCCCAGCCCGGAGGTCAGGACCAGATCGCCGGTTTTCACATCCGTATCCTGCGGGATCAAGTCAAGGATCACGTCGCCGGTCAACGAGCCGATGAGCGAGGCTTCCTCGTTCGCGTTCTGAAGGCGGACATTGACGCTCGACCCCGGATCGGTGATCAACTGCACGCGAGCCGCGTCCGCGATGACCGCGTCCACGCGTCCCACCAGACCCTGGTCTGTCACAACCGGCATCCCGCGCAGGATTCCATCGTTCGAGCCGCGGTTGATGATGACGTAGTGCAGGAACGGGCTGGGGTCGCGTCCGATCACAGCGGCGGCGCGAAACCTGTTGGCGGGGTTTGCCTGCGCGAAATCCAAAAGCGCGGCTAAGATCGCCGTTTGCCCGACCTGCTGCTGCAACTGGATCACCTGCGCCTGCAATTCAGCCACCTCCGATTCCAATTCCACGTTCCGCTGGCGCAGCGTGGCGATGTCGCGCGGCGCGGTGAAAAAATCCTGCAGGGCGATGAACCGCGAAGAGAACCAGAATTGAACGTTGATCAACGTGTCCGTAAGCGCATTCGACGCGCCGCTGAAATAACCGCCCAACGCAAGCGCCATCACTCCCCCCACGACCAGGAAAATGATCGTTGTTTGAAGCGAACGCGAAAATCGATTCCTCATGTTAAAAAGTACAACACAACCATTCGAGCCGGGACGGGGGCGCCCGTCACACGCTGTGTCGCGTGCTTCCCCGCTCCAAGCCGACCAGATACCGGCTCAAACCGTCGAAATCCTCGAACACCATGCCCGCGCCGCGAGCGACACAAGTAAGCGGGTCTTCCGCGACCCACACGCGCAGTTTCAACTCATCCGTCAAACGGTCCGCCAGTCCCTGCAACAAACTGCCGCCGCCCGCAAGACAAATGCCGACGTCCATCAGGTCCGCCACGATTTCCGGCGGCACCTCCTCCAGCGCGTCGCGGATGGTCTCCACGATCACCTGCACGGAGCCAGTCAGCGCCTCGCGTATCTCGATGGATGAGACCTCGATGCTTTCGGGCAGACCCGTCACGAGATTGCGCCCGCGCACTTCCATCGTCTTTTCGGGATGGAGCGGGTAAGCCGACCCGATCTTCCATTTGATCTGCTCGGCGATTCCCTCGCCCACGAGCAGGTTGTATTTGTTCCGTAAATACTGCACAATATCCTGGTCCATTTCATCGCCAGCCACGCGCAGCGACCTCGACGCGACCACGCCGCTCATGGAAAGCACCGCCACCTCCGTCGTCCCGCCGCCGATATCCACGACCATGCTCCCGCGAATATCCGAGACGGGAAGACCGGCGCCCAGCGCCGCCGCGATCGGCTCCTCGATCATGTAAGCCGAGCGCGCTCCCGAAGCCATGACCGCGTCATAGACAGCCCGTTTCTCCACCTCCGTCACGCCGGTCGGAATGCCCACCACCACGCGCGGACGCGGCAGCGGCACAACGCTCTGTTCGTGAACGCGACCGATGAAATACTCGAGCATCACCTGCGTAATGTCGAACTCGGAGATCACGCCGTCGCGCAACGGACGGACGACAGCGACGTTTCCCGGCGTGCGCCCCATCATCTCCTTGGCTTCCAATCCAATGGCTAACGGCTGGCGCAGGCGTTTATCTATCGTCACCCAGGAGGGTTCGTTGATGACAATTCCCTTGCCGCGCACATTGACCAACGTGTTCGCGGTCCCCAGGTCTATCGCTATATCCAATGAAAAAAGGCCCAACAGCCAGTTAAGCGGGTTGAACGCCAAAGTCGGCTCCTCGACGAAGGTATCAAAGCAAATTACACTGTGGAAGTATTATACCTAACAATTCGTATCCTCGTACCGTGCAATGGGTTTAAGACAAACGAGTATAGAACGAATTTTCATCTCACATTAAGGAGAAAACATGTCAAAAATCGCACTTGTCACAGACAGCACATCCTACATTCCAGCCGACCTGGTGAAAAAGTACGATATCACGGTCGCCCCGCAAGTCCTGATCTGGGACGATAAAACCTATCGCGATGGGGTGGACATTCGATCCGAGGAGTTCTTCGCCCGCCTCAAGACCGCCAAAACCATGGCGACCACCTCGCAGGTTTCGGTGGCGGACATGCAAACCATCTTCCAGGGCTTGGTGGAACGGGACTTCGAGGTGGTGGGCATCTTCATCTCAGCCAAACTCTCCGGCACCATTCAATCCGCAACCCAGGCAAAGGAGTTGATGGGAACTGCCGGTGGGAAAGTCGTCATCGTGGACAGCAACTCCACCGCCATGGCAATGGGCTTCCAGGTCCTGTCCGTAGCCCGCGCCGCTCAGGAGGGCGCGAACCTGAAGGACTGCATCGCGCTGGCTGAAAAAGCGCGCGAACACACCGGCGTATTTTTTGCGGTGGATACGCTCGAATTCCTGCATCGCGGCGGGCGCATCGGAGGCGCGCAAAGATTCCTGGGAACCCTGCTGAACATGAAGCCCATCCTGGCTGTGCAGGACGGCAAGGTCGAAGGCTTGGAACGCATCCGCACCAAAACCAAGGCGCACGAACGCGTCCTCGAACTGGTCGTCGAAAACACCAAAGGCAAATCCCCGATCCGCCTCGCCACCCTGCATGCCAACGCCGCGGACGACGCAAAAGCCCTGCTCGTAAAAGCCGAAAAGGAACTGAACCCCATTGAAAGCGTCTTTTCCGAGGTCAGCCCGGTGGTCGCAAACCACGCCGGTCCCGGCACCATCGGTCTCGCCTATATGGCAGGCATGTGAACGACCCTTCCCTCGCCCCTCTCCCAACGGAGAGGGGTTTTCGTTACGGGTATAATTCAAGCATGTCACACGTTGATTCGCTGGTCATCGGCATTGCAGGCGGGTCAGGCTCGGGCAAGACGACGGTCGCGCAGGAGATCCTGCAGCGCGTCGGTCCCGAACGAATCGCCTTCCTCCAGCACGACTCGTATTACAAGGACCTCAGCGGATTGCCCCCCGCGCAAAAAGCGGAGGTCAACTTCGACCATCCCAACTCCCTCGAAACCGGCCTCCTGATCCAGCACATCGCCTCGCTCCGCGACGGGAAGCCTGTCGAGGTCCCGATCTACGATTTCTCCACCCACAGCCGCACCAGCCAGACCTTCACCGTCCAGCCGCGCGGGGTCATCCTCGTCGAGGGCATCCTGATCTTCACCGAAGCCGCCCTGCGCGATATGTTCGACATCAAGATCTTCGTGGATACGGACTCGGACATCCGCTTCATCCGCCGCCTCGAACGCGACCTCGCCGAACGCGGGCGCACGACCGAATCCGTCATCAAACAATATCAAGCCACCGTCCGCCCGATGCACATGGAATTCGTCGAACCGTCCAAACGCTACGCGGACATCATCATCCCCGAAGGCGGACACAACACCGCCGCATTAGACATGGTTGTGGCGCGCATCGAAGCGTTGCTGAAATAACCTAAAACCAACAAGGAGATCCCAAATGCCAAAACAATGGAGCGCCCCTCCCACAATGCAGATTGACCCGAAGAAAAAATACAAGGCGCGCATGGAGACCGACAAAGGCACGATGGTCATCGAACTGTTCGCCGATAAGACCCCAAAAACCGTGAACAACTTCGTGTTCCTCTCGCGGGAGGGCTATTACGATGGCGTCATCTTTCACCGCGTCATCGCCAATTTCATGGCGCAGGGCGGCGACCCGACCGGCACCGGCATGGGCGGACCCGGATACAAATTCTCCGACGAGTTCCATCCCAGCCTGCGCCACGACAAGCAGGGCGTTCTGTCCATGGCGAACGCCGGCCCGAACACCAACGGCTCGCAGTTCTTCATCACCCACCTCCCCACCCCGCACCTCGACAACCGCCACAGCGTCTTCGGTCAGGTCGTGGAGGGACTCGACGTGCTGATGTCCATCCCGCCGCGCGACCCGAACAACCGCAACGCCCCGGCAGTGAAGATCATCCGTGTCGCCATCGAAGAAAGCGAATGACAAGGAAGTAACGGCGGCAAAGCCAAAGGGCGCGCAGACAGCGACGAAACAACCCTCTGCGCGCTCTTCACGCGCCGCCGCGAGGGCGGAGAAAAAGACCGGGAAAACCGGAGCAGACCAAACGTCACGCGTGAAGCGCTCCATCCGAAAAACGGAATCCAAATTCATCCGCGCGAACCCTCCCGCCGAAAACGTCAGCGGCGTCCGGGAACAATCCCGGAGCGAAGCGCCGGGGAAGACATCCCCGCCAACCAACCTTTTGCGAGCGCTGGCGTTGCTGGCTGTGATCGGCATCACGGTCTACGTTTACAGCATCCGCGGCCGCGTGGAGGAATTCGAACGCTACGGCTACGCGGGCATCTTTCTCATCGCGCTCATGGCGAACGCGACCGTGCTGCTCCCCGCGCCGGGCGTCGCCGTCATTTACGCGATGGGCGCGGTGTTCAACCCGTTGTGGGTGGGTCTCGCGGCGGGGACCGGCGGCGCGCTCGGCGAACTCTCCGGCTATCTTGCCGGTTTCAGCGGACAAGCCGTTGTGGAAAAGACCGACATTTTCAACCGCCTCCATCCCTGGGTGGATAAATATGGAGGCTGGGCGATCTTTATCCTTTCCGTGATCCCCAACCCGTTCTTCGACATTGCCGGTATCGCGGCAGGCATCGTCAAAATGCCGGTGCAGACCTTCCTGGTCTTCACGTGGGCTGGGCAGTTCATCAAAATGACCGCCTTTGCCATCGCGGGATATTATTCCCTCGAATGGTTGAGCAATTTCATACGATAAGGAGTCAGCCATGTCCGAATACGAAAAAATAGACGCATATCTCGAACAGAACCTCGACAGGAGTCTCGGGGAACTCGCGAAACTCGTCGCGCAGCCGAGCGTCAGCGCGCAGGGCGTCGGCTTGAAGGAATGCGCCAGCCTGGTCGCCGACATGCTTCGCTCGCGCGGCTTCACCGCCGAGATCATGGAGACCAAGGGCGCGCCGGTGGTGTTCGCCGAGCGAAAAGGCAAAAACGACAAGACGCTTCTCTTCTACAACCATTACGACGTGCAGCCGCCCGAACCGCTCGAACTGTGGGATTCGCCCCCCTTCCAGCCGGTCATACGCGACGGCAGGATGTACGGACGCGGCATCAGCGACGACAAGGGACACATCGTCTCGCGCCTGCACGCCATTGACGCCATTCTTGCGACCGACGGCGACCTGCCTTGCAACGTCAAGTTCATCGTCGAAGGCGAAGAGGAAACCTCCAGCGTCCACCTGCACGATTTCATCAGAGCCAACACGGAGAAACTCGAAGCCGATGCCTGCGTATGGGAATTCGGCGGCGTGGATCATCGCGAGGTCCCCATGCAATACCTGGGATTGCGCGGCATCTGCTACGTTGAACTCTCCGTTGAATCGCTGGACACGGACGTTCATTCGGGACTCGGCGGTTCGATCTTCCCGAATGCTGCGTGGCGCCTGGTGTGGGCTTTGTCCACGCTGAAAGGACCGGATGAGCGCATCCGCATCCCCGGCTTTTACGACAATGTCAAACCGCCCACCGCGCGCGACCGCGAGTTGATGGAGGCGCTCCCCGAAGTGGCTGACGAATACAAACAGCGTTACGGCGTCAGGCAATTCATCAAAGGTCTCACCGGCGGCGTTGACCTGCGGATGGAGGAAGTGTTCGTCCCCACCTGTACCATTTGCGGACTGACCAGCGGTTATCAGGGTTCCGGCTCGAAGACGGTGTTGCCCGCAAAAGCCTCCGCTAAAGTGGACTTCCGCCTCGTTCCCGACCAGAAGCCTGAGGACGTCCTCATGAAACTTCGCAAACACCTGGACGCGGAAGGCTTCGAGGACGTGCGGATCGAATTCCTCGGCGGCGAACCGGCCGCTCGGACGGAACCAGACGACCCGTTCGTCGGAATCGTCGTCAAAGCCGCGGAGGAGGTTTACGAGGAGGCGATGCAACTCGTCCCGATAACCGGCGGCTCGGGTCCCAATTATCCGTTCGTGCATGATCTCGGTCTGCCGGTCGCGACCGCAGGCTTGGGCTATCCCGATACGCGCGCCCACGCCCCGAACGAGAACATTCGCATTGACCTGTATCTCAAGCACGCGCGTCACATGGCGCGCGTGATCAAGGAGTTTGCAAAGTAAGAGACAATGCGCCGCTGGTTTGTCCTTCACCGCGATCTGGGTCTGCAACTCTTCGCTCTGTATCTTCTCCTCATCATCCCGTTCCTGATCACCCTGTGGGTGTTCGACGGGCTGATCGGCGAACGCATCCGCGCGGACGTGCAAGCCAGCGACCTCGCCCTGGCGCAGTCCATTTCGCAGGAGGTTGACCTCGCGATCGCCAAGGCGCTCGGCGCGGTGGAGGGTTTGTCGGCGTATCCCGGAGTGATCGCTTCGGACAACGCGGAAATGGGCGAGGTGTTCCGCGTCATCTACGACACGACGCCCGACGTGAACCTGATCTACCGGCTCGATGCAGATGGGATCATGGTGTATCACTACCCGGAGGGACCCACCTCCACCGTAGGCGTGGATTTTTCCTTCCGGGATTATTACCAGCGCGCGCTGCAAACGAAGGAGCCCCTGGTTTCGATCGGGCGCATTTCACCCACCACCAATCAGGCAGTGGCAACCGCCGTGATGCCGCTCTGGTCGGAGGACGGGGAATTCCGGGGATTGATCGGCGCGAACATCCGGCTCGAAAGCCTCAGCGCCGCGCTGACCGCCATTCTATCGGAGCATCAAGCCGAAGAGGGGTTGCAGGTGATCATTCTCGATTCCGCAGACCAGATCATCGCGCATCCCGAGCAGGAGCTCCTCCTGCGACCCGCGACCGACGTCATCCCGCAGGGCATTCTCGAAACCTTTCACTCGAACGCGCACTCGCGGATCGTCGAAGACCTGACCGGTCAGGAACGGCTTTACACACATTCCACGGTATCGAACATCAACTGGCAGGTCATCGTCAGCCGCCCCACGTCGAACGCGTTCGCCACGCAGATCATGCTGCGGCGCATCGTCCTCGTCGCGGCGGGGACGTTCGTCCTCATCGGTTTGTTCTTCTGGGGGGCGCTCACGGTGCGCGTCATCCGCCCCATCGAGAGGCTGGCGCCCATCAGCGAAGCGATCGGGCTGAACCAGCCCATCAGCAACGAAGATCAAAGACATCTGATTTCCGAATCGAAGCGCAGCGACCAGATCGGGCATTTGAACCAGAGCATCCTCCGAATGAAAGACTCCATCGAGGAGCGGATGAAGGAGCAGGCAACGCTTTTGGAGACCAGCACCGCGGTCGTCTCCTCCCTGGATCCTGAAACCGTCCTCGACCAGATCCTCGAACAAATGGGACGCCTGCTCCAGATCAAGATGTACGCCATCATCGCGCTCGACGAATCGAACGGAAGCTTCCGCATCCGCGCCAGCCGGGGGTTATCCAGGCAGTTTGCGGAACAACTGTCCATCCAGCCATACGAACCGGATTCCGTGACCATGCGCGCGCTGCACACAAAAGAGCCGATCCAGGTCAGCGATACGGAGACCGATCCCTCCTACACGATGCGAAAGCAACGCGCCCGCGTGGAGGGGTTTCGCGCCATCCTTGCCGTGCCGCTCAACACGCAGCACGCGCCGCCCACCGCCCTGCTCGTGTTCCATCCCACCCCGCACGTCTTCACACACAACGAAATTCAACTGCTCACCAGTTTTGCGAATCACGCGGCGATGGCGATCGAGAATGCCATGCTCTACGAGCGCAGCGACATGCGATTGCGCGAACAGACTCATCGCCTCGAGGCGCTCGTCCAATCCCTGCGCGACGGGTTGATCCTGAGCGACCTGCAAGGCAAGGTCATTTACGCGAACAAACGGGTCGGCGAACTGGCGGCTCTATCCGCGAAAAGCCTGGCGGGAATGGACACGGACCACATCCTGGCGCGCATCATCGAGAAGTCGTCGGAAGTGAAAAGGAAAAAGAACCTGCAAAAGATCCTCGAGAAGAAGGGCGAGCGAATCGTCGAGGTCTCGCAGAGTCGCCTGGATCGGACGATCCACCTGCGGCTGGAGGTGTTCAACGTCAACGACGAGGAGGGCGCCCCGATCGGGCGCGGCATTTTCTTTCACGACATCACCGCAGACCGCGAACTGGACCGCATGAGGTCGAGTCTCGTTTCGACCGTTTCACACGAATTGCGGACGCCTCTCGCAGCGATCAAGGGATACGCGTCCACGATGCTGGCGGACGACGTGGAATGGGACCGCGCCTCGCAACGTGAATTCCTCACCATCATTTCGGACGAATCGGACCGCCTGACGAACCTGGTCAACAACCTGTTGGACCTTTCCCGCATCGAAGCCGGATCGTTGAAGATCGCGCGTGAAAAATGCGACATCGAGGAGACCATTCTTCGGGCGGCGAAGCAGGCGCGGCTTGCTCCGGGAAACAAGTTCGAATACAGGATCGAAGCGAAACTGCCCAGCCTGTACGCCGACCCTCCGCGGCTGGAGACGATTTTACGAAACCTGATCGAGAACTCGGTCAAGTACGGAGGCGAGGAGGCGGAGATCAAGGCGCTGGTTGGAAAGAACGGAAAGAACTTCGTCTTCCGCGTGATTGACAGCGGACCCGGAATCCCCGAAAAGGAAAGCCAGAGAGTCTTCGAAAGTTTCTACCGCGTGGACGACAGCCTGGCGCGCCTCAGAAGCGGCGCGGGTCTGGGACTTGCGATCTGCCAGGGATTGGTGCGCGCGCACGGCGGCAGGATCTGGGTCGAGCCGCAGGAAAAGGGCGCCTGTGTTGCGTTCACCATTCCCATGAACAAACCCTCCTCCAACGATCGCGCAAAGCGGAAGGCGAAGGTCCGCCAGTGAACGTTCACGTATTGGTCGTTGACGACGAGAAACCCTTGCGCGAATTCGTCCGGCGCAACCTCGAAGTGCGCGGCTATAGAGTGTTGACCGCCTCGAACGGGCTGGAGGCGCTGGCGCTCTTCGACAATGAAAACATCCAACTGGTGATCATGGACATCATGATGCCGCACATGGACGGTCTCGAAGCGACGCGCCGCATCCGCCAGGCATCGCGCGTCCCGATCATCATCCTGACGGCGATGGGCGAGGAGGCGGACAAGGTGCGCGCCTTCGACCTGGGCGCGGACGATTATCTGACGAAACCGTTCGGCGTCGGGGAGTTGCTGGGGAGAGTCAAGGCGGTGTTGAGAAGAGCCGATTGGTCCGAATCAGTTTCGAGCGAGGAAAGACTCGTGCGCGGGGAGATCGAAGTGGATGTGGAGCGTCATCAGGTCAAAGTGCGGGGCGAGGTCGTCGAGTTGACTCCCACCGAGTTCAACCTGCTCCTGTATTTCATGAAGAACGCGGGAAAGACCCTGCATCACCGCGTCATCCTTCAAAACGTGTGGGGGGCGGAATACGGCGACGAGGCGGAGTACCTGCGCGTGTACGTGGGGAAACTGCGGCAGAAGATCGAAAGGAATCCGCTCGACCCGCAATATCTTCACACCGAACACGGCATCGGATACCGCTTCGAGGGGTAGACTTTTATATCATTTTTATAAGTCCTCCTCCCATTTTTAGTTAAATTTTTCACCAGCCTCCTAAAATGAAAGTTGGATGGAATGGTTCCATTCCAAATTTTCATTTCCTTTCGAAGGAGGCAAGAATGAAACGTTCGCTGTTCAGCATCTTTACGGTCCTGGTTCTGGCGGGCTTGATCCTCTCAGCCTGCGGACCCAGCGCCACGCCCACACAGGAGCCAGCCGCGCCGGTTGCGCCCGAGCCAACCCAGGCGCCCGCCGAACAACCCGCCCAGCCCACCGAGCCGCCCGCGCCGGTCGAAAAGACCGTCATCGTCGGCTTCACGTCGTCGCTCACCGGCTCTCAGGAGGTCTCGTCGAAGCGGCAGGTGGCAGGCTTCAATTTGTGGATGAACCAGGTCAATGAAGCGGGAGGGATTCAGTTGAGCGACGGCACGACCGTCAAATTCGACGCGCACACCTACGACGACGAATCCAACAAGGAGCGCGTGCAGGAACTCTACACGCGTCTCATCACCGAGGATAACGCCGATTTCCTCATCAGCCCGTATTCGTCCGGACTCACGGCGGCGGCGTCCATCGTCGCCGAACAGAACGGCAAGGTGATGATCACCGCCGGCGCGGCGGAGGACGATGCCTACAAGACCGGCAACACCAGCCTGTTCCAACTCTACACGCCTGGCAGTCTGTACCTCATCAGCACGGTGGACATGCTCAAAACCCTCGACCCCGAGGCAAAGGTGGCGGTGGTGCATGAGAACGATAAATTCTCGACGGCGGTCGTGGAGGGACTCAAGCCCTATCTGGAATCCCAGGGCTTCGAGATCGTCCTGGAGGAGGGATACGCTTCGGAAACGACCGATTTTGGTCCCGTGATCAATAAGATCGTCGCGTCTGGAGCCACGGTCCTGCTCGGCGGCGGTCACTATCCCGACGGGAGCACGTTCGCGCGGCAACTCTACGAACGCAAGGTGGGGTTGAAATTCATCTCCCTGCTCGTAGCTCCGGCCGACTCCAAGTTCCCCGAACTGGGCGATGCCGCGCTCGGCGTGGCGACTTCCAGCCAATGGGAACTCGCGGCAACCCACACACCGGAGGAAGCCGCGGCGCTTGGCAAGGAATGGTTCGGTCCCACCGGCGATGAATTTGCCGCAGCCTACGAGGCTGCAACCGGCGACAAACCCACGTACCACGTCGCGGGCGGATACGCCGCAGGTCTCGTCCTGCAAAAGGCGATCCAGGACGCGGACTCGATTGATCCCGAAAAGGTGAAAGCCGCGCTCGAAGCCATGGACATCTTCACCTTCTACGGCGGCATCAAGTTCGACACGTCGCCCGAGGCGCACGGCTTACAGGTCGGTCACGCGATGGTCGTGGCGCAATGGCAGAAGAACGAGGCTGGCGAACTCATCCGCAAGGTGATCTGGCCCGCAGACGTCTCCAACGCCGACCCGCTCTATCCAATTCCAGCGCCGTAACCGTTACACATTCGTTTGCAGGGGCGGGAACATCCCCCGGGGCGAAGGGACCCGCCCCTGCAAAACTCATATCGGGAGTTGAGCAATGCAACAATTCAGCCTGCTATTGACATCCCTTCCAGACGGCATCCTTTTGGGCTTTGTGTACGGGCTGGCGGCGATGGGACTGACCCTGATCTGGGGCGTGATGAACGTCATCAACTTGTCGCACGGGCCCATCATCGCGCTGGGAATGTTCGCGACGTTCTTCCTGTTCATGCGCGCGGGGGTCAACCCATACGCGGGATTGATCTCGATCGCGGTCGTCGGATTGCTGCTCGGCGTTCTGATCTACGTCATCGCCGTGCATCGCGTGATCAACGCGCCGCATTTATCCTCGTTGCTTGCAACGTTCTCCGTGAACATGATCATCATCGGGTTGGGAACCGCCGCCCTCACGACCTCGCCCTATAACGTGGATTTCAGCGCGGGAAGTTTCAAGGTCGGGCCCGTTACGCTGCTCGGCACGCGGTTGATCGCGGCGCTGGTGACGATGCTGTTCACGGGCGGCTTGTATCTCTTCCTGTATCGCACGCGCCCCGGAAAGTTCATCCGCGCGGTGGCGAACAATCGCGCCGCGGCGGAATTGATGGGTGTGCCGTCCACGCGCATCCTGGCGCTCAGCTTCGGACTGGGTACGATGCTGGCGATGGTTTCGGGCGCGTTGATCGCGACCTTCTTCCCGTTCAGCATCCTTTCGGGCGGGGGCTACGAACTGAAGAGTTTTGTGATCGGCGTATTGGGAGGCTTGGGGAATCCGATCGGCGCGCTGTTCGGCGGGTTGATCCTGGGCGTGATCGAAGGCATCATCCCCGCTTTTCTCGAAACGTCCTGGGTGCCGGTGATCGAATTCGCCCTGTTCGTCCTCATCCTGTTGGTGCGACCGAGCGGTTTGTTTGGAGCGAAGAAATGAAACTCTGGCATAAATACATCGGTCTCATTCTCCCCGTGCTGGTGGTCGGCGCGCTCGTCGCCTGGCCCTTCGTCACCGGCAAGCCCGCCAACCGCGAAAGCGTGTTCACCATCCTGAAGGCGGTCGCGCTCGCCTCGAGCCTGAACATCCTGCTGGGATACACCGGCTACGTCAGTTTCGGTCACATCGTATTCTATGGTTTCGGCGGATACGTCGGCATCTACCTGCTCACCGCGCAGGGATGGTCCTTCTGGGCGGCAATGCTGGGAGGCGGACTGGCTTCGGGCATTCTGGCGTTCCTGCTCGGCAAAGCCATTTTGAGATTGCGCGGCGCGTACTTCGCGCTTGCCACCATCGGCGTCAACGAAGCCATGAAGGCGTTCATCAGCAACTTCGACCTGTTCGGCGGACCTACGGGCATCACGCTCAACTTCAGCGTGTATAAAGCCTACGGGGGCGCGGCGCAGGCTCTTCAGATGTCCTTTTACGTCGGCGCGGGTCTGGCGTTATTCGCCGTTCTCCTGAGTTACGCTGTCCGCGCCTCGAAGTTCGGGCTTGGACTGCTGGCGATCCGCGAGAACGAGGACGCCGCGGAGGTGATGGGGGTCGTCGCCCCGAACGCGAAGACCTGGGCATACGTGCTTTCCGCCATCATCCCAGGGATGGTGGGCGTCCTGTTCTTCTTCAAGAACGGCAACGTCGAACCGCACGACGCCTTCCCGCTTCACGCCTCCATCGAATTGCTGGTGATGGTCATGCTGGGCGGGCAGGGAACCGTGCTAGGTCCCATTCTCGGCGCCTTCGCCTATCAGGGGATGCGCGGCTATCTGGTGACGAGCGCGTTCTTCAAGGACATCCAGCTTTCGGTGTCCGGCGCGTTGCTGCTGATGATCGTGTTGTTCATTCCGGCGGGCGCGATCGGATGGCTTCGTCACCGCATTCCAACCATAAGGAGGGCGCTCGCATGACCATCCTGCTTTCCTTACAGGGCGTCTCGAAACGCTTCGGCGGTTTGCAGGCGTTGTCCAACGTCACCTTCGATCTGCCCGAGGGACAGATCCTTGGATTGATCGGTCCCAACGGCGCGGGCAAGACGACCCTCTTCAACGCGATCAACGGCGTGTACCCGCCCGAGGAGGGACGCGTGATCTTCCGCGACAAGGAAGTGACCAGATTCAAACCCTACGACCACGCCCGCATGGGAATGGCGCGCACGCATCAGATCGTCCAGCCGTTGAACGAACTCACGGTTCGGGAAAACGTGATGGTTGGCGCGTGCTTCGGTCACGAGAACCAACCCCTCAGCCACGCGGCAAGGATCGCGGACGAGGTGCTGGATTTCGTCGGGCTGGCGCCGAGAGCCGATCAACTGGCGGGCAGTTTGAACGTCGCGCAAAAGAAGCGGTTGGAGATGGCGCGGGCGCTGGCGGCGCGTCCGTATCTTCTGCTTTTGGATGAAGTGCTGGCGGGTCTCAATCCCTCTGAAATTGACGGCATGGTGCAGACCGTGTTGAAGATCCGCGAGCAGGGCGTCACCATCATCATGATCGAACACGTGATGAAAGCAGTGATGAACGTCTCGGATCGCATCATCGTTTTGGATTACGGACAACAGATCGCCGAAGGCTCCCCGGAAGAGATCGCAAAAGACGAGAAGGTGATCGAAGCCTACCTGGGCGACCCGAAACTCGCCGAGCAATTGCTGGAGGAGGAATGACCATGGCGCTTCTTGAGATCAAGGATGTCACCTCCGGTTATGGAGACGTGCAGATCCTGTGGGGCTCGAGCCTCTCGCTGGAAAAGGGCAAACTCACCTCCCTGGTGGGCGGAAATGGAGTCGGCAAGACCACATTGCTCCGCACGATCATGGGATTGCTCCGTCCCTGGAGTGGGACGATCACGTTCGACGGGAGGGACGTAAGCAGGCTGCCCGCCTACACAAAAGCCGAAATGGGACTGGTGCTTGTGCCGGAAGGACGCCAATTGTTCACGGACATGACCGTGCTCGAAAACCTGGAAATGGGAGCGACCAACCAGCGGGCGCGTCCGCACTTCGCCAGGAACCTCGAACGCGTCTACGAAATGTTCCCGCGCCTCAAGGAACGGAGCGTGCAGAAAGCCGGTACGCTCAGCGGCGGCGAACAGCAAATGCTCGCGGTGGCGCGCGGCATCATGGCGGACCCGATCGTCCTCATCATTGACGAATTGTCGCTCGGTCTCGCGCCCGTACTGGTGCTGCAGTTGTTCGACAGCCTCAAACTGCTTCGCGATGAGGGCATCACGCTCCTGCTGGTCGAACAGAACATTCAACTCGCCCTCGCCATCAGCGACTACGGCTTTGTGCTTGCCGAGGGAAAGGTGGAACTCGAAGGACCGGCGCGCAAACTCATCAAGGACAAGCACATCCGCGCGGCGTACCTGGGTTTGTAGCCGTGAATATGACCTCCATCATTCCGATTTCGTGACGCAGCCTTTCGCGACCGGTTGTATAATTCCTGCTGATACTGTCACACCAGCGGACGAAACCGTCCGCATTACCACAGGAGGTAACCATGTTTGTCGGTGAAAGAATGTCCCGCCCCGTGATCTCGGTCTCGCCGGATGCGCCCATCAACGACGTGCTGGCAATGTTCAAAAAGGAACACATCCGTCGCGCCCCGGTCGTCAAGAACGGGAAACTAGTCGGCATCGTTTCGGAGAAGGATTTGCTGAACGCGTCTCCTTCGGATGCGACCACGCTCAGCATCTGGGAGATGCACTACCTGATCAGCAAGGTCAAGATAAAGAACGTAATGAGCAAAAAGATCGTTACGGTAAGCCGCGACACCCCCATCGAAGAAGCCGCCCGCATCATGGCGGACAAAAAGATCGGCGGCTTGCCCGTTGTGGACGGGGATCGGGTGGTTGGCATGATCACCGAGACCGACCTGTTCAAGGTCTTCCTCGAACTGATGGGCGCGCGGGATAAAGGTATCCGCGTCACCGCGACCATCGAGGACAAACCGGGCGAACTCGCGCGGGTCACCAAAGCCATCGCGGACGCCGGCGGAAACTTCGTCTCGTTCGGTTTCTTCGCCGGGGAGGATGCCGGCACCAAGGTCCTCACATTCAAAGTGGAAGGCGTCAAAAAGGAAAATATCCGCAAGGTGCTTGGCAACGTCGTAAAAAAGTTCTGGGACATCCGCCAAAGTTAGAGATCGCCCGCCCACCCATTCCAACACTTTGGGATACGCGGGATTGACGGAATGAAGGGTCGTTTCAAAAAAGGAACCGCCTCATCGGCGGTTCTTCTTTTTCGGCGTCTCTCCGTTCTTCAATTCATTGACCTCCATCGTCGTCAAATATCGCCATTGACGCGGCTTGAGGTTGCCCAGGCGCAACGTCCCGATGCGGGTGCGGAGGATGCGCACAACGGGCAATGCCAACTGCTGGCAGGTCTCGCGGATCTGCCTCTTGCGCCCCTCCCGCATCACGACCCTCACCCACGCGCCCTTTCCCTGGGAGGATTCATAACGGACATCCACCGGCGCAGTCCTATGTCCGTCATCGAGGACGACGCCTCTTCTCCACGCTTCGAGTTGCTCCTGGTCCGGTCGCTTCGCCAACAGGACGCGATATTCCTTCTCGTGTCCATAACGCGGATGCGCCAGCCGGTTTGCCAGGTCGCCGTCATTGGTCATCAGGACCAAACCTTCGCTCTCGAAATCCAGCCTCCCCACAGGATACAAATGCCCCGGCGCGTCCACCAGATCGCGCACGGTCGGGCGGTTGTCGCCGCGTTCCTTCGCGACAGCGGAAAGTATGTTGCGCGGTTTGTGCAGCGCAACGTAGATCAGCGTCTCTGCGGCTGGGATCGGTTTGCCGTCCACAGTGATCGCGTCCGTCGCGGGGTCGGCTTTTTGACCGAGTTCGGCGATCCTCCCGTTGACGCGCACGCGTCCTGCCGTGATAAAGTCTTCGCAGGCGCGGCGGGAACCGTAACCAGCCTGCGCCAGGATTTTCTGTAGTCGTTCAGCGGTCATTCATCATCCCTTCAATAACTCCTCCGCCTCCTGTTCCTCTTCGGGCTTGGCAAGCGGCGGCATTTCGAGGATGGAGTTCAAACCGAAGTGTCCGAGGAACTCCGGCGCGGTGGAGTACAGGATCGGTCGCCCCGGTCCGTCGGCGCGACCGGACTCCAGGATCAACCCTTTATTCAAAAGACTCTTCAACATGCTGTCGCTGTTCACGCCGCGAATGGCGTCAATCTGCGGACGCGTAACCGGCTGTTGATAGGCGATGATCGCCAGGGTCTCCAGCGCGGCGCGGCTGAGGTGGGTCGTCGCTTCGAGACCCAGGAACCGCTCGACCAATTCAGCGAGTTGCGGCGCGGTGGTTAATTGCACGCGCCCGGCATGTCGCTGCAGACGCAAGCCGCGGGTCGCGAGCGAAGCGTCCAGTTCGTTGAGTCCGCGTTCGATCACGGAGGGCGCCACGTCCAGCGCGGTCGCCAGTTGCGCGGTCGTCACAGGCTCCGCCGCCACGAACAAAAGAGCCTCCAATTTTACGGAAAGTGACAATTCGGTTTCGGTACCTGGGTCGGGAGATGACGTAAAGTCGCTCATGCTATAATTGCTCCGCTTAAAATATCGGATCGGATCGAAAATGAATAAATCCTCATCGTTGTTTTTATTCCTTGCCACACTTGTCCTGACAGTCATTGCGTGCAACGTCTTCGTCGGCGGACCCGATTATTCGGACCGCGCCCCCATCCCTGTTTCGAACGAAGCGGCGGAAAGCCTGAAGGAGGAGATCAAACGCGCCTTCGAAGCGGGCGCAGCGACCGGCGAAGTGACCATCCACGTCACCGAAACGCAGATCACCTCCGTGCTGGCGCAACGCCTGATCACCGATCAAAACCTGCAACAAGACCAAAAGCCGCTCATCACCGATCCGCAGGTGTACCTGCGCGACGAACAGATGCAGATCTTCGGAAAGACCCAGCAGGGCATGTTCAACGCCAACATCGGCATCATCGTATCGGTGGGTGTGGATGCAAACGGCAACCCGAAGATCAAGATCGTTTCCGCAGATTTCGGTCCACTGCCCGCGCCCGAAGGACTCAACGCCGCCATCTCTGCCATGATCGAGGAAGCCTACACCGGCTCGGTCGGACCGGTCGCCACCGGCTTGCGGATTCAAACGATTTCGATTGCCGATGGCGTGATGACCATCACCGGACGCATCAGATAGCGCACGGATTATACAACGGATTATCGCGCTGAGCGGAGGTCGCAGACCGAAGACGAAGCGCCATCAACGACATGCACCGCCTCTCCCTCACCCCACTCCTGCTCCTCCTTCCATTGGCAGTCTCCACGCTGACAGCCTGCCGCTCCCCCCAGGTGACAGGCGAAGACATCGCCATCCGCGTCACAGCCGACGGCGAAACGCGGAACGTCACCCTGCCGGCGGGAAGCACGGTCTCACAGGCGCTTCAAAGCGCGGACATCGCGGTGGAAAGCCTCGACAAAACGGAGCCTCCTCTTTACACCGTCCTGAAGAACGGAGACACAGTGAAGTTGACGCGCGTGGAGGAAAAGTTCGAGACCGAAGAACAGATCGTTCCCTTCGAGAGGCAGGTCGTCCGCAACGAGTCCCTGCCCGAAGGCGAAACGAGACTCGTCCAGGCTGGAGAGAACGGATTGCAGGAACTCACCTATCGCATCGTCCTCGAAGACGGCGAGGAGATCAGCCGCTCCATCGTCAAAACGGTGATCCTCCGCGAAGGCGCGCCGGAGATCGTCATGGTCGGCGCGCAATCCTCCTTTGCGCCGTTGCCCATCCCCGGCAGGATCGCGTATCTGGCTGGCGGCAACGCCTGGCTCATCGAAGGCTCCACCGCCAACCGCACGCCCATCGTCACCACCGGCGACCTGGACGGGCGCATTTTCTTCCTCTCGCCGAACGGCAATTATCTCGTCTTCACGCGCAAATCCACCAAACCCGCCGACCAGGAGATCAACACGATCTGGGCGGTTCGCACGAACGGCGGCAGACCGTTCAGCACCGGCATCGCGAACGTCGTCCACTACGCGGAATGGATTCCCGGCACGAACTCCATCGCGTATTCCACCGTCGAGCCGCGCGCCGCCGCCCCGGGCTGGCAGGCGAACAACGACCTGCATCGTTACAGCATCACCACCGGCGCAAAGGCAAAGGTGATCGAAGCGAACAGCGGCGGGGTCTATGGCTGGTGGGGAATGATGTATTCCTTTTCCACGGATGGTCGTCTCGCTTATGCGCGCCCGGACGGCATCGGGCTTGTGGATATTGACGGGAAATATCTCAAACCGATGCTCGACATCGTTCCGTACAATACGCACAGCGACTGGGCGTGGATCCCCTCTCTGGCGTGGGGCGCGGACGGGAACACCCTGTTCTTCACGTCTCATGCGCCGCCGCCCAGCCTGGTCAGCGAGGAGGATTCGCCGTTCTTCAGCCTGAGCGCGGTTTCCTTTTCGAATGACGCCAACGTGGAGATCGCGCGGCAGACCGGCATGTTTGCCTATCCGTCCTCGTCGTATTTGCAATCCAGTTCCTCGGAGAGGCAATACCAGGTCGCGTACCTGCAAGCCATCTTTCCCGAACAAAGCGAGACGAGCCGCTACAGGGTCGTCGTAATGGATCGGGATGGGTCGAACCGGCGGACGATCTTCCCTGCGGACGACGCGCCCGGTCTCCAACCGCAGGCGCCGGCCTGGGCGCCAGGCGCCATCGAAGGGCAGTCGGGCGACTTCATCGCGCTCGTCTATCAGGGAAACCTCTGGCTGGTGGACAGCGGCAGCGGGCAGGCATATCAGGTGACCGGCGACGGTCTGGTCACAAGGATTGATTGGAAGTAATCACTTCAGCGCTGTAGCGGTCCGGGCGGAGGCAGATTGAAAGCAAAGCGGAAGCCTAAGACCGAAGCGCAATATCATCGAACAAGGAACTCACATGCGAATATTGATCACCGGAGCGGCCGGATTTCTCGGCTCACATCTTTGCGACCGGCTTCTCGACGAGAGCCACGAGGTCATCGGGTTGGATAACTTCATCACCGGCAACCCGCAGAACATCGCCCACCTGATGGGGAACGAAAAATTTTCGTTTCAAAAACACGATGTTTCGAATTACATCTTCGTCAAAAGCAAAGTGGATGCCGTCCTGCACTTCGCCTCCCCCGCCAGTCCGAACCCGCAATCGCCGTCGGGCTATTTCAACCTGCCCATTCAGACGATGAAAGCGGGCGCGCTCGGCACGCACAATTGCCTGGGAGTCGCAAAGGCTCACAACGCAAAATTCCTTCTCGCCTCCACCAGCGAGATCTACGGCGACCCGCTCGTCCATCCGCAAAGCGAGGATTACACCGGCAACGTGGATCCGGTCGGTCCGCGCGCGGTGTACGATGAAGCCAAACGATTCGCCGAATCGTTGACCATGGCATACCATCGCTATCACGGCGTGGACACGCGCATCGTCCGCATCTTCAACACCTACGGTCCGCGCATGGACCTCGAAGACGGGCGCGCCCTCCCGAACCTGCTCAAACAGGCGTTGCTCGGTCAGCCTCTCACCGTGTACGGCGACGGCGGTCAGACGCGCTCGTTCTGCTACGTGGACGATCTGATAGACGGCATCGTCAAACTGCTGCACTCGGAGGAACGCCTGCCGGTCAACATCGGCAATCCGAACGAAATGAGCATCCTGCAATTCGCCGAAACCATCAACCGCATCGTGGGGAACGAGGCGGGCATTACTTACGTCCGGGACGCGCGCAGCGTTCGCGACCCGCAACAACGCCAGCCGGATATCGCCCGCGCCCGCAGGATACTCGGCTGGGAGCCAAAGATCAGTCTGGAGGAAGGCATACGAAAAACAATTCCCTACTTCGAACAAAAACTGGGGCTTGCATGATCGTGACAGACAACCGCGAACACATCCGCTTCGTGAAATTTGCGGTCGTCGGCGCGATCGGTTCGCTGATTGACATCGGCGTGATGAACCTTATGACCCAGGTCTTCCATACCCCTCTCGTCCTGGGGGGAAGCGTTTCGTTCATCTGCGCCGTGACCAATAATTTCTTCGGCAACCGTTACTGGACATATCCCGACTCGCGCTCGAAGCCCGTCCACCGTCAGTTGGGAATGTTCGTTCTCGTGAACGCCATCGGCATCGCCATACGGATACCGATCCTGAAATACCTCGAACCCCCGCTGGCGGGGTTCTTCGAGAGCATGGCGCACCTCTCGTACGAGGCGGCGGACGCATTGGCGAAAAACGCGACCCTGATCTTCGCCATCGGGGTCGTCATGCTTTGGAACTTTTTCGTGAACCGCTACTGGACGTACAACGATATTGATTGATCTCGAAAGGGGTTCCCCATGTCGCAAAACCGGCAACGCATCATTCCCATCTACGCATCGAACGGGGAAGCCGAAGCCTTCCTCGTCTTCCCGCATCTCTTCAACAAAAACGGGGAATGGATCGGTTGGGTGACTCCCAAACGGGAGGTTTACTCGGTGATGGGGATCTTCGTGGGCGCTTTGACGAACGATCCCCGCATCGTCCGCAGACGCGCGGAGGACGAACTCAAACCGCGCCTGCAACCGCCTCCCAAGCCGGGCAGGATCACCACGCCCTCCTCCGTTCCCCTCGCTCCGCTGATGAGCGACCTGCCGCACAGCCTGATTGACGTACTCCAGGAGGAGCCCGAACGGTTGCACACCGTTGACAGCGGCGAACTGCGCGAGGATATGGAGTAGAAGAGGAACACCTACCACGCTTCGCGACATCCCGGGCAAATGCAATCATTGGCGATTGATCGTTTATGTGTTCCCATCGAGTCCACCCTCGAAATTCGTGACATAATGCACTGGGGGTTTCCCAAAAAGTGGGAGTATAATTTCATTACCAAATTCCCACGAAACGGAGGAAAAAACCCATGGCTAGCGTTACCTATAAGAACGTCTACAAAAGATTCGGGGACGTGATTGCCGTCAACAACCTGGATATCCACGTTGACGACAAGGAGTTCCTGGTGCTTGTCGGTCCATCGGGATGCGGCAAGACGACCGCCCTGCGCTGTCTGGCCGGATTGGAGGACATCAGCGAAGGCGAGATACTGATCGGCGACCGCGTCGTGAACGACGTCGCCCCGAAAGACCGGGACATCGCCATGGTCTTTCAATCGTACGCCCTCTACCCCCACCTTTCTGTATATGACAACATGGCGTTCGGCTTGAAACTCCGCAAACTGCCCAAGGAGGAGATCAAACGCCGCGTGAACGAAGCCGCGGATATCCTCGGCATTCGAGACCTGCTCGACCGCAAGCCGCGCCAGTTATCGGGCGGTCAGCGCCAGCGCGTGGCGGTGGGACGCGCCATCGTGCGCGAGCCGAAGGTCTTCCTGTTCGATGAGCCTCTCTCGAACCTGGACGCAAAACTGCGCGTGGCGATGCGCGCCGAGATCAGCAAACTGCATCAGCGCCTGCAAACCACGTTCATCTACGTGACGCACGACCAGATCGAGGCAATGACCATGGCGACCCGTATTGCCGTCATCAACAAGGGCATTTTGCAGCAACTCGACACGCCGCAAAATCTGTACGACCGTCCCAACAACCTTTTCGTCGCCGGATTCATTGGTTCGCCAGCCATGAACTTCTTCCCCGGCAAACTGCGCAAACAGGACGGCAAATTGCTGGTGGATACAGGAGATTTTTCGGTTACCATTCCGCCCAAACATGCAAAATCCTACGAATCTCATGCGGGCAGGGATGTGATTTTTGGAATTCGTCCCGAGAATATCCACGATGCGGACTTCATCCCGCCAAACATTGACGCCGAGAAGGTCAAGGTAAAAGTGGATGTGACGGAATTGATGGGCAACGAGATATTCCTCTACCTCATCAGCGGGAAGAATACTTTCGTCTCCCGCGTCGACCCGCGCTCGAAATTGCGCGTCGGTCAGGATGCCCAGGTCGCGTTCGACATGGACACCTTCCACATCTTCGACGCCGCCACTGAAGAAGCAATTCGATAAACACACAAAAAGAAAGGAGGTGGTAACCGCCAGCCTGTTGATCGGACATACCCCACTTCCATAGATCAAACCATCAATACTTTCAAGGAGAGAAAGAGAATGAAAAAGAATTTGCTCATCGCATTGAGCGTCCTCATGATCGCCTCGATCGTGCTTACCGCTTGTGGAGCCGCGACGCCCGAACCGGTAACCATCGCATTCTGGGAGCAGGAAGGCGACGACGTGGACGTGTTCATTGACAGCCTGATCGCCGAATTCCAAGCCGCCAATCCCACCATCACGGTGGAACGCACGCACTACGAGAACGAGGCTTTGCGCGATCAGTTCCAGACTGCCTCGCTGGCAAATGCGGCTCCCGATGTCGTGCGCGTCCCAAATGACTTCGCCGGCCCCTTCAGCAAACTCGACATCGTCGCCCCGGTTGATCAGTTGTTCGACGACGCGTTCCTCAACCAGTTCTTTGAAGGCGCGCTGGGACCGGCCGTTGTAGGCGGCACGCAGTGGGGCGTCCCCGACAACTACGGCAACCACCTCATGTTGATCTACAACAAGGACCTGATCGCCGAACCCCCCGCCACTTTTGACGAACTGATCGCCAAGGCGCAGGAACTCACCACCGGCGACGTTCAGGGCTTCGCTTACAACCTGAACGAACCGTTCTGGGGCGCAGGTTTCTATGGCGCCTTTGGCGGATGGCCCCTGGACGAAAACGACAAACCGCAATTCAACAACGAAGCCTTCGTCAACTACCTGACCTTCGTCAAGAAACTCAAGGATGACGGCGTCGTCCCCGCTGAATGCGATTACAACTGCGCCGATACCCTGATGAAGGAAGGCAAAGCCGCCATGATCATCAACGGAGACTGGTCCCTCGGCGATTACACCGCCGCCCTCGGCGACAAGATGGGCGTCGCCCCCGTTCCCACGATCAATGGCAATCCCTACACCGAGATGACCGCAGGCAAGTACTTCATGGTCTCCAAGGCTGTTCTCGACGACGAAGCCAAGAAGGATGCCGTCGTCAAGTTCATCACCTTCATGACCTCTGCCGACGTTCAGAAGAAGTGGTTGGATGAGTTCAAGCGCCTCCCCTCCAACAAGGAAGTCGCCAACGATCCCTCCATCTCCAGCGACCCGGTCCTGGCTGGTTCCATGGCTGCCCTGTCGGTTGGGCGCGGCATGCCCGCCGCCGCTGAGATGCGCTGCGCCTGGGATGCCTGGCGCCCGAACCTGGAAGGCGTGATGGCTGGCACGCTCGACCCGGCCGCCGCCGCCGCAGCCTCACAGACATCCGCCGATGAATGTGTAGCGACACTCCAATAACCCTGCGCGTTTCTTAATCAGAGGGGGAGCCTTCGGCTCCCCCTCGACTTTTCCACTGGTGAGGTTAACATGGAAGACAAATCCAAATTGCGCCGCCTCTTGCCCTACTTGTATTGGATCGTAGGCTTGCTTTCCGGATATTTCCTGCTCAATGCCCTAATCTCGCCATTCGCTTCGGGAATCACGCTCAACCTCGGCATGGTCCTCAAACGATTGGGGGAAATCGGCGGCTTTCTGTTCGCCATCCTGACGGGTCTCGCATTGGTCGAGATCTACTTCTACCAGATTTTCTTCCGCCAGCCGAGCAACCCCAGGAGCAGGACCACCATTCGCGGATTGCAATACCTGGTGGGAGGAATGACCGTTCTGGCAATATTTTCCTTCTTCGAAAAGACCGACCTGTTCCGCCTGGGGGATAACGTGATCGCGGGCATTGTCCACCTGCCTTTGAACGCTTTCGGCGGCGTACGATCTGCGCTCACCGGCATCGGACTTGCCAAAGGCGCCGCGGGCGCGATCAGCGGAATTGTTTTTACGCTTGTGCTCGCGGGTATCTTCTACGCCATCCATAAAATGAGCGTTCCGCGCGTCAGCAAACTTGGACTGCCCTACCTGTTGGTCCTTCCAGCCTTCGTCGGCGTGCTTTTCCTCATCATCTATCCCTTCATGTTCGAGATCAAACTGGCGTTCTCCAACGCCTCGCTTGGCACTCAAGCCACCAAGAACGCCGAGTATGGTTTGATCTATGGCTGGCAAAACCTCGTCACCTTGTTCACAGGCACGGTCGCCAAGGACGCCAAATTCTTCGATGTCTTCCTCCGCACGGTCCTGTGGACCGTCATCAACGTCACCTTTCACGTTGGCGGCGGCATGGGGCTGGCTTTGCTCCTGCACCGCCCGATGAAACTCCAGGGCTTCTATCGCACCCTGCTCGTCTTCCCGTGGGCGATCCCCACCACCATCGCGGCAATGGCGCTGCGGAACGAATTCGACAGCCGTTACGGTCTCTTCAACATCCTGCTCACCGACCTGAACTCCTGGTTGGTCGGCGTCAGCCAGGGGACGGTCAACGTCCCACTATTGGGCGATGCCTTCAACTGGCTGGCTTCCAACATCGGGCCCGTCAGTTGGAAGCAGGATCCGTTCTGGGCATTCGTTTCCATCCTGATCTCCAACATCTGGCTCGGTATTCCCTTCATGTCCGTCATCATCCTCGGCGGCTTGCAAAGCATTTCGCAGGAATATTACGAAGCCGCCGAAATTGACGGCGCCAGCAAATTCCAGATGTTCCGCAACATCACCCTGCCGCTCCTGCGCCCGGTGCTGACCCCCGCCATCATCCTCGGCGTGGTGTGGACCTTCAACAAATTCGACGTGATCTACCTCATCACACAAGGCGGACCGCAGGAAAAGACCGACATCCTGGTTTCGTCCATGTACAAAGCCGCCTTCCAGTTCTATCGTTATGGGTTTACCGCCATGTTCGCGCTGGTCATCTTCGTCATCCTGTTGATCTTCACCCTGATCTACCTGCGAGCGTCCGGCGGCCTGAAATCCGCCACCGAGTAATGAGGAGCCGACATGAACTCGACAACACCCAAACCCGTATCGCCCGTGACCAAAGCCCTGCGCTGGTTCTTCGTGCGCAGCCGCGGCGACAGCCCCTTCAAAACCATCCTGATCCACGCCACGCTGATCGTCGCTTCGATCATTGCCGTTTACCCCGTCCTGCGCGTCGTGACCATCTCGCTGCGTCCCAACGACACCCTGCTTACCACCAGCCTGCGCATCATCCCCGAAAACGCCACCCTCGATAATTACAAGGAAGTGCTATTCGGCGCGCCCGAGAAGAACCGCAAATCCGATTTCTTCCTGTGGATCTGGAACTCGTTCTCCATCGTGTCGGTCACATCCATCATCAGCATGATCCTGGCGGCGATCAGCGCCTACGCCTTCTCGCGCTTCAAATTTCCAGGGCGCGCCGTCGGGCTGGTCTTCCTGCTCACGACGCAGATGATCCCCGCCGGCATGTTGCTCCTCCCGCTCTTCATCATGCTGGCGCAGCTCCAAATGATCAACACCGCCCTCGGCTTGATCATCGCCTACTCGGTCAGCACCGTTCCGCTCACCATCTGGACGCTCAAAGGCTACTACGACACCATCCCTGTAGACCTCGAAGAAGCCGCGCTCATTGACGGCGCCAACCGTTTCACCGTCTTCACCCGCATCATCCTGCCGCTCTCCACGCCCGCGCTTGCCATCGCCTTCCTCTTCAGTTTCATGGGCGGCTGGAGCGAATACCTCGTGGCGCGCGTCGTCCTCCAAAAGAACGATATCTACACCTGGCCCCTGGGCATTTTCACCTACGCCCAACAGTTCACCGTTGCCTGGGGACAATTCTCCGCCGCCTCGGTGCTGATCGCCATCCCTGTGATGATCCTGTTCCTGTACTCGTCGAAATGGCTGATCTCGGGCTTGACGCTCGGAAGCGTCAAGGGGTAGGGACGCCAAAACCGACCAGGGCGGTCCGCATGACCGCCCTTTTTTTACGGATGAAACGCATGCGTAAACTGATCCTCCTCCTGCTCCTCGCCTCCCTCCTGACCTCGTGCCTGCCTGCCGCCTCGACGGAAATTTCCACCGCCCCGGCCGACTCCCCCTGGTGGAGCGACGCGGTCTTCTACGAGATCTTCGTCCGTTCGTTCTACGACAGCGACGGCGACGGCATCGGCGACTTCAACGGCGTCACCCAAAGACTCGATTACCTCAACGACGGCGATCCGAACACAACCACCGACCTGGGCGTGACCGGCATCTGGCTCATGCCCATCTTCCCCTCCCCCTCCTATCACGGTTACGACGTGACCGACTATTACGGCGTCAACCCGCAATACGGGACGATGGACGACTTCGAGCGGCTGCTCGATGAAGCGCACAAGCGCGGCATCCGCGTCATCATTGACCTGGTCATCAACCACACCTCCGACCAGCATCCGTGGTTCAGGGAGGCAAAAAGGGACGTCAACTCCAAATACCGCGATTGGTACGTCTGGAGCGAAACCGACCCGGGCTACAAGGGACCGTGGAACGAACGCGTCTGGCATTCCTCCACAACGGGCTTCTATTACGGCATCTTCACTCAAAACATGCCCGACCTGAATTTCAACAACCGCGAGGTGACGAAGGAAATCGAGAAGGTCATGGCGTTCTGGCTCTCCGAAATCGGCGTGGATGGATTTCGCATGGACGCCATCAAGCACCTGATCGAAGAACAGAGCCTGCAGGAAAATACCCAATCCACCCATAAGTGGCTGCGGGAGAATTTCTACCCCGCCTACAAATCCCTCGATCCTGAAGCCCTGGCTGTGGGCGAACTCTTCGGCAACGACATGAATTCCATCGCCGGGTATGTCAACGACAAACAATTCGACATGGCGTTCAATTTTCAACTGGCAAACGCCTATCTCAGTTCGGCAAATTCCGGAAGCGCCTCCTACGTCAACCGCGCCCTGGAACTGAGCGAAAAGATCCTGGATGCGGATCAATACGCCCCCTTCCTGACCAACCACGACCAGGATCGAATCATGTCCGAACTGAGAGGCGACGTGAACAAAGCCAAAGTTGCCGCCTCGCTCCTGCTCGCCTCGCCGGGCACGCCGTTCATCTACTACGGGGAGGAGATCGGCATGGAGGGGCGCAAACCCGACGAGAACATCCGCCGCCCGATGCAATGGAACGCGGAAGCGAACGCGGGCTTCACCACAGGCAATCCCTGGCGCGCCCCGGACGGGAACTTTACAGAGATCAACGTCGCATCGCAAACGAACGATCCGAACTCCCTGCTTTCCCACTATCGCGCGCTGATCCAGTTGCGGGGGAAACATTCCGCCCTGCGCGCGGGGGCATACCATACGGTCAAGTCGGACAGCCCGAACGTGTTCGCCGCGCTCCGCGTGGACGAGGGCGAAATCCTCCTCGTGATCGTCAATCTCAGCGATCAACCCGTTGACGATTACGGGCTGACGCTTCGGGACGCGGTCTTGGCGGATAAAACCTACAGCGTGGAAACAGTATTTGGGGACGCGCAGGCGCAGGGTCCGCAGGCGACGCGAGGCGTCTTCGAGAATTACGAACCCATGATCGAACTCCCGCCCTACTCCACGTTCATAGTAAAATTCCAACCCTAACTCCACTCAAAGAGGCAAACGACAATGACCACACCAGACTGGGTACAAGACGCTGTCTTCTATCAAATCTTCCCGGATCGTTTTGCAAAAAGCCCGCGCAACCCTGCAAGTAATTTACCCTTCGAACCCTGGGACTCGCCACCCACCGCGCACGGATTCAAGGGCGGCGACTTGTACGGCATCGCGGAAAAACTGGATTACCTGAAGGATTTGGGGATCACGGCTCTTTATCTCAACCCGATATTTGCCTCCGCTTCGAATCACCGCTACCACACCTTCGATTATTACGCGGTGGATCCGCTGCTGGGCGGGAACGATGCGCTTCGATTCCTGCTCGACAAGGCGCACAGGAAAAATATGCGCGTGGTCCTGGACGGCGTGTTCAACCACGCCTCGCGCGGCTTCTGGCAGTTCCATCACGTGTTGGAATGCGGCGACGGATCCCCCTACAAGGACTGGTTCCACTTCGACCCCGAACGCCTGAGCGGAAAAAAGCATTGGGGCGCGTACCCCGGTCCACACGAACTCAAGGCATTGCAGCACGGCGAGGACAGCCTGACCGCCATCGGGTATCGCGGCTGGTGGAACCTCCCCGCCCTGCCCAAATTCAACACAAATTCGCCCGCAGCGCGCGAGTTCCTGTTGGGGGTCGCGGAACACTGGATCAAATTCGGCGCGGACGGCTGGCGATTGGACGTTGCAACGGAAATTGACGACGACGCCTTCTGGCAGGAGTTCCGCCGGCGCGTGCGGAAGATCAACCCGGAAGCCTACATCGTGGCGGAGATCTGGCACGAGTCGCGGCGCTGGCTGCAGGGCGATCAGTTCGACGCCATCATGAACTACGACGTGACCAAACCGGTCATCGCCTTTTTTGGCGGGAAACATCTCGACCTGAAGGTTGTCCATCAACAATCGAACTATCACGGGATCCATCACGCCATTGACGCGCACGAATTCGCCGACCGCATTGACCATAACCTGGGGCTTTACAAACAGGACGTCACTTACTCGCAATTGAACCTGCTCGACAGCCATGACACGCCGCGTTTCCTCTCGTGCGTCAGCGGGAACAAGGATTCGCTCAAACTGGCGTGGCTCTTCATGTTCACCTACCCCGGCGCGCCGTGCGTCTATTACGGCGATGAGATCGGCGTGGACGGTCAGCACGATCCCGATTGCCGCAAGTCCTTCCCGTGGGATGAAAGCAAATGGGACAAGGGTTTGCTGGGCTACGTGAAGGAATTGATCGCGCTTCGCAAAAAGAATCCCGCCCTGCGGCGCGGCGACTTCAAGCGATTGTGGTCTGCGAACGGCACGTACGCGTTCTCGCGCTCGCTCAACGGGAGGACGTTCGTCGTGGCGGTCAATGTGTCGGATTCGCCTCAGCAGGTTCACGTCACGCATGAAGCGAAGAGGGCGCCGAGCCCGGTCTTTGGCAAAGCGTCGGACATCAAGGTTGACGAGCGGCTCAGGTTCACCATTCCCGCGAGGAGCGGGGTGGTGTTGAAGTAGATCAAGCGCCCCACACCGCTTCGACCAGTTCCGGCAATATCTCCCCCGATTTGCCCTGAAAGAAGTAATCCGCTTTGGGCGTGAGCGGCGTCGGTTCGGCGTTGATCTCGACCAGCGCCGCGCCGCGATTGCGCGCGGCATACGCCAGCGATGCGGCAGGCTGGACCACGCCCGACGTACCGATCGAAAAGAAGACCTCGCACGAACGCGCCGCCTCCACCGCGGCTTCGAGTTGGTCGCGCGGCAGCGCCTCGCCGAACCAGACGACGTCCGGTCTCAGCAAGCCGCCGCAGACTTCACAGCGCGGCACGGATTCGGCGTCGTCGCCCCAGGTTTCCGTGAACGTATAACATTCCGAACAGCGCACGCGTTGGATGTTGCCGTGCAGTTCCAAGACCCTGAAGGTCTCGAAGACCTTCAGGGTCTGTGCGGCAAGCTGATGCAAGCCGTCCACGTTTTGGGTAATGAGAGTAAAGTTGGGAATGCGTTTCGCGATTTCCACCAGCGCGTAATGACCGGGGTTGGGTCTCACGGCTTTGACGGCTTCGCGCCGCCACGCGTACCAATCCCAGACGAGTTTGGGGTCGCGGGCAAAGGCTTGGGGGGAGGCGAGGTCTTCCGGTTTGTATTGTTTCCACAATCCGTCCTGCGCGTCGCGGAAGGTACGGAGTCCGCTCTCCTGTGAGACTCCGGCTCCTGTAAGCGCAACCAGGCTCGAGGTCCGAAGAAGAAGCGTGATGAGTTGCGGGGGAAAGGTCAAAGTCCGCACTTCGCCAGCGACAGGTTGCGGTCGTAGAGTTGGGTGCGCCCGAGGATCTCGTTCTTCTCGTTGACCGAGACGAACTGGTATTCGATCCACGCGTTCTTGTAGGCGAAGTACCGCCGGAGGTTGTACGTCTCGATGTTGTAATTGAAGGAGCCGTCCGCCACCTTGATCATTTCCGCGCCCGCGCTCCATTCGCCGACGTTGAGCGTGTTCTGTTTATCGCGCAGGCGCAGGAACATGTAGACGCGGTCGGTGCGTTCGGGGTCGTCAACGAAGACGGTCGTCTTGATACTGCGCGTGGTGCAAGCCCCCTCGCCCCAGTACAAGGTGGCGGCGGAATACAGGATGCCCTTGAATCCCACGTTCTGGCTGAAGAACGTGACGCTGCTCATATCGTTGATGAATTGCTCCGAGAACGTGGGAAGCGGGATCAACGTCGGGGTGGAGAAGGCAGGGGTATCCGGCACGAGGGGCGTATGGGTGGGCGTAAACGTGACGGGGGTGTTGGTGGAAACGGCGAACAGGTCGCGGGTGGGGATGCGGGTGACGGTCGGTTGGGGCGTGGCGGTATCCGCAGGGACAGGTATGGTGGGAGTGGTCAGAAGCTGGGTGAGATCGGGCAGTTCGAATCCGGCGCAACCGGCAAGCAATGTGATCAGCAGGAGGAGCGTGAGGGTCTTTTTCATGGCGGATCCTATGGTGGAGGGGGGCAATGTCTCGTTCATGGATACAAGGCGTTGCAGTGCGTGACCGAGACGCTGGTGCGATCCACGACGGAACGACCGAGGACGGTCAGCCCGACGGTCGAGGCGACCAACTGGTATTGAAGCCAGGCGTCCTCGAAATTCTCGTAGCCTTCGATCTGGTCGAGGTGAAGCCGGTAGAAATATTTGCCCTGGTCGTTGTCCTTCATAATGGCGCCCGCGCCCCATTCGGTGCCGCGTCCGCTGTATTTATCCTGCAGGCGGACGAAGAGAAGCACGTATTTCAATCGCCTCACGGGGGTCACGGTGGCGGTGAACATGATGGAACGGTCGCCGTCGCAGGTATATCCCCACACCAGTTGGTTTGTGGATCGTTGAACGAATTGGAAGATGTTGGGCGAGGGTGTGTACAGGCTGGGGTCGAGCGTTTCGAGCGTGATGGTCGGGCGCGGGGTTCTCGTGAGGGTCGGCGTGCGGGAAGGTCGTATGGAGGGATCGGTCGCGGCGGGCGTCTCCGTCGGCGCCTGGGTGTTGAGCGAAAACGGGTCGCGCGTGGGGGTCGGCGAGGGGAAGCGGGTGACGGTCGGCGCGGGCGTGTTCGTCGGCTGCGGCGACGGCGAAACCGGAGGCGGAAAGTTTGGAAACGGGATGGCGTCGCACCCGCCGATCGCGACGGCGAGAAGGAGGATGACGATCTTTTTCATTATAGTGTTGCGCATGGGTCCTCGAAGAAATGACGCGGACGATTTCAGCAGGAATTTGGAATCCGGCGGCTTGCCGTCGAGCAAGGCGGGAGCCAGTGTCGCCATGGCGCCGCGCGACGCTCCCCGAGTCCAAAATCGTGACGAACCGAATTTTATCAATTGTATCCTGTTTGGAGGGGATTGTTCCGCCTTTCGACCCTGTTCGCTCGATTGACTTGCGCTTCTTTCCCGACCTGGAAACTGATCCGGCAAAACGACTCTCTGCCGCCGATGCGGCTGATTCTCACGGTTCCCATTGCGGCTGCCAGTCGGGTTCGGGGTTGTCGGTGACCTGGCGCATGGACGAGCCGTCGGCGCGCATGACGAAGATGTCCGCCTGGTCGTCGTTGCGTAACGAGTTGAAGGCGATCCACTCCCCATCGGGCGAATAGGAGGCGGAGGCGTTGTTCCCGCCGTCGGTGAGTTGCGAAGCGGTCTCCGCCTCCACGTCTACGCGGAAGATATCCTTATCGCCCGGCAGTCCCGCGTAGATGAGCAGGTATCTCCCATCCGGCGACCAATCGAGACTGCCGCCGATCCCCTGCAAGCCCCGCGTCAACTGGCGCACGTTCGCGGCGTCCGCGTCCATGAGGAAGATCTCGTAGGAGTCGGGGCGATCCACCGCCATGGCAAAGGCGATCGTGTTTCCGTCCGGCGACCAGTCCGCGGCGACGATGTTGTTAGGGGCGGCATACAGCAGTTTTGGGTTATCGCCGGCGCTTTTAACCGTCCACAGAGAGGTGGGTCCCTCTCCGGCGCGGTTGGCGAACAGGATCGTTTCTCCGTCCGGCGAAAAACTCGGCGAGACGACGTTGCCGATGTTATCCGTGAGACGGATCAACCGCGAGCCTTGGAAGACAAACATGAAGAGATCGAAATATCCGCCGTTCTGATTCGAGGCGTAGACGATGGATGCGCCCGACGGCGAGTATACGGGATAGTAATTGTGCGCCTGAACGTTCGTGATCTGCTGATAGCCCGTCCCGTCCGCGTTGACGAGGCACAATTGGTTGAAGTCGCCGCGCGTGCAGGTGAAGATGATGCGCCCGATGTGAGGCTTGGTCGGCTTGGGGAGAGGGGTAAAGGTCGGCAGGGGAGTCGGAAGGTCGGGATCTGAGGCGCTGAAGTCCCCCAGGTTGAGATTTGCGGAGGGGATCATCAAACATAACCCGACAGCGATCACGACGAATATCAATCCCAGCGGCAAACGGATGCCGCGCGAAACGTTTCTTCTCGAAAAGATGCGCCGCCGGGACATAAGAGGTATTCGAATTTTACATCAGAGTCCACTGCAAAAAGGTCTTTTTTCACCGCGAAGGCGCGAAGGACGCCAGGATTTTTTTAAGAACCAGATTCAAGAGCCGAATCTTTTTCGATCCAAATTTGTATTTCCTCCTTCGCGGTGAGACCTTTGATTTTTCAGGAGACTCAGGAGCGCCTCGTTACGGTTTTCACGCCATGAAAAAATTGGTGCTTGTATTTCGTCCCTGATTTCTATACAATGAATTCGCAATTGAACATGCGGACTTTCCGCGAAAGGAGGTGATCGTATCGGGTACGCAGGAACGGTTTTGTCGTCGAAACCAGGTTTATAACTTTTACGCTCGACAATGAGGAGACATATTATGAATAGCAAGGTCTTTCCGGTAATAGCAGCCTTCGTGTTGATCGCCAGCTTGATCGGCGTGGCGCCTGTCGCGGCGACCGCCGACCATGCTCCGCTCCAGCAGTTCAAATCGCCACAGGCGAAATTCAGCGAAGCCGTTGCGTTCGACGTATCGTCCGCCTTTCGCGATCTGGCAAAACCGGCCGGGGTCCGGGCGGCAGGCAGCCCTGAGTCGGAACCGCTGGAAATTCGTCCGGAGCGCGGTCCGCAGGTTCAGGATCGCGGGTTCTCCGGGGATGATGCCGTGAGCGCGGCGCAGTCGGCAATGCCTTTTGCCAACCCGCCTGGCGCGCCATCCAGCCCCCTCTCGAATTTCGAGGGGATCAGCAACACGGATAATTTCAACCTGTTCGGGTTCCGCGTCAACCCGCCCGACCCGGTGGGCGACGTCGGTCCAAGGCATTACGTCGAGATGGTAAACCTGGCATTTGCCGTCTACGACAAGCAGGGCAATTTGCTGATGGGTCCCGCCGCCATCGGGGACCTGTGGGCTGGTTTTGCAATCGAGGATTGCACCGATCCCTCGGGCGACCCGATCGTTCTCTACGATCAACTCGTGGGACGCTGGATCCTCAGCCAGTTCACCACGCGCGGACTCGACGATCCGTCCCTGCCCTTCTACAACTGCGTCGCCGTTTCCAAGACGGGCGACCCGACCGGCGCTTATTATCGCTACGCGTTCATCACTCAGCCGGATACGGTGGACGGCGGATACTTCTTCCCCGACTATCCCAAGTATGGCGTGTGGACCGATTCGTACATCCTCACCACCCGCGATTTCGGCTTGATTGATCAATACGGCATCAGCGTATATGCGCTGGAAAAATCCAAGATGATCTCCGGCAATCCCAAAGCGCGCGCGGTCCAATTCTTCCTGGACTCGAACGAAGTGCCGATCTATCTGATCGGCGACGGCTTGCTCCCGCCGGACATTGACGGCACGCGCCGACCCCAGGCGCAGATTGCCGCGCCGATCGTCGGCACCATGGACGACGATCACCCGTACGGCGCGCCCTTCGACGCGTTGAACATCTTCGAGTTGAGCGTGCTGTGGAATTCCAAGCCGACCGCCTCCCTCACTTTTGCGGCGCAATTGCCGGTCGCTTCGTTCGACTCCGTCTTCCCGTGCGCGCCGACGCCGCGTGACTGTCTGCCGCAGCCCGGCATCGTCAGCCCGGCTCAATATCTCGACATCCTCTCCTACCGCCAGAGACCGACCCATCGCCTCGCATATCGCAACTTTGGCGGCTATGAGACGCTGGTGACCAACCAGTCCGTCGAGGCTATGTTCGGCGTCGCCGGTGTGCGCTGGTACGAGATCAGGCGGACGGGAGGCGCATACTCCGTGTACCAGCAGGGAACGTACGCGCCCGGCGACGGCGTTCACCGCTGGATGGGAAGCGCCGCGATGGACAAGTACGGCAACATCGCCATCGGTTACAGCGTGGTCAACGGCGTGGACGTGTATCCCGGCATCCGTTATACCGGGCGGCTGGCTGGCGATCCGTTGGGCGCAATGACCCTCAGCGAAGGGATCGTCATCAACGGGACCGGCGTGCAACTCACCACCAATTCCCGCTGGGGCGATTACACCTCCCTGAACGTTGACCCGGTGGACGATTGCACGTTCTGGTACGTCAACGAGTACTACACCGCTGCGGGTCAGGCAAGCAGCCTCGCGGGCTGGCAGACGCGCATCGCCAGTTTCAAATTGCCGGGTTGCAAGTGATCTTGGGGGTCATCATCCAGGCAGTTCGAAAGAAAACAAGTTCATAAAGCGAACCTCCCCCATCCTGTGAATCAGGATGGGGGAGGTAGTCTTTTCTAAAAGACGGGAATTGGGCGTTTACCCCAGCAGCCTGGTAAACTCCATCCCGGGGAGGGGGTGACTCAGCAGGTATCCCTGCACGCTGTCGCAGAATTGAGAACGCAGGAAGGCGAGTTGCTCGTCTTTTTCCACGCCTTCCGCGACCACTTCGAGCCCGAGGGAACGAGCCATGGAAATGATCGCCGTGACGAGGGTCTCGTTCTTGCGATTGAGGTGAATATCCTGGATGAAGGATTGGTCAATCTTCAGGACCTTGAGCGGGAACTGTTCCAGGTAACTGAGCGAGGAATAGCCGGTCCCGAAATCGTCGAGCGAAGTATGCACCCCCAGCGCGTTCAACTCGTTCATGATCTTGATGGTGTATTCCCTGTCGCGCACCGCGACGCCCTCCGTGATCTCCAGGCGCAGGGCGTCGCTCGGCAAGCCCGTCTCCGAAAGGATCTGGGCAACCTTACCCACCAGGTTTTTATCCTGAAACTGACGTGCGGAAATGTTCACAGACACCCAAAAACCGGGATGTCCCGCTTCCCTCCAGGCTTTGACCTGCGCGCACGCCGCGCGCATGACATATTCCCCGATCGGCAGGATCAGTCCCGTATCCTCCGCCGCCTGGATGAAATCCTGCGGGGGGAGCACTCCCCTGGTGGGATGCGACCAGCGGATCAACGCCTCCGCCCCGATCAGCTTGCCGCTCGCAAGCGAGACGATCGGCTGGTAATGGATCAACCATTCCTTTCGTTCGACGGCGCGCTTCAACTCCCCTTCGAGACGGATCAGTTCGATGGCGCTGATGTGCATGGCGTTGTCGAACAACTGGTGCTGGTTTCCGCCCTGGGCTTTGGCGTAATACATGGCTGAATCGGCGTCGCGCAGGAGTTCCCCGGCGGTGGTGTAGTCCTTGTTGAACATGACAATGCCGATGCTTGCGGTCGGCGATCGCTCCACCGCGCCGAGCGTGGTGGTCGTCTTCAACTGTCCCTTGATCCGTTCCGCCACCCGCCTCGCGTCGTTGACGTCCTTTACGACGTCGAGCAGGATGGCGAATTCATCCCCGCTCAGACGGGAGACCGTATCCTCCGGACGCAGGCATTTTTGCAGGCGCTTGGCGACCGTGATCAGCAATTGGTCGCCGACCACGTGACCGAGGCTGTCGTTGACCAGTTTGAAACGGTCGAGGTCGAGGAACATGACCGCGAACAGGTCGTTGGGATTCCGCTTCGTGCGCTCGATGCGATTCTGCAAACGGTCCAGAAAGAGGACGCGGTTCGGCAGTCCGGTCAGCGCGTCGTGGACGGCGTCGTGAGCCAGGCGCTCTTCAGCCAATTTGCGGGCGGTGATATCCGATTGCGATCCCGCCATGCGGTACGCAATGCCGTTGGCGTCGCGCACTGCCAGCCCACGACTGAGCGCCCACAGGTATTCCCCGCTGGAATGTCGAATCCGGTATTCACACTCGAAGTGAGGGGTCAACCCCTTGAGGTGCGAAACGAGATTCGCCTGGAGTTGCTTCCGATCTTCTGGATGAATCAGTTTGAACCATTCATTGGGGTCCGAGCCAAGTTCGTCCTCCCTGTAACCAAGCATCTCCTTCCAGCGGGCTGAATAGTAGATTTCGTTCGCCTTCAGGTTCCAGTCCCATATACCGTCGTTGGCGGCGCGGACAGCCAGGGCGTAACGTTCCTCGCTCTCGCGCAGTTTGCGCTCCATGCCGTGTTTGTAAAGCGCCATGGTGATATTGGACTTCAGGTCGCGCGCTTCGAACGGCTGGATGATAAGTCCGTAAGCCTGCGCCAGCATGGCGGTCTTCAGGGTGAGCGTATCGGCGTGGGCGCTGACGAACACGACCGGGATGCCGAAATTGTCATGGATACGCTTCGCCGCCTCGATCCCGTTGATCCGGCCCTGGAGGCGAATTTCCATAAGCGTCAGATCGGGGCGCATCTCCTCCACTTTTTGGATGGCGATCTCGCCTCGATCCGCCTGCCCGGCGACAACGTAACCCATGTTTTCCAGAGCGGCGGCGATCTGCTTCGTCACCGCGTTGTCGTCTGCTGCGATGAAAATACTCTCTTTTGACATACTGCCCTTTTTGTCCTTGCTCCAGCGCGCGACGGCTTGCGGACGCCTTCAGAATTGGAATGAACGGGACGCCGACAAGAACCGACCCCATCCCGCGAATACCGGTCCAATGGATTGGTGAGAGTGTATCAAGACTCCCGTTTATTTCAGTTATCACCTTTGCAAGTAATGGGATTGTAATTACGAGCGCGTCCATTGCCCGCCACCCCTCCCAACCAGACAGGGAGGAACTTACAAGACATCCCCCCCATGCGGTACAATTCTCTCGATCCTCCGCTCTTCTCCCACTTTTTACCTCCCACTTTCCACTTTCCACTTTCCACTTTCCACTTTCTACTTTCCACTCTCTACTTCCCACTTTCCACTCTCCACTTTCCACTTCTCACTTTCCACTTTCCACTCTCCACTTCCCACTTCCCACTTTCCACTTTCTCCTTCCCACTTTCTCCTTTCCACTTCCCGCCATGCCCTCCATCGAAGTCGCCAACCTCCAAAAAACATTCCAGATCAAACGCAAAGCCGAAGGGCTGGGCGGCTCGGTAAGGTCGCTGGTCAAACCGCAATACAGTTCCATCGCAGCCGTGCGCGGGCTTTCGTTCCAGATGGAAGCAGGCGAACTGCTCGGCTTCATCGGTCCGAACGGCGCGGGCAAATCCACCACCATCAAAATCCTCACAGGCATCCTGCATCCCAGCGGCGGCGAGGCGAAAGTGCTGGGCTTCGTCCCGTGGCGCGAACGGCAGAAACTCGCCTATCACATCGGCACGGTCTTCGGTCAACGCCCGCAACTCTGGTACCACCTCCCCGCCATGGATACGTTCCGCCTCTTCGGAAAGATCTTCGAGATCGAAGACAACGAGACAAAAAAGCGCATCGCCTTTCTCGCGGAAGCCTTCGAGATCAAAGACCTGTTGGAGACTCCCGTCCGCAAACTCTCGCTCGGGCAGCGGATGCGCTGTGAAGTCGCCGCCTCGCTTCTTCACCGCCCGAAGTTGATCCTGCTCGATGAGCCTTCCATCGGCCTGGACGTGGTCGCCAAACAACGCATCCGAGACGCCATCCGTGAAATGGCGCGACTCGAAAACGTGGGCGTCCTGCTCACCTCTCACGATGCGGGCGACCTCGAAGCCTTGTGCAAGCGCGTCATCATCATCAACCACGGGCAGATCGTCTACGAAGACAGGGTCTCGAACCTCAAACGCAAATACCTCACCTCCAAACTCGTGGAGGTGCGTTACGCCGACCAGGTGTCCAAATCCTTTGCGGTGGACGGCGCGGAGGTGTTGAAGGTCGGCGCGTACGGCGTAAAACTGCGCTTCGACACGCGTACAACACCCGTCGAAAAGATACTATCCCACCTGACGGGCGCGGGAAGCGTCGTTGACATCACCATCTCCGACCCGCCGCTCGAAGAGGTGATCGCGAAGATCTATCAGACACAGGACGCGCGCTGAGGGTTCGTAAAAAAATAAGATCTCTCACCTTCCACGAAATGGATGTCATTGCGAGGGTGTTCGTCCCGAAGCAATCCCCACTTTGCAGGAAAATCTATGGCAACAGGAGATTGCTTCTCGAA
>JAANMT010000327.1_pt1 | contig 51787 bp, 54 predicted proteins | sample 7279711 | NCBI WGS metagenome assembly JAANMT01 (sample SAMN14094538, study PRJNA606508) | bioreactor metagenome | isolation source: A lab-scale SPAN reactor treating ammonium-rich wastewater day 1 | place: Ireland: Galway | collected 2017-01-16 | reverse complement strand
TACTGATCCTTCCGGGGGGCGCCCTGCGGGCGCCCCGGAGGACATCAGAGATAGAAATCCAGAGCAGAAACCAACATCAACGTCGACCTCGGCCCGGGCCCCGCGGCAAATAGCCGCGCTTCTCGGCCGTCACTCACAACCACGCCCACTCCTGACCACGCCGCCGCCCGCGAAATTACGCGGAAATGCGTCTGGCGATGTGCGGAATGCAAGACCGAAACCGTTGATGATCGAGTGGAAGCAGGGGGCTTTCGAGGCCCATCGAGGTCAATCAGCATCTGGCCACTCGAATCCGTGCTGCGCGGCGACGGCCTGCGTGCGTGCCGCGTCGCGGCCTGCGAGGATGGGCTGCAGGTCCTGCGCTTTCGCCGCCTGCACGGCCAACCTCGCGGTCAATCCGGTGCGCCGTAGATCGGGAATCGTCTCGTCCTCGACATCGCGGCACTCACCTGGCTGGCTGCACGATACGCGAGATCCGGCTCGCACCCCGGGGCGACGGTGAGCGTTCCGCTCTGCCATAATGAACGGCATCGCCCTGAGACAACCGGCGGTCCGTGCATTGGATGAGGTGCAGGTCGTCGTGATGCTGGCTCGCCCGGTACAACCTCCTGACAGGTACGCGCAATGAATGTCGGTCGACGAACCCTCGTGATCGTTGGCGCTGCACTCGCCGGTCTGCAACCGGTGCTGTCAGTGGCGCAGCAGCCGTGGCAGCCGGCACGGCCGATCCATGTCCTGGTCAGCTTTCCGACGGGCGGGCACCTGGACTTCATCGTGCGCGCGATCGCCCCGCAATTGAGTGAAGCCCTTGGGCAACCGGTCGTGGTCGACAATCGGCCCGGTGCCAATGGCAACGTGGCCGGTGCGCTGGCAGCGAAGGCCGCACCCGACGGGCTGACGCTGCTTGCAACGAGTGCGGATACCGTCGCTGTCAACCCGCACCTTTACCGCGCCGATTTCGATGCGGTGAAGGATCTGGTGCCGATCGCACAACTGATCGGCCTGCCTCTGATGATCGTGGCGCGGGCCGACTTTCCTGCCTCGGACGCGAAAACGCTGATCGCACACCTGAAGTCGAATCCGAAGACGCTGGGCTATGCGACTCCGGGTATCGGCAGCAGTCTGCATCTGGTGGGCGAAGTGTTCCAGCGCGAGGCCGGGGTCAAGCTCAACCACGTGCCGTACAAGGGCCTGGCGCCCGCCATTGCCGATCTGCTGGGCGGCCATGTCGACCTGGTGTTCGACGCGGGCGTCGGCTTGCCGCAGGTTCGGGAGGGCAGGATCAAGCTGCTGACGGTTGCCGCTCGCGAGCGCCTGCCGGAATTCCCGAACGTCGGCACGCTGCGCGAGGCTGGTCTCGCCGGTTTCGAGCGCGACGCGAGTTTCCTGTTGATGGCTCCGGCCGGCACGCCGGCGCCGATCATCGAGAGAATCAACGCTGAAGTCGTCCGTGCCATGCGCGCAGACACGATTCAGGCTCAGCTGCGAGCGCGCAATCTACGCTCGATCGCCAACAGTGTGCCGGACGCCAGGCGCGCCCTGCAGGACGAGATCGAAGGCCAGGCCCGCGTGATTCGCGAGGTCGGCATTCGCGTCGAATAGGATTCGCCATGACCTTGCAGTTGCGCACCTACCAGCTCGATCCGGCACGCGCCGGCGAATTCGTCACCTGGTGGTCAGCCACGATGCCGGCATTGCGCCAGCGCTTCGGGATGCAAATCCCGTTCGCCTATCTCGACGAGAACAGCGGGCTGTTCGTCTGGGGCGTGGAGGTCGAGGGTGACCGCGAAGCCTTCCTCGCTGTCGAGAAGGCCTACAACGATTCGCCGGAACGCAAGGCGCTGAAACCGCCGGATGCCGCGATCGTCCGTTCGGTCAGCGCCGGATTCGCGCGCGTGGCGACGCCGCCTGACTGAAGCATCGGGCGCGTCGCGGTGCGTTCAGGGCTTGCTGCCCACGATGACCGGCCGCGCAGGATCGGCGCACCACTCGCTCCACGAACCCGGGTACATTGCACCACCCGAAAGGTCGGCCAGTTCCATGGCCAGGAGATTGTGGCAGGCCGCGATGCCCGATCCACAATGGTGCACCACGGTCCGAGGGTCGCGTCCGGCGAGCAATTCGAGGAATTCTGCGCGCAGCGTGCCGATGGGCTTGAAACGGCCGTCCGGACGGAGATTCTGCTGGATCGGACGGTTGACGGCGCCAGGGATGTGTCCGGCCACCGGATCCAGCGGCTCGATTTCACCGCGATAGCGCTCAGGCGAGCGCGCATCGACGAGCAGGTGCCGTCCAGTGCCCAGCGCGGCGACGATGCGCTGCGTGTCGAATTGCGCCACCAGTGATGCGCGTCGCGACAGGCTGCCTGTGCGTGGTACCGGCTGCGCGTGCGAGAGTGGATGGCCGGCCATCCGCCAGGCCTGGATGCCGCCGTCGAGTACGGCTGCGCCAGGATGCCCGAGCCACCGTACCAGCCACCAGAGCCGGGATGCGGCAACGCCGCCGATGTCGTCGTAGGCCACCAACTGGTCGCCGTCGGACAGGCCGATCGACTCGAGCTTGCGGCACAGTGCCTCGGGCTCAGGCAACGGATGCCGGCCGTTGCGGCCATTGCGCGGACCGGCGAGGTCGAAGTCCTGGTGCAGGAAGAACGCGCCGGGAAGATGACCCTCCGCGTAGCTGGCACGACCCTTGTCCGGATCGGCCAGGTCGTGCCGACAGTCGACCACCACGCAACGGTCGAGTCGGGTGGCCAGTTCGTTGGCGGTGACGATCGTCGTCCAGTTCATCCTTTCGGGTCGCTCGGGATGCTGCGGATGTCCGGACGAAACGATACCGGAATGCCGCTCCGGTTGCCGCACAGACGAGGGGCGGCGATCCGTGCCCGGTTTTCCCGCAACAACGTCACCGGCTTCATGGGTGTAGCGTACGGCAGGTTGCCGCGCGCTATCGTGGCCGACGTGCCGGCCGGTTCGATCCGGTGTGTGCACTCGTCACGAGAGGAAGTCCCATGTTCAGGCGCATCGATCACGTCGAACTCGTCACGGCCGACCCGGCGCGTGCAGTGCGCTTCGACACCGAGGTGCCTGGCTTTGGCGTGCGATCGCGCCACAGCGTGCCCGGCGGACTGGGCCTCGTCTGCCTCGATCTCGGTGGCACGACCGTGGAACCGATGGCCTGGACGCAGGTGAAACCCGCACCGCATCCGGACGGCAACCCGATCGAGCCGAGGCAGTGGGTCGCTGCTCATGAACAGGAGAGAGCTCATGCAGGAACGTCTGAACTATCAGCAAGCGTCGCCCGAAGCCTTCAAGGCAATGCTCCACACCGAGCACCAGGTCCACAAGAGCGGGCTGCAGGAATCGCTGCTCGAGCTGGTGAAGTCGCGTGCGTCGCAGATCAACGGCTGCGCCTGGTGCCTCGACATGCACACCAAGGATGCCCGCGCGCGCGGGGAGACCGAGCAGCGCCTGTATCTGCTTCCGGTGTGGCGTGAAGCAAGGTGTTACACCGAGCGCGAGCGCGCTGCGCTCGCCTGGACCGAAGCGGTCACGCAGATCGCCGCGACGCACGACGTGTCCGACGAAGCCTACGAGCAGGCCCGCGCGCACTTCGACGAGAAGGCGCTCGTCGACCTCACGCTCGCCATCATCGCGATCAACGGCTGGAACCGGATGAATGTCGCGTTCCGCACCACCGTCGGCGACTACGTCAGCCCGCACGCCCGGGCGGGCTGAGGCGCCGGCCGAGCGCACGCCGCGACCCGGCGCGCAGTGTGCGGCTGCTCGAATACCGAGCGTTTGCACCCGTGGCGTTGGTTGCGCGCTGGGAAACGCCCGCTTTCGATGCGTTTCCGGCGCCACCGTGCGCGACCGGACCCGAGCGCGGTCACGTCCCCAGGAAGCCGCGCAGGCGTGACACGTCGAGGATCGTGATCTCGGCACCGCGCACGCTGATCAGGGTCTCGCGGCTCAGTTCACCGAGGATGCGCGAGAAGTGCTCGGGCGTGAGGTTCAATCGCGAGGCGATCACGCCCTTGCCGGCGCCAAGTACCAGACGGATCGGCGCTGCTGGATCGTCCCGGCCGACGATGTCGCGCAACAGGTAGCCGATCACGCGCTGCATGCCCGAGCGCAGGGAGTATCCCTCGACATCGTGCACCAGGCCGACCAGGCGCCGGCTCAATCCGGCCAGGATGCGCCGCGCGAGTCGCGGATCGCGCACGAGTTCACTGTCGATCGACGCCTTCGAGATGTGCAGCAGCAGCGAATCCGCCAGGCATTCGGCGTCCACCGGGTAAGCGCGGCCGAGGAACATCGCGGCCTGACCAAACGACTGACCGGGCCCGAAGATCTCCATCACCTTCTCGGCGCCCTGGGGTGAGACGAATCCGAGCTTGACCTGGCCGTACATCACGGCGTGAAAGCCGCTGCAGGGTTCGCCGCGATGGAACAGTACCTGTCCCTTCGGGAGCCGCAACTCGGTGGTGCCGGCGGCGATGCGGTCGATGACGTCACTGTCCAGTTCGGAGAACAGCGCAAGGTTTGCCAGGAAGCTGCGGGTCATCGCTTTCGGCGCGCGCGCGAAAGCGGGGCTGCCGCCGGACGTGAAGCCGGTGATTGCGCCCGATGTCTTCGGTCTGCGGCGCGACCTCCCGCACGATGGACTCGTGATGGCCCGGCACCGGCTGTCCGCGTCACATTCACTTCGTCTTGCGCAGGCCATGCGCACCCTCCATGGGATCGCACCCACGCGGCGGGCAACCCCTTCGTGAACCCGGACGAGGCGGCCCCGCATCGAGGGGCTCGCCAAATTCCGATTCGTGGTGTAGCCTACTAAAAGATAGATAGAGTGTACATCTTCCGGACGGAGTCCGGGGAGCTATCCCGATGATGATCAGATCCGGGGTTTCGCGCTGGACGATGCTGCACTTCGGTCTGGCGGTCGCTGCGTTGCTGGCCGCGCAGGTGCTGTTCGTTCTCGGCTACTCCGATCCGGTGTCCGGTCTGCGCGCACCCGCCACGTTGATCGGGGTGCATCTGCTCACCATCGGCTGGCTGAGCCTGTTGATGCTCGGCGCGCTGCACCAGTTCGTCCCCGTCATCACCAACACCCGGTTGTACAGCCAGCGTTTGCCGCTGTACTCGCTCATCTCGATTGTCGCGGGGCTCGCCGCCATGCTGGCGGGCTTCCTGGCACTTGGCGGGTCGATGCACTTCACGCCCGCCTGGCTGCCGATCGGGGGTAGCCTGGTGCTGACCGGCTTCGTGCTCGCGGCGATCAATCTCTGGGCGACGCTGCGCGGGGTGCGGCCGCTGCCGCTGCCGGCAGGCTTCGTGGCCTTCGGTCTGGGCTTCCTGTTGCTCACCGGCCTGATCGGCCTCGGGTTTGCGCTGGCTTTCGCGCTGCCGCGCCCACCCGGCTGGCTGCTGGCGCTGTCCGCCGAAGGCCTGAGCCTGCACGTCGCGGCGGGGCTGGGGGGCTGGTTCACGCTGACCGTGATGGGCGTCAGCTATCGGCTGCTGTCGATGTTCATGCTGGCGCCCGACGAACCACACCGCAGCACCTATGCGGCGTTGATCCTGACCGTGACGGGGTTGGCGGTCCTGATCGCCGCTGGCATGAGCGGTGTCTGGATCGGGACGGCCGCGGGCTGGGGCACGTCGATTGGTGCTGCGCTCGCTGCACTGGGCGCGCTTTTCTACTTCGTCGACATCGTGCGGTTCTACCGCGCGCGCAGCCGGCGCCACCTGGAACTGAACAGTGTGACGGCGGCCGCCTCGCTCACGCTGGTCGCATTGGCGCTCGTGGCGGGCGCGCTGGCCGCGACCTTGGGGACACTCGATCGTGACGCTGCGGCGATCGGCTACCTGTTTGTCTTCGGCGGTCTGACCGGGCTCGGCCTGGGCCAGCTCTACAAGGTCGTGCCGTTCCTGACCTGGCTCGAGATTTTCGGGCCGAAGCTCGGCAAGGGCCCGGTGCCGCGGGTTCAGGATCTGGTCAACGAGCGCCGGGCTGCGCCGTGGTTCGCGCTCTATCTGGTGATGGCGCTGCTGGCGGCGGGGTCCATCGCGCTTGGCCACGCACTGGCGTGGAGAGTGACGGTGGCCCTGCAACTGGCGGCAACCGCCCTGATCGTGATCGAGCTGTGGCGTGCGCGTCACCCGGATCCGAACGCCAGGCCCGCACCGGTGCGACCGCCAGGCATGCCTGCGCCGCGCTCCGAATCGGCAGCCCTTGCGGCAACCCCATCCCGTCAAAGGAGTACGACATGACCGCTTCACTCCAGACGCTCGACGTGCGCCCGATCCTCGCGGCGGGTGGCGAGCCTTTCCCGGAAATCATGAACGCCGCCGCCGCGCTCGGCAGCGGACAGGGCTTGCGCCTGCTGGCCACGTTCAAGCCGGTACCGCTCTTTTCGATCATGGAAAAGCGGGGCTACGCGCATCACGAAAGAGAACTGGGCGGTGGCGACTGGGAGATCGTCTTCGAACCCAATGCACCGACGCCTGGCGCTGCGCCGGTTGCACCGTCGGGGGCAGCCGGGGAAGCCGGCCGGGTCCATGCGGGCGAGGGCGATGCGGATGTCTGGCCGGCACCGGTGCACTCGCTCGACAATCGCGGTCTGATGCCTCCCGAGCCGATGGTCATTACGCTCGAAGCCGTCGAGGCCATGGCCGCAGGCGAAGTGCTGGAAGGCTGGTACGACCGCGAACCGCTGCTGCTCTATCCGGAACTCGAAGCGCGCGGCCATCAGGCCCGTTGCGACAAGCGCGGCCCGGCTGAGTATCGCGTGCTGATCCGTTGCGGCGCCGCACGGGCGAGTGCGTGATGGGCTCGCCCACACGCGAACAGCTGCGCGAGATGTTGAAAGACGTGTTCGATCCGGAACTCGGCTACAACATCGTCGATCTCGGCCTCGTCTACGGGGTCGAGATCGCGGAAACCGTGGTGACGGTGACGATGACGCTGACGACGCCCGGGTGCCCTGCGTCGGACATGATCCAGGCGGGCGTCAGGAATCGGCTGGAAGAGGCCGAAGGCGTCGGCGAGGTCGTCATCGATCTGGTCTGGGAGCCGCCCTGGGGCCCGGACGCGATGAGCCCGGTCGCCAAGGAGCATTTCGGCGTCGAGAGCTGATCACCCATCGATGCACCCGATCCGCTTGCCTCTGCGTGCGGCAGCGGTGCGCAACCCCGTGCCGGCAAGGCCCCCGAGCCGGTTTGATCGACCCACCGTGTGATGAACAAGGAGCGTCATGATGAGCGATAGCGAAAACCTCGATGTCCGCCAGCTGATTCCGATGCAGCGGCACAGCACGATCTTTGCCACCTGGCAGAACCTGGGTGCGGGCAAGAGCTTCGTGCTGATCAACGACCACGATCCGAAACCGCTGTACTACCAGTTCGATGCCGAACACCGGGGTCAATTCACCTGGGATTACCTCGAATCGGGCCCGGAGACCTGGCGCGTCAGGATCGGCAAGACCGCGACAGCCTGAAGGAAACCATCGTCGATGCGCGATCCCGGATGCGGCCGGATGTGCGCAGCACATGCCGGCTGGCCGGGATCGGCTGGATTGCGGACGGCGACCAGCGACGCCGCCGATTCGAATATCTATTCAGAAACAACATGAAGAAAACTCTATAAGTGATGGAAATTGCATGTAAAAATCGGCTTGTTCAAGACTGTAAAACGCTGCGCTGCAGATTCCCGGGTCGCTGAAACCCTTGCGTTCGCATGGTCCGGGGGCGAACGCCCGTCATCCGTTTTCACGGGCAGGCCATTGACGATCGTTGCCTGAGCAAGTATCTTGCTGCGTGGCTTCGATCGAACCGTTCTACGATGCTCGCGACTATCCGGTCGGCCAGAGCGTCGGCTATCTCGTGCGCCGACTCCAGGTTTCGCTGCGGCGCTGCGTCGATGACGCGATGGCGCGTCACGGGCTCACCGACGCGCAGTGGGGCCCGCTGTTGCTGATTTCCAGCGGTCGCGCCGGCACTGCGGCAGCACTTGCGCAAGCGCTCGATCTCGACGCCGGTGCGATGACCCGCACGCTCGACCGCCTTCAGGGCAAGGGCCTGATCCGCCGCGTTCGCGCCCCTCATGACCGGCGCGTGTGGCTGCTCGAACTCACGGCCGCCGGCAAGCGTGCAGCCGCGAAAGTGCCGACCGAACTGGCCAACGCCAACAATCTTCACCTGGCCGGATTCGACCGGCAGGAATTCGAGCAGTTGCACGGTTACCTGTTGCGCATGCTCGAGAATGGCCGAGGCGCTCGCGCAACGCCGGACGCCGGGTTGTGACGCATGTGCCCGGTTGACGACGTGCAGGCAGCACGCCGCGCACAAATGCGCCGCTGTGCCGCACTGGCGACGCTGGTGGCACTGGCGGGCTGTGCAAGTCACGCCGGGATCGAACCTCGCGCCGTGCCGATCGATCCGCGCAGCCTCGGCGTGGCGACGGCGGACACGGCCGGCCTCGGGTGGCCGGGCACGCGTTGGTGGGAGCGTTTCGACGATCCCCGACTGAACGACCTGGTCGAGCGCGCGCTGCACGGCAACCCGACACTCGCGATCTCGGAGGCGCGGCTCGCGAAGGCCCGCAGCTTCGCGCAGGCGGCCGATGCCGTGCTCGCCCCGGGCGTCGCGGGTTCGCTCGCTGCGACTCGCCAGCGCTATTCCGCCAACGATCTGTTCCCGCCGCCGATCGCCGGCAGCGTGCGTACGGGCATCGCGATGCGGTTCGATGCGACCTGGGAGCTCGATGTCTTCGGACGCAACCGCGCGCTGCTCGACGCCACCCTGGGCCAGGTGCGTGCCGCGCGCGCCGATCTCCAGGCGGCGCGCGTCCTGCTGTCGACCGAAGTGGCGCGCACCTGGTTCCAGCTGTCGCGGCTGGTGGCGCTGCAGGCGCTGGCGACCGACACGTTGCGCCAGCACGCGCAACTGCGGGAGCTGGTCGCGCAGCGCGTGCGCGCGGGCCTGGACACTGCGGTGGAGTTGCGACAGACCGAGGCAGCGCTGGCCGAGGCGGTCGGGCAGCGAGAATCCCTGGACGAACAGGCGACGCTGGCGCGCCATGCACTGGCTGCGCTGACGTTTCAGCCCGCCGACGCGCTGGCGACGCTCTCGCCGGGCCTGCCGCGGAACGCCCGGCATGTGGACGGCGAGCGCATCGGCGCCGACCTGCTCGGGCGCCGCGCCGACATCGTCGCGGCGCGCTGGCGCATCGAGGCTGCGTTGCGCGATCGCGATGCGGCAGTGACGGAGTTCTTCCCCGACCTGAACCTCGCCGCCTTCGCCGGTTTCTCGAGTCTCGGTTTCACGGATTGGCTCACGGCCGCAAGCCGCATCTGGGGCGTCGGGCCGGCGCTGCGCCTGCCGGTGTTCGATGCAGGGCGCCTGCGCGCGAACCTGGGCGGCAAGACGGCCGATCTCGACGCAGCGGTGGCGACCTACAACGCGACGGTCGTGGGGGCCGTGCGCGAAGCCAGCGACCATCTCGCTTCGCTGCACTCGCTTGCGCGCCAGCAGGTGCAGCAGGGGGCGGCCCGTGAGGCCGCCGAAAGCGCCCATGCGCTGGCACTGCAGCGCTATCGCGCCGGGCTTGCCAGTTACGTCGCCGTGCTGTCGGCCGAATCCGGCGTGCTCGTGCAGCGGCGCAACGCCATCGAACTCACCGCGCGCTCGATCGACCTCGAGCTTGCGCTGGTGCGTGCGCTCGGTGGCGGGTACCGGCCGGACAGTGACGAACGTGCGGAGCGCATCGATGAGTGATCAGGTAGCCCCTGCGGCAGGTGCCCGCAGGCCGGGGCGCAGACGCAGGATCGGCCTGGCGATGGTGAGCCTGGCGACGCTGCTCGCAGCGGCCGGCTATGCAGCCTGGTGGACCCTGTACGGCCAGTACCGCGTCGACACCGACAATGCCTACGTGCAGGGCCACCTGGTCCAGATCACGCCGCAGATCGCCGGTACCGTGGTGGCGGTCGATGTCGAGGACACCGACCGGGTCGAGGCCGGTCAGGTACTGGTCCGGCTCGATCCGGCCGATGCCCGCCTGGCGCTGGCGCAAGCGCAGGCGCAACTTGCGCGGGCGGTGCGCGGGGTGGCGTCGCTCCAGGCCGAAGGTGCGACGTTGCGCGCCGGCATCGAGCAGCGCAACGCCGATGCGGCAAGGGCGCGCATCGAGCTCGAACAGGGACACGCCGATCTCGTGCGGCGCCAGCATCTCGGCGCCAGCGGTGCGGTCAGCGGCGAGGAACTCGCGCACGTGCGCGGCGGCATCGACAAGGCGAAGGCCGCGGCGGCGGCCGCGAGCGCAGCGGTGGCGGTGGCGCACGGTCAGTACGCAGCGAACCAGGCGCTCGTCGGCAGTACGCCGGTCGAGCAGCATCCCGATGTGCTGGGCGCCGAAGCGGCGGTGCGCGAGGCCCGACTTGCACTCGGGCGCACCACGCTGACGGCGCCGGTTGCCGGTTACGTGGCACGCCGCAGCGTGCAGACGGGTCAGCGCGTGCAGGCCGGAACGCCGCTGTTGACGGTCATCGCGCTCGACGACGTGTGGGTGGAAGCCAATTTCAAGGAAGTGCAGTTGCGCGACGTACGCATCGGCCAGCCGGCGAAGCTGACCGCCGATCTCTACGGCAGCAAGGTGGAGTTCGACGGACGCGTGGTCGGGCTCGCGGCGGGTACCGGGGCGGCATTTGCGCTGCTGCCCCCGCAAAACGCCACTGGCAACTGGATCAAGGTCGTGCAGCGCGTACCGGTGCGCATCGCGCTCGACGCCCGGCAGTTGCGCGAGCACCCGCTGCGCATCGGACTGTCGATGCAGGTCGGCATCGATCTGCACGACCAGAGCGGGCCGCTGCTCGCGCAGGCGCCGCGCACACCCGCGGCCGCCTCCACCGCATCCTCGGACGAGGCGGCCGACCCGGCCGATGCGATGATCCGGCGAATCGTCGAGGCAAATCGTGGCCGGGCCCCTGCCCGCGGACGCTGAGCCCGGCGACGAGCCGGGTGCTGCCGGTGCGCGCGGCCCGGCGCGCGATGGGGCAAGCAACGGCCGCCGGCCACCGCCGCTTGCCGGTGCAACCCTCGTTCTCGGCACGTTCGCGCTGTCGCTGGCCACGTTCATGAACGTGCTCGACACGTCGATCGCCAATGTCTCGATTCCGGCGATGTCGGGCGATCTCGGCGTGAGTCTCAGCCAGGGCACCTGGGTGATCACCAGTTTCGGCGTGGCCAACGCCATTTCGGTGCCGCTGGCCGGATGGCTCACGGTGCGCTTCGGGCAGGTGCGCCTGTTCATCGCCAGCGTGCTGTTGTTCGTGTTCGCGTCCTGGCTTTGCGGATTGGCACCGTCGATCGAGTGGCTGATCGCGTTTCGCGTGCTGCAAGGGGCCGTGGCCGGCCCGATGGTGCCGCTGTCGCAGGCGCTGTTGTTGTCCAGCTATCCGGCACACCGCTCGGGCACCGCCCTGGCGATGTGGTCGATGACGACGCTGATCGCGCCGGTGGCCGGCCCGCTGCTGGGTGGCTGGATCACCGACAACATTGCCTGGCCGTGGATCTTCTACATCAACATCCCGGTGGGGCTGTTCGCCGTCGGGCTCACCTGGCTGATCTATCGTGATCGCGACACGCCGCGACGCAAGCTGCCGGTCGACGGTGTCGGCCTGGCGTTGCTGGTGCTCTGGGTGGGCGCGCTGCAGATCATGCTCGACAAGGGCAAGGAACTCGACTGGTTCGCCTCTGGCACCATCGTCTGGCTGGGTGTGGTGGCGCTCGTTGCACTGGCCCTGTTTCTCGTCTGGGAACTCACCGAAGAGCACCCGGTGGTGGACCTCTCGCTGTTTCGCGGTCGCAACTTCTCGGCGGGTGTCGTGTCGCTCGCGCTCGCCTATGCGCTGTTCTTCGGCAACGTGGTGATCCTGCCGCTGTGGCTGCAGCAGTATCTGGGCTACACCGCCACCTGGGCAGGCATGGCGCTGGCGCCGGTAGGATTGCTGGCAGCGGTGTTCACGCCCATCGTGGGTCGCAATCTCGGTCGGTGGGATGCGCGCGCGCTGGCGACGATCTCGTTCGTGATCTTCGCGTTGGTACTGTGGATGCGTTCGCTGTTCGACACCCAGGCCGATTACTTCTCCATCGTGATTCCGACCATCGTCCAGGGCATCGCGGTCGCCTTCTTCTTCGTGCCGCTGATGGCGATCGTGCTCTCGGGCATTGGACCCGAGCGCATCGCGGCGGCTTCGGGCCTGAGCAACTTCTTCCGTATCCTGGCGGGCTCGTTCGGGACATCGGTCGCGACCACGCTGTGGGATCACCGCGCGTCGATGCACCACGCGCATCTGGTCGAATCGGTGAGCCTCGGCAGGGGCGCCACGACGCAAGCCTTGACCCGGCTCGAGGCCGCCGGCCTGTCACCGGGTCAGGCGCTCGCGGCGATCGAGCAGATGATCGACCAGCAGGCCTACACGCTCTCGGCGAACGATCTTTTCTATGGCTCGGCGCTGCTGTTCGTCGTCCTCGCGGGATTCATCTGGCTTGCGCGGCCTTTGCCTGCGCATCGGTGAGCGGATCGCAGGACCGCGCCGACCTGACACCGGAGATGCCGTTCATGGATCGAGGCCCGCAATGAACCGGCCTCCCGTGTGTACGGTCGGCCATTCGAATCGGACGCTGGAGGCATTCGTCGGGTTGCTGCGCGCCGGCGAGGTGCAACGGGTGGTCGACATCCGGAGCGTGCCGCGCTCGCGCCACAACCCGCAATTCAACGCTGGCGTGATCGAACAAGGATTGCGCCGCCAAGGGATCGGGTACGTGCGCATCGAGCCGCTCGGCGGCCTGCGCGGCAGATCGAAAACGGTGCCGCCCGAAGTCAATGCCTTCTGGGTCAACGCGAGCTTTCACAACTACGCCGATTACGCGCTGTCGTCCGAATTCCGCACCGGACTCGAGCGCCTGCTCGGGCTCGCCGACGCGCAGCGCTCGGCGATCATGTGCGCCGAGGAGCTGTGGTGGCGCTGCCATCGTCGCATCGTCGCCGACTACCTGCTGCTCGGCGGCCGCCAGGTGCTGCACCTGATGGGGACGAACCGGATCGAGCCGGCGCGCATGACCAAAGCTGCGGTGCCCGCCGACGGCGGCATCCACTACCCGCTGCCGCTGCACCCGCCCTGACCGGATCGCCGATCGGCACGGCCGCACGTTCGCACGCGCGCACACCGGGCTTCGGGATGGCTGCGCGGCCGCCCGATGTGCGGCACGCTGGTGTGGTTTCGGTGCAGGGCGCGCGGGGTCCTGGCTTATGCTTTCTTCGCGGGGTGGTTCCGTCCGCGGGGTGCTTCCGTCGTCCATGAATGCCGGGCTCGCTCCGCTTCACCGTCTGGAGGACAAGTGTCATGGCTTCGGATGCGATCGAAGACGCCGGTCCCGACCTGACCCGGGGTGTCACGCTCGCCGACTTCGGCGACAAGCCGATGTTGCGCGGTCATGTCGGAGACAAGGCGGTGCTGCTCGCGCGGGTCGGCGACGAAGTGCTGGCCGTCGATGCGACGTGCACCCACTACGGCGGTCCGCTGGCGGCGGGCATCGTCGTGGGTGACACGGTGCGCTGCCCCTGGCATCACGCGCGCTTTTCCCTGCACAGCGGCGAGGCGCTTGGCGCTCCCGCCTTCGACCCGCTTTCGTGCTGGCGCGTCGAGCGCGAGGGTGGGCGGATCGTGGTGTGCGAGCCGACCGCCTGCGCGTCGCAACCGGCGCCGGCCGCGGTCGGCCAACCCAAGGACATCGTCATCGTCGGTGGCGGGGCGGCGGGCTTCGCCTGCGCCGAAATGCTGCGCCGGCGCGGCTACCGAGGACACCTGACGATGCTGAGTGAGGAGGCTGACGCGCCCTGCGATCGCCCGAACCTGTCGAAGGACTATCTGGCCGGCAATGCCCCGGAGGCGTGGATGCCGTTGCGGCCCGAGACGTTCTATGCGGACAACGACATCGACCTGCAGCTTCGCGTCAGCGCGACGCGGATCGACGTGGTGGCACGCACCGTGGCGAGCGCCGATGGCCGCGCATTCCCGTTCGAGCATCTGCTGCTGGCCACGGGAGCCGAACCGGTGCGTTTGCCGATTCCCGGCGCTGATCGACCCCACGTCTTCACACTGCGCTCGCTTGCGGACAGCCGGGCCATCATCGAACGGACCCGGACGGCAAAAGCGGCGGTGGTGCTGGGTTCGGGTTTCATCGGGCTGGAAACCGCCGCCGCACTGCGCGCGCGCGGGCTGCAGGTCCACGTGGTCTCGCTCGACGAGCGCCCGCTCGAAAGGGTGCTCGGCGCGGCGCTGGGCGACTTCGTTCGCGTGCTGCACGAGCGCCACGGCGTCGTTTTCCACCTGGGTTCGTCGCTGGCGTCGATCGGCGCACAGACAGCACAGTTGAGCAACGGCACCGCCCTGGCAGCCGATCTGGTGATCGTCGGCGTCGGCGTGCGGCCGCGCAGCGCGCTCGCCGAAGCAGCCGGTATCGCCGTCGATCACGGCATCCTGGTCGACGAGTATCTGCAGACCAGCGTGCCCGGCATCTACGCCGCGGGCGACGTGGCGCGCTGGCGCGACCCGGACCGCGGCGACACGAATCGTGTCGAGCACTGGGTCGTCGCCGAACGCCATGGGCAGGTGGCGGCGGAGAACATGCTCGGGGTGCGGACGCGCTTCCAGGACGTGCCGTTCTTCTGGAGCGCCCATTACGACGTCACGATCCGCTACGCCGGCCACGCGCCGTCCTGGGACGCGATCGAGATCGACGGCGACATCACCGCGCGCGACTGTCTCGTCAGCTACTGGAAGGCCGGCCGGCGCGTGGCAGTTGCGGCCATCGGGCGCGACGTGCAGGCGCTCGAGTGGGCGGCGGCCTTGCACTGACGCAGGCGCCGGCGCGACATCGTTGCCCGCGGCTCAGCCGCCGTATTCGATGATCTCCAGTCCCGCATTGTAGTCGGTGGCGTAGACAAGGCCCGATGCGTCGACGAACACGTCGGCCGACTGGATCACCTGCGGCCGACCCGGCCGGCGATCGGTCATCGTGCGCGGCGCCGCCGGCACCAGCGCGCCGGTCTCGCGAGGGCGGTACGGATCGGAGATGTCGAAGGCGCGAATGCCGGCGTTTTGCCAGGTGGCGAAGATCAACGCATCGGAGACGAACGTGCCCGGGCGGTTCTCGTGCAGATTGTGCGGCCCGAAGTGGCCGCCTTTCGCCGCGTAGTCGGCCTCTTCGGGCACCGGCAGGGTGGAGATGGAGATCGGGTTCGATGGCTCGCGGATGTCGAACAGCCAGGTGAGCTTGCGGCCGTCCTCTTCGTTGTCGAGCACCGCTTCGTCGGCCACGATGAGGAGGTTGCGCGCAACCAGCGGCAGCGCCGAATGGGTGCCGCCGCCGTACGGCGGGCACCAGTTGCGATGGACGACGAGCTTCGGTGCGCTACGGTCGGAGACGTCGAGCAGCGTGAGCCCGCCGTCGCGCCAGCAGGCATAGGCGGTGTCGCCACAGACGAGCGCGTGGTGCAGCGCCCAGCGCCGGCCGGGAGGCGCGGCAGACACCTCGCCGGCGGCCTTGTTCATGCCGGGCAGCCACCAGCGGCCGGCCATGGCGGGCCGCGTCGGGTCGGCCATGTCGATCGTCACGAAGACGTAGTCGGTGAAGCCGGGAAGCAGTGCCGATGCGTAGGCCCAGCGCCCGCCCACGTACCAGAGACGGTGAAACCCGATACCGCCCGAGTCGAGCTGGCCGATCTTTCGCGGGCGATCGGGCGTGGAGATGTCGAACACGCTCATCCCGGCACTCCACGCCTGCCGGCGTGCGGCACCGGAGAACGTCTCGCCCACCGATCTCGTGTAGTAGACCCTTTCGTCCTCGGCCACGTCGACGTCGGCGAACAGGTCGAGCGCATTGATGACCAGCAGCAGATCGTCGTGCGCCTGGAGGTGGATGTTCCAGGTGTTGGGCGGCGCTGCGACGTAGGCGACCGCCCCGGGGTTTCGCGGATCGCGCACATCGACGATCGAGAAACCCCGCGACCACGGGTGGCCGACATAGGCGAAGCCGCGATGCACCATCAATTGCAGGCCGTCGCCGCGCCCGCCGATGTCGGAGTGCCCGATCAGCGTCATGTTGCGGGCGAAATCGGGGCGCGGCAGGTCGCGGCTCATCGCGGCACCGGCGAACGACGGCAGCGGCCGATCAGTGCTTCGGCGCCGGGATCCACTTCGCCGTGGCGGCGCTCGAGGCGCTGAAGGCCGGGAACTTCTTCTGCAGATCCTCGATGGTCCTGATCCTGTTGTCGATGAGGTCCTTGCGGGTCACCAGCGTCGGCTGCAGCATCACTGCACGCCCGGGGTTCTGGCCGGCGATCGCCAGCGACACGGCGCGCACTGCCACTTCGCCGACCACGGCGGCGTTGGTGGCAGCCGTCGCCACCCAGGCGCTGTCGGGTTCGATCATCAACTGGATGTCGGCTGTCGAGGTGTCGACGCCGTAGATCTTCACCTTCTTCGCGACGCCGAGTTCGTCGATGGCGAGCTTGACCCCTTTGGCAAACTCGTCCCACGGCGTGAAGACGACGGAGATGTCCGGATTGGCCCGCAGCACCGCCTTGGTCTGGTCGGCGACCGAGGCCGGCACGGTGTCGTTGACCACGCCCCAGACGGCCTTTTCGGTGAGCTTGTGGTTCTTGACGAACTCCTTGAAGACCGCGTAGCGGCGATCGAGCGGTGCGAAGCCGGCAACGTAGACGGCGCCCGCGGTGAATCCGTCGCCCTTGTCCCGGATCGCCTGTTCGAGCACCAGGCGGGCCATGTCCCTGTCGCTTTGCTCGATCTGCGGGATGGCGGGATTGTCGAGGTTGACGTCGTAGGCCACCACCTTGATGCCGGCATCGAGCGCCTTCTGGGCGACGTCCTTGAGCACTTCGGGCCGACCGTTGTTGATGACGATGCCCTTGACGCGGCGGTTGATCGCCTGCTCGACGAGATTGCGCTGCGTGTCGTTGTCGTTGCGCGCCTGTGACAGCGTCAGCGTGACGCCGAGCGCGCTGGCCTGGCGCTTCGTGCCTGCCTCGAAGGCCTGCAACCAGTCGCCGCTGCCGAGGAACGAGACCACGGCGATCTCCACGCCGCCCTTGTCGAACGGCGCCGGAGCCCCGCGCAGGCCCTGGGCGGCCACCGGCGCGGCAACGAGGGCGGCACTCAGAGCGAGGCCGGCGACGGAAAGAATCGAGGTTTTCATTGGCACTCCGTTTCTTCGAGTTGAGGGATCGAGCGGTCAGTGGCGGGTCCGGCCGAGGCCGTAGGTCATCGCGAGTGCTCCGACGAGGACGGCACCCTTGACGAAATCCTGCGTGTAGTAGGGGGCGTTGAGCATCGTCAGGCCGTTGAGCAGCACGCCGACGAAGACAGCGCCCACCACGGTGCCGAACACGTTGGGTCGGCGCAGGCCGAGCACCGCGAAGCCGATCAGCGCAGCGGCGACCGAATCCATCATCAGCGACGAGCCGGAGGACACGTCGCCGCGGCCGACGCGCCCGGCGACCACGATACCGCCCACCGAGGCGAGCGTTCCCGAGACGACATAGGCGATCACCTTCAGGCGGGCGGTGGAAGCGCCCGCCAGGCGCGCGGCGAGCTCGTTGCCGCCGGTGGCGAACAACAGGCGACCGATGCGGGTGTGCTCGGTCAGCAGGTACAGGACCACCGCGACCAGCAGCGTGAGCACGACCGGCACCGGAATGAAGCCGGCAATGCCCGCGCGGCCGATTGCGAGGAACAGCGGGTCGTATTTTCCGGGCGCGGTCGAACCGTCGGCCAGGATCAGGCCAGTGGAAATCGAGCGGCCGGCGGTGGGAATCAGCTGCAGGCCCGTCAGCAGGAACATCATCGACAGCGTCGCCAGCATGTCGGGAATGCGCAGGCGCACGACCAGGAAAGCGTTGACCAGGCCGACCGTGGCACCGAATGCCAGCACCAGCGGCACGGTGGCGAAGACGCCGAACTGCCAGACGATCATGGCGTAGCTCGCCGCCATCACCGACGAGGCGGCCACGGCGCCGACGGAGAGATCGAAGCCGCCGACGGCCATGGACAGCGTGACGCCGGTGCCGAGGATCGCCACCACCGCCACAGCCTGCAGGATGCTCATCAGGTTGTTGATTCCGATGAAGGCGGGTTGGGCCGCGGCGAAGCCGATCATCAGGGTCGCGAGCAGGATGAAGACCGCGCCGGTACGCACGAAGTCCGCAAGGCGGCCCGCGAGGCCTGGGCCGGTGGGCGGAACCGGGGTGGTGTTGCTGTCGGACCTCATGCCCGGGCGTCCCGATTCGGCATGGCTGTGCCCGACGCGAAAGCAACCAGGCCGTGGCCGTCGAGCACCACGAAGCGGTCCGCGACTTCGGCCGCTTCCTCCGGATCGGAGGTCGCGATCAGCGTGGCGCGACGGGTATCGGCGCGCAGCGCGCCGATGATGTCCCGGCGCGCGCCGAGGTCGACGCCCTGGAACGGTTCGTCGAGCAGCAACACGCGGCTCGGCTCGGCCTCCCAGCGTGCGATCACGGTCTTCTGCTGGTTGCCGCCGGACAGCGACCAGACGGAGGCGCCCGGCGAACTGGCGCGGATGCCGAGCCGGGCGATCGCGCGCGCGCCTTGCGCAGTCTCGCGATCCGCTGCGACGAAGCCCGACGGAAACCAGCGGCGCAGGTGCGGCAGGCTGATGGTGGCGCGTACCGCCTCGCCCGGCCAGCCCGCCGGCATCAGCGATGAGCGGTGGCGATCTTCGCCCGCCATCACCACGCCGGCGGCGATGGCGTCGGCCGGATCGCGCGGCGCATGGGGCCGGCCGTCGAGCAGCATCCGGCCGGCGGCGAAACGGCCATGACCGAAGATGCCCGAGAGCAGGCGGCTCTTGCCGGCGCCGAGCACGCCCGTCACGGCGACCACCTCGCCGGCGTGCAGTTCCAGGTCGAACGGCTGCGAGTGCGGCAACAGCCGGATGCCGATGAGGCTCAGCACTGCCGGTCCGCTCGCGGCGCGCGCATCGGGATGCGCAGCGGCGAGCGGGCGCCCGATCATCGTCTCGACGGCCGCATCGAAATCGACCGGGCGGTGAAAGCATCCAGCGTTGCGCCCGCCGCGCAGGACCTCGATCCGGTCGGCCAGCGCCTCGAGATCGGCGAGGCGATGGGAGATGAACAGGATGGCGATGCCGCGGGCGGCCAGGCGCTTCAGCGTGGCATACAGGCGCTTTGCCTCGGTGCCCGACAGGCTGGCGGTCGGTTCATCGAGAATCAGCAGTCCGGCCTTGCGGCCGATGGCGCGCGCGATGGCCACCAGTTGGCGGTCGGCGGGCGCGAGTTCGGCAAAATCGCGATCGAGCGGCAACCCGAAGCCGGCTTCCTCGACGATCGCGCGGGCGCGGGCGCGCACGCTGGCGCGATTCAGGAACAAGGGCATCGAACGATCGGCATAGCGGTCGATCAGCAGCGCATCGGCGACCGCGAGCCCGGGGATGCCGACGACGTCAGTCGACTGATGCACCGTGACGATGCCCGCCGCTGCCGCTTCGGCCGGAGATCGTGGCGCAAATGGACGCCCCTTCAGCACGATGTCGCCGGCATCGGCGCCGGTCACCCCCGAGAGGATCCTGACCAGCGTCGATTTGCCGGCGCCATTGGAGCCCATCAACGCGACGATCTCGCCGGCTTCGATCTCGAGCGAGGCACCGGCCAGCGCCCGCGTCGAGCCGAAGGTCTTGAAGACATTGCGAAGCGAGACGAGAGGCATCTGCCCTGATCACGCAAACCGGACGACGCGCGTGCCTGTCATCCGGTCGAGCTTATCCGAACTCGAATTCGCCGCCAAGAAGGGCTCCCGGCGACGGGTTTCCGACGCTACCCTGTGCGTCACGTCGACCGGGCGAGCCCCGGACGCGGTGCACGCCGTGTCCGCCGGTGTGCCGGACGAATCATGAACCTCGCCCGACTCGGCCTGCTCGAAGCCGCGCCGCTCCCGTGAGTCGCCGCGGTTGCCGGCAAGGCGTCCGCGCGAGGGAACGCGCGACGCATGACGGCGCCGATCGGCGCCGCACCGTCCTGGGCTGCGGTGATATCGTGGCGAACCCTCCGTTCACCAGCAGGAAGCCGGGCCCTTGTCACCCGACGCAGCGAGCGGTGCCGTGCAGGCGCAATCCGATCGATCGGCATTCGACTGCGCGATGATGCGCCTGGCAATCGACCAGGCACACCACGCGTGGGCGGTCGGCGAGGTGCCGGTGGGCGCGGTGATCGTCCGCGACGGCGCGGTGCTCGCCACCGGCTTCAACCAGCCGATCGGCGCGCACGACCCGACCGCGCACGCCGAGATCTGCGCGCTGCGCGCAGCCAGCGCGCTGCTGGCCAACTATCGGCTGGTCGACTGCGACCTGTACGTGACGCTGGAGCCGTGCGCAATGTGCGCCGGTGCGATCATGCACGCGCGACTGCGCCGCGTGATCTTCGGCGCGCGCGACCCGAAGACCGGCGCGGCCGGCAGCGTCGTCGACCTGTTCGGCGAGGCCCGACTCAACCACCACACCGAGGTGGTCGCCGGGGTGCTGGCCGACGCGTGCGGCGCGCTGCTGTCGTCGTTCTTCGCCGAGCGCCGCGGCGCGCGCTGAACCAGGGGCTGTTGCCGCTACTGGATCTTCGCCTTCTCCCGGAGCGCCTGCTGCAGGGCCTGGACGCGGCGACGTTCGATTTCCTGCTGGATCTGCGGGCGCACTTCTTCCAGCGGCGGCGCCTTGGCTTCGCGGGTGTCGTCGAGCCGGATCACGTGATAGCCGAACTGGGTCTTGACCGGCGTGTCGGTGAGCTTGCCCTTGTCGAGCTTGACCATTGCCTCGGAAAACTCCTTGACGAAGGTTTGCGGCGTGTTCCAGTCGAGGTCGCCGCCGGACTGCGCCGAACCGGTGTCTTTCGACTTCTTCGCGAGCTCCTCGAATTTCGCGCCCTTTTTCAGCTGCTCGATGATGCCCCTGGCCTCGTCTTCGCTGTCGACCAGGATGTGGCGCGCACGGTACTCCTTGTCGCCAGCCTGCTTGCGGCTCTTCTCGTATTCGGCCTTGATCTCGTCGTCCTTGACCGGATTGACCTTCAGGTGGTCGCGGATCAGCGCGCGAATCAGGATGTCCTGACGCACGTTTTCGAGTTGACGCTGCACGTCGGCGTTGCGCGGCAGGCCTTTCTTCTCCGCTTCCTGGACGAACAGTTCGCGGGCAATCAGCTCTTCGCGCACCGCGGCGCGCAGCTCCGGCGTGTCCGGGCGACCCTGGGCGACGAGCGCCGCGACGAAGTCGTCGACGCGCTGCTTCGGGATCGGCTTGTTGTTGACCACCGCCGCGTTCTGGGCGAGGGCCGCCGAGGCGAGCGGCAGCAGGGCGGCGGCCGCGAGCTTCGCCAGCCGGAGCGACAGGAAGGAGTGCGACATCGTGGGTCCTTGTGGCATTCGGGAGGTGGCCGACCCGCTGCCGGGGCACGGCAGTTCGGCGGTGCGTCAGGACGCTTCGGCCGGGGTACGGGCGTCGATCATCAGTGCGTGCACCCGCTGCGGCATCCAGTCGCGCACGGCATCATACACAAGCCGATGGCGAACCACGGTGCCCAGACCGGCGAAGCGCTCGCTGACCAGACGAACGCGGTAATGGCCGGCTCCGCCGGCGGCGCCCGCGTGCCCGGCGTGCAGGTGGCTGTCGTCGAGAACCTCGATCACGGCGCCGGGAAAGTGCCTGGCCAGGCGCGCGCGCAACTCGTCCATGCCAGGCCGCATCAGCCTTCCTCCTGGACGTAACGGCCAAGCCAGAGTGCCTGCGCGATGACGAAGGCAATCGTGAGACCCATGGTGCCGAACAGCTTGAAGTTGACCCAGACGTCGGTCGCAAAGCGATAGGCGACGACGAGGTTCAGGCCGGCCATCGCGACGAAGAACGCCATCCAGGCGAGGCTGAGCCGGTGCCAGATCGGCTCGGGAAGTGCCAGTTGTCTGCCCATCACCGACTTCACCAGGTTGCGCCCGAAGATCACGCGCCCGCCGGCCAGCACTGCGGCGAACAGGCCGTAGAGCACCGTCGGCTTCCACTTGATGAAGGTCTCGTCGTGCAGGAACAGCGTCATCCCCCCGAAGACGACGATCGCCGCCAGGCTCGCCCACTGCATCCCCTCGATCGGCCGCGCACGCAATCCGAGCCATGCGATCTGCGCCACGCTGGCGGCGATGGCGATGGCGGTGGCGACATAGATGTCGGCCACCTTGTAGGCGACGAAGAACAGCAGGATCGGAAAGAGGTCGAACAGCAGTTTCATGCGCGCAGTATAGAATGACCGGTTCGATGGCGCCCGACCGGGCAATCCTGGAGTTCCACGATGGCCGAACGCACCCGCAACCGCCGCAACACGCTCGAACGCCGCTGTCTGCCCAAGTCGCTGAAGCGGCTGTTCAAGGGGTCATCGCGTCCGGTCTTCCGGATGCTCGAAAAGGTCAAGAAGGCCTGAATTCGCACTTGCGCGCGCCTCCCCGCCCGCGCGCGCTCAGTCTTTCGGCTCGAAGCGCAGCGACGCCGAATTGATGCAGTAGCGCAGGCCGCTCGGCGGCGGGCCGTCGTCGAAGCGGTGTCCCAGGTGCGCGTCGCAGGCCGCGCACAGCACTTCGGTGCGCAGCATCCCGTGGCTCGCGTCGCGTCGCAACGCCAGGTTGGCCGCGTCGATCGGCGCCCACCAGCTCGGCCATCCGCTTCCCGATTCGTACTTCTGCGACGACGCGAACAGCGGCGTGCCGCAACAGACACACAGGTAGCGGCCCGTCTCGTGATGATCCCGGTAGCAGCCGGTGAAGGCGCGCTCGGTGCCGTGGTGCCGCGCAATCCGGTATTGCTCCGCGGTGAGCAGCGCGCGCCATTCGTCGTCCGGTTTCTCGACGCGGGCCGGGGAGGAGGTGGACGGGTTCGTGGCGGTCATGGCGGGCAGCCCGGATTCGAGGCCGGCGTGATTCTACGTCGCCGGCGCCGCGAACGCCGGCCATCTCCCCGCGGGACTCGCTAGAATTCCGGCAGACTGCACCCCGCGTGCCCACAGACCACGGAGACACCCCATGCAAGGACTGATGATGGACATGCCGCTGCTCGTCTCGGGCATCCTGCAGCATGCCGCGCGCCACTACGGGGACACCGAGATCGTCTCGCGCCGCGTCGAAGGCGACCTGCATCGCTACACCTACGCCGATTGCGAGCGCCGCTCGCGACAACTGGCCGATGCGCTGTCGCGCGACGGCGTGTCGATCGGCGATCGCGTCGCCACGCTCGCGTGGAACGGTTACCGGCACATGGAGCTGTACTACGCGGTGGGCGGCATGGGCGCGGTGATCCACACGATCAATCCGCGATTGCACCCGGAGCAGATCGCCTGGATCGTCAACCACGCCGGCGACGTGCACCTGGCCTTCGACCTCACTTTCCTGCCGATCGTCGAGGCGATCGCCGCGCATTGCCCGAACGTGAAGAGCTGGATCGCGATGGCCGACGAAGACCGCCAGCCGGCCTCGGCCAGGGTGGTGAACCTGGTCAACTACGAGACGCTGCTCGCACGGGGCTCCACCGACTACCGCTGGCCCGAGATCGACGAGCGCAGCGCCGCCGGCCTGTGCTACACCTCCGGCACCACCGGCAACCCCAAGGGCGCGATGTACACCCATCGCTCCACGGTGCTGCACGCCTACGCGGCGGCGCTGCCCGACGCGATGGGGGCTTCGTCGCGCGACTGCATCCTGCCGGTGGTGCCGATGTTCCACGTCAACGCCTGGGGACTGCCGTACACCTGCCCGCTGGTCGGAGCGAAGATCGTTTTCCCCGGCGCGCAGCTGGACGGCAAGTCGCTGTACGAACTGTTCGAGAGCGAGGGCGTGACCTACTCGGCCGGCGTGCCCACCGTCTGGCTCGGGTTGCTGCAGCACGTGCGGCAGGCGGGCGTGAAGTTCTCCTCCTTCAGGCGGACGGTGATCGGTGGTTCGGCCTGCCCGCCGGCGATGATCCGCGCGTTCCGCGACGAATTCGGCGTCGAGGTGATCCACGCCTGGGGGATGACCGAGATGTCGCCGCTGGGCACGCTGTGCCGCCTGCAGAACAAGCACCTGCGACAATCCGAAGCCGCGCAGCAGAAGATCCTGGAGAAGCAGGGCCACGTGATCTTCGGCGTCGACATGAAGATCGTCGACGACGAGTATCGCGAGCTGCCGTGGGACGGCAAGACCTTCGGCAACCTGCTGGTGCGCGGTCCCTGGGTGATCCGCGAGTATTTTCGCGGCGAGGGCGGCGATCCGCTGAAATACGACGCCGACGGCCGTGGCTGGTTCCCGACCGGCGACGTGGCGACGATCGACGCCGACGGCTACATGCAGATCACCGATCGCAGCAAGGACGTGATCAAGTCGGGCGGCGAATGGATCAGCACGATCGACCTGGAGAACCTGGCGATCGGGCATCCGGCGGTCGCCAACGCCGCGGTGATCGGGGTGCCGCACCCGAAGTGGGACGAGCGACCGCTGCTGGTGATCGTGAAGAAGCCCGGTGCAGAAGTCACGAGAGACGAGCTGATCGCGTTCTACGAAGGCAAGGTGGCCAGGTGGTGGATGCCCGACGACGTGCAGTTCGTCGAGTCGATTCCACTGGGCGCCACGGGCAAGATCCTGAAGACGAAGCTGCGCGAGCAGTTCCACGATTACCGCCTGCCGGGCGCCTGATCGCGTGGCCGCCACGGTGGCCGTCAGGGCTCGCCGCGGCAGTGTTGCGCGATCCGGCGCTTCGGATATGATCGGCCGGCACCCGGCTGGCCGCGACGGCGCCATGCGGCCATCGAACCCCTGACACGACAGGAGACACCCATGACCGGATTTCGTATCGCGACGGCGATCTTCGCCGTATCCGCCGCCCTGGCATCCCAGGCGGCGCTCGCCCAGTCGGGCACGGTAAAGGTCGCCTGGATCGACCCGCTGTCGGGCATGATGGCGCCGCTCGGCCAGAACATGGTGCGCAGCTGGCAGTACGCCGCCGACCTGGCCAACCAGCAGAAGTGGGCCGGCGACGTGAAGTTCGAGGTGGTGACCTTCGACAACAAGCTCAGTGCGCAGGAAAGCCTCACGGCACTGAAGTCGATCGTCGACCAGGGGATCCGCTACATCGTGCAGGGCAACGGTTCGGGGGTGGCGATTGCACTGAGCGAAGCGGTGGCCAGGCACAACGAGCGCAACCCGGGCAAGGAGATCGTCTTCCTGAACTATGCGGCGATCGATCCGTCGCTGACCAATGCGCGCTGCAATTTCTGGCATTTCGCGCTCGACATCAACGCCGACATGAAGATGGAGGCGCTGACCTCCTACATGGCCAGGCGCCCGGAGATCAGGAAGGTCTACCTGATCAACCAGGACTACGCGTTCGGGCACTCGGTGGAGAAGGCCGCCGAGGAATACCTGAAGCGCAAGCGTCCCGACGTCCAGGTGGTCGGCAAGGACCGCCATCCGCTCGCGCAGGTGCGCGACTTCGCACCGTACGTCGCCAAGATCAAGGCGGCGGGCGCCGACACGATCATCACCGGCAACTGGGGCGCCGACCTTGCGCTGATGGTCAAGGCCGCCAAAGACGCCGGCCTGAACGCCAACTTCTACACCTACTACGCCGGAACCACCGGCGTGCCCACCGCGATGGGGGCCTCCGGCGCGGACCACGTCCGGCAGGTCAGCTACTGGCACCCGAACGACTCGGTGATCGATCCGCGGCCGATCGTCGAGGGTTTCAAGAAGAAGTTCAACGACGACTTCTACGTGATGGCCTCCTACACCGGCTTCAAGCTGCTCTCGGAGGCCATGAAGAAGGCCCGCTCCACCGATCCGCTGAAGGTCGCACTGGCCATGGAAGGACTGAAAGTGCAGTCGCTGAACGGCGAGGTCGAGATGCGCACGACCGACCACCAGGCGCAGCAGGCGGTCTACATTTCCTCCTGGCAGAAGACCGACGGCAAGACGGTCAGGTACGACCAGGAGAACACCGGCTACGGCTGGCGTACGGAAGCGAAGCTCGACAGCTACGTGGCCGCGCAGCCCACTTCCTGCCAGATGAAGCGGCCGGCCGCGCGCTGACCCCCGAAGCCCGCGCGCACGCTGCCCGCGCAGCGGCGTGCGCCGGGACGGCCACGGGTGTGTCTGCCGGCACCCGTGGCTGCCCGTCATCCGGAATGTCCGCCCCTTGGAATTTTTCGTCATCTCGCTGCTGAACGGCATCAGCTACGGGCTGCTGCTGTTCATGCTCGCTTCGGGGCTCACGCTGATCTTCAGCATGATGGGCGTGCTGAATTTCGCGCATGCGTCGTTCTACATGATCGGCGCCTACGTGGCCTATCAGATCAGCACCTGGCTGGATGCACTGCTGCCGGGAACCGGGTACTGGATCGCGCTGGTGGCCGCGCCGCTGGCGGTCGGCGCACTCGGTGCGCTGGTCGAGCGCTACGGCCTGCGGCGCGTTCACAAATGGGGGCACGTGCCGGAGCTGCTGTTCACCTTCGGACTGTCGTACATCGTCGTCGAACTGGTCCAGATCGTCTGGGGCCGTGCGGCGGTGCCGTACCGGATCCCGTCCGGGCTCGACGGCGCACTGTTCACCGTCTACGCGACGCACTTTCCGGCGTATCGCGGCTTCATGATGCTGGTGGCGGCCCTGATGCTGTTCGCGATCTGGCTGCTGCTCACCCGCACCCGCATCGGACTGGTGATCCAGGCCGCGCTCGCGCACCCGGAAACGGTGGAGGCGCTCGGGCACAACGTGCCGCGCGTGTTCATGCTCACCTTCGGCGGCGGCACGGCGCTCGCCGGCCTGGCCGGCGTGATCGGTGGCAACGCATACGTCACCGAACCGTCGATGGCCGCGCTGGTCGGTTCGATCATCTTCGTCGTGGTGGTGGTCGGCGGCATGGGTTCGCTCGCCGGCGCGTTCATCGCCTCGCTGCTGATCGGGCTCATGCAGACCTTCGCGATCGGCATCGACTGGACGTCTGCCGGGCTGCTGCAGGCGCTGGGCTTCGAGGTTGGCCCGGCCACGCCGCTCTGGAGCCTGTGGTCGCTCGAGGTGTCGCAGGTCGCCCCGGTGCTGCCCTACCTGCTGATGGTGCTGATCCTGGTCCTGCGTCCCAGGGGCCTGATGGGCACCCGCGAGAACTGAGGTGGGCCGGACGATCCGTTTCGCGCCGCGCAACGTCGGGCGCTGGTTCGTCTGGGGTGCCACCGCGCTGCTGTTCGCGCTGCTGCCGCTGGCGTTTACGAGCGGCTTCGCGATCACGCTGCTCTCGCAGATGGGCATCATGGTGGTGTTCGCCCTGTCCTACAACATGATCTTCGGGCAGGGCGGCATGCTGTCGTTCGGCCACGCCGTCTACTCGGGGCTCGGCGCGTTCTTCGCGATGCACGCGCTGAACCGGATCGGTGCGGGCGAGCTGTGGCTGCCGGTGTCGCTGGTACCGCTGGTGGGCGGACTGGCCGGCGCGGTGTTCGGCGTCGTCTTCGGCTACGTGACGACGAAGAAGGCCGGCACCCCGTTCGCGATGATCACGCTGGGCATCGGCGAGATGGTGTTTGCCGCTGCGCTGATGTTTCCCGCGTTCTTCGGTGGCGAAGGCGGCATCTCCGGTAACCGGGTGGCCGGCGAGCCGTTCCTCGGCGTCACTTTCGGCCCGGGCATCGAGGTCTACTACCTGATCGCGGCCTGGTGCTTCGCCAGCATGGTGGCGATGTTCGCTTTCATGCACACGCCGCTCGGACGCATCGCCAACGCCGTGCGCGACAACCCCGAGCGCGCCGAATTCATCGGCTACAACACGCAGCGGGTGCGCTTCTTCGTGTTGACGGTCGCGGCGTTCTTCGCCGGAATCGCCGGGGGTCTGTCGGCGATCAACTTCGAGATCGTCACCGCCGAGAACGTCTCGGCGATCCGTTCGGGCGGCGTGCTGCTGGCCACCTTCATCGGCGGGGCGATGTTCTTCTTCGGGCCGATCCTGGGCGCGGTGATCTTCGTCTTCTTCGCGGTGGCGCTGTCCGACTACACCAGGGCCTGGCAGTTCTACCTGGGCGTGTTCTTCGTCGCGATGGTGATGTTCGCGCCGGGCGGCGTCGCGTCGCTGATCCTGATGAACCTGAGGGTGGCGCGACACCGGTTGTTCGGCCGCCTGCGCGATCCGTATGCCGGCGTCCTGCTGTCGGGGCTGACCCTTCTGGTCGGCGCCGTGATGGTGGTCGAGATGAGCTATCACCTGACGCTGAACTTCGCGGCGGGATCGCGCATGCGGCTGTTCGGGTTTCCGGTCGACGCTGCCGCGCCCGAGACCTGGGTGCTCGCCGCCGGGGTGCTCGTGGGCGGCGCGTGCAGTTTCGAGGCCATGCGTCGCCACTTCGCTCGCGAATGGAGCGCGGTGCAGGTCGCGATCGAGGAGCAGTTGCAGCGCGAGGCCGGCGTGCGATGACGGCGGCCAACGCCCTGGACCTGGTCGGGCTGCGCAAGCGCTTCGGCAAGACCGAGATCATCCGCGGCGTGAGCCTGTCGATCCCGTGCGGCGAGCGCCACGCGATCATCGGGCCCAACGGCGCCGGCAAGTCGACGCTGTTCAACCTGGTGTCGGGGCGCTTCCCGTCCACGAGCGGGCGCATCGAACTGAACGGCGAGGACATCACCGGGCAACGCCCGTTCGAGATCAACCGCAAGGGGCTGTCGCGCAGCTTCCAGATCACCAACATCTTTCCGCGGATGTCGGTCTACGAGAACATCCGCTGCGCGACGCTGTACGCGCTCGGCTATCGCTACTCGTGCTGGCACCGGCTCGCGAAGCTGGCTGACGCGGCGGCGCGCGCCGAGGAGGTGCTGCAGCGGATCGGGCTGCGCAACCGGCGCGACACCCCGGCTTCGACCCTCACCTATGCCGAGCAGCGTGCGCTCGAGATCGGCATCACGATCGCCGGCGGCGCCGACGTGATCCTGCTCGACGAACCGACGGCCGGCATGAGTCGTTCGGAGAGCGACCGCGCGGTCGAACTGATCCGGCGCGTCACCGAAGGCAAGACGCTCGTCATGGTCGAGCACGACATGAGCGTGGTGTTCGGCCTGGCCGACCGCATCTCGGTGCTGGTGTACGGCGAGATCATCGCCACCGGCACCCCGGCGGCCATCCGTGCGAACCGGGCGGTGCAGGAGGCCTATCTCGGCACCTCGGGCGCCGACGGCGAACCCGCAGCGGCGCACGCATGAACGCACCGCTGCTCGAAGTCGAGAACCTGCAGGCCTACTACGGCAAGAGCCACGTGCTGCACGGCGTCGACCTGTCGGTGGGGACGGGCGAGATCGTCAGCCTGCTCGGGCGCAACGGCGTCGGACGCTCGACGACGGTCAAGGCGATCATGGGGCTGGTCGCCGCCACCGGGCGCGTCGACTTCCGGGGTCAACCGGTCCTCGGTCTGCAGGCGTACCGCATTGCACACCTCGGCCTGGGCTACGTCCCCGAGAGCCGGGACATCTTCCCGACCCTCACGGTCGAGCAGAACCTGGCCCTGGGGATGAAGGGCAGGCGCCCCGGGCGCTGGTCGTTCGGCGACATGTACCGCATGTTCCCGCGGCTGCGCGAGCGCCAGCACACGCAGGCCGGCGTGCTCTCGGGCGGCGAGCAGCAGATGCTCACGCTTTGCCGCACGCTGATGGGCGACCCCGAACTGATCATGATCGACGAGCCCACCGAAGGGCTGGCGCCGAAGGTGATCGAACTGGTGGCCGACTACCTGAACGTGCTGAAGGACCGCGGCATCTCCGTCCTGCTGGTCGAACAGAAGCTGGCGATCGCGCTGCGGATCTCGCAGCGCGTCTACGTGATGGGGCACGGGCACATCGTGTTCGAGGGTACCCCGCAGGCGCTGGAGGCCAATGCGCAGGTGCGGCGCGAGTGGCTGGAGGTCTGAGGGGCGTCGCGGCGCGCGGGTCGGGTTAAACTCGAAGTTCATCGCATTACGGGAAGCCTCCATGAGCCAGGCCCACTACGCGACACAGGGCGAGGTCGCGATCATCACGATGGACAATCCGCCGGTGAACGGGCTCGGGCACGCGCTGCGCACCGGCATCGTCGAGGGCATGCGCCGCGCGCAGGCCGATCCGGCGATCAAGGCGATCGTGCTCACCGGCGCGGGCAAGGCGTTCTCGGGGGGCGCCGACATCCGCGAATTCAATACGCCGAAGGCGCTCGCCGAGCCGACGCTGTTCACCGTGATCCGCACCGTCGAGCAGTGCCCCAAGCCGGTGGTAGCCGCGATCCACAGCGTGGCGATGGGCGGCGGACTCGAACTGGCGCTGGGCTGCCACTATCGGGTGTCCGCGCAGGGCGCGCAGATCGCGCTGCCGGAGGTCAGGCTCGGGATCATTCCCGGCGCCGGCGGCACGCAGCGGCTGCCACGGCTGGTGCCGCTCGAAATGGCGATCAACATGATCGTCTCGGGCAATCCGGTGAAGTCGGAGAAGTTCCGGGGCACGCGGCTGTTCGACGACATCGTCGACGGCGACCTGCTCGCGGGCGCGACGGCATTCGCGCACAAGGTGGTGGCCGAGGGACGCGGGCTGCCCCGGGTGCGCGATCTGACGGTGGAGCACGACGACGCCGAGGCGTTCCTGCAGTTCGCGCGCAACACCGTGAAGACGGTGGCGAAGAGTTTCCCGGCGCCAGCGCGCTGCGTCGATGCGATTGCCGCAGCGCTGGACGACTCGTTCGACGCGGGGCTGGCGCGCGAGCGGACGATCTTCCTCGAAATGGTGCAGACGCCCGAATCGAAGGCGCTGCGCCACGCGTTCTTCGCCGAGCGCGCGGCGAGCAAGATTCCCGACGTGCCCCCAGACACGCCGACGCGCACGATCGCATCGGCGGCGGTCATCGGCGCCGGCACGATGGGCGGGGGCATCGCGATGAACTTCGCCAACGCGGGCATTCCGGTGAAGCTGCTCGAGGTGAAGCAGGACGCGCTCGACCGCGGGCTCGCCACGATCCGCAGGAACTACGGGAACTCGGCGAAGAAAGGCCGCATGAGCGCCGAGGACGTCGACAGGCGCATGACGCTGATCGAACCGACGCTCGCATACGAGGACATCGCCGCGGCCGACATCGTGATCGAGGCGGTGTTCGAGGACATGCCGGTGAAGGAAGCGGTGTTCCGCAGGCTCGACGAGGTGATGAAGCCCGGCGCGATCCTCGCGACCAACACCTCGACGCTCGACGTGAACCGCATCGCCTCGTTCACGAAGCGCCCGCACGACGTGATCGGCACGCACTTCTTCTCGCCCGCCAACGTGATGAAGCTGCTGGAGATCGTGCGCGGCGAGAAGACCGCGAAGGATGTGCTGGCGACGACGATGCAGCTGTCGAAGAAGCTGCGCAAGACCGGCGTCGTGTCCGGCGTGTGCGACGGCTTCATCGGCAACCGGATGCTCGAGCAGTACCTCCGGCAGGGGCTGTACATGCTGGAGGAGGGTGCGAGCCCGCAGCAGGTCGACCGCGCAATCGAGAAGTTCGGTTTCGCGATGGGCCCGTTCCGGATGAGCGACCTGGCCGGCAATGACGTGGGCTGGTTCATCCGCAAGCGCCGCTACGTCGAGCAGCCGCACCTGGTCTATCCGAAGGTGGCCGACCGGCTGTGCGAACTCGGTCGCTTCGGCCAGAAGAGCGGCGCCGGCTGGTACCGCTACGCGCCGGGCAAGCGTGATGCACTGCCCGATCCGGCAGTCGACGAGCTGATTGCGGCGCACCGCAGGGAGATCGGCGTGACGGCGCGAGGCATCGGCGACGACGAGATCGTCCACCGGCTGGTATTCGCGCTGGTCAACGAAGGCGCGAAGATCCTCGAGGAGGGAATCGCCGCACGTGCGTCCGACATCGACATGATCTACCTCACCGGCTACGGCTTCCCGCTGTGGCGTGGCGGACCGATGTTGTATGCCGACATGGCGGGGCTCTACAACGTGGTCAACCGGATGGCCGATTTCGCCGCGAATCCGCACGGCGACGCCGCGTTCTGGACGCCGGCGCCACTGCTGGCGCGACTGGCGGCGCAAGGCACGGGATTCAACGGTTGACGCACCAGGGGAAACATCGATCATGCGTGAAGCAGTCATCGTATCGACGGCGCGCACCGGCCTGGCGAAGTCCTGGCGCGGTGCGCTGAACATGACCCACGGCGCGACGATGGGTGGCCACGTGGTGCGCGCGGCGATCGAGCGCGCCGGCGTCGAGCCCGGCGAGGTCGAGGACGTGCTGATGGGATGCGCCACCCCGGAGGGCGCCACCGGTTCGAACATCGCCCGGCAGATCGCGCTCGCAGCGGGTTGCCCGGTCACGGTATCGGGGGTCACGGTCAACCGCTTCTGCTCGTCGGGCCTGCAGACGATCGCGATGGCGGCCCAGCGGATCATCGCCGGCGAGGGCGAGGTCTTCGTCGCCGGCGGCGTCGAGTCGATCTCGTGCGTGCAGAACGAGATGAACACGCACATGATCCGCGACACGCGGCTGCTGAAGACCAGACCCGAGATCTACTGGTCGATGCTGCAGACGGCCGAGACCGTGGCGAAGCGTTACAACATCGCCCGCGAACGGCAGGACGAGTACGGCGTGCGCAGCCAGCAGCGCGCCTGCGCGGCTGCGGCGGCGGGCAAGTTCGCCGACGAGATCGTGCCGATCACGGTGCGCATGGCGGTGGCCGACAAGGCGACCGGGCAACTCGGCACCCGCGAGGTGACGCTGTCCGACGACGAGGGGCGGCGCGCGGACACCACGCTCGAGGGCGTCTCGCAGATCAGGCCGGCGCTGCCGGGCGGCGTGATCGCGGCGGGCAACGCGAGCCAGTTCTCCGACGGCGCCGGCGCGTGCGTGGTGATGGACGCCAGGCTCGCCGAGAAGCGCGGCCTGAAGCCGCTCGGCTGGTTCCGCGGCTTTGCGGTGGCCGGCTGCGAGCCCGACGAGATGGGCATCGGCCCGGTGTTCGCGGTGCCCAGGCTGCTCGCGCGCGCGGGCCTGAAGGTCGACGACATCGACCTGTGGGAGCTCAACGAGGCGTTCGCGGTGCAGGTGCTCTATTGCCGTGACCGTCTCGGCATCCCCGACGAGCGGCTCAACGTCAACGGCGGCGCGATTGCCGTCGGGCATCCATATGGCGTGAGCGGTCAGCGCCTGACCGGACACGCACTGATCGAGGGGCGGCGGCGCGGTGCGAAACGCGCGGTGGTCACGATGTGCATCGGCGGCGGCATGGGCGCGGCCGGGCTGTTCGAGATCGCCTGAGCAGGCGCTGCGGCAGGCACACCCGCCGCAGCACCGTTCCGAAGGCCCGTGCATCGCGAGCGATCATGGCGACGCTGCGCACCCCCGACGAGCGCTTCGACGGATTGCTCGATTTTCCGTTCGCGCCGCACTACCTCGAAGACCTCGCCGGATGCGAGGGGATGCGCGTGCACTACGTCGACGAGGGCGTGGCGCATCACGGCACGGCACTGTGCCTGCACGGCAACCCGACCTGGAGCTACCTGTACCGGCGGATGATTCCGGTGTTCGCGGAGGCCGGTCTGCGGGTCGTGGCCCCCGACCTGATCGGCTTCGGGCGCTCGGACAAGCCGACCGACGAGTCGGCGCACCGCTTCGATTTTCATCGTTCGATGCTGATGCACCTGGTCGAGCGGCTCGATCTGCACGACGTGATGCTGGTGGTGCAGGACTGGGGCGGATTGCTCGGGCTCACGTTGCCGCCGGAGATGCCGGGTCGCTTCACCCGCCTGCTGGCGATGAATACCGCACTGGCCGTGGGCATTCGACCGACCCGTGGCTTCCTCGAGTGGCGCGCGTACTCGAATCGCACGCCCGATCTTGCGATCGGGCGCCTGCTGATGCGCGGCAAGCCCGACATGAGCGCGGCGGAGGCCTCGGGCTACGACGCACCGTTTCCGGATACGCACTACAAAGCGGGGCCGCGAGCGTTTCCGAACCTGGTGCCCGATTCGCTCGAAGCGCCAGGTGCCGAGTTGTCGGGGCGGGCCGGCCAGTGGTGGCGCGAGAGCTGGAGTGGCCGCAGCTTCATGGCGATCGGCCTGCGCGATCCGGTGCTCGGCGAGGAGGCGATGCTGCCGCTGCGCTCGGTGATCCGCGGCTGTCCGGAACCGATGCGGCTCGCCCACGCCGGACATTTCGTGCCGGAGTGGGGCGGCCCGGTGGCGCGCGCGGCGTTGGCGGAATTCGACCTGCGTCACCTGCGGCACTGACGCCGGCCGCGCGCGACGACCGGATCCGATCCCGAAGCCCGACAGCCTCCCAGGAGTCCCACATGACGTTGAAGCAGGCGCTGGATCTCAACGGCCGCAAGGCCATCGTCACCGGGGGGTCGCGCGGGCTCGGCCTGCAGATCGCCGAAGCGCTCGGCGAGATGGGCGCCGAACTGCTGCTCGCCGCACGCAGGCAGGACGAACTCGAGGCAGCGGTCGCGCATCTGGCGAAGAGCGGCGTGAAGGCGCACGCGGTGGCCGCCGACCTCGGCAAGCCGGAGTCCGTGCACGCCTTCGCCGACGCGGCACTGGCGAAACTGGGACACTGCGACATCCTGGTGAACAATGCCGGGGCCACCTGGGGCGCGCCTGCCGCCGAGCATCCGCTCGACGCGTGGCAGAAACTGGTCAACCTGAATCTGACCGGCGTGTTCCTGCTGACGCAGGAAATCGGCAGGCGCTCGATGATTCCCCGCCACTACGGCAGGGTACTGATCGTTGCGTCGATCGCGGGCCTGCGCGGCAACCCGCCGGGCACCAACCACACGATCGCCTATAACACGACCAAGGGCGGACTGGTGAACTTCACCCGCGCGCTGGCCGGCGAGTGGGGGCAGTACGGCATCACGGTGAATGCGCTGGCTCCCGGCTTCTTCCCGTCGAAGATGACCCGGGCCACGCTGGCGGCGATCGAGGACGAACTGAAGGCGCGTACCCCGCTGAACCGGCTCGGCGACGACGAGGATCTGAAGGGCGCGGCGGTGCTGTTCTGCTCGAACGCCGGCAAGCACATCACCGGCCAGGTGCTGGCGGTCGACGGCGGCGCCACGGCGGTCTGAATCGTCACGAGAGAGGAGAACGGTGCGATGAGCGGGAACAACCTGCAGGTCCTGCTGGCGAGCCGCCCGCAGGGAAAGGTCACGCTCGCCAACTTCCGTCTGGTCGAAGCGCCGATCCCCGTGGTCGGCCCCGGCGAAGTGCTGGTGCGCAACCATTTCCTGTCGCTCGATCCGTACATGCGCGGGCGCATGAACGACGCGAAATCGTACGCCGCGGCGCAGGCGCTCGACGAGGTGATGATCGGCGGCACCGCCGGCGAGGTCGTCGAGAGCCGCAACCCGGCGTTCGCGGTGGGCGACCGGGTGATGGCGATGCTCGGCTGGCAGTTGTACGGCAAGAGCGACGGCCGCCTGCTCCGCAAGGTCGACACGTCGCGGGTGCCGCTGTCGGCGTACCTCGGCGCCGCCGGCATGCCCGGGGTCACCGCCTGGTACGGCCTGAACCGCATCGTCGCGCCCGAGCCGGGCCAGACCGTGGTCGTGTCGGCGGCCAGCGGCGCGGTGGGTTCGGTCGTCGGGCAGCTCGCGCGCCGCAAGGGTTGCCGCGTGATCGGCGTCGCCGGAGGCGCGCAGAAGTGCGCCATCGTCGTCGACGAGTACGGCTTCGACGCCTGCGTCGACTACAAGGCCGGGCAACTGTACGCCGACCTGCGCGCCGCCACGCCGGAGGGCATCGACGGCTACTTCGACAACGTCGGCGGGGCGACGCTCGACGCGGTGCTGCGCCGGATGAACGCGTTCGGACGCATCGCGGTCTGCGGCCTCATCTCGACGTATGACGGCCAGGCGATGCCGTTGCAGAACTTCGGCTCGGTGCTGGTGAACCGGCTGCGGGTCGAAGGTTTCATCGTCTCCGAGCACATGGAGGTGTGGCCCGAAGCGCTGCACGCGCTGGGCGCGCTCGTCGCCACCGGCGAACTGAAGTACCGCGAGACGATCGCACAAGGGCTCGAAACAGCTCCCGAGGCATTCATCGGCTTGCTCGCGGGACGCAACGTCGGCAAGCAACTGGTGAGGCTGATCGCGCCGTGAAAGACTTCGCCGGCAAGGTCGCCGTGATCACCGGAGCGGCCAGCGGCTTCGGACGCGAATTTGCACGCCTCGGCGCGCAACTCGGGATGAAGCTCGCTCTGGCCGACATCCAGGCCGATGCGCTGGCGGCCACCGTCGACGAGTTGTGCGGGCAGGGCGCCCACGCGTTCGGCGAGGTGGTCGACGTGAGCCAGGCCGCCGATGTCGAACGGCTGGCGCGGCGCACGATCGACGAGTTCGGCGCCCTGCACCTGCTGTTCAACAACGCCGGCGTGGCCGCTGGCGGCCTCGTCTGGGAGAACACCCTCGAGGATTGGGCGTGGGTGCTCGGTGTGAACCTGTGGGGCGTGATCCACGGCGTGCGCACCTTCGTGCCGATCATGCTGGCCCAGGGCAACGAGTGCCACGTGGTCAACACCGCATCGGTCGCAGGGCTGCTGTCGCCGCAGTTGATGGGCATCTACAACGTCGGCAAGCACGGCGTGGTCACGCTCACCGAGACGCTCTACCAGGACCTCCGCGTCACCGGTGCACGCGTCGGCGTGAGCCTGCTGTGCCCGGCCTTCGTGCCCACCGGCATTGCGCAGTCGCACCGCCACCGGCCCGCTGCGCTGCGCAGCGCAGCCGCCCCCACCGCCTCGATGATCGCTGCGCAGAAGGCCTCGGAGAAGGCGGTGTCGTCGGGGCGGATCAGTGCCGGAGAAGTGGCCCGCATGACCTTCGATGCGATCCGCGAGAACCGCTTCTACGTGATCACGCATCCGAAGATCATCGCCTCGGTCGAACTGCGCCTGCAGGACGTGATCGCGCAGCGCAATCCGGGCGATCCGTTCAGTTTCGCGCCCAAAGTGGCGCCACGGCCCCGCTGACGCGAGGCCCTGCCGCACGAGCGCGGAGCCGGTCGACGATGGCCCTTGACCCGCAGGTCGGGAAGATCCTGTACTGGGCGCAGCGCGCGTCGGTGCCCCCGTACCCGAAACTCGGCGCGGTGCAGGCGCGCGAGCACTACGCGAAAGCGTCGGCCACGCTCGACATCGTGGCCCCGCCACTGCACGCGGTCGAGGATCACGCGGTCGGACTGCCCGGAAGGGTGCTGCGCGTGCGCCAGTACGCGCCGTGGCCGCACTCGCGGGCCGAACCGCGACCGGCGCTGCTCTACTTTCACGGCGGCGGCTTCACGATCGGATCGGTCGACACGCACGACCGCGTCTGCCGGATGCTCGCGGCGGGCAGTGACTGTCTGGTGTTCTCGGTCGACTATCGGCTTGCTCCCGAGCATCGCTTTCCGAGCGCACCGGACGACGCGTTCGACTGTCTTGCGTGGCTGCGCCGCGAATCGGCGGCACTCGGCGTCGACCCGGCGCGCATCGCGGTCGGCGGCGACAGCGCAGGCGGCACGCTCGCTGCCGCCTGCGCGATCCACGCGCGCGACCGTGGCTGGCCGCTGGTGCTGCAGTTGCTGATCTATCCGGGTCTGGCGAGCCACCAGGACAGCGACTCGTATCGGCGCTTCGCCACCGGCTACCTGCTCGACACGCAGACCGTGCAGTGGTTCTTCGCGCAGACGCTGCGTGACGAACGCGACCGCCTCGACTGGCGCTTCGCGCCGCTGTGTGCACCCGACCTGCGCGGCGTGGCGCCCGCCTGGATCGCAGGCGCCGAGTACGACCCGCTGATCGACGAGAACCGCGCCTACGCCGCGCGGCTGCGCGCGGCGGGCGTGCCCGTGGACTTCGTGCAGTACGATGGCATGATCCATTCGTTCTTCCAGCACGCCGGCTTCGTGCAGGCGGCGCGGCGCGCGCACCAGGATGCCTGCGCGGCGCTGCGCGAGGCGTTCGGCGATCCCGATGCGAGGCAATGAGATGAACTGCAACGACGACGACACGCCCGGGATCGCGTTGCAGACCGGCAACTGGGCACAGTTGGGCGAGGCGGCCGGTGCGCTGCGCCTGGCCGTGTTCGTGCGCGAGCAGGGCATCCCGGCTGCGCTGGAATACGACGCCTGGGACGCACGCTCGATGCACTGTGTCGCCTGGTGCGACGGCGAACCGGTGGCCACCGGCCGGCTGCTGCCCGATGGCCACATCGGCCGCATGGCGGTGCGCGCCGACCAGCGCGGCCGCGGCATCGGCCGGCGCGTGCTGCAGACGCTGATGGCACTCGCCAGGCAGCGCGGCGACACCAGTGTCGAATTGAGTGCACAGAGCCGCGTCGAGGGGTTCTATCGGGCGCAGGGCTTCGAGCCCGTGGGCGAACCCTACGAAGAGATCGGCATCCCGCACCTGAAGATGCGCCGCAGCCTGCTGGCGCTCGCCGCATGGGCGGGAGCGACGATCGCCACGGGTGGTGCCTCGCCGGCGCGCGCCGCCGCGCTCGACGCGGTCTCCAACGCCGATGCGATCGGCGCACTGCGTGCAACGCTCGAGCGCGGCGCCGGGCAGGCGGTCGCAGCGCTGGGCAGGCCCGGTGGCTTCCTGGACGATCCGAAAGCACGCATCCCGCTGCCCGACGGACTGCGGCAGGCCGAAGGGCTGCTGCGCGCAACGGGTCGCGGACGCGAGCTCGACGAACTGGTCGCTTCGATGAACCGCGCCGCCGAACAGGCGGTGCCGCAGGCCAGGCAGCTGTTGCTGGCGGCGGTGAAGTCGATGAGCGTCGCCGACGCGAAATCGATCCTCACGGGCGGCGAGGATTCGGTCACGCAGTTCTTCCAGTCGCGCACGCAGGCGCCGCTCGTCGAGCGCTTCCTGCCGATCGTGACGCAGCAGGTGTCGCGACTCGGGCTCGCGAAGCGCTACAACGCGCTGGCCGGCCAGGCGTCGAAGCTGGGTCTGCTGAAAGCGCGCGATGCGTCGGTCGAGCGCTACGTCACCACACGCGCCCTCGACGGCCTGTACCTGATGATCGCCGAAGAAGAGCGCGCGATCCGCCGCGATCCGCTGAAGGCGGGCTCGAAAGTCATCGAGCGGGTATTCGGCGCGTTGCGTTGAAGCGCGCGCGCCGGTCGCCGGTGATCCGCACGGCGTCGCCGTCCGGCGTCCAGCCGCGCTCCACGGTCTCGATGCGCCCATCACGCCGGATCGCCACCAGCGTCGAAGCGCGCGTGCCGTAGCCCAGGCCGGGCGCAACGATCATGGCCGGCGCCAGGATGCGCTCGCGCACCAGACCCACGCCGGTGTCGGGCAGTGCTTCGTCGGGCGGTTGCGAGCGATCGGCGAGCGCCTCGAGCAGCACGGCTTCGAGCGGCGCGCGCGCATCGCCAAGGACCTCCGCGATGCGTTGCGTGAGCGTCGTCACTTTCGGCCAGTTGCTGTCCAGCAGGTGGTTGGACAGGCCGTGCACGCCGGGCGGTACTTCGAGCACGCGCCCGGGGTGGCGGTTCGAGACGTACAGCGCCGGCCGCTGGGCTGCCGGATCGAACAGCAGCAGATTGAAGCCCGGGTAGTCGTCGCCGCGGGCGGCGACCTGCTGCGCCCAGGCGTCGATCGGAACGTCTGCGCCGACGAAATCGGCGACGAGTTCACCACGCGAGCGCCGCCCCGGCGCTGCTGCGGGCTCGCGCACGTTGGTGACCGCCGCGAGCCGCCCGTGGCGATCGACGGCCAGCCAGCTGCCACCGGCGACGCAATCGCGCCCGCCCCAGGTGCCGGCGCGATCGCTCCACCAGGCTGCCGGGGCGGCCTCGCGCGCGTAGTACTCGTCGCGATTGGCCGCCAGCAACAGCACGAAATCGTCGTGCGCATCGAGCGCAAAGCCGATCAGACACATCGGGTTGCGATGCCGGGCAGCTCAGGCAGCCCAGTCGAAGGCTTCGACGTGACGCCCGTTGAGCGCCAGGGTATCGAGCCCCAGGGTGATCGCCTCGATACGCAGTGCCTCGACGAACGCGTCGCAGCGCGCGGGTGCCAGAGGTTCGTAGGTTTCCAGCCAGGTGCGGAATCCGGCTTCGTCACGCCATCCGGCGCGCGCCTCGATGCCGTAGGCATCGGCCATGCGTCGGCCGAGCTCGGTCAGCCGCTCGCGGCAGGCGCCATCGTCGGCGCGCGTGGCACGAAACCAGACCATGACGACGCGGCTCATGGTCGAAGCCGCTCAACCGCCCGCCGGCAGCGCGTAAGGCAACGGCTCGATGCGCAGCACGGAATCGCCCATGCGCAGGACCTCGCCGCCGGCCACCGCCACGGCCTGCGCCTCGAACAGCAGGTCGGTGCCGCCACCGGGGGCCGGCGCCGCGAGGACCACCACCCCGACCGGATCGGCCGCAGCACCGAACACTTCGGTGCCCGGTGCCGGCTCCGCGGTGTCGACGTGGGCAAGATGAACGCGGCGCTTGATCTTGCCGAGATAGTGACTGCGCGCGACGATTTCCTGGCCCGGATAGCACCCCTTGTCGAAGCTCACGCCGCCGATCGTGTCGAAGTTGATCATCTGCGGCACGAACCGCTCGGCGGTGGCCGGCACGATGCGCGCCACGCCGCTGCGCACGTCGGTCCAGCGCCACGCGGCGCTGCCTGCCGGCTGCAGCGCACCTGCGAGCTGCGGCCACAGCGTCGCCAGCGAGTCGGCCGGCACCACCAGTAACCAGCGGGGCAGCGGCACGTCATCCCCACCCTGGCCAGCGCCGATCGGCGCAAGCCCGATCACCGTGGCCTGCACCGATGCGTCGTCACCGGGCACTGTCGGCACATGGGCGCCGAGCGTTGCCTCGGCGACTTCGAAGGCGGCCGGTACCGGCAGGCCCAGCGCACCCAGTGTTTCGGCGGCCTGCGCGCCACACAGGCCAAGTACCACCTTCGCGTCGGAGCGGTCTTCGATCTTCACCCTGGCGCGCAACACGTACATCGCCAGCCGCTTGCGAACGGACTCCGCCTGTGGGCGCGGCAGCATCAGCCAGATGGCGGTGGCATCGCGCCAGGCGAGCAGGGTGGCGAGCAAGCGGCCCCTGGGTGTGCACAGCCCATGCCAGCGCGCCTGCGACACGGGTTGGTGCTCGACGTCGTTGGTGGTCATCGAGTGCAGGAAGCGCACCCGATCGTCGCCGGCGAGCGAAAGCAGACCGTGATCGGGCAAGAGCGCGACGGCGCCCGACTGCAGCAGCGCGAAATCCGGTGTGGCCCCGCCGCGCACCGCCTGCGGGCCATAGGCATCGGTTTCGAAGCGTGCACCGGAGATTTCGACCGCGTGCCGCAGGGCATCGGCATCGGCATCGGCAAGGGTGGCGGAAGCGGCGAGCATGGCAGATCCGGAGGAGGTCGGGATTATTATAGGCACCCGTGACGCCTGTAGAGGCCATGACCGCTGTTTCGCAAGGCCGATTCGCGCGCCTGCTGATCCTGTTGCTGCTGGCGCTGGTGCTGGCCGCGGGTGCGGGCGCGTGGGGCTGGCATGCCTTCATGGCCCAGCCGCTGAGCTTTGCCACATCGCCGGTGCGCTACACGGTGCCCAAGGGCGCCGGCGTGCGCGCGGTGGCGGCCGGACTGCGCGCACAGGGTATCGACATCTCGCCGATGCGTCTGTGGATCTGGTACAAGCTGCGCCGCTACGACGGACGGCTGAAGGCCGGCACTTACGGATTCGCTGCGCCGCTCACGGTGGATGCGCTGCTCGACAGGCTGGTGCGCGGCGACGTGCTGCTCACCGAAATCCGCTTCATCGAAGGCTGGACTTTCCGCCAGATGCGTGAGGCCATCGACACCCATTCCGACCTGGCCCACGACACCCGGGGCCTCACCGAAGCCGCGCTGCTCGGGCTCATCGGCGCCGACGAGCGCCGCGCCGAAGGGCTGTTCTTTCCCGACACCTACGCGTTCTCGCCCGGCACGAGCGACGTCGAGATCTTCCGCCAGGCCTACCGCAAGCAGCAGCAGGCCCTGCGCAGCGCCTGGCAGGCGCGTGATCCGTCATTGCCGTACGGTACCCCGTACGAGGCGCTGGTGATGGCGTCGATCGTCGAGAAGGAGACCGGCCACGCGCTCGATCGCGACAGGGTGGCAGCGGTGTTCGTCAACCGACTGCGCCGCGGCATGATGCTGCAGAGCGACCCCACGACCATTTACGGCATGGGCGAGCGCTTCGACGGCAACCTGCGCAAGCGTGACCTGCAGGCCGACAGCGCCTACAACACCTACACGCGCGCCGGCCTGCCGCCGACGCCGATCGCACTGCCAGGCAAAGCATCGATCGAGGCGGCGCTGAAGCCGGCGAACGTGAACTCACTGTATTTCGTCGCGCGCGGCGACGGCACCAGCGAATTCTCCGAGGATCTGTCCAGCCACAACCGCGCGGTTTCACGCTACCAGCGTAACGGCCGATGACCGGGCGCTTCGTCACCTTCGAGGGCATCGACGGGGCCGGCAAGAGCACCCACATCGACTGGTACGTCGAGCGACTGCGCACGCGTGGCATCGACGTGGTGCAGACGCGCGAGCCTGGCGGCTCGGATCTCGCCGAGACGCTGCGCGAACTGCTGCTGCGCCGGAAGATGGGCATGCAGGCCGAGTTGCTGCTGATGTTCGCCGCGCGCAGCGATCACCTCGAACGACAGATCCGCCCGGCGCTGGCAGGTGGGCAGTGGGTGGTCTGCGATCGCTTTACCGATTCCACCTGGGCCTACCAGGGAAGCGGGCGCGGCGCGCCGGGCGAGCGCATTGCCTGGCTGGAAAGCTGGGTGCACGGGGTCCTTCAGCCCGATCGCAGCTACCTGTTCGACCTGGCCCCGGAACTGGCAGCACGCCGGCGCGCGTCGGTGCGGGCCCCCGACCGCTTCGAGTCCGAGGACAGCGCCTTCTTCGAGCGAGTGCGCCGCGGCTACCGCGATCGAGCGCAAGCCGATCCCGGGCGTTTCGTCGTGCTGGACGGCGAGCGGGCCGTTTCGGAAATTCGTGTCATACTTGAAGAAGATATTGCAGACCTTTGTAATACATGATTTATCCTTGGCTGGAACCGGAATGGAAGGCACTACTCGCGCAGCGCACCCGGTTGCATCACGCGTTGCTGATTCACGGGCCGGCCGGCATCGGGAAGTCCGCGTTTGCCACCGAACTGGCGCGATCGCTGCTGTGCGAATCGCCGCTACGCGACGGTGCTGCCTGCGGGCGCTGCAACGCCTGCGGATGGTTCGCGCAGGACAACCATCCCGATCTGCGCCGGCTCGCACCATCGGCGGCCGAGGAGGGCACGGACGCAGGCGCGGGCGTGACCGAGGAGCCGGTGCGCAGACCAGGCAGCAAGGGCGCGGGACGGCCCTCACGCGATATCCGCATCGACCAGGTTCGCGCGCTGGAGCGCTTCATCGAGGTGAGCGGCCATCGTGGTGCGACGCGGATCGTGCTGGTCGATCCGGCCGATGCCTTGAACGCCGCCGCCGCCAATGCGCTGCTCAAGACTCTCGAGGAACCCGGCCGCGGCGCGCACTTCGTGCTGGTGACCGATCGGCCCGACACGCTGCCGGCCACGATTCGTTCGCGCTGTCGCGCGCTGGCGCTGCCTCGACCGGCCGCCGACGTCGGTGCCGCCTGGCTGGCGGCCGACACCGGGGCCGATCTCGCGCAGGCGCAGGCGTGGCTCGCAGCGGCCGGTGATGCACCGCTGCGTGCACGCCGATTCGCCGATCCCGCACAAGCCGCCATCCATCGGTTGCTCGTGGAGACCGTGGCGGGCCTTCCCGAGACTGGCATCGTGCAGGCTGCGGATGCGCTTGCCGACATCGCTCCGGCGATCTGGATGACGACGCTGCAAACCTGGGTCGTCGACCTGCAAAGGACGTGTGCGGGCGCGCAGCCGCGCTACTTCCCCGATCGGGCCGATCGCCTCGGGGTGCTGGCGCGGCAGGCGGGACTGGTGGCGCTGGACCGCCTGGCGGTCCGGCTCGATCGTGCCGCCCGGACGATCGATCATCCGCTGAATCCGCGGCTGATGCTCGAAGACGTGCTGCTGGACGTTCGTCACGCACTTGCGGCGCGGGCGTCGTAGGACTCCGGCACCGGATGCCGGCGTGGGAAGCAAAAGGGGCGAGCGATGAACGAGACTTCGAATCCGACGCTGCGTGGACCGACCACCGGGCCAGCCTTCACCGCCACGCTCGAGCCGGTGACGATGCCGGGAAGCGGTATGTCCGATGCGGCTCACCCGGGCGTCGCTGCTGCGCCGGCACCCGTGCCGCCGAGCGCACCATCGGCCCGACCCGGCGTGGTGCAGCTGGCCATTCGCGAGAAGGCTGCGCTCCATGCGGCCTACATGCCCTTCATCGACGGCGGCGGCCTGTTCGTCCCCACGACCCGGGTCGTGAACCTGGGCGACGAGTTGTACCTGATCCTGTCGCTGGTGGACGATCCGAACAAGCTCTCGGTCACCGGGAAAGTCGTCTGGATCACGCCAGCCGGCACACCGGGCAGGCAGCAGGGGCTTGCCGTGCAGTTCGCGAAGAACGATTCGGGCCAACAGGCACGCGCGCGAATCGAAACCCTGCTGGGCGGCCTGTCCAAGGCGAACCGGGCGACGCACACCATCTGAGGCGCCGCCGGCCGCAGGGCCGGCAGGTCAGTCGGGGCTTCCGGGCCTCTTGGCAGCAGCCGATAGAATGTCGGGTTCTTCCCCGGCACTGCGGCCATGCTCGTCGATTCTCACTGTCACCTCGATTTCCCGGAGCTCGCGGGCCGCTTCGACCAGGTCCTCGGCGAGATGTCGGCCAACGACGTCGGCCACGCGCTGTGCGTGTGCGTCTCGCTGGACGGGTTCGAGCGCGTGCTCGCACTGGCGGGCCGTGATCCGCGGCTCAGCGCTTCGGTAGGCGTGCATCCCGACCAGCACGACACGCGCGAGCCCGACGTCGCAACGCTGGTGCGGCTGGCCAGCCATCCGACCGTGGTGGCGATCGGCGAGACCGGCCTCGACTACTACCGCGCCACAGGCGACACCGAGTGGCAGCGCGAGCGCTTTCGCGTGCACGTCCGCGCCGCGCGGCAAGCGGGAAAACCGCTGATCGTGCACACCCGCGCGGCGGCGGCCGACACGCTGCGGCTGATGCGCGAAGAGGGTGCCGCGGCAGCGGGCGGCGTCATGCACTGCTTCACCGAAGACTGGGACACCGCCCGGGCGGCGCTTGACCTCGGTTTCCACCTGTCGTTTTCCGGGATCGTCACCTTCAGGAACGCGGCGGCGCTGCGCGAAGTGGCAGCGCGCGTGCCCGACGACCGCCTGCTGATCGAAACCGATGCGCCCTATCTGGCGCCGGTGCCGTTCCGGGGCAAGACCAACGAACCGGCATTCGTGCGCTTCGTGGCCGCCTGCCTGGCTGAGCTCCGACAACAGTCGCCCGAACAGATCGCACAAACGACCACGGAAAATTTTTTCAGACTTTTCAAACATGCACGCAGGATTGTTAATGCGTGACTTTAATTTCAGGCGTGACCTTGTACGCCTCGCGACGGCACTGCCGCTGCTGCCGACGTTGTCGTCGGGCCTGCTGTGCGCCGTTGCGACAGCGGCGCCCCTGGGCGCCTCCCACGAGTTCTGGGAGGCGCTCGCGGGCGACCAAGTCGCCCGCGTACAGACGCTGCTGCTGCGCGGCGTGGACGCCAACGCGGTGCACCCCGAACTGGGCCCGGCCATCGTCGTGGCGGCGCGCGAGAAGGCCTGGAAGACCGTGACGCTGCTGGCCGGCCTGTCCGGCACGCGGGTGGACGCGCCGAACCGGCGCGATGAAACCGCGTTGATGCTCGCGGCGCTGCACGGGCAGGCGGAAGTCGCACGGTTGCTGGTGCGGCGCGGCGCCGAGATCAACCGCGCCGGATGGACGCCGCTGCACTATGCGGCCACCAATGGCCATGCCGAACTGGTGCGCTACCTGCTCGACGAGAATGCCTATATCGACGCCCAGTCGCCCAATCGGACGACGCCGCTGATGATGGCAGCGCGCCACGGGCATGCGGAGGTCGTGCGCCTGCTGATCGAGGCGGGCGCCGACCCGACGGCGCACAACGAAGCCGGATTCGATGCGGCCGGCTATCTGCAGCGCGAAGGGCAGCCCGAAACGGCCGCCTGGGTGCGCCAGCGTGCCGCCGACTATGCGCGCCGCTACGGCACGCTGGAGCGGCCGCGCACCGTCGAGATGATCGAGGCCGACGAGCGCCGCACCGAGCGCCGCGGTGCCACGAGGCTGCCCGGCGTCCGCGATTGAGCCTCGGGCCGCGGCTCAATCGCGGCGTGCGAAGTCCACTCAGGAGAATGCGACGTCCAGGAACAGGGTCAGGCCGAAGCCCGCAAACAACGCCGCCGTCGCGCTGTCGCCGAAGCCCGCGCGATGGGTTTCTGGGATCACCTCGTCACTGATCACGAACAGCATCGTGCCGGCCGCGAAGGCCAGCGCGAGCGGCAGCAGCGCCTGCGAGACCGCGAGCAATCCGCCGCCGACCAGGCCACCGAACAACTCGACCACCCCGGTGAGTGCGGCCACCCCCAGGGCCTGCGCCCGGCTGTAGCCGAGGCCGGCCAGCGCCATCGCCACCGCGAGTCCTTCCGGAAGGTTCTGCAGGCCGATTCCGAGCGTGACGCCAATGCCGATGGCGGCGTCGCCGCTGGCGGCACCCACACCCATCGAGAGCCCCTCGGGAAAGTTGTGGACCGCGATGGCCAGCACGAAGAGCCAGACGCGCGCCAGCCGTTCGCTGCCGGGGCCTTCCGGGCCCTTCTCGAAATGCTCGTGAGGCAGGAACCGGTGGATTGCCGCCATCGCGAGTCCGCCGGCAATCAGCGCACCGACCACCGCCAGCGTGCCGGCCTTGCGCCCGCCGAGCAGCGGTTCGGCCAGCGCCAGGCCGGGCAGCAGCAGCGAAAACACGGTTGCCGCCAGCATCACGCCCGCCGCGAACGCCAGCATCGCGTTGCTGGTGCGCGCCGACAACTGCTGCATGAACAGTGCCGGCAACGCGCCCACCGTGGTGGCGAGCGTGCCGCCGACGAAACTGGCCAGCAACGCCAGGGGGAGCGGCGAGGTTTCGCGAAAGAGGGCGGACACGTCCATCGGTCATTGTCCTGCCGCGAGGCGGTCGATCAGCGTCGGGACGGTCGAGCCGGCAGGCGCCCCGGCGGTCAGCGCGAAGGCCTGGCGAATCGCTTCGGCGGTGAGGTGCGCGGCGCCCAGTTCGCGGGCCATCGCCGTGTAGTAGTCCATGTCCTTCAGCGCGTTGGCGATCGTGAACCGGAAGCCCGAATCGTCACCCGACTCGATGAACGGGCGCAGGCGTTCGAGTACCACGCCGCCGCCGCCGCCGTGCGCCAGCACCTGCAGCAGGACGCCGCTGTCGACGCCGGCGCGCCGCGCACACGCAGCGGCCTCGGCCAGCACCGTGGCAAAGCCGAGCGACACGAAATTGTGCAGCAACTTCAAGGTGTGGCCCGAACCGACCGGACCTGCGTGGACGATGTTCTCCGCGTAGCTGGCCAGCAGCGGCCGGCATTGGGCGAACAGCGACGCATCGCCGCCGACGAGGAGGTTCAACCGGCCTTCGGCGGCCTCCTTCGGCGTGCGCGTCATCGGTGCGTCCAGGAACCGCCCGCCAGCCGCTTCGACCGCGGCGGCCATGCGTATCGTCGACGATGGCATCGCGGTCGAGCAATCGATCACCACGGTGTGCGGTCGCAGGCCGGCCAGCACCCCGTCGTCACGCAGGAGCACGTCTTCGACCTGCGGCGATCCGGTGACGCACAGAATCACCACGTCGACATCGGCGGCCAGCGCCGCACCGCTCGCCACCGCCCGCGCTCCGGCCGCCAGCAGGTCGTCGGTCGGCTGATTGCCCGGATGCTCGACAAACGCGAGCGAAAAGCCGTGCCGCAGCACGCTTTGCGCGATCCCGTGGCCCATCAGCCCCACGCCGATGATGCCGATACGCTGTTTTTCCGCCATGTCTTTCCATCCCGCCGCGATGGCATCGACTGTACCTGCTCGCGCACGGGGTCGGTGGTGCCGCCGAGTGCCTCCGCGAGCGTAGAGTCGCTACTGCGACTGTTGCCGAGCGGAGGAAAGCATGACGACGATCCGGGTCAAGCGCGTCTACGAGGCGCCGGCCGATGGCGATGGCTTCAGGCTCCTGGTCGACCGCCTGTGGCCGCGCGGGCTGGCACGCGAGCGCGCGCACATCGACGCCTGGCTGAAAACGGTGTCACCGTCGGACGAACTGCGCCATCGTTTCCACCACGATCCGGCCCAATGGGATGCGTTTCGGGCGAGCTACTTCGCCGAACTCCAGGCCAATCCGCCCGCAGTTGCCGAGCTGATGGGGGTGCTGCGACAACACCGGGTGGTGACCCTTCTTTACGGCGCGAAGGAGGAACGGTTCAACAACGCGCAAGCGCTTGCGGAGTTCATCGCGAAGAAGAAGGGCGCCCGGCATTGACGGGACAGGTGCTGATCGGCCGGGGCACGTCGATTTGCTCGGGTCGGGATTGGGCGATAAAAATGCGCATAATGTGTATTATGTCAACTCAAGAATCGGAAGGTGATCGTCAGCCCGACGCTCATGCGAAGCGTCCCGCGTTCGCCCGGCGCCGCAGCCACAGCCTCCAGCCCAGGAATCCCACCCGTGCACCGTTGCCGACGAGCACGACGACGCTCTGCCAGGCGGGCTCGTGCCACAGGTGCCGCAGGTGGACATCGTGGTGGACCAGGCTCAGCCAGCCGAGCAAGGCAGCCAGCGCCGCAAACCCCTTGGTCGCTTCGAAGAGTGCTACCCCGCGCAGCGCGACCCGCGTTGCGCCGTAAGGCGACGCCTTTGCCGTCGGCGGCACCTCTTTCGTTTCATTTCAATTTATTACATTAAAAAAACCGTATAACTTCTTGAATTTTGAATAATAAATACATTCTTATTCCTTGTCTGGCGCACCCTCCCTGCGCTCCGCGCGAGCCGCGAGATGCGCCTGCGCAGTCGGCGAGGAGGCGAACGCCCGTGCATAGCGCTCCAGCAACTTGCCGATGCGCGCCGGCTCGTAGCCCAGCTGCGTGAACGCCACCCCGCGGTCGAACGCCTCGTCGTATTCGGCGATCAGCCCATCACGCAATCGCAGTTGCGCGATGCCCTCGAAGACGACGACCTGCCCGTTGCTCCCGGGTCCGCACGAGCGGTAGCTGAAGACGTATCGCGCGTAGCCCAGCTCGCCGTTTGCGACGACGTCGTCGAATTGCCAGAAGAAGGCTTCGCCGCCGGCGTGGAAGCGGTCGAGCATCGCGGCGATGGCGGCACGCCCCTCGTGCAGGCCGAAAAAGCCGTCGTGGTAGCGCCCGTCCGGCGTGAACAGCACCGCGAACCCCTGCGCGTCGCGGGCTGCGGCGGCGCGCGCGAGGCGCCCGAGCAGTGCCGGCAGGGCGGCGCCCGGCGCAGCCTCAGCGACCATCGCCCTGTGCCAGCTCGCCGGCCAGATAACGTTGCCGGTAGGTTTCGAACGGCATGTCATCGGCAGCCTCGATGCGTTGCTGCTCGGCCAGCGAATCCCGTGCCATCCGCGCGAAACGGGCCTGCGTGTCGTCGTCGAAGGGCAGCGCGAGCAGCGTGCGGTGATGCTCGCGCGACTTCGTCAGCGCAAAATCCGGGAACGAATTGTCGAAGTGCTGCGCCATGTCGCGCAGGCTGCGCGCCGAGGGCGTCAGCGTCGCGTCTTCGAGCAGCGTCGCGGCCGCGGCGAGCGCGTCGCGATGACGGGTCACCGGCGCCTCGGCACCCGAACCCGCCGGGCGCGCGCTGTCCGTGGCGGCGCTCGCGGCCGCGTCGAGCGCGGCGGCGATCGGCGCGCAGTCGCGCAGCACCTCCCTGCCCCAGTCCGCCAGCCCGATCTGTGCGTCGCCGCGCTGCAACTGCAGGCCGGGCTCGCGCCCGTGCTGCGCAACCCTGTGCTGGTTGCGCGACATGGCGGCGATCTCCTCGGGCGTGTCGGGCGGACTCTCGTCGAGCAGGCAGTGGAGCAGGAACACGTCGAGAAAATCGAGCGTAGCCACTTCGATGCCGATCGGCACGAACGGGTCGAGATCGAGACAGCGCACCTCGACGTACTCGACGCCGCGCTCGGCCAGCGCGCGCAGCGGCCGCTCGCCCGGGCGGATCGTGCGCTTGGGCCGGATCGTGCCGTAGAACTCGTTCTCGATCTGCAGCAGCGTCGTGGCCAGTTGCCGGTACAACCCGTTGCCGTCGTGGATGCCGATACGCTCGTAGGGTGGATATGGCTCGGCCAGCGCCCGCGACAGCGACTTCGCGTAGCTGTCGAGACAGTTGAAGCTGACCGCCAGGGACGACTGCACGTCGCTCTGGTAGCCGAGCGGCCCCATGCGCAGCGAGGTCGCGTGAGGCAGGTGCAGCGTGCCGCCTTCCAGGCTTTGCAGGGCGTGCGGGTAGCCGGCCAGGAACGTGCTGCAGGCGGCCGGCGACGCGCCGAACAGGTAGAGCAGCAGCCACGAGCGCCGGCGGAAATTGCGGATCAGCGAGAAATACGCCGCGGTGCGGTAGTCCTGCTGCGATCGGCCATCCCCATCGACTTGCTGCAGGATGGGCCAGGCCGCCTGCGGCACCGAGAAGTTGTAGTGGATGCCCGAAATCGTCTGCATCCGCCGGCCGTAGCGATGCGACAGCCCCTGGCGGTAGACCGTCTTGGCGCGGCCGACGTTGGAGGTGCCGTAGCGCGCCAGCGGAATCGCATCGTCGGGCGGCAGCCCGCAGGGCATGCTCGCGGCCCAGAGGATCTCGCTGCCGATCTGCCGGTGCACCGCCTGGTGAATCGCAGTGAGCTCGGCCAGGCAGGAGCGCGCGTCGGCGTGCACCCCGGTGATCAGCTCGAGCTGCGCTTCGCTGAAATCGGTGGTGATGTGCGGATGGGTGAGCGCCGAGCCCAGGCCGCGCGGGTGCGGCGTGTCGGCCAGCACGCCGTCGGGCCGCGCGCGCAGGCTCTCTTTCTCGATGCCGCGCGCCAGCGCCCCCAGGACGTCGGGTGGCAGGCAGTGCAGGCGCCTGGTCAGGCGGCTGGTCGGTCGGGTCGAGGGCACAGCCGGATCTTACCCGCTTGACGGTGCCGCACCGGCCTGGCGCCTGGTCAGAGGCGGTGGTGCCACGACTCGCCGGAGAATTCGCGCACCAGATCGAGCGTCGAGCGGCGGCCGATGTGCGAGAAGTTGTGCGCAAGCCAGGCGGCGGCCGCCGCCGACCCCAGGTGGTGCAGGCGTCGCAGCGTCGCCGGGTCGGTCGACAGCCGGTTGCTGTCGCCCGCCTGCGCCAGCTCGGCGCCGCCGTCGAGCCGGTGCAGCCGCAGATCGTGAACGCGCTGGAACAGCGGCTCGCGATAGCGCTCGATCGGCCGGCCTTCGTCGCGCAGCAGCCGCTTGAGCAGCGCGATCGTGCGCATCTCCCTGATCAGGCTGCCGTTGAAGGTGATCTCGTCGATACGCGCGAGAATTTCCGGTGCGCGCGTCGGCACCTCGTCGCGCTCGATCGGGTTCACCTGCACCAGCAGCACGTCGTTGGCGGTGTCCTCGTCGATCAGCGGCAGCAAGGTCGGATTGCC